>Ga0070733_10000364_pt1 | contig 38026 bp, 35 predicted proteins | sample Coa_R1_9_FD_66450 | JGI IMG/M metagenome (GOLD analysis project Ga0070733, IMG submission 66450) | Surface soil microbial communities from Centralia Pennsylvania, which are recovering from an underground coalmine fire - Coalmine... | ecosystem: Environmental > Terrestrial > Soil > Unclassified ... | reverse complement strand
TTCCCCTCGGGCAGTGAATTCCCGGACGAGCCGGTCAATTTCGGCGCAGTCCGCGGTGTGGGGCAGGCGAGAGCGGACGACGATGCGCTTGTTGCGCGCCTCGGGTGGAAAATCACATTCGTGAGTGACACCGAGAACTTCATCGGCCAAGCCTAAGGCGTAAAGTATTTCAGTCGAGGACGGAAGCAACGAGCAAACTCGCATGGACGGTAAGCGTAGCATAAGTGTGTGCGGCCGGGACAAGCACGATGCAGCGCTAGCTGGATGCCAGTTTTTTCCACCAAATCACGATACCGGTAATGGCAGTGATTGATAGCAAGAAGCTAGAGAGGGAAAGAATGATATGACCGGGCAATCCCCAATAATCGCCAGTGTGCATGGAGCGATTAATGCGAACGGCGCGATACCCTGCGGAGATCTTATTGAAATCCTCGACCCTTAAAACTTTCCCCGTGTACTGATCAATGTAAACGGCGCTATGCATCGTGAGAGAGGCGTCCTGTGGGACGCGCTTCTCGAACACGTAAGGTGAATTGGGCCGTCCGGGGAGAACGACAGCGACAGTAGTGGCATTGGGGAGAGCCTCATCGGAGGCCTGCGCGATGGCATCCAGATCGGGGCGCGGGGACGGTGAACCGGGTGGAGTTGACTTCGGTTGCTGCGTCCTCTCCAGACGACCTGAATGAGTGATCCAGTAAATTGGCTGTTCAAAGCTGATGAAGAAACCTGTGACGGTTGCCAGAAACAAAAATGTGCCGGCGTAAATTCCAATGATGCTGTGCAAATCCCAATTTATTCGTTTCCAAGACGCCTTCCAGTTTATGGTCCACTGCTTCTTTCGCCACCAGAGAATAAGGCCAGTGGGAATGAGAATGAGCATTTCCAGGCCGGCGATTTCCACGAGCCATTTTCCGACGTCCGTGTTTCGGATGCGGATGTGGACTAGGCGAATGTGAAGCTGGTGAATCGTGCCGATGACCTTGAACAAGAATGGATCCTGGTCACGCGTGCCAAGGATTGCCCCATTGTAAGGGTTGACGAATACCTCGAGAGTGGGAGTCAGGAAATAATCTTGAGCCAGATTTACGCGGCCATCCTGCATCTGGATGGCTTCTACGCGAGCGGGCGCGAAGCGCTGCTGCACCATTTCAAGCAAGGACTGCTGACTGAGGCGTTGAGCTTGTGGCGTGACATACCAGAGGCCGGGATTGAACCAGTGGTCGTAATCACCTTCAAACGCAATGATCGCGCCCGAAAGTCCAAGCACGATGAGGAATAGCGCGGCGGTTAGTCCCAGCCAGAGATGAATACGCAAAATCCAATTCCGCACTTCGGTCCCCCCTCAATCGAAATGGTTGCCGCAAAATTGATGCTCCGAAGTTACATGAAAGCGGCGGCCCCGAAAACTGCCCGGAGCCGCCGCCTAGTGGGAACACTCGTTACTTCAAATTTCCTTATTGCTGTTGCTTGATAACGCGCCTTGGTAATTCATTTATTGCGTACCCAGCAGGCGCTTGAAACAGCGCTGAATCCGGTTCAGATCGTTGGATTCCGGTGTATTTGGTGATGGATTCGCCCGAGCGAGGGTCGGTGTGCCTGGTCAAGACGTAAATGTGGAGTTCTGGGGAATACCATCGGTCGGTGACGATCATAATGGGCCGGTCGTTGCCAATCTGGCCCATCGGGATCACCACAGTGGTCCGCGTGCCGTCGACAGCCACACCTTCCATCATTTGTGATCCGAGAGATTCCTGAGTTTCATTCTTGTTTCCGAATTCACCGAACCCTCCTCGCCCCCCGTCACGCTCTGCTGCTATTTTCTCCTGAGCAGCCTGGGAGAGGCCGGTGGACGTACCTTCAGCAAGCCGCTTCTCCTCGTCGGCACGGGCCTGCTGCTCTTTCAGAGCAGCCACGGCCTGGTCCTGAAGTTGAACACTGTAAGTGAGGCCGTTTCCATCATAAGTGAAGACAGAATTCTGCAGAAGTTGAGTTTTCACCCCCGACCGGTTTTCCTTACTCAGTCTGTAGGTCACGCCCGCAACGGAATCGTTTATCAATATTGACTTCGGGTCTTCTCTCCGAGTCCGCCCCTGGCTGTCCCTCGTGAACGTAACCGAACTCGTACGGGAGATGCGAGTCCCATCCGCGAGGGTTTGGGTCGTCTCCGTAGTTTGCTGGGCAGTGAATGGAGCGCCCTTCACTGCGCTGCCCATCATCGCCCCTTCCTGGAGGTAAACGCCGGGAGAAGTAACCTTGACGAATCCTTCCGGCGGCGTGGTTTTCTGATCCTGGGCGAAGATCATGCCCGATGTAAGCAAAAGACAGCCAGCGAATGCCAATGCTCGTTTCATGTGTGTTCCTTTCGGAATTAAATAAAGTGCTACTGCAAAAATCGTATGGCCCGGACTTGTCCCGTCTCGTCCACGATTACTTCAGCCGGAACCGTCTTTGCCGGCTTTGACTGTATTGGCGCAGCAGAGTCTGAAACGGGCAGATTTATCCGGTAAATCAGCCCCTCCTCAATTGGGCCCCCATTGTCGAGTGCGTGAAACTGCAGAGTCCTGGGCTGTGAGCTGTGTTGGGGTCTGATAACTTTCTTAGGCGTGGGCGCAACGGTTGGAACCACGGCAGGTGTAATCGCCGTTGGCACGGTAACGCAAGCAACTTGAGCAACAGCAGGACTATTTGGCCGATCCGGCGCTCGTTTAAGGAAGATTACCGCCATCAAGACCAGCGCAGCTACTGCGGTCGCGGAAATTACCCCAACCAATCCCCATGCCGTAAAACTTTCACGGCGCGGAGTTTCAAGTAGACCGTGCGGAACCTCGGGCATACCCTCCGGGACCAGTGAGTCCATGAGGGAATTCAATCTCATCGCCGAAGATTGAATGGCATCCAGTTTTTCGCGGCATTCTGCGCAACCTGCAATGTGGGTTGCAATGGATTCCCGCTCAGTCGCCGCCAGCTCGTTATCCACCAGAGCTTGGAATTGTTCTTCCTTCAAACACGCGCTCATAATTCACCCTTAAATTGCTCGCGATACTTTTTCTCGAATTCAGCCCGCGACCGTAGCAACAATTTCCCCACGGAAGCAGGATTCATTTCCAAAACGCGGGCAAGTTCGCGATACGAAAAGCCGGCGTGATGCAGGAGCAGCACTCTGGCAGCTTCGGGCCGCAGGGCAGCCAGAATCCCGCGAACGCGGCGGCGTTGTTCGCCGCGCAAAACATCGTCGAGCGGGCTCGATCCGTTTGCAGCGGACCGTGTTGCTTCCGTTGCGGCGGCCTGCTCTTTGCGTCTGCGCCGCAAATCAATTTTGAGCGCATCCAGGCCAAGATTCATGGCCGTGCGATAAAGCCATCCTTCCAGATTGTTGCCCGGGCGGAACAGGACCGGCCGCTTCGCGAGCTTGCAAAATACTTCGGAAGCGAGTTCTTCGGCTTTGGCACGATCGCTGGTGACTCGGACGAGCAGGTTGATCAGCCGCGGATACTGCGCCCGAAATACGTCTTCAAGCGCCGATTCTGCCTCTGCTCGTCCGCCGAATCCCACTCGAGGCAGATCCAACTTGATGTCCTCGCTCGCGTCCATGCTCACTCTATATAACGACGGTCGAAATGGGATTGTGGCGCAAATGTGGGGTCAGATTCTCATGAATTGAGGAAAGATACCCGACACGGCGGGCGGGTCACAGGCCCGCCCCCACGCAAGAAAATGTGGCCTTTTCTAGCGATAGAGCAAGTATTTTGAACGGATGGTTTGAAAGGAATTGAGCGCAGGATCTTCATCGGAAAAAATGCGGTTTGGCGAATCTCCGTTCTTCAAACGATTGATTGCGGCGGAGTTGCCCACCAGCGTCATCATCTGCTCCACGTGAAACATTTCGGGATAGAGCTTGGCCAAAGTATAGGCAATTTCAAATCCCATCAGCATGGAATTGATGGAAGCGCGATCGGTAATGACTATTGCAGCTCCCTCGCAGGGTTCATCTTTGTGCGGGCCCGACTTCGGAGTGAATTTGATGGGGACAAACCGGACGCCAGGAACATAGCGGCGGTTCAGGGCATCGACAAGATCAGTGCCATGGATCCACGGTGCGCCGAAAAGTTCAAATGGTGTGTCGGTCCCGCGGCCCACGGAGATGCCCGCGTTTTGCAGAATTTCCAGGCCGGGATAAAGGACTGCGGACGTGACCGTGCGCAGGTTGGGTGAGGGCGGCGTCCAAGGAAGGCCGGTCTGCTCAAACCATTGGCGGCGGGTCCAATTCTTCATGGCCACTACGTGCAGATCACAATTGATGTGATTTTCCGTGTTGAACATCTGTGCCATTTCGCCCAGGGTCATGCCGATGCGAACAGGTAAGACTGTATATCCGACGTAGCTAAATTTGTCGGGATCCAACATTGGCCCTTCGACCGCTTCGCCGCCAATCGGATCGGGCCGATCCAGAACATAGATTGCAATGTGATGGCCTGCCGCGGCTTCCATGGCGTACCCCATAGCGGTGATGTAAGTGTAAAAGCGGACGCCGGCGTCTTGAACGTCGAAAACCAGGGTGTCAATTCCCTGAAGCATTTGGTCTGAGGGACGGCGAGTTTCGCCATACAAACTGTAAACAGGGAGGCCGGTGGCCGCGTCGGTGCTGGATGAGACATTCGCGTCTTCGGTGCCCCTGATGCCGTGCTCCGGACTAAGAAGCGCGACGAGTTTCACTCCCGGCGCGTGGGCCAGCAAATCAATCGTGCTGCGGCCCTGCCGGTCCATGCCGGTTTGATTGGTGATCAGGCCCACATGTTTTCCCGCCAAGGAGGCGAAGTTTTCCTGTTCGAGCACGTCGATGCCCGTGAGCGTGCGGCCCGGAGCGGAAACACCTTCGGCGTCGTAGGGCCGGGCAACAGCCCCCGCTCCACGAGCGATCCGCGAGGACGGCCCAGTGAATTCGCTTGTGCCCAGCGCCGCTGCAACCACTGTGGAAACTCGCGAGCGGAGGCTGGAAATTGCCGGACGCCCATAAGGGTGCACACTATTTGTGAGCAGCAAAATGAAAGTCTCGCTGGTGGGATCCATCCACACCATGGTGCCGGTGAATCCGGTCATGCCGAATGAGCTGAGAGGAAATAATTCACCGCGCGGAGCGGAGTAAGCGGAATCGATGTCCCATCCAAGGCCGCGGAGGGAAGGAACCCAGGGCGGCTGTTGTGGGGTGGTCATTAAATGAACGCTGGCCGCGGAAAAGATGCGCTTGCCATTGGGTGCCAGGCCATTGGCGAGCATCATGCGGCAGAAGACGGCGAGGTCGTCAACAGTGGAAAACAAACCTGCGTGGCCTGCGACGCCGCCCATTTGACGCGCACGCGGATCGTGAACTACGCCGCGCAAGACATGTCCCGCGCCGGAGCCGGCCTTCGCCCCCGCGGGCAAATCAATTTCTTCCGTGGGCGCGATTCGCGATTTCCATTTTTCTGGGGGCAAGAAACGCGTCTCGCGCATACCCAGCGGCGTATAGATTTCGTGTGTGAGGAATTCGTCGAGGGGAAGGCCACTTACGCGTCTGACAATTTCACCGAGGAGGATGAATCCGGTATCGCTGTAAACGAAACGAGCGCCAGGAGGCGCGGTGAGCGGCTCGGCATAAATTTCTTTAAGTAGCGGATCCGCGCCGGACCAGCCTGCAGGAATGTTTGCGTCAGTCGGGTCGGGAGCGAATCCCGCCGTGTGCGTCAGCAATTGGCGAAGGGTGATCTGGTTCTTGTCGGCAGTGGCGCCCTCAGTGCCTAGCTCGGGTAAGTAGCGCACGACCGGATCATTCAGGCGCAGTTTGCCCTGCTCGAGGAGCTTGGTTACCGCGGCAGTCGTGGCGAAAACTTTGGTCAGCGACGCCAGATCGAATATCGTGTCGCTGGTCATTGCCTCGTGCTGTGGCAGGATGGCACGCGAGCCATACGCCTTGCGCCAAACGGTGCGACCGCGGCTGCTGACAAGCAGGACCGCACCCGGGATTTCGTCCTTCGCGATGGCTTCGGTTAAGACAGGGTCAAGTGCCTTCAGGCGAGGATCGGAAATTGTGCCACGCCCGGAAATTCGTTCGCTGGCAACCTTCCCCGGAGGAGGCGCCGCGGCGCCCCTGCCCTGCTGCTGGGCACTTGCCAATGGAGCAACGCTCGCCGCGAGCGCAAGCACGGCCAACGCCCCGGCCAGAGTACAATTTGAAAGCGACGCATTTGTGAGATACATGTTGGAGACCCCGGTGACTTTACAACAGAACTGGCGAGCAGTGTGCATAGTGATGAGGCAATTGCCCCATGGCTAAGCGCAAGCCGCGCCGCGCGGCCACTTCCCGGAAAAAACCGGGCACGTCATCCCTTGAACGCTGGGTGAAGACGACGCTCAGCCGAATGTCGCTTGATGAGAAGCTGGGGCAGTTGTTGGTGGTTCCGTTTTTTGGCCGGTTCGCGCCGCACGATGATCGCGAGGCCGCGAAGCTCAGTCACTACATTACAGATTTGCACGTCGGCGGGCTCATGCTGCATACAGGGGTGACGCCATTGGGACTCGAGCGTGGCGACATCTATGCCACCGCGGCTATCATCAATCAGTGCCAAAAGAGCGCTGACATTCCGTTACTCGTGGCCGCCGATTTTGAGCGCGGGACTGCGATGCGTCTGGTGGGCGGCACTTCTTTCCCACATGCCATGGCCGTTGCGGCCACGGGTTCGCCAAAAGATGCTTACGAAGTTGGCCGAATAACCGCGCTCGAGGCACGCGCAGTGGGCATTCATTGGATTTTTGCTCCGGATGCCGACGTCAACAGCAATCCCGCCAATCCGATCATCAACACACGGTCCTACGGTGAGGATCCCAAACGCGTGGCTAAGTTCGTCGCAGAGTTTATTCGCGGTGTGGAAGAAAATGGCGGCCTCGCCACAGCCAAGCATTTCCCCGGGCACGGCGACACAAGCACAGATTCACATCTTGATTTGCCGCGCGTCACTGCGAACCGCGCGCGGCTGGACAACATCGAGCTAGTCCCCTTCCGTGCGGCGATATCCGCGAATGTCGGTTCCGTCATGACTGGACACTTGGCTGTGCCCGCGCTTGATTCCGACTCCGAAATTCCCGCCACACTCTCCCATCGCGTCTTGACGGATCTGTTGCGCAACGAAATGGACTTCCCCGGGCTCATTGTCACGGATGCGCTCGACATGGACGGCGTCGCGGCAAGATTCTCGCCGGGCGAAGCCGCCGTACGCGCAGTCCTAGCGGGCGCGGACGTGCTTTTGCTTTCTCCTTCGCCGGATGGTGCAATTGCCGCCCTTCATGAGGCGGTCGCGTCAGGCAGACTGCTCATCGCACGCGTGGATGCATCTGTGGGCCGAATTTTGCGCGCCAAGGCGCGGCTGGGACTTCACACCAACCTTACAAGGGATGCGGAGAGGCAGGACCTTGACAAGACGATCGCTCAACACCATTCAGTGGACGTGGCGCAGGGCATCGCGGATCGTGGCATCACTCTTCTGCGGGACACCCCCGGAATCATCCCCCTCAACGCAGCAAAGCCCTTGCGAGTGTTGCTCGTTTCCATCGATGCCGACCCGGACTTCATTCCCGGCGAATCATTTGAAAGCGAAATTCGCTGGCGAGTAGATTCGCTCCAAGCAATCCACGTGGATACTCGATTCGCCCCTGCGTCTAATGCGAAACTTCCTCTGGCGGATTCTTACGATGTCGCCGTCGCAGCGCTCTTTGTGCGCGTAGCCGACCGAAAAGGAAATATTGGTCTTCCGAAAGATCAGATCGACTTGGTCGAGCGTCTCCAATCGCAGAAGAAACCGCTCGCCGTTGTTTGTTTTGGTAGCCCTTATCTGATCGAGCGATTTCCAAATGCTCCCACCTGGCTCGCCGCATTCAGCACGGCGGATGTCGCGCAGCGTGCGGCAGCCCGCGCATTATTCGACCACATCAGTATCAGGGGAGAGCTCCCCGTGAGAATTCCTGGAGCAAAACCTCCGCTCAAAATTGGCGATGGCCTCTCCCGCGTTTCGGATCTGATGTTATTGCACTTCGCGACCGAGGATAGGCAGTCGGTACTCAATCCTGTCTGGACATTGCTGGACCGAGCTGTCGAGGATGCGGCGTTCCCGGGCGGGACAATTGCAGTAGGCCTTGGAGACGAACTGTGGCTTCATGCCTTCGGCCGCCACACTTATGAAAAGAATTCGCCCGCAGTAGTCCCAGAAACGATTTATGACCTCGCATCCCTCACGAAGCCTGTGGTGACAACGACTTTGGCGGCAATGGAAGTGGAAGCTGGAAATTTAGACCTCGATTCAAGGCTCGGGCTGTATCTTCCCGAGTGGGAATCCGGCGACCAACTGAAATGGCGCGAGCGAGTGACGCTGCGTCACCTGCTCACACACACCTCGGGCCTCCGAGGAAAGGCTTTCTATTACGAATCGCTGAAGACAAAGCGACAAGTCATTGCCGCTGCAATCTCTGAAAGGCTCATCTACGAACCAGGCGCCAAGGTCGAATACTCTGACCCGGGCTTCATCCTATTGGGTGAAATAATTGAGCGCATGACAGGAATGCCGCTCGACGATCTAGCGCAGAGTCGCATCATTGCTCCGCTCTGCATGCAGGACACCTATTGGAACCCATGGCGACGGTCGTTGCGCTCGCAAATCGCGCCCACGGGCACTGATACTTCGCTGCGAAAGCGCCTCCCAGTGGGCGAAGTAAATGACGACAACGCGTGGGTCATGGGCGGTGTAGCCGGCCACGCAGGGCTTTTTTCGACAGCGAGCGGCCTCGCGCATTTCTGCAGGATGATGCTGAATGGCGGCATCTTCAGGCACCATCGGTTTCTTCGCCGCGCGACGGTTACAGAGTTCACCTCCGCTCAGCCGCTAGCAGGCAACACAAGAGCACTCGGATGGGTAGTCCCCACCGAACCATCCTCCAGTGGCAAATATTTCTCTTCTCGCAGCTTCGGCCACGCCGGTTTCACGGGCACTTCCATCTGGTGCGACCCGGAAAAAGATCTCTTCGTTGTCCTGCTCACGAACCGCACCTATCCCAGCCGCGCCAACGAAAAGATCCAGCAAGTCCGTCCCGCCATCCACGACGCCGTCGCGGAGGCGCTGGGATTTACCGAGCTTCGCGCGAGCACGCGCCCCCGGTAGAGGATCATCTTAGCTATTGGCAATTTGGCGGCGCGCAAGCAAGCGGCACCCTTACCCAGCTATAATTCTCGTTCACGAATTTAATGTCGAAAACAATCCGCCAAACCGAGCAGCGCAATCCGCGCACGCGCGGCATTGACCGCATGTCCACGCGCGCGATGCTGCGCGCACTGAACCGTGAAGACGCCACCGTTTCCGGGGCAGTCGCGCGCGAGCTTCCTTCAATCGCCCGCGCAGTGGACGCGCTGGCTCGCTCAATCGAATCCGGCGGACGAGTATTTTACTGCGGCGCAGGCACCAGCGGCCGGTTGGCAGTTCTGGACGCCGCGGAAATCCCCCCGACATTCGGTGTGTCTCCAACAAAGTTTCAGGCCATCATTGCGGGCGGGCGGCGCGCCCTGACAAACGCCGTGGAAGGCGCTGAAGATTCCGCGTCGCGGGGCGCAAGGGACATCTCCACGCGACACGTTACAAAGCGTGATGCCGTCGTGGGCCTCACCGCATCCGGCTCAACGCCCTACGTGCTGGGCGCGATGGCCCAGGCGCGCAAAGCAGGCGCACTGACTATCGGCATCACGTCGAACCGCCGTTCGCCGCTGGCTCACGCGGTGAAAATATTAATTGCACCCAACACCGGTCCAGAAGCCATCACCGGCTCGACTCGCTTGAAAGCGGGCACCGCCCAGAAATTGGTACTCAACATGCTCTCTACATCCACGATGGTTCGGCTGGGCCGCGTGTACGACAACTGGATGATCGGTGTGGCCTTGACGAACAAGAAGCTAAAGCAGCGAGGGCTGCGAATCCTGGAGCAGGCCACAGGCGCAACCGTGTCGGAAGCGGCACGGGCCTTGCGTCAAGCCGGACACGACCCATGCGTAGCGCTTATCATGCTGAAGAGGAATCAAAGCGCGCCGGAAGCGCGGCAACGGTTGCGCCAGGCCCATGGGAATGTTCGCAAAGCACTCAATCAGTCCAATTAGGGAACACACCTGAAATGGATAAACTGCTTATCGAAGGCGGACGCAGGCTCGAAGGCACGGTGCGAATCAGCGGCGCAAAAAACTCCGCGCTGCCGGCGATGGCCGCGGCCCTGCTGACGTCGCAGCCCGTGAGCCTGCGCAATATTCCAGCAGTGCGCGACATCCTGACCATGGCCAAGCTGCTCTCGCACATGGGGGCGCACGTCCAGACCCCCGATGCCCCATCCACCGATTACACACTTCGTACGGAAGAAGTAAATGATCTCGAAGCGCCTTACGAGTTGGTGCGCACCATGCGCGCTTCTGTGCTGACGCTTGGCCCGCTGGTGGGCCGGTTTGGACGCGCGCGCGTTTCCCTGCCGGGCGGGTGCGCCATTGGAGCGCGCCCCGTGGACCTGCACTTGAAAGCGCTTGAACAAATGGGCGCCGAAATCATCATGGAGCACGGATACATTGAAGCGCGGGTGCCAAAGGGAAAGCGTCTGGCAGGCGGAAAAGTGAACTTTGAAAAGATTACCGTCACCGGGACTGAAAATGTGCTGATGGCCGCGGTTCTCGCGGCAGGCGAAACGGTGATTGAAAATGCCGCCAGAGAGCCGGAGGTGACCGACCTCGTCGAGTTGCTGCGCAAGATGGGCGCGAATATTTCCGGAGACGGCACTTCCACATTAAAAGTGCGCGGCGTGGGCGAATTGCATGGCGCAACCCATCGCGTTATTCCCGACAGAATCGAGGCCGGCACCTTCCTGGTGGCCGGAGCGATTACTGGCGGCGAAATTGAAATAGCTGATTGTGAGCCGGGCCACCTGACCTCCATTCTTGGCAAGCTTGCTGAGGCAGGAATCGAGGTTGTTCGCGGCGGGCCGCATTGCCTGCGCGTGCGGGCGCCAAAAAGGCTCGTCGCCTCGGACGTCACTACGGAGGAGTATCCGGGCTTTGCCACCGACATGCAGGCGCAATATATGGCTCTGGCCACTCAGGCAGAAGGCGGTTCCGTAATCACCGAAACCATTTTTGAGAACCGGTTTCTGCACGCCAGCGAGATGATGAGAATGGGCGCGAACATCACCATTGATGGACGCGTGGCCATCGTCCGGGGCCCCGCTGTTCTCGAGGGTGCTACGGTGATTGCCTCAGACCTGCGTGCAAGCGCATCGCTTGTTTTGGCTGCGCTGGTGGCCCGCGGCGAGACGATGATTGACCGCGTGTACCATATCGATCGGGGTTACGAACGCATCGAAGAAAAACTTTCCGCACTCGGAGCAAAGATCACCAGGGCCCACTAATACCCGGGTCACCCTCCGGACATTTTAAAATCATCACAGAAAACAAATGGCCCGGCTTCGCATCGCGACACCGGGCCGTTTGCATCATCCACTTCCTGCGGAGGTGGAAATTGTTTGGCGGTTACTGCGATTCCCCGCCACCGGTCGTTCCGCCGGTGGAGCCACCGCCGGAACCGCCGGCCACGCTACGTGCCTGCTTCTCACGCGCCTCGCGCAGCAATGCTTTGCGCGAGAGGCGTATCTTGTTGCCCTCAATGGCCAGCACTTTTACTAGCACTTGATCGCCCATTTTCAATTCGTCACGGACGTCCTTGATGCGCGACTCCGCGATCTCGCTGATATGCAGCAGACCATCCGTGCCTGGGAAAATTTCGACGAATGCGCCGAACTCGGCCAATCGCACGACTTTCCCGAGATACGTTTTGCCAATTTCGGCCGTGGCCGTAACGTCTCGGATCATCTGCAGGGCTGCATCGCCTGATTCACCGCTGTTGGCAAAAACGTGGACCTTTCCATCATCCATGACATCGATCTTGACTCCGGTAGCTTCGATGATGGATCGGATTTTCTTGCCTCCCGGGCCGATGAGGTCGCGGATTTTGTCGGTGGGAATGGTGAGCATAGTGAGCCGCGGCGCATACTTGGACATTGTCTTGCGCGACTCGTTGATGGTCTGGTCCATGATGTCCAGGATGTACAAACGGCCGCGCCGGGCCTGTTCGAGCGCCTGACGCATCAGCGGAATGCTGACGCCGCCGACCTTGATGTCCATCTGTAACGCGGTAATCCCCTGGCGCGTGCCCGCAACCTTGAAGTCCATATCACCGTAATGGTCTTCCGCGCCGGCGATGTCTGTGAGCACCGCGGAATTCGGTCCGTCAAAAACCAAACCCATGGCAATACCAGCGCAAGGCGCCTTGAGAGGCACGCCCGCATCCATCATTGCCAGAGAGCCTCCACAAATAGTAGCCATGGAGGAGGAGCCGTTGGATTCCAGAATGTCTGAAACCAACCGCATCGCGTAGGGGAAATCGGCCTCGGGCGGCAACAGCGCCGTCAACGAACGTTCTGCCAGGGCGCCGTGGCCGATTTCGCGCCGGCCCGGCCCGCGCAGAAATTTCACCTCACCGACGGAGAATGGCGGGAAGTTGTAATGGAGCATGAAGCGCTTGAAGGTGTCGCTCTCGAACAGGATGTCGAGGCGTTGCATGTCTTCCTTCGTGCCCAGAGTCAGTGTGGCCAGGGCTTGAGTTTCGCCCCGTGTGAATAAGGCGGATCCGTGAGTACGCGGCAACATGCCGATTTCACAAGTGATCTTGCGAATCTCGTCAAAGGCGCGGCCGTCGGGGCGCCGGCGATTGATGAGGATGTCATCACGGAAAATTTTTTCGCGGAGCCTCTCGAATGCACGATCCGCCAGTTTGCGCTTATCTTCGTCCTCTTCTGGAATAGCGTCCAGGATCTCTTTGTGGATTTCCGCGATGAGAGCGTAGCTCTCCTTCTTGGGATGCTTCTTGGTATCCAGCGCGTCGTGAAGCCGTGTGCCGTACGTTTGCTCAATCTGCTTGGCCAGAGCTTCATCAAAGGCCACCGGCGGCACGGTGACTTTCACGGGCTTGATCTGTGCGTGGAGTTCCTGGATGGCCGCGACAATCCGCTTCACATGGTCATGACCAAACGCCAGCGCGTCCGCAACGGTATCTTCGGAAACTTCGCCCGCTCCGGATTCCACCATCACAATCGCATCCGCGCTTCCCGCGACCACGATGTTTATGGTGCTGACCTTCTGCTGCATGAACGTTGGATTCACTATGAACTGCCCCTCCACCATTCCAACGCGAACGGCGGCAATCGGTGTGGTGAACGGAAGATCGGAGCAATACGCCGCCGCGGAGGCGGCGGTCACCGCCAGCACATCGGGATCATTTTCATCCACGGAAAGAACGAAGCCTATGATTTGGGTTTCATTCCGCCAGCCCTCCGGAAACAGAGGGCGCATCGGCCGGTCAATCAACCGGCAGGTTAAAATCTCACGCTCGGAAGGTCTTCCCTCGCGCTTAAAAAATCCACCGGGAATTTTCCCGGCGGAATATGTGTTCTCACGATAATCCACGGTAAGAGGGAGAAAATCTTTTGGATTTGCGCGATTGTCCATGCACGCTGTGCACAAAACCCAGGTGTCCGCGTAGCGCGCCACAACGGCGCCGTTGGCCTGCTTGGCGATTTTTCCTGATTCCAGGATGAGTGTGCGCCCACCGAGTTCCACTTTTACTTGATAAGGAGCTTCTTGCTGCGACATACGTTTTACTTCCTTTGTGCGCTCGCACGGCATGCATCCGGGCGGATGGGGGCCGGGGCGCCTTGGACTTGATTTAGTTAGTTTGGAAGAATCAGACGAGTGAAGCGGAGAGCTCGCGGGGTTCCCCTAACAAAAATGCGACCGGGCGGATATTCCGCGCGGCCGCGCGAGCCTCGTGCGACGATTCTGAGCTGCCTTTACCGGCTGGCGTCCATCTCCTTGCCAAAAACTGCCGGGATTACTTGCGCAAACTAAGGCGATCCACAATCTCGCGATACCGATCCGGGTTGCGGCGGTTCAGGTAATCCAGCAAACGCCTGCGCTTGTTGACCATCATGATCAACCCGCGCCGCGAAGCGTGGTCCTTGAGGTGAAATTTCAGATGCGAATTCAGGTAATTGATGCGCTCGCTCAGCAGAGCGATCTGCACTTCCGGCGAACCGGTGTCCTTGACATGCTGGCGATACTGTTCAATCAATCCCGATTTGGCCTCTCTCAAGCCACCCTCTCCGTCGCGCCCTCTCCAGCGCTTTTTCGTCTTCTCTTCGATCAACAGACTATCATAGCTGGAGAGACAGAGTAAAGGATTGTCCAGCGGCGAAAATCCGTGATTTGCAAGAACTTTTCAGGCAGCCGGCAGGTGAATTAGGAAGCCGGTGATGGCCACAACCACGCCCACAATTCCAATGATCGACCCGATCATCCAGAAATGCCGTTTGTGAGTGAGGAGAGTAATGGAGCAAATCACCAGGGCAGCCTCCAGCAGCACCTCGCCAAGGTCAAACCGGTCACTGCGGCGGCCGTAGGCCTGAGATTCCGCTTCATCCGACGTTGCCGTCCCCTGGATTTCGTTGGCTTCCGAACGATATCGCTTGGCCTCGCTGGTGTATTTCGCCCTTAATTCATCGGCGTGGGCTTTGTCTTGAACCGTAAAAACGCTCAGCTGATCGAGAAACACTTCATAACTTCTCTCTCTTATGACTTTGGCTTGATAGTAGGCCCATTGGTCCGTGGCCTTGGTCTGGGCCAGCATTTCTTCGGTGTGGCTGCGGTGTCCCATCAGAGAAACTGCTGCCACGCAAACCGCCAGGACGGCCATCGTCAGGGTCACAATGGCTTGCTTGGAGTGCTCGGCGCCGTGTTCCGCTCGTTCGTGCAATTCGGTGATGTCTTCAGCCATATCGCTCGTCCTCGCCCAAGGTGGGGGCTACTCGCGGGCAGAGGATAGCAGAAAACTCCGCGGGAGGGAGAAAACCATGCACACGGAATGGGTGCAAGGTGGCGCTAGGTGGGGCGTCCGCCCACCAGGGACAGAAACTCGTCGCGCGTTTGTTTGTTATCGCGGAAAACACCCAGCATCGCGCTGGTCACCGTCTGAGAATTCTGTTTCTCCACTCCACGCATGACCATGCAAAGGTGGCGGGCTTCCAGGATGACACCCACGCCCTGTGGTTTTATTTCTTCTTCAATGGCGCGGGCGATCTGATTGGTCAGCCGCTCCTGAATTTGAAACCGCCGCGCAAACATGTTCACCAGCCGCGGAATCTTGGAAAGTCCTACGACGCGCTTGTTGGGGATGTACGCCACGTGGCACTTGCCGAAGAATGGGAGCAAGTGGTGCTCGCAAAGGCTGTACACTTCGATGTCTTTCACCACCACCATTTCGTCGTAGCAAACGTCGAAGGTCGCCCCGTTGAGTACCTTGGAAGCATCCTGCGAGTAGCCGCTGGTCAGAAAACGAAGTGCCTTCTCAAACCGCACGGGAGTCCTGAGCAATCCCTCCCGGTTGGGATTTTCTCCGAGCAGCTCAATCATGCGCCGCGATAGGTCGGCGATGGTGGCATCCTCCAACTTCATTCCCGGGTTGCTCAGATCCAATTCTTCAGTTGACTTCGTCATCGGTTCACCTTTCCTACGGATTGTCCTGGCCGCTTCCTGAATACTCAAAACTGTTCTTGCTGGTCTCTTCGATGCGCACTCGTTCCAACCGCGCCCCTGGAAATGCTTTCAGGCGGTTGTAAATCTCGATGCAAAGATTCTCCGTCGTGGGCACTACTTTTCCAAACACCGGGACTTCTTCGTTCAAGTAGCGATGATCGAAATCCGCGAGCACATGCTGCTGAACAAAGGCATCCAGCTCAGCGAGATTCGCAATCATTCCTGTGGCCGGATGGATCGGTCCCGCGAGCGTCACCTCAACTTCGTAATTGTGTCCGTGGCCAAACGGGTTGTTGCATTTCCCGTAAAGGCGCTGGTTTTCAGCCTCGCTCAATTGCCCGCTGTGCAGGCGATGCGATGCCGAAAACGAATATCTCCTGGTCAATGTAACCTTCACGCCGCCCCCTGAGTTGCGGCGGGGCCGAAGCAATCCGCGAACAGGTCGCGTGCCTCATAGAGCCGCACACGGTGTAATTTGCCCTGCCGAATTTTAGATGCCAGCAGGTTCCAAATCACCACGGCAATGTTTTCACAGGTCGGGATCTTCCCCTTCAATTCCGCCACTTCATAATTCAGGAATCGGTGATCCATCCGCTGCATGACTTCGCGCTCCAGCAGCTCTTTCAGTTCCGTCAAATCGATCACCATCCCAGTTGTCGGGTCGGGCGTGCCTGCAATCGTTACCTCTAGCGTGTAGTTGTGCCCATGTCCATGCGGATTGTTGCATTTGCCAAAAATCCGCCGGTTTTCCTCGGCCGAAAATGCCGGGTTGTGATACAGGTGCGACGCTGAAAACTCTATCTTGCGCGTGATGGTGACCATAGTTAGAGAGCTGCGGAATTGAAATTGTTTACAGACGCCCGGCCATTCCCACCGGATACTGGCGCCCCTTCCACATTACGCTGCCTCGCGAATAGCGCCACGCCGAGACACTCAATGCCGCGCAATAAAGAACCACCGCCGGGACATAATATTTGATGCCTGACAGCGGAAACCGATTCGCGCGCAGCACAACCGCATAGGCCGCGTGCCTTCCCGCCAAAAGCGCGATTCCTGCTATAGGAAAAACCCAGTGAATGGGGGTCATCAATAGCAGCACCAGTGGAATCCACGGAAAAACGGTGATCAATTCCTGAGCAAACCGCCCCGGCGAACCCGCCACCAGCGGATAGAGGTTCTTCACCCATCCCTGCCACATGGCGCCAAATGATCGGTACATGCGCACGCGGGCTATTCCCTGTCCTGGTGCGAAGTGAATTCGATATCCCACGCTCTTGGCCCGCCGCGCCAATTCCACATCTTCCAGGACTTCCCCCGCGACACCGCGGTGCCCGCCGATAGCATCATAGACATCGCGACGGATCATCAGGTATTGGCCGTTGGCCGCCGCCGAGGGCAAATCAGGGTTGTTGATTTGGTGGTACCGAAATTTCTCCGCAAGCCGCCCGAAGACGAATGGCACCAGTGCGCGCTCCCACCAGGTCTCCGTCTGCTGTTCCGGTGAGAAGGAAACCAGAACCGCTCCCTTCTCATTGGCGATATCCAGCGCTATTTTCGTCGAGCCCGGCAGGTGGACCGCGTCGGCATCCGTGAAAAGGAGCCATTCGCCATTCGCTTTGGCAGCGCCGATCGAAAGCGCGTAATTCTTCCCTACCCAGCCGGCGGGCAGATCTCCCGATTCAAGAATGCGCAGGCACGAATTCCGCTCCGCCAGGTCCGCGAGGATTGCTCCTGTCCGATCCGTGGACTGGTCATCCACGACGATAATTTCCGAAATTTCCGGCTGCGCCCCAAGCGATTCCACCGCTCGCGCAATATTCTCCTGCTCGTTGCGGGCGGGCACTATCGCGGAGACATTTCCATTAGTCATGTGCGGATTCACGGCACAGCAGGTCGGGACTCGGCTCGCGCCGGGGAGCAGAAGCCAGTATTATAGCAGGGTACCTTGGTCCGACGTTCAATTTAGGTCCGGGCGCACCCTGCGCGATGAAAAAATTATCCGAACTGCTGGCCAGCAAACTGGGAAGCAATATCTTCACCGGCGTCGTGCTGCTGGTGGCATCCGCACTGATCGGCGCATTCGTGGTCCCCAGCTACCGCCAGGGTGAACCCGCCATCGCGGGGCGCCGGGCAATGGATTTTTCCCTGGACTTGAATGGCAAGCCCGCACACCTCAGCGACTTTCGTGGCCAGGTGGTGGTCTTGAACTTCTGGTTTTCGTCGTGCCCACCATGCATCGCCGAAATTGATTCTCTTAACGCATTGCAAAGAAAGATCGCCGGCCGCGGCGGCACCGTCCTGGGAGTGAGTGTGGACTCAGACCTGGGCTCGTACGAGAGATTCCTCCGCGACCACCACGTGCCTTTCCCGAATTATCACGATACTTCCCAGAAGATCGCGTGGAACTATGGCACCTCCGTTTTTCCTGAGACTTATATCATCGGCGCCGATGGCCGCATCGCGCGCAAATTGATCGGCCAGCAGGAATGGGACAGCCCCGACATCACTTCCTACATCGAATCCCTTCTCCCCATCTCAAAATAATCGAAGACAACTTCCTTATTCAAGATTATTCCTTTAATGAAAACTGAGAGGTTTTCACATAGAATCCCCGCGTCCCGTTGGAGATCGAACTTGGCGAAGCTTACAAACGAAATGATTGCCGGAGCCGTCCAGCCATTTATGGAGCCGGGCGAGCAGATTATCTACTGCGCTTACGGGATACAGCAGCCCAGCTGGGGTCTCATAATTCCACTCATTATCTTTGCGGTGTTGCCCGGTCTAATTACCCAAGCCCTGCTGACGAAATATTTTATGGCCGTACTTACCAACCGAAGGCTACTGCTCGTAAATTGCTCGAGCAGCCGCAAACCGCGTGAGATTTTGGAATACCGGCCGGGGGCGATGCCTCTGATAGCCGTGACACAAGGCCCGGTTTTCGCGGCAATGCGCATTGCCGACCCGCGGGGGGCAATGAAAATCAAATTTCACAGGGCGGCAGTGGCCAACAACCGCGAGCAGGCTGTCGCCATCGGAAATGCCATCGCAGGCGCGCGGCCTGCATAGGATTTCCTGGGGACGATCTGGTTTGGAGCGCAAGGATGAGTGAACAACCGCATCTGAAAATAAAGGAGCTGATCGCTCAATCGGGATTGGCGGTCCTGAATCAACCGGATAGCCTTGAGTCCTGGATTCATCAGGCCTGCCCGCAAAGCGCCTGGGAAATTTCTCTCCTGATGGCCGCGCTTCGCAACGGAGTTCCTGCGGCATTGTTGAATCGCAACCCATTGTATCCTCCACAAACACTGCGCGCGGAAATGATTCAGCGCGTTCAGACATCAGCAGGTCTTGCGCCCGACGCGGCGGCGTGGGGCGTGGACGCGTGGGCCTATATTCTCGGCGTGAATCTGAATCCCGCGCCGGCGCAGCAGGCCGTCGCATATCAACAGCCCGTACAGCAGGTGAATATTCCGCCGCAAGGTTACGGTCAGCCGCAAGCGCAACCTTACGCGCAAGCGCAACCTGCCGCGCAAGTGCAATTGAATCTGCCCGACGTGCCGGGACGCGTCTGTCCCTACTGCGGCGTTGCTGCGCCAGGCCAGATTTGTGCCAACTGCCGCCGCGATACGACGGCGCGCCGCCGCATCTGCTCAAAGTGTGGACGATTCACTCCCAGCGCGGAACCCGCTTGCATGAGTTGCGGAAAACGCTACACCAGCGACCTGGCCTGGAAAATTCCGGTGATCATCGTGATGTTCATCGTGGTGCTGATCATCAGCATCGCTTATTTCGCCAATCAGTGATTTTGAACCGCAATCCCCACCAGAATGAATTGCCTCACGCCTTAGCCTGGAACCGGCTGCGGGATTTGCTGTAGGTAAAATAAATCACCAGACCGATTGCCATCCACACAACCAGCCGCAACCAATTTGACCATCCCAACCCCAGCATCATGGCCACGTTCACGGCGACTCCCAAGAGCGGTACAAGCGGAACCCAGGGAGTTCTGAAAGGCCTCGGTGCATTGGGTTGCGTCCGGCGCATGATGATGATTCCGACGCATACGATCACGAACGCAAAGAGAGTGCCAATGCTGGTCATTGATCCAACGACCGAGATGGGCGCGAAGGCCGCGAACAGCGACACAAAAATCATCAGCACAAGATTGCAAAGCCACGGCGTGCGGAAGCGAGGATGCACTACGCTGAACAATCTCGGCAGCAGCCGGTCATTCGACATGGAAAAGAAAACGCGCGACTGGCCCAGCAGCATCACCAGCATGACGGACGTCAAACCGGCAAGCACGGCGAGATTCATGCAGATGCTCAGCCAGTGGTGAGGGATTTGTTCCAATGCGAGCGAGAGCGGGGCGGCGACGTTTAAGTCCCTATAATTAACGATGCCGGTCAGGACATGCGTGTACAAAATGAAAAGCACGGTGCAAACCAGGAGCGAGCCGATAATTCCGATGGGCATGTCGCGCTTGGGAACTTTGGCTTCCTGCGCGGCCGTGGAAACAGCGTCAAAACCGATGTAGGCGAAAAAAATGACTCCCGCGCCAGCCAACAACCCGCTGTATCCGAACGCTCCAAATTTCCCAGTGTTGGCGGGAATCAGCGGCTTCAGGTTTGCCGGGTGAATGTAAGACCATCCAATGGCGATAAAAACTAGAATGACGCTTACTTTCAAAATTACAATCAGGTTGTTTGCGCCCGCGGACTCACGGATGCCGGTCATCAAGAGAAGGGAGACCAGAACGACAATGAGGACCGCCGGCAAATTGATAATCCCGTAGATTGTCGATCCGTCGGGCATCGTGGCGGGCTGGAATGGAGAGGCAATCAGGCGCGCCGGCAGGTCGATACCCAGATTGTGCAAGAAAGCGACCAGCGTCTGCGACCATCCAATCGAGACTGTGGCGGCGCCGACGGAATATTCGAGGATTAAATCCCAGCCGATGATCCAGGCGATCAGTTCGCCCATGGTCGCGTAGGCATAGGTATAGGCGCTGCCGGCGATGGGGATCATGGTGGAAAATTCGCTGTAACAAAGCCCAGCGAAGACGCAGCCGATGGCGGCGAGGATGAAGGAGATCACCAAGCCAGGCCCGGCATTTGTTGCTGCGGCAACTCCGGTCAAGGTGAAAATTCCGGCTCCGATGATTCCGCCGACTCCCAGAGAAACCAGCGAGAGGGGACCCAACGACCTTCTGAGTGAGTTATCTTTTTCCGACTCGGCCATGATTTGGTCGAGCGGTTTGGTGACGAACAGGCTCATGTGCCTGCCTCCCGTAATCGGCGAACACCCCGAATTTCGGGCACTATATCATCAGCGTTGACGTTTCCAATCGAGAATTCTGCTGTATCACCTCACACCTTTAGGACAATTTTGCCGAACTGCGCGCGGTTTTCGAGCAGCTCGTGTGCCTTGGCACATTCGGCGAGAGGCATCACGCGGTCAATCACCGGATGAAGTTTTTTCTCGATGACGAGCTTGAGCACTGTGTACAGTTCCGCGCGGCTTCCCATGAACGATCCGAGCAGCGACAAGTTGCGGCTGAACAGATATCGCAAATCAAATTTGCCGTTGTAGCCGGTGGTGGCACCGCAGGTCACCAGCCGTCCGTTCTGCGCTAGAGACAAAACGCTTTTCTCCCAGGTGGCTTCGCCGACGTGCTCGATGACCACGTCCACTCCGCGCTTGCCCGTGAGCCGCTTGGCCTCTTCCATAATGTCCTGCTTGCTGTGATTGATCAGGTCGTCGGCACCCAACTCGCGAGCCTTCACTAGCTTTGCATCTGAGCCGGCTGTGGCAATCACGCGCGCGCCTGTCAATTTCGCAATCTGTATGGCCACCGATCCCACGCCGCTGCCCGCGGCCAGAACCAGAACATCTTCGCCGGGCTGAAGCTGCGCGCGGGTGATGAGCATGTGCCATGCGGTCAGAAAGACAACCGGTATCGCCGCGGCTTCTTCAAACTTCATGTCCTCGGGAATCGGAATGATGTTTGCGATTGGCGACTTCACAAATTCCGCGCAGCCTCCATCCACTCCATAGCCGAACAACGTGTATTTGCGGCAGCGGTTCTCCGCGCCCGATGAGCACGCCTGGCAATGTCCACAGGAAATCCCGGGCGAAAGTAGAACGCGCTCGCCGACGCGGACGTCGGAAACCAGATTGCCGACGCGCGCGACTTCTCCGGCGATGTCGCTGCCGGGAATGTGCGGCATGGGAATGCGCACGCCCGGCAATCCCCGGCGGACCCAGAGATCCAAATGATTCAGCGCGCAGGCTCGCACGCGGACCAGCACTTCGTTGGCGGCGATCTCCGGGTCGGGGACGTCGGTGTATTGCAGGACTTCCGGTCCGCCGTGCTGGTTGAAGACTACGGCCTTCATGGAGCGCTCCTGGTTATAGCGATGTTCGGGGGTACGCTAACACTCGGGCTCGGAGACTGTCCACTGAGCCGGGTTAATCTTGGGCCAGAAAACTTCTCCCCCCTCCCCGTTTTTCTGTAACTGCGGATTTTAAAGGACTTTAAGTCCAATGAATTTGTAACTGCGCATTCTAAAGAACTTGCAGGGTCGATTTTCGTAACTGCGCATTCTAAAGGACTTGGCGAAAAGAAGTGGCTAGGGGCTAGTGGTGAGTGGCTAGCCGAAAACCATTCCGTGGCTTGGGGCGCCGGCGAAAGCGGTTGCTTCGTTTGGATCGGAAGGCCAGCGTTGCGGTTGATAGTAGCTGTAGAGTAATCGGTAGTCAAGAGTTAAGTGCGGAAAATTGAAAAATATATTTGGGGGCAGTGGGATTTCGTTACGAGTTTTTGTTCGAATGCCTCGGCGGGGATAGCATGGTCTTCAAAGTCCGGAGAAAAAGCCAATGTCAGAAATGTCGTGGCTTAGAAGGGCCGTTACATCGTTTCGGCTGCGTCATCAATGGGGCCTCGGTGAGGAACAGGCTCATCCGAGATCCGTTTGTGCTTTGTTTAATTCTATCCATCGCATGACTTCAACGTCCTCTTCCATATCCCGTTTTCTTCGACTCTTCACGACAACCTGCAGGTCTTCAACTATTCGCCCTCTAGTCTCGGAATTGGATGGTTGGCCTTGGGCGAATGCTTCGTCTTGCTTAATATTTATGCTGGCCCGGGTCAATTCGTAATTTTCCCAGCCCTTCAGCTTCAGGCGGTCGCGAATGGCCATTGCCGACTCAATCTCGGATTTGGCACGTTCCAAGGCCGGTCTCCCCTGCTTTGCTAGAATGTAAGCAAGCTGTGCATGGTTCCTATGAAACTCCCTCCTGGTGTCACTTTCAATCAGAGCTTCAAACACTGGGATCGTTGCAGCGACCTTGGCAGGATCGTCGTTTTCGTTTGCAGTTCGGACCTGTCGTGCAAGCCCAAAAATGTTAGCCTTGATCGCTGCAGAGGCTCCGACAATTGCAGCCTTCAGTTCCTCTAAATCTACGCCCGGATCCCCTTGGGGTGGATCAAGATGCCGTCGTGCCAGGGTTAAAGCAGCTACGTCTATTTCTCGCTGTTTTTTTAGTTCGTCAATCTTTTTGTCAAGAGCTGCCACGTCAGCCAATCGATATTCTTCAGGCAAAAACAGACGAGCCCAGAGGAAACCGAAAAAGAACCCGCATACTGAGAAGAACACTACGATTACAAGCGAAAAAGGCTTGGCTCCGGGGCAGCCGCCCATTCCACTGGCCAAATAACTTGCGAGCTTATCCAGTTTAATCGGTACTTTATTGATCTCCACGAGGGTTACGCCAACAAGTATCTTTGTTAGCCAATCAGAAATTTGTTCCAGGTTTGTGTTTGCTCGGTAGCCGGCTGATTGTGTCGGTGACTTGTCAGATTCGCTTGAAGAGCTAGTATCTCCATTCTTGCGATCAGAATACGGAATGCCAAAAAGGAATCCAAGCAAGGCCCCGACTAACCATGCCGCCCCAGCCGCCAAAAACCCTACACTGGCGATCGCTGCAACTTGACCTTGCTCCCAGTGAGTGTACTGAATCGCGAACAACACAACGCCGACGATGCCCACGCCCGCTAAACCGACAAGGCGCAGCAAGAATTTTGGCGCTTGCCTTTCCGACTCTCTTTGTTTATTTGTCTCGCTCGATCCGTCCACGTGCCCTGTCTTGATCGACCTGTTTAGGACGCTATCTCCATCAGCATTTGCAAGCCGCGTTGCTAGCCAAAAAACAAATCCCATAACAGCGATCACGGATATTTGCGCCAATATCCAGCGGCGAGCCCCAACGGCAATGACGATGAGCACCGCAGAGCAGAGGATTCCGATGAAAGGTACGATGATCGAGGAGATACCATTCTTTTGCAGGGAAGTATTGATCTTGTTCTTCGCATCCGTTTCATCCGCCACCTTGGCCTCCGCGGTACTTCACCGACAATTCCCCTGATGTTATACTCCACTCGCCGCCGGACGTCATGAAAATATGCTCATAGGCAGATTCACTCACCCAAAGTGGTACGTCTTAACAGTTGTGGTGTTGACATTTCTTGGCGTCAAAGTTTCGCTGTCTTTATCCCAAAATAGAGGGGTAATCGGTCAGGCAAAGCAGCGTCAATCCGCCAGCACCCGACAACAACCCAATTCCAGTCAACAAGGAACTGATAACACGCCTCTCGTCGTGAAAGTTGTGCCGACTCCAAAGACTCAGGAACAGGCTACTCAAGAAGCCAATGACCGGAATGAGAAGTCGGCGAATGATAGGCATCTCGTTGACGCCACTTTGGTACTCGCTGCTATCGGAATTCTTCAGTTGCTTGTGTTTGGCTATCAGGCTATTCAATTGAGAAGAACAGTTGTTGCAGCTGCGGGGCAATCCGCAGCTATGGAGCGCTCCATTAATGAAGCCAATCGATTGGCTTCAGCAATGGAGAAGGCAGCCAAGGACATTGGTATTAGTGCCAGCGCCGCTGTGGATAGTGTCGAAGCCCTCAGGGAAAGGACTGCGCAGCAGATGCGAGCCTATGTTTCCGTGATAGTGGGGACTGCTATCTATCAAGAAAGGGATAAAGACCTCAAATTTGAAGGAAGACCTTTTATGGTTAACACCGGACACACGCCGGCCCATGGAGTTTCTTATCGTGCAAAAGCCGCCGTGCTGCCAGTCCCGCTTCCGGACAATTTCGGGTTTCCTCTCCCCGTCGATGCTGTTGGTTCGTATGTCTTGGGTGCCAGTCACAATGCCATCATGAATTCTGTTGTAGATGATTTTTTCCCAGACAACCAAGTTGAAAAGATTAAGAAAATGGATGGGAACGCTTTGTTTGTATGGGGTCTCATCACCTACAAGGATATTTTTGACATCAGACGGGAAACCAAGTTTTGCCAGCAGCTTTATTGGTTGCCCGACGGAAAGGTTTTCGGCATATACGTTCCCCGCCACAATGACGCAACATGATCGCACCCGGCTGAAATGCCAAGAGCAGTGCTCTGGATTGGTAAGCATTCGAACAAGAGTACTTAACGAAATCCATCTCGCTCCAAACATATTTTACCAAGGCTGAATCACTTGCTATTGTGACTCTAAGCAGAATTCCTGTACTTTTTGAAAGTGGAACATTCCTTCGAGTGTCCTAATTGCGGGGAGGAGATTTCGATGGTGCTGGATACGTCTGTGGCGCGGCAGACGTACATTGAGGATTGCGAGGTTTGTTGCCGGCCGATTGAGGTTACGTATGTGGTGGAGGAAGGGGAGTTGGTGGAGTTTGGGGCGAAGGCTCAGGAGTGAGGCTCGGATGTGAAGGCAAGGGGCTAACAACCAAGGCAAGAGGGGTTCTTCGCCCGCCGCGGCGGGCTCAGAATGACACCGAATAACAAAAGCAGATCCCTCACACCATTCACCAAATTCGGGCGAATCGGTTCCCTTCACACGATTCGTTCCCTTCGGCCACGCTCAGGGCGCGCAGGGCAAGCGGGATGACGGCGCGGGAAAAAACACGGAGCGGACCACCTGAAGGTGGCCCCTACGAAATCCAAACAGGCGGGATGACGGCCGCGAGAAAAAATGCGGAGCGGACCAGCTGCCCTTCGGCTGCTCTCCCTTCGGCTACGCTCCCTTCGACTGCGCTCAGGGCGCGCAGGGCACGAAGGGCGCGCAGGATAAAAAGGTGGTCTCTAAGAAGGCTAACCGCGTAGGGATTTGAACGTCTTAATCGCCCGGTCTATTTGCTGCGGCGGCTGTGAGTGAGCGCTGCGCCGAGCACGACCAGCGGCACCAGGGTTCCCAAGAAAACCAGGTGATACCACACCGGGAATTTTTCCCAGATGTGGATGTGTGCTGGGAGGAACGCCGCGAGGATAACGCCGCCGAGCACCCAAGGCAGGCTGGTCCTCGCCGGCGCGATTAGGCCCGCGGCCGCGCCTGCCGCAATCGAGGACAGAGCGCCGAGAATGAGGCGCGCGATCTTCATGCGCAGCGTAAATGTCATGGTCGGCTCAGCCAAAGCATAACCTGCCAGGGCAACACGCAGCCCACGGTTGAGCACCGAGGCAACCACCACCCAGGACGCAAGCCCGACAAGAAAGGCGACTATGTACCGTTTCATGAATCCTCCTGTGATTAGTTTAATAAAACTAGTATACTCCAACTATGAAAGCAGAGCTACTGATTCTTGGGGTCCTGCACCGGGGCAACTTCCACCCTTATGAGATCAAGCGGCGCCTGAGAAACGCGATGGTGGAGTGCTATACGGACGTCGACGTGGGCACGCTGTATTACGCGATACGCCAACTCCAAAAGAACAAGCTAATCGTCGCGGTTCGACGGGAGCGCGTGGCCCGGGGCGGGGCGCGCACGGTGTATGGGATTTCCGCGAGCGGCAAGCAACGATTTCAGGAGCTTCTGAACGAGCAATTCGCGGCGGAAGGACCGGTTGCCAATACGCTTTATGGTGCGATGCTTTTCCTGCAATTCAGCAACCTGCCATTGATCGCGGAGCTGCTCCGAACCAGGATCTCGCGAGAAACGGTGGCGATGCGAAAAATTGCGGAGATCCGGAAGGAACTTGGGTCGGTTCCCGCAACTGGGGCGCTCCATCTTCTGAAACACCTTGAGCTTCAGCACCGGCTGGACCGCAAGTGGCTTCAGGGGGTGCTGGCGGATGTGGAGGGTGGGCGGGTGCGGGACGTGACAGACCCCAAGCGGCTGACGCGTGGATGGCGGGCAGGGAAAAGCCGAGCTAAGCGGCGGCCGGGATAATCAGGCGATTTTTGAGATTGAAAACAAAAACGGAAGAAAATGCTTTTAACGCAAAGTACGCAGAGGGGGCCCGGAGAATTCAGAGTGAAGGCGGTGGAGTGAGGGGAGGGTGATTGAATTGGTGGTGAGGTTGGGACCTTTATTCAGGAGACAAGAGCAGGAGGGGTTCTTCGCCCGCCGCGGCGGGCTCAGAATGACAGCCGTTCTGCTTCGGCAACGGGATTCGTTGACAGTGCCGCGCTTGCGCCGTAACCTTTGATTGAGGAACAGCGAACGGCTCGACATTTAAGGAAGATGAAGGCGGCGGAAAGTTGAACTAAAAACGAAGTGAACGAAGAGACGAATGGACCTGTTTGAAGAGATTGTGAAGCTGCGACGCGCCGGGCTTCGAGGCGCACTGGCTACGATTGTGCATACCAATGGCTCGATCCCGAGCTACGAAAGCTCGCGGATGCTGGTGCGCGAGGACGGCTCCATCGCGGGCACAATCGGCGGCGGCTGTGTGGAAGCCGACGTGTGGGCGGCGGCGAAGGACGTGATGAGCAAGGAAGCGCCACGGAAAATGATTTTTAACCTGAACCACGAGGCCAGTTATGACAACGGCCTGATCTGCGGAGGTACGCTGGAGGTGTTCGTGGAGCCAATCCTGCCTCAACCGGTGCTGTACATTTTTGGCGGGGGCCACGTTTCCATGGCGCTGGCGCAAGCCGCGCACACCGCCGGGTTCGCCATCGGCGTGATTGATGACCGCGAAGCGTTCGCGAACCACGAGCGGTTCCCGATGGCGCACGAGATATACACCACGTATGAGGATGCGTTTGAGAAATTGAAGCCGGGCGCGTCGAGTTATCTGGTGATTGTGACGCGCGGGCATCGCGACGACATGCGCGTGCTGGCCTGGGCGGCGCGGACCGAAGCGCGGTACATCGGCATGATTGGCAGCAAGCGCAAAGTGCTCAGTGTTTATGATGCGCTGGAGCGCGAGGGAATTCCGGCGGAAAAACTGGCGCGCGTGCATGCGCCTGTGGGACTGGAGATTGGCGCGCTCACTCCCGAGGAAATCGCCATCAGCATCGCGGCGGAGCTAATCGCGGTGCGCCGTCACGCCACTGGACTTGCGCATAAGGCTGTGCAACCCGCGCACGCCGCCGAACATTCTACCGGGCGGGCGGGAGACTGAGTACCGCGTGCTCACCGCCGTCATTCTTGCAGCGGGAGAATCGCGGCGCATGGGCTCACCCAAGGCGCTTCTGCTTCACAACCACCGCACATTCGTCGAACACCTGCTGGACATCACTCGCCATCCGAAAATTGGTTCACAGCGAATCGTGCTTGGCGCCGGTGCGGAGGATATTTCGCAGCGAGCCGGCCTCGATCCACAAATGACGGTGAAAAACCCTGATTGGGAGCAGGGGCAGCTCTCCTCCATCCAGGCGGCGATCCGAACTCTGGACCGCTCCACAACCGACGGAATCTTGATTTGCCTGGTGGATCATCCCTTAATTACTTCGGCTCTGGTGCAGGAGCTGATCGAAACTTTTTACCGCGCGGGGAAATCCATTGTACTGCCCGTCTTTCGCGGACGCCGCGGCCATCCGGTAATTTTCGCAAAGGGGCTTTTTGATGAGTTGCTGGCCGCGCCCACTGAAGTGGGCGCGCGCGCGGTGGTCTGGAAACACGCCGGTGATGTGGAGGAAGTTCCCACGGAAGAGGAAGGGACGGTGCTGAATCTGAATGACCCGGACACGTTTCGCAACGCCATGGGCAACAACTAATCGCGAATTCCCTGCCCCAATCACTGAGAGGCCCGAAAGCAAATGCAGACCACGCCCGAACTCGCCCCGATAGCACTGAACGCAATAAGAGTCCGCACACTAAATGTGCTGCCCGATCAAGTGCGGGCCTGCCTGGACCAGCTGAGTGAGGAGCAAATTTGGTCGCGGCCGAACGAACAGAGCAACTCGGTAGGAAATCTCGTGCTGCACCTATGCGGCACGATCATGTATTTCTTGTGCCACCGAATAGGAAAATTTCCATACGAGAGGGATCGAGACGCTGAATTTTCTGCCAAGGCCCCAATCCCCAAACAAGAATTGCTGCACGTTTTTAATGACACAATCGAAAAGGCGGCTCTTACGTTCAATTCACTGAACGGAGCGCGTCTATCCGAGCCTTCGACCGCCCCTGAATATTATTCCCTGCTCTTCGAGGATCTTTTCGGCGTGGTGTTTCATTTTGCCACCCATGCCGGCCAAATTGTTTACGTTACAAAAATGCTGAAGCAAGGGTCGGTCAACAATTTGTGGGGCACGACGCACAAAGCAGCAAAAGTGTGGAAAACATGATTGGTTTGAAAAACCCGGCTGGAGAGAACTGTTAATTTATGCCGATATCGCTTTGGCGGAGAGTTTATCCAGCAGCGCCGCAAGAGCATCACAGGCCAGTTGCGCCCCGTGGAATGTCGCTGAGGGTAACCCGCCAAGCTCCCTAGAGATTTGCTCCGGCGTAATCTTGGCCAGTTCCGCGGGCGTTGCCCCCTGCATTAAGTCCGCCAGCACAGAACCGCAGGCAATTGAGGTAACACAGCCCTTGGCCAGGAAGCGCGCGTCGGCAATTCGTCCGGCATCCAATCGCGCCGAAAGTGAAAGCGTGTCACCGCAAACGGGATTGGTGACCTCCACAACAGTCCCGCCATTTTCCTGCGCTCCTGCGTGGTGCGGGTTCTTGAAATGGTTGAGCACTTCAGGACTGTACATGCCGTCAGTATCGCAATTCAGACCGGAACATGCAATTCCCATCCGGCAATCCAATTCAATCACGGAAGCATCTTAATCCTGTTGCCGAATAGACTAATCCGGCGCATGATTCTTGTTTGTATTGAAAGGGGTCAGTTTTCCCGCTGACAATCCGCCCATCGGAGCCGTCGCACCAGCCATGTTTCATAAAAACAGTTTTGCATTTTTTCGCGCTTCTGAGATGCGGCGACCATTCCTGATAGCCGGATTGGTAGCTCTGGCCGCCGCTTGCGGTGCGCAGCCCGCGGCCGACCCCCAATCCGAAATGTTGCTCGGGACCATGCATGAAGAGCTCTCCCGCGCGCAATCGTCTCTCTCCAAATCAGACCCCGCGCCTTATTACATCAGTTATTCGGTATTTGATCGGCAAGGCGTATCGATTTCGGCAACCGAAGGCAGCCTGCTGAATTCCATCAACAACCAGCAGCGCTGGGCCGACGTAACCATGCGCGTGGGCGCACCCTCGCTCGACAACACTCATGGCGATAGCCGCGACTCTGGTATTTCCGGAGGTATCTTGCCCCTCGGAAACGACCGCAACGCCATTGCGCGCGGACTCTGGCTGCTTACCAATGGCGAATACCGGCAGGCCTCTTCCGTCTATACCAATGTGAAAACTCAGAAGGCCGTGCAATCGGAAGAGGAGGACAAGTCCGCTGACTTCACCAGCGAAGCGCCCCACCAGAATGTTGAGGTACCCGGCCCGCCGGCGCCCATTCATCAAAAGGAATGGGAAGCCCAGATGCGCAGTTATTCCGCGGCCTTCAAGAAGTATCCCTACGTGTACAACTCAGTCGCCTCGCTGAGTTTCGATCAGGTCATGCAATATGTGGTGACATCAGAAGGCACTCGTCTGGCCGAGCCGGGTCATTCCGCAAGACTCGTCCTGGAAGCGGAAACGCGCGCGGACGACGGTATGGAACTTCTTCGCGTAGAAACCTTTCAGGCCGCGTCGCCGGAACAGTTGCCCTCTGCCGCGGAAATTAACACCAAGATCGAGAAAATGGCCTCGGACCTGAAAGCGTTGCGCGCCGCTCCCGTTGCCGATCCGTATGCCGGGCCTGCAATGCTTTCCGGCCGCGCCGCCGCGGTATTTTTTCACGAAGTGCTCGGTCACCGGATGGAGGGCCATCGCCAGCGTGGCGAGGAGGAAGGCCAGACATTCACCAAGAAAGTGAATGAGTCCATTCTGCCGAGTTTCTTGAGCGTGGTGGACGACCCGACCTTGAAAGAGTTGGGCGGTGTGAAGCTTGCCGGAAATTATGCTTACGACGATGAAGGGGTTCCTGCGCAGCCGGTTGAAATCATCAAGGACGGCATTTTGAAGAATTTTCTACTCTCGCGAATGCCTATCACCAATTTCAACCACTCCAATGGCCACGGGCGGCGGTCACCGGGCCGTATGGCTACGGGACGTCAGGGCAACCTGATTGTCATTTCCAAGAATACAGTTCCCGAAGCCGACCTGCGCAAGCAGTTCATCAATGAGATCAAGAAACAGGGCAAGCCCTTCGGACTTTATTTTGAAGATGTGGAAGGCGGATTCACACTTACGCAACGCCAAATGCCCCAGGCGTTTCAGGTCCTGCCCGTAATTGTATGGCGCGTATATGCCGATGGCCGTCCGGATGAGCTTGTCCGCGGAGTGGACATTGTAGGAACTCCCATCGCGGCACTCCAACGCATTGAACTTACCAGCGACAAGACCGACGTGTTCAACGGAGTATGCGGCGCTGAATCGGGCTGGGTGCCCGTTTCCGCTGCCTCGCCGGCCATGCTGTTCTCTGAAATGGAAGTGCAAAAGAAAGCCCATGGCCGTGAACGGCCGCCGATATTGTCGCCTCCGGGCGCGGACACTTCCAGCACGAGCAACGGAGTTCAGCCACACACTGGCACCATGGGAAGTGCGAGATGAAACCCCTACTGATCATTTCCCGTCGATCGCACTTATCTAAATTGGCCCCTCTTGCGATGCTTTTCATTTCTATGCTGCTCGCCGGCGTCCAGCCCGCGTCCGCCCAGGCCGGCATCGCTTCCAATAGTCCGGCCTTGGCTGCTCAAGCCACAGCGGCTAAGTCGGATCCGGTGCTGCAGGCCATGCTTGCCGAACTTGACCGCTCGAAAGACCAACTCAAGATGGAGAGCGTCGCGGCCCCGTATTACGTCGAGTATCGCGTGACTGACATAGACGAATTCGACGCCAACGCCGAATTCGGATCGTTGCTGGTCAACCAGCGCGTAAGAGTTCGCGTTCTCCGCGCGGTGGTCCGCATTGGAGACTACAAGCAGGACAGCTATTTTGGCCAGGGGCAGGGCGTCGCCGAAACAGCTCCCATCGAAAACGACGTTCTCGCCTTGCGACATGCCCTCTGGCTGGCCACCGATAGCGCCTACAAGGCAGCCGGCGAAGCGCTTGCCGCCAAACAGGCCATGATGAAGGAAATCACGCCCGACCAAACCGTGAACGACTTCGCACAGGCGGAGCCGCTTGTGGCCGTCGAGCCCTTGGCGAAGCTCCAATTTGACGAAGCGCGGACCGCTCACATGCTGGAAGCCGCAACAGCTCTCTATCGGCAGGATCCCGAAATCCAGGTCTTGTCTGCGTCGGCGCGCTTCACTGTATTTAACGAGTACTACGTCAACACAGAAGGCACCATCACTCGCCGGGGCCAAACACTTTATGCCACCAGCGTGGCGGGCAGCACCCAAGCCGCCGATGGAATGAGGCTGGACCGCTCGCCTGCTGAATTGGTAGCTACACCCGAAGAACTTCCGACGGAAGCCAAATTTGTGGCGGAAGCGCAGAAAGTCATGGATACACTCAAAGCTCTGCGGGAAGCCCCCGTTGTGGATGAGGAATATCGCGGGCCTGTCCTGCTCTCTCCTGATGCTGCCAGCGATGTGCTCGCGACTCTTATTGGAGACAACGCTGCCGGACGCAAGCCTGCGCCGGGACGCAATGGACGCACGGTCGGTGCGTTCGCTTCAGGCTTCAAGAGCCGTGTCTTGCCGCAATTCATTTCCATTGTGGATGACCCCACCAAGCCTTCCTTTCAAGGGCACAGCCTGACCGGCAGCTACACATTTGACGATGATGGTGTCCGCGTAACCCCGGTTACGGTGATTGATAAGGGCCAACTCGTGAATTTCCTTGTCGGACGCCAGCCCATCCAGGATTTTCCGGCTTCCAATGGTCACGATCGCGCCCCGGTGGGCGCGCCGCCCCAACCGCACTACGGCGTGCTCGCGTTGCAACCATCGGAAAGTTCTTCACCCGAGGAGCTGAGAAAGCGTCTGATCCAAATGTGCCACGATCAGGGCAAAGCTTATGGATATCGGGTGGAGACTCTCAGTGGGAATGGGCTTACTTCTCCACGGTTGCTTTATCGTGTATGGGCCAATGACGGCCACGAAGAACTTGTCCGCGGGTCATTGCTCAACGAGCTAGACGTGCGAGGATTGCGCAACGATTTGATCGCTGTGGGCAACGATCCCTTCGTCAGCAACCGTTCCGGCAATATCCAGGGTACGGTGATCAGCCCCTCCATGCTTTTCGACGAGCTCGAAATTCGCCGCGATGATCGCGCCAAGGGAAAGCTTCCGGAATACACTGCGCCCCCGATATCTGCTTCCGCGCACCAATAGCTACTTAATTCCGGATCCGGAGATTGAATCTGCAGCCTGTCTCGCTTGGCGGGGGCGGCGGCTTTGACTCGTTGTCCTCTCCCAGATTGGCCGTTCCTCGGCCCCCTTTACACGCTCACAGAAACATGTCGATGCGGTTAGAATGTCTCCGTGTCATCCTCCGCACCAAACATACGAATTGTTTCTCTGGCCCCCAGTGCCACTGCAATCCTGGTTGCGCTCGGTGCGCGGCGGCATCTCGTGGGCGTTTCCAAGTGGTGCCCCGACGTGGCCCCGGAAGTCGAGGACTTGCCTCGTGTTGGCGATTGCTGGTCGCTTGACCCGGCAAGCGTTCTACGCCTTCGCCCCACTCTCGTAATCGGCGCCATGCCCTACAAAGCTGAAACAGTTGGTAAGTTGCTCGAGCAACCGCTCACGTTTTTGGCCATGAATCCTCGAACCCTCGCCGATATTGAATCCGACATTCATTTGCTCGGCGCTATCGCAGGCCGTGCTGCTGCTGCACGCCGGCTGGTGTCAAAAATGCGGGCGGATTTCAAAGCCATTCGCGCCCGCGCGAAATCGGCAAGAGCAAAAGCGATCGTAAGAGTTTACTGTGAGGCCTGGCCGAATCCGCGCATATCATCGCCTCCCTGGGTCGCTGAGCTTGTTGAGATTGCCGGTGGAAAGATGGTTCTGCCGGCGGGAAAGCGCGTTTCGGACGCCGAAGTCGCCGCGGCGCAACCAGAGGTCATCATTCTCGCCTGGGCCGCCACGGGGACCAAATCTGACCCGCAACAAACTTATGAAGTCGCCGCCTTCCGCGACCTCCCCGCGGTAAGAAATCGCCGCGTTTGTTCCATCCGCGACGAGTTGTTGAACACACCCGGCCCCCCACTTGTCGAAGGCGCGCGGCAACTGTTCAATTTGATTCATCCGGACGGGATCAAACCAAAATCACGGGTACCCAACTCCAAACGGCCATGATCACCGTCGTCGCGGCGGTCATCGAGCGCGATTCGCGGATATTGATTTGCCAGCGCCGCCGCGACATGCAGTTTCCTCTCAAGTGGGAATTCCCCGGCGGAAAAGTGGAGCGCGGAGAGTCTCTCCAGACCGCCCTGGTGCGCGAACTAAAAGAAGAACTGGGAGTGGACGCTGTTGTTGGCCGCGAGATTTATCGCACCTCCTACCAATATCCCCGCCGCTCCGAACCAATCCGATTGGTATTTTTTCTGGCGAAAATTGACGAAGTCCACGCCGGCCAAAGCCTTATCGATGCTCGCGCGGAAAATATCCTGACCATGTCCGCGATTGACAAGGCATTTGAACAGGTGAAGTGGGTTTCTCCTGCGGAGTTGGTCAACTATGATTTTCTTGAAGCAAACGCCCAATTAATCGCTGGATTGGCGAATGGCTCCCTGCCATCGAGAAACGAGGAATGAAATTCAAAATGTCGCGGCTATTTATGTAAGGGATCTCCCGCCATCCACGACCAGCACCTGCCCGGTTATGAAATCCGACTCGATGAGAAACGCGACCGCCTCCGCGATATCGCTTCCCTTCCCGGTGCGCCCAAGCGGCGCGCGCCGAATGTAGTCCGCTTCCAACTCCGCGGCATCGCCTTCGAATGTGATTGTTCCTGGCGCCACCGCATTGACCGTTATTTCCGGCGCCAGCGCGCGCGCCATGCAGCGGGTCAGCATGATCACTCCCGCCTTGGACACGCAGTAATGCGTATATCCCGGCCAGGCGAGGATGCCTCCCAGTGACGCCAAATTGACGATCCGCCCACGGCCGCTGCGTTTCAACAGGGGCGCAGCCGTCTGCGCGCAGAGAAACTGCGAGGTCAAATTCGTGGCCAGGATGCCGTTCCACTGCTCGTCGCTGATCTTGCTGAATGGAACATTTTCAAATCTCCCGGTGTTGTTGACCAGCACATCCAGCCCTCCGAAAAGTTTTTCGGTCTTGGCAACGAGTCGCTCGACCTCGGTGCGCCGAGAAACGTCCGCCTGAACTGCGGCCGCGCGGCGCCCCATTTTTCCAATTTCGGCGGCCAACTGCTCCGCCTCGTTTTTCGAGCTGCGATAGTTCACCACCACATCCGCGCCTCGTTGGGCCAGCTCCAGCGCAATGCTCCGCCCAATCCGTTTCGCCGCCCCGGTCACCAGTGCCACTCGCCCAGCCAGTTTCTGCTCCGTCACGCTTCCTCCCAATCCATTCACGTCCGCCATCCTACGCCCACGGCTCATTCGGTCACAAATTTTCTGCGCCTTCCTCCATCCTGATAGAATCGCTCCCCTGTAAAGACTCATCAAAATCGAGGAGACGCCATGAAACTCGACCTGCTGGCCATCGCTGCGCATCCCGATGACGTGGAGCTCACCTGCGGCGGCACGCTCATCAAAATGGCCGATCGCGGTTACAAGACCGGCATCCTCGACCTCACAGAGGGCGAAATGGGCAGCCGAGGCACGGTCGAATCCCGCCGCCGTGAGGCCAAAGTTGCCGCGCGAATCCTGGGAGTCGCCTTGCGCGAAAACGCGGGCCTCCCCGACTCCGCTCTGGCAATTTCCCGCGACCAGAAACTCGTCATCGCCCAGCACATTCGCCGCTTGCGCCCGCACGCCGTCATTCTTCCCTATTGGAAGGGCCGCCACCCGGACCACTACACTGCGGGCCGCTTGGGCTACGAAGCTTGTTTTCTGGCCGGATTGAAGAAGCTGCCCATTTCCGGCGAACCTTTTCGCCCCTTCAAGGTTCTCTTCACAACGTTTGACTTCCCGATGCGTCCGAGTTTCATCGTGGACATCACTCGCGAATTCCCCCGTCGGCAGCGGGCCGCATTGGCATTTCGCTCGCAATTCCGCCCGCCTCGCCGCGAGGTCCGCGCCCTGGCCAAGGTCCACCTACCCCTGGATGAGCTTGACCGACGCGTGCAAGTCGCCGCCGCCTACTATGGCCAAATGATCGGTGTGAGTTACGGCGAGGCCTTCCTGGTGCGTGAAATGATGCAATTGGATGACGTAGTCAAAATGCCAGTGCGTTCGATTTAGAGGCTATCGCAAACGATCCAGACTCTTAGTTCGCATCATTAGTTCGTATCAAGGGTCTGCGCGGGAGAATATCCTGGGAGCGTCAACCCTCTCCCCGCGTGCGAAACCTTCACGCGGACCGGCTGCGCCTTGTCATCCTCCGTGGAACGCAGTATGGCAATGGTGCCCAGCGCTTCGTTGTAGAGCCTGGTGACCAGATAGCTCTTCCCCGTCTTGTCATGCTTCCAAACTTGTCCGACTTGCAGTTTTCGGTCGCTCATCGTCGTTTCGATTATCGAATCTAGGTGGATTAGGCAAGCCTGTCAATCGTATCCAATGGCGAATTTGTTCTGCGTCCCGAGCCGAATGGACTCGCCCCTGCTAAATCGTCCACAAGCAAGAAAACCCCCTGACTGGAACCCACATCATACTTCGTGGGAAAGGGCACCGGCTCTTGCATGCCCAATGGGTGTATAATGCATAAAGAAACAGGCCAGCTTCAAGGAGGCCTCATGACACATCTGTATCGCCCGATTGCCTTGGGCACTCTCGGATTGGTTCTCGCTGTCGCACCCGCCTTCGCAGAACATCAGCAATCATCGCAGAGTTCGGCGCAGCCGACCCAATCAACGCAATCGGCACAACCTTGTCCGCCGGCGTCCACTACTACTACGCCCGCGAGTACAACCCAGGCCACGCAGCCTGCACCAGCTACGCCTCCTGCCCAGGGCACGCAATCCACGGCGCCCGCGCAGTCAGGCCAGCCGTGCGCTCAAACACAGGCGACTCCCCCAGCGGCTAAATTGAGGCCCGGCGACCCGGGCTACAATCCTCCGGTCGTTCAGCAAGACGACCCCAACATTAAGCCGGGATCAAAGCAGGACGTGGAATCCATCGGCCAGCGGAACGTCGGCAAAGGCCTCGATTTCTTTTCCATCGAGCACGATATTGCTCTGGGAAAATCCATGTCACAGGAAGTGGAGCGCACCGCGAAGCTTGTGGATGATCCGGTCATCATCGAGTACGTCAATCGCGTTGGCCAGAACGTCGTGAATAACTCGGATGCCAAGGTGCCCTTCACCATCAAGGTGATTGACTCGGACTCCGTCAACGCCTTCGCGCTTCCCGGTGGATTTTTCTATGTCTACACCGGCCTTATTCTGCATGCGCAGGAAGAATCTGAGCTGGCCGGCGTAATGGCGCATGAAATCGCCCACGTCGCTTTGCGCCATGGCTCCAAGAACGAAACCAAGGGCACCATTGCCCAGTTGGCGATGATTCCCGCGATGATCCTGCTGCCCGGCGGTTGGGCGGGCTACGGAATTTATGAAGGGATGCAGTTCGCCATCCCCATGACCTTCCTGAAGTTTTCGCGCGACCAGGAACGCGAAGCCGATTACTACGGCCTCCAATATATGTACAAGGCCGGATACGACCCTAACGCCTACATAACTTTCTTTGAGCGCATTCTCGCCGATGAGAAGAGATCGCCGGGAAGCATCCCCAAGGTATTCAACGATCACCCGCCCACCCCGGAGCGGATCGACAAGGCCGAAAAGGAAATCGCCGAGATCCTTCCTTCGCGCGACAGTTATGTTGTGACCACTTCGGAATTCGACACTGTCAAAGCACGCTTGATTGCCTATGAG
>Ga0070733_10000361_pt1 | contig 38270 bp, 37 predicted proteins | sample Coa_R1_9_FD_66450 | JGI IMG/M metagenome (GOLD analysis project Ga0070733, IMG submission 66450) | Surface soil microbial communities from Centralia Pennsylvania, which are recovering from an underground coalmine fire - Coalmine... | ecosystem: Environmental > Terrestrial > Soil > Unclassified ... | reverse complement strand
AACGTGCTGACCATCATCTTCAGCGCGGCCTCCTGCGCCTCCCTGACCGATTGGTCGCTCCTGGAGACATCATTGGGCAAGCCGATCAGGGGACAGCTTCTGTCCATATCCTCGAAGTGCTCGCGGGAGAGATAGTCGCGGATGAGCTTGGCGGCGCGGTCCGATGCCTTGTCCGAGCTATCGATGCCCTCCAGCTTCTCGCTTACGAAGCAGCTGATCGCCTCGGCATAGAGCTCGCTCTTGCTTTGAAAATAGCTGTAGAAGCCACCTCGCGTCATCCCGGCGCCGGCCATGATGTCGTCGATCGAGGCGGCGGTGAAACCGTGGCGGTTAAATAACTGCAAGGCGCTGTGGATGATGCGTTGCCGAACTTGTTCGCGGTGATGAGGCTGACTGGACATTCTCATCCCCGTACCGATGCCGAATTGTCACGCAGAAGAATATGTTGCTCAACATATGGTTGTATGTACTTGATCATAAGCTCCCCGATTGCTCCTGTCCGCCGCATGTCGAGCGACATCGCGCGCATGCACCCGTCCAGTACGCCACAGCGGGAAGATCATTCCTTGATCACGAAAATGTAATCGAAACTTCTGCGATCAAAGCCGTAGCGCCGGAATGCCAAACGGCCGCCGAGAGTCGCGGCGTAAGGGAGAGTCAGAGTGTTAAGTATTCGGGGGGTGAGGCGAACAGTCGGCTGTAGCCGACGCGATTTGGTGCAGGCGTCAGTTTTGACTGCGTGGATTCAAGCCCGAAATGCATTGCAGCGAACGATGGCAGCGGTTGTGGTTTTCGCCGCCACGCTAACGATGAGTTCAAATGCCTGGGCCGTGTGCACGACGAGCGGCGCAGTAGTGACCTGCAGCGGCACGACCACCGCTGTGGGGACTGCCTTCGGCACCGGAACCGAGGACAATCTGACGATCAACGTCCAGAACGCGGCCACCGTTTCCGGCACGGGCGCCGGTGGAAATGGATTCAATATTCGAAACAACGACACCCTCAATAATTCCGGCACGGTCGGCGGAACCGACCAGGGAATCCTTGCCGGCTCCAACCTGACCGTCAATAACAGCCTCAGCACCTCGACCATTGTCGGGACCAATATCGCAGGCATCAAAGCCACCAGCATCAACGTCACCAATTTTGGCTCGATCACCGGCGGCGCGGCAGGCGTGGCGTCCACGGTCGGCGCGCTGACGATCGACAACCGGAGCGGCGCGACGATTTCGGGAGGATCGGTGGGCGCCACCGCTGCTGCTGGCGCCACAGTCACAAATGCCGGCACGATCTCCAGCACCGGCACCGAGGGCGTGACCGTGGCCACCGGCGATTCGAGCTTCACCAATTCGGGGACCATCACGTCGTCTGGCAACTCAGGATTCGGAATCTTCTCACAAGGATCCGGTACGGTGACGGTGTCAAACAACGGGGGGACCATATCGAACACCGGGACCGGCGGCTTCGGCATATTCTCGGCAAGTGGCAATATCAACATCACCTCGAATTCCGGGACCATCCAAGGCGCGGTCGCGATCCAGGGCGGCGCAACGATCACCGTCAACAACCTTACGGGCGGGACGATAACCGGCCTGACCAGCGAGGCGATCGGGACCTCCGGCAGGGTCAACCTCATCAATGCCGGCACCGTATCCGGCAGCAACGCGACCACCATCAGCGCCGGCATCGCCAACATCACCAATTCGGGAACGATCAGCGGCTCCAATTCGGCATTGGGCACGATTTTTGTCAGTAACAGCGGCTCGATCATCAACAATTCGGTCAACGGCAACATCAGCGCGATGACCGGCACGGCAACCCAGACCGAAGCCATCTTCGCATCCCTCACCACCGTCACCGTGAGCAATAGCGGAACGATTCAAGCCACCGGCACGAACGCGATCGGAATCGCCGCAAACGGGATGACCGTCACCAACAATGCCGGCGCGACCATTTCCGGTACACTCGACGGCGTCAACATGCAGGCAGGCCTGACCTCGAGCATTGCAAATACCGGCACGATTTCCGGCGGGCGCTCGGCCCTTCGTCTGGGGAGCAACGCCTCGGTCGTCAACACGGGCACCGGCTTGATCACGGGCACCACCGGGATAGTGTTCCGAGATCCGACTGCCACCAACACGCCGGTTGTCAACGGCAGCGTATTCAATTCGGGGACGATCACCGGCACCGGCGGCACCGCGATCAACTTCGCGCTCACGCCCGGCTCCGGCCCGTTCACACTCACGCTCGGACCGGGATCGATCATCAACGGCAATGTATTGGGCACCGGCGGCGATCTGTTCCAGCTCGGCGGCACCACCGGGAGTGACACGTTCAACGTCAGCAATATCGGGGCGGCGCAGCAGTATCGAGGTTTCACCACCTTCGACAAGATCGACGGCTCGACCTGGTTTCTGACCGGGACCGGAACCCAGACCTGGAGCGTGTCTGGCGGCGTTCTGGGAGGAACCGCCACGATCGGCGGATTGAACGTGCTCTCCGGCGCAACACTCATGCCGGGCAACGGCACAGCGGGCACGTCCATGGCCGTGGCCGGCAATCTCGCGTTCCAATCGGGGGCGCAGTATCTGGTGCAGATCAGTCCGGCGACGTCGTCCTTCACCAGCGTCACCGGCACCGCGACGCTCGGCGGCGCGACAGTGAACGCGAATTTCGCCGCTGGCAGCTACATTGCCAAGAAATATACCATCGTGACCGCAGGCAACATCGGCGGCACCTTCAATAGCGCGGTGGTGAGCACCAACCTGCCCTCCAGCCTCAGTTCGAGCCTGAGCTACGACGCTCACGATGTCTTCCTCAATCTGGCCGTAAACTTCACGGCTCCGGGTGCCCTGAATGGCAACCAGCAGGCGGTCGCCAACGCGATTACCAATGCGTTCAACGCGGGCGGTGCCGTTCCCGTTGCATTCGCGACGCTGACGCCTGCCGGGTTCACGCAGGCTACCGGCGAAACGGCGACCGGATCGCAGCAGACGACGTTCGACGCGATGATGCAGTTCCTGGGCGTGATGACCGATCCGTTCATTGCGGGCCGCGGCGGTTTGACGACGCCTTCAAGTGGGGCATCGCCATTCGCCGAGGAAGATGTCGGCACAAGCGCCTATGCGGCCAATGGCACGCCGCGCTCGAAAAGCGAACGCGACGCTTATGCTGCGATGTACCGCAAGGCACCGCAGGTGGCGGACCCCTTCGCGCAGCGCTGGAGCGTATGGACGGCGGGATTTGGCGGGTCGCAGACCACCGACGGCAACACCGCGCTGGGCTCGAACACCGCGACCAGCCGTATCGCCGGCACCGCGGTCGGCGCCGACTATCGCATCTCGCCGTTTACGCTTGCGGGATTTGCGCTCGCCGGGGGCGGTACCAACTTCAGTGTCGCCAACGGCGGCACCGGTCGTTCCGACCTGTTTCAGGCCGGCGCCTTCATCTTGCACAATGTCGGGCCGGCCTACGTCAGCGGCGCCCTCGCCTATGGCTGGCAAGACATCACGACCGATCGCATCGTCACCATCGCCGGGGTCGACCACCTGCACGCCGAGTTCAACGCCAATGCGTTCTCCGGCCGGGCCGAGGGCGGATACCGCTTCGTCGCGCCGTGGACCTACGGCGTGGGCATCACCCCTTACGCCGCCGCTCAATTCACGACCTTCGACCTGCCGGCTTACGCCGAACAGGCCTTGTCGGGCGCCAGCACATTTGCGCTGGCCTACGGCCCGAGGGACGTCACCGACACGCGCAGCGAATTGGGCATTCGCACCGACAGATCATACGCGATGAAGGACACCATCCTGACATTGCGCGGCCGCCTTGCCTGGGCCCATGATTTCGATCCCGACCGCAATATTGCGGCCACCTTCCAGTCGCTGCCGGGCGCTTCCTTCGTGGTCAACGGCGCGGCGCAGGCCAGCGACTCCGCGCTCGTCACCGCATCGGCCGAAATGCGATGGCTGAACGGCTGGTCGGCCGCCGCCACTTTTGAGGGCGAGTTCTCGGACGTTACCCGCTCCTATGCCGGCAAGGGAATCGTGCGGTATAGCTGGTAGCGACGGCTCTTACGCGGCCACGCTCAACTGCTTTGCGAACTCCTCATAGGCGGAGATGGCATCCGCCGCATACATCAGCGACGGACCGCCGCCCATATAGACGGCCATGCCGAGCGTCTCCTCCACCTCCTGACGCGTGGCGCCAAGCCTGGCCAGGGCCTCGGTGTGGAAGCCGATGCAGCCGTCGCAGCGGGTTGAAATCGCGATCGCAAGCGCGATCAGTTCCTTGGTCTTCTTGTCCAGCGCGCCGTCGCGGGTCGCAGCCTGTGCGAGCGCCGAAAAGGCCTTCATGGTGTCGGGAATGTCCTGGCGCAATTTGCGCAAGTCGCCGGAAATACGTCTGGTGATGTCGGTATAGCTCTTTTCCATGAGAAGACTCCTTACTTGCTTGACGGCTGCGGCGAGGGCTGCCGCAATGCGACGTAAATTGCGGGGATGACAAGAACGGTGAGCAGCGTCGAGGACGCCAGGCCAAACAACAGCGAGATCGCGAGCCCCTGGAAGATCGGATCGAGCAGGATGGTGGCGGCGCCGATCATGGCCGCAAGCGCGGTGAGCAGGATCGGCTTGAAGCGCACAGCGCCGGCTTCCAGCACCACCTCGCGCAACGTCTTGTCCTGCGCGCCGCTGCGGCGAATGAAGTCGACCAGCAGGATCGAATTGCGCACGATGATGCCGGCGAGCGCGATGAAGCCGATCATCGAGGTCGCGGTGAATGGCGCGCCCAGCAGCCAGTGTCCGATCAGAATCCCGATCAAGGTGAGCGGAATTGGCGTCAGGATCACAAGCGGCAGGCGGAAACTGCGGAACTGGGCCACGACCAGCACGTAGATGCCGAGGATCGCCGCGCCGAACGCCGCTCCCATGTCGCGGAAGGTCACGTAGGTGATCTCCCATTCGCCGTCCCACAACAGCGTCGGATGGGATTCATCGGCCGGTTGTCCGTGCAGGCCGATGAAGGGTTTCGGCAGCTTGCCCCAGTCATGGGCATCGACGCGCTTGGCCACTTCGAGCATGCCGTAGAGCGGCGCCTCGAAACGGCCCGCGAGTTCCGCCATCACCATATCGGCAAAGCGGCCGTCGCGCCGAAAGATCACTGGAGAGCCTTCTTCGGTCGCGGCTTTGACGACTTGACCGAGTTCGACGACCGTCTTGCTGCCGGGCAGCGTGTTGGCGGGCACCGGCGTCGACGCCAGCGCCTCGGTCCAGGCGAGATCGCGTTTCGGCAATTTGACCGCGATCTCGATCGGATTGCGGTCCTCGCCGCGATGGGAGTAGCCGACGGATACGCCGCCGAACAAGGTCTGAACGGTGTCGTAGACGTCGCGCTGCTCGACGCCGAAGAACTCGAGCCGGTCCTGGTCGATCGACAGCCGCAACCGCGGCCGCTTCTCGCCGATGGAATCATCGACGTCGACGATGAACGGCACCTCGTTGAAAATCTTTTTCAACTCAAAGGTGACAGCCCGGCGCGTAGCGGCATCGGGCCCATAGATTTCGGCCAGCAGTGTCGCCAACACCGGCGGCCCGGGCGGCACTTCGACCACCTTGATGCTGGTGCCGGCGGGAACGGGAACGGCCTTCAGCCGCTGCCGCAGGTCGAGCGCGATATCGTGGCTCGCCCGCTTGCGGTTGCCACGCGCCTCGAGATTGACCTGCAACTCGCCCAGTTCCGGCCTTTCGCGCAAGTAATAGTGACGGACGAGGCCGTTGAAATTGAACGGCGCCGGCGTGCCGGCATAGGATTGTACCGATGTGATCTCCGGCAACGCGTGCGCGATGTCGGCCGCTGCAAACAGCGTGTGCTCGGTGTCTTCGAGACTCGCGCCTTCGGGCAAATCGACCACGACCGCAATCTCGGACTTGTTGTCGAACGGCAGCAATTTGACGGTGACGGATTTGGTCGCAAACAGCGTCATCGACAATAGCGTCGCTCCGCCGACGGCAAGCAGGAAAATCCATGACGAACGCTTGCTCCTGACAATCGGGGTCGCGAAGCGCCGGTAGAGGCGTCCAAGCATGCCTTCATCATGAGCGGCATGGCCCACGCCAGCGGCTTCCTTCGGCGCCAGGCGCAGCATCAACCAGGGCGCCACCACCATCGCGACGAAGAACGAAAACAACATCGCCGCGGAAGCATTCGCCGGGATCGGCGCCATATAGGGCCCCATCAACCCCGATACGAACAACATCGGCAACAACGCCGCGACGACGGTGAGCGTGGCCACGATGGTCGGATTGCCGACCTCGGCAACGGCCTCGATGGTTGCCTGCACGCGAGGACGGCCGTCCCGCATCGCCCAGTGGCGGGCGATATTCTCGACCACGACGATGGCGTCGTCGACCAGAATGCCGATCGAGAAGATCAACGCGAACAGGCTGACGCGATTGATGGTGTAGCCCATCAGGTCGGCGGCAAACAGCGTCAGCAGGATCGTGGTCGGGATTACCACCAGCGTGACCAGCGCCTCGCGCCAGCCGATCGCGATCGCGATCAGAACGACGATCGAAACCGTTGCGAGACCAAGATGAAACAGGAGTTCATTGGCCTTCTCATTGGCGGTCTCGCCGTAGTCGCGGGTGACCGTGACGTCGACGTCCTCCGGAATCAGGCGCGACTTCAGCCCTTCGAGCCGCTGCGCAATATCGGCCGACACCACCACCGCATTGGCGCCGGCCCGCTTGGCGAGCGCCAGGCTGACTGCGGGAACGCGTTGCCATTCGCCCTTGCCGGCGCGCGCGTCGTTCCAGACCCGGTGCTCCAGCGTGTTCGGCCCGATCGCCACGGCGGCGACGTCCTTGACATAGACCGGCCGGCCGTCGCGCGTCGAAATCAGGAGCAGGCCGATATCGGGAATTCCCGACAGCGTTTGACCGGCGGCGACACTGCGGATGATTCCGGCGTCGCGGACCTGACCCGCCTGGAACGACCGGTTGGCGTCCTTGACCTTGGCGACAAGTTGCTGAAGCGTCACGCCAAACAGCGACAGCTTCTCCGGGTCCGGCTCGACCCTGATCTCCTGGGCGGCGCCGCCGGCGATATAAGTCAGCCCGATGCTGTCGACTTTCATCAGCTCGGCGCGCAGTTTGTCGGCGAGTTCGTAAAGATCCTTGTCGGTCCAGCGGCCGGCGGCCGCAGGCTTCGGCGAGAGCGTCAATACGGTGACGGCGACGTCGTTGATGCCGCGCCCGACGATCAGAGGCTCGGTGATGCCGACCGGGATCCGGTCGAGATTGGCGCGCATCTTTTCATGGACGCGCAGGATCGCGTCATCGGATTTGGTACCGACCAGGAAGCGCGCGGTGACCATCACCCGATCGTCTTCAGTCTGGCTATAGACGTGCTCCACGCCGTCGATGCCCTTGACGATCGCCTCCAGCGGCTTGGTGACCAACTCGACCGCATCAGGCCCACGCAGACCGTCCGCGTTGACGCGGATATCGACCATGGGAACGCTGATCTGCGGCTCTTCCTCGCGCGGAATGACCGCCACCGCGATGAGGCCAACGATGAGGGAAGCGAGCAGAAAAAGCGGCGTCAGCGGCGAATCGATCGTCGCCCGCGTGAGCCGCCCCGACAGGCCGAGATTCACGGCTGCACCAGCTGGTCGCCCACGCGAATGCCGGACAGGATTTCAAGGCCGTTGGGAAGTTCGGGAGAAGGCAGCTCACGCCCGCGTTGTACCGGCGCCTCGACCACTCGATCGCCCTGACGGAGTTTGACGTAATCGATCCCGAAGCGGGTCGTCACAAAGCTCGACGGAACCACGAAAGCCGTCCGTGTCCCCCCGGAGATCCAGACCCTGAGGCGGTCGCCGACGAAATACTCGCCTAACCCTTCCACCGTCGCATCGGCAATGACGCGGCCCTCCTCGATCTGCGGATAGACCAGATCGATGACGCCCCATTTGGCGGTGTGCTCGCCGAATTCACCGCCATCGAGGCGAATCCGGTCACCGGCCTTCAGGAAGCGGGCATGCTCCTCCGGTATCCTCAAACGCAATTTAAAATTCTGCTGCGCGACCGTCACGAGGGGGTCGCCGGGTAGCACCACGGAACCTACCGTCACCAGGCGCTTCAGGACGCGACCGTCCTGCGGAGCCAGAACCTGGCCTTCCGTCTGCTGTTGCTGGACCACCGCGCGCTCGGCGGTGCGCGCGCGCAGTCCGTTTTCGGCGACATTGAGCGCGGTGCGCGCTTCGTCGAGTTTGACGCGCGGCATGATGCCGCGATCCACCAGTCCCTGAATTCGATCGAAATCGACCTGTGCCTGATCCGACTGCGCATGCAGGGCATCGATTTGCGCGTCCAGCGACTTCATCTGGAGAACGAGTTTTTCGTCGCCGATGGTGGCGATCACCTGCCCGCGCGTGACCGGATCGCCTTCCCTGACATTGAGCTCGACGACCGTGCCGCCAATGCGGCTTCGCGCCGGGACCACGCTGATGCTTTCCACGGTGGCGAACACAGCCTTTTCGTCGGCGACCTGACGCGAGGCAACGGTATAGACATCCGCCCGAGCTGTGCCCGATGCGGCGACCGCAAGAATGCCCAATACAATCAATCCGCGCATCGGTTTGCCTATCGCCATCGTCGCCGCCCGTTGCCGTGACATCTCATGGAAATTTTTGACGTCGGCATTGACCTGTCTCAAGGCGCCGCCGCCCGCGGCCTCATAATTTGCGTTTGGCCTTCGCGGTTTTCGGAGGCGCGCAATAGACCTGATAGAGCGTCTTGAGCAGTTCGCGCGCAGGGTCACTTGCGATCGAATAGTAGATCGTCTGAGCGTCACGCCGCGCAGACACCAGCCCATCCTTGCGAAGGAGAGCAAGATGCTGGGACACCGTAGAATCACGGAGCTTCAGGAACTCGGCGAGATCGCCCACCGAGCGCTCGCCGTCGATCAATTGGCAAATAATCAACAGCCGGTGCCGGTTGGAAAGCGCCTTCAGGAGGTCGCTTGCCCGATCGGCCGCCGATTCCATCTCGGTAATTTCTATTTTCATACTTGCGTATATACGATGATGTGAATATATAGTCAAGACCGCGGCGAACGAGCCACACCCAAGAATGGCGCCGCCGGTAGTTCAGGGAATGCAGCAAACGGAGGCGAAAATGGCGGAAGTTGTTGTTTTGGGTGCCGGTCTCAGCGGAACGCTGATGGCCTATGAATTGCTGCCGCAATTGAGGAAGGACGACCGCCTGACGGTGGTTTCTCAAGGACCGGTCTATCACTTTGTCCCCTCCAACCCCTGGGTCGCGATCGGCTGGCGTCAGCGCCGCGATATCGAGATCGACCTGGTCGATATCATGAAGCGCAAGGGCATTCGCCTTTTGACGCAAGGCGCACAGCGGGTGCATCCGGTCGAAAACCGCGTCGAACTCTGCGACGGTTCGTCGATCGACTACGATTATCTGGTGGTGGCGACCGGTCCGGAGCTTGCCTTCGACGAGATTCCAGGACTTGGGCCGGATGGCCACACGCAATCGATCTGCCATGTCGATCACGCCGCGCACGCCAAGGAAGCCTTCGAAAAGCTCGCGGCAAATCCCGGTCCTGTGGTGATCGGCGCCGTACAGGGCGCCTCCTGCTTCGGCCCAGCCTATGAGTTCGTCTTCATTCTCGAAACCGAGTTGCGCCGGCGCAAGCTGCGCGACCGCGTACCGATGACCTTTGTCACTTCGGAGCCCTATATCGGTCACCTCGGGCTTGATGGGGTCGGCGACACCAAGGGCCTGCTCGAGAGCGAGATGCGCGAGAAGCACATCAAATGGATTACCAATGCCCGCGTGAAGGGCGTCGAACCCGGAAAGATGTCGGTCGAAGAGCTCTCGGAGGACGGCTCGATCCGCAAGACCCACGAACTGCCGTTCACCTATTCGATGATGCTGCCCGCGTTCCGCGGCGTCGGCGCCGTCAGAGGCATCGAAAAGCTCACCAACCCGCGCGGGTTTGTCATCGTCGACAAGCATCAGGCCAATCCGGCGTTTCCTAACATCTTTGCGATCGGCGTCTGCGTGGCGATTGCCCCTGTCGGCGCAACTCCGGTTCCCGTCGGCGTGCCGAAGACCGGTTTCATGATCGAATCCATGGTGACGGCGACCGCCATGAACATCGGCGCGCTGCTGCGGGGCCGGCCGGCGGAGGCGCAGCCGACCTGGAACGCGGTCTGCCTTGCCGATTTCGGAGATAACGGCGTCGCCTTCCTGGCGCAGCCGCAGATTCCGCCGCGCAACGTCAACTGGTCTTCCAAGGGCGAATGGGTGCATTACGCCAAGGTCGCCTTCGAGAAGTACTTCCTGCGCAAGATCCGCCGCGGTGAGAGCGAGCCCTTCTACGAGCGCTTCCTGCTCGACCGCCTCAACATCACGAAAATCAAGGAGGTCAAGGAAGTCAAGGAGCTCAAGACCGGGACATGAGTGCAAGCAGGCAAATCGTCTGTGGAGGGTGCGGGCAGATCAACCGGCTGCCCGCCGATCGGCCGTTGACCGCCGCGCGCTGCGGTTCCTGCCATCGGCCGATCTTCAACGGCCAGCCGATCGAGGTCGACGAGGCGGGTTTCGACCGTCACGTGGGGCACAGTGACATTCCTGTTCTCGTTGACGTCTGGGCGCCGTGGTGCGGGCCCTGCCGCGCGATGGCACCAATGTTCGAGCGGGCCGCGAGGGAACTTGAGCCGAAGGTTCGCCTCCTGAAACTCAACGCCGATACCGCGCCGTCAATCTCGTCGCGCCTTGGGATCAGCGGCATACCGACACTGCTCTTGATGCAGGGCGGACGCGAGATTGCGCGAACGTCGGGAGCGATGGACGCAAAGACCATCGTCGCCTGGACCACGACCGGGCTTGCTTCGTGATTGTCACTTTGGGTGAGAGAGGGAAATTGTCATGAATATCGATCGAGCCGTTCTCGGATTCGCAGGATGCGTGGTGCTGCTTGGCCTCGCGCTCGGTTGGCTGGTCAGCCCATATTGGTACCTGCTGACCGCGTTTGCCGGCCTGAATATGATCCAGTCGTCGTTCACGGGATTTTGCCCGGCGGCGATCGTGTTCAGGAAACTGGGCTTGCGAAGCGGCAACGCCTTTTCCTGATCCGCTTGCGCGTAAGTTCCATTTAAGCCAACGCAAGGCGAAGGTCTCGCGCGAAGGCCAGTTGACTAATTGCTCTTCGCCTTGCGGGCCCATGTGGTTTGCGAAGGCTTTTGGATTGCCGGAAGGCCATGAACGAAACCATCATCGAAGGTCCGCTCTACGAAGCCCGCAAGAAGGTCTATCCGCAGGCCGTGCATGGCAGGTTTCGCCGCATCAAATGGGCGATCCTTATTTTCGCGCTGGCGGTCTATTATTTGTTGCCGTTCGTTCGCTGGGACCGCGGCCCCGGCTTTCCCAGCCAGGCCGTGCTCGTCGATTTCCCGCATCGCCGGTTCTATTTCTTCTTCATCGAGCTCTGGCCGCAGGAGGTCTATTATTTCACCGGCCTGTTGATCATCGCGGCGATGACGCTGTTTCTGATGAATGCGGTCGCCGGCCGCGTGTGGTGCGGCTATTTGTGTCCGCAAACCGTCTGGACCGACCTGTTCTACGCCGTGGAGCGGCTGGTCGAAGGCGACCGCCGCGAACGGATCATGAGCGACAAGCGCGGCTGGACGCTCACCCACATCCGCCAGGCCGTGACCAAGCATTTCATCTGGCTGATGATCGCCTGGTGGACCGGCGGCGCATGGGTTCTTTATTTCTCCGACGCGCCGACGCTGGTGAAGGATCTCGCGACGTTTCAGGCGCCGTTCATCGCCTATCTGTGGATCGCGATATTGACGGCCACCACCTATACCTTCGCCGGCCACGCCCGTGAGCAGGTCTGCATCTACATGTGCCCATGGCCGCGCATCCAGGCGGCGCTGACCGATGAATGGGCGCTCAACGTCACTTACCGCGGCGACCGTGGCGAGCCGCGCGTCTCCGTCAAGAAGGCGGAACAGTTGCGCCTGCATGGCGAGCCGGCCGGCGACTGCATCGATTGTCACCAATGCATCAATGTCTGCCCGACGGGCGTCGATATTCGCGATGGAATCCAGCTCGGCTGCATCCAGTGCGGCCTGTGCATCGATGCTTGCGACACCGTCATGGGCGAGATCGGACGCCCGACCGGGCTGATCGCCTACGACACCGATATCAACGGTCAGCGCCGGCAGGCCGGCAAGCCGCCGGTCTATCGCCTGATCCGGGCGCGGACCATCCTTTACGCCGCCATCATCGCCATCGTCGGCAGCGTGATGCTTTATGCGCTGGCGACGCGAAAGAACATGAGCGTCGAGGTGCTCCACGACCGCAATCCGCTTTTTGTCCTGCTGTCGGACGGCGGCGTCCGCAATAATTACACCGTGCATATTCTGAACAAGGGTCGAGAGCGCAGCTTCGCGCTCGAGGTCCTGGGCATTCAGGGCGCCGAACTGCGCATCCCCGGCACCGCGCCCGCCGCCGATGGCAAGCTCACTGTTGAGGTCGGACAGGATCAGACCCGCGAAGTCCGCCTATCCGTGCAGGTGAAGAGCGATATGATCCCCCTGGATCCGGTCGTCATCGAAATCAAGGCGACCGATACCGCTACCGGACAGGCCGCAACTGCCCAAGATCATTTTATTCCGCCCAACCCGTGATGCCGCGGCTTGGCCGCCTGACCATCCGGCGATTGCATCGTAAACGCCGGATTAACGATATCGGTCAAATTGAATCGCGCTGCCAACGGCATTTTCCAAAATCTCCGCTAACGTTCTTACGAGAACGCGGTGGAACGCGGCTTTGAGGCGGCGTTGACGTCCGCGAACGGGAAACGGGGACGTGGTAGAAATTGCGGATATCGCGGTGGTCGCTCGTGCATCGGTCAAGGATGCCACGGTCAAACGCGCGCCGCCTGCGGCGTCGCCAAACGACATCGGATTTGCGCCGCTTACGGAAGTTTCCCTCGATCAGTGGCGCGCGCTGGCCGAACGGGCCATTGAACCAAACGGATATTATCTGCCGGCCTGGGAATTGGCGGTGAACGCTTCCGCGCGCGGCAGGACCGGGGCCTCCGCGCTCAGCGCATGGCGCACGCAAGATGCCGCCGCACAACTGACTGGTCTTCTGCCCGTCGTTTCGATGTGGCACGCCTGCAGGATTCCCCTGCCCGCTCTGGTCAGCGCCAGCCCGTATGGGACGCTTTGCACGCCGCTGCTTGACCGCGGCTGTGCGGCCGATGCAGTCAAGCAAATCATGATGGAGGCGCGGACAGCCGGCGCGCATGCGCTGATCCTGCGCGATGTCTCGCTCAACGGCGCCGCGATGAGGACCTTCGCCGAAGTGTTGCGGCAGGACGGTATTCGTCCGCTGATGCTGCAATCGCATTTTCGCGCCTGTCTCGACGCAAGGCGCGAGGCCGATGAGTTGCTGCAGAACGCGCTCGGCGGCAAGAAACTGAAGGAGCTGCGGCGGCAGCGCAACCGGCTGGCCGAGCACGGTGCAGTGCGTTTTGAGGTTGCGCGCACGCCTGACGCGGTCGCCGGCGCAATCGAGATGTTCCTCGCGCTCGAAGCGAGCGGCTGGAAGGCCAAGCGCGGCACCGCACTCAAACAGGACGAAGGCGACGCCGGTTTCATCCGCCGCGCCACCCAAGGGCTCGCCGAGACCGGCCAATGCGAAATCGTGACGCTCCACGCCGGCGAAACGCCGGTCGCGGCTGCGATCGTGCTGCGGCATCAGGATCGCGCTTTTTATTTCAAGCTCGGCATCGACGAACGCTTTTCGAAGTTTTCGCCCGGCGTGCAGTTGACGCTCGATCTGACGAGGCATCTGTGCGTCGATGCCGTGCTGGCGACGGCCGATTCCACCGCCAGCGCCGACCATCCGATGATCAATCCGATATGGCGAGGCCGGCTCAAGATCGGCGACGTGATCATTCCGCTGCGCCGTAACGACCCGGTTGTGTGGCTGATTCATGCGGCGATGACGATGCGGCAGCGGGCGTGCGAACTCGCGCGCCAAACGATCAACCCCATCCGCAATCGTTGAGACGCACCTACTCCGCCGCTTGCGCGTTCACTTCCGCCGATACCTGGCGGATGGCGCGGGCGAGTTGCTCGACCGGCTGCGCGCCCGACACCGCGTATTTCTGCGCGAACACGAAGGTCGGCACGCCCGAGACGCCCTTGTCGGAGGCTTCCTTCGCGTGCGCCGAGATCAGCGCGACGTCCTCGTCGGTGGCGAGGCGCCGGCGAATATCCTCGGCATCGAGCCCGCAATCGGCCGCCGCCTGCGCCAGCACGTTGACGTCGGTGAGATCGCCGCCATCGCGGAAATACAATTCCATCAGCCGTTGTTTCATCTCGGCCGATTTGCCTTGCGCTTCCGCCCAGTGAATCAGGCGATGGCAGTCGATCGTATTCGGCTGCCGCTTGACCAACTCGGGACGGTAGGCAAGGCCCTCTTCGCCCGCGGCCGCGACGACGCGTCCGGCGATGCTCTTATAGGCTTCGACCGAGCCAAACTTGGCGGTGAGATAGTCCTCGCGGCTGATGCCTTCGCGCGGCACCCAGGGATTAAGGAAAAACGGCCGCCAGTGAACCTCGACCGGAACATCCGAAGCCAGCGCCAGCGCGTTCTCGATCCGGCGTTTGCCGATATAGCACCACGGACACACGACGTCGGAAACGATATCGATTTGAAGCGGCTTTAAGGTGCTCATCGGCGGCCTCCTTGCATCGGGGAGGCCCAGAGATAAGCCGCAAGCAGGCCTCGGACAAGGGAGCTATCGCAGATCGGCCGCCATTGCCCGCAAACGATCCGCGGTAAGTTCGTCGGCGGGAAAGAACGTCTCCAGCGCCAGTTCCGACAGCGTGATATCGACCGGCGTGCCGAAAATCATGGTGGCCGACATGAAGCTTAAGGTTTCCCCGCCGAACCTGAGCTTGAAGGGGATCGCGACGTTATCCGGCGGCAGCGGCGCGGATCGCGCCGGGATCGGATAGGCCTTCAGCTCGTGATAGAGCTTGATCAGCCCGGGATCGGCGGTGGCCTCGCACTGCCGGTGCAACCGCTCCAGGAGATGCCCGCACCATTCGGCGAGATTGACGGTGCGTCCCGCCAGCGCCTCGGGGTGAAAGGCGAGCCGCAGAATGTTGATGGGTTGACCGAGCAGCCGCTGCGGAATGCCCTGCAACAGCGGCATCACCATGCGGTTGGCCGAGACCAGGTTCCAGTGCCGGTCATAGGCCAGCGCCGGATTGGGCTCATGGGCGCGCAGCACAAGATCGATCGCGGCGCGCGCCGATTTCAGCGCGGGATCGTCCAGCGAGCGCTGCGGAAAGGCCGGGGCGAAACCGGCCGCCACCAGCAACACGTTGCGTTCACGCAAGGGCACGTTGAGCCTTTCTGCCAGTTTCAGCACCATGTCGCGCGAGGGCGCCGCGCGGCCGGTTTCGACGAAGCTCAAGTGGCGCGCCGAAATTTCCGCATCGCCGGCGAGATCGAGCTGGCTCAGGTGCCGGCGCTGGCGCCATTGGCGCAGGTGTTCGCCGATATGAGCGGGCCCGCTCAAATCGGCGCGGGCGGTAGCGGCGTGGGCGTTCATGGCGGGAAAGCTAGCACGCGAATTTCACGCCTTCCATTACCTCTGACGTAATGGATCAGCCTCCCGCGGCGGATCATCTTCGCGGCCGCAGGAGACGACGCGTTGGCCACCAACGCGCTGATCCATCTCCGCATCCGATCAAGGAGAACCACCATGATCCGACCGTCCCTGTTCCTCAGCCGGGCCTTCCTGCTCGATGCCATCGTCAGCGGCGCGATGGCCGTGCTGCTCACCCTTGACGCCGGCGCGCTGGCGCCGCTGCTCGGTCTTCCCGAACCGTTGCTGAGCGAGACCGGCCTGTTCCTCATCGCCTACACTGCACTCGTCGGCTGGCTCGCCACGCGGCAATCGATGCCGAAAGCCTTGGTGATCATCGTGATCGCCGGAAATGTGGCCTGGACCGTCGCCAGCATCGGGTTATTGTTTTCGAACTTGGTAACGCCGAACCTGCTTGGCCAGATCTTTATCGCAGGCCAGGCGATCTTTCCCGGCGCCATCGCCGAACTGCAATATATCGGCTTGCGACGCAGCGGTGGAACGCTGGCGGCCTAGGCCGAGGCCTGCCGTTCCCCGACAATGGCCGCCGCAGGGGCCTTTGGCCGGATCGAAGTCCCGGTCTTTGCGGCGGGCACTTTCCCGCCGGATCGGCCCCGCCCGTTCAAGAGAGCGCCGTTCAAATGGATGCCGTTCGAGAGCTTGCCGTTTGCGGACTTGCCGCTTGAGAGCTTGCCGTTTACCGGCTTGCCACTTGCTTTGGCGTATGTGCTCTTGCCGTTAAGTCCTTGCTTTTGCGCCAGCTTCAGCTTCTCCTTCAGTTCCTGCTTCAACTTCGCCTTGAGCTCCTCCTCGGCCCTCGCCGCTTCTTTCGCGGCTTTCCGCTCGGCCTTGGCTCTCAGCCGCATCCGTTCGGCCCTCGCCTCGGCGCGGTGTTTCTTGCGCTTCTTCTCGCAAGCCCCGCATTTGCAGCCGATCGGTTTCAGATATGCCTTGAAGTAATCGGTGCCGTAGTCGTAGTTGATCTCCTCCCCGGGCTCGATGTTCTTGATCGCGCGGATGAAGACCTTGCGCTTGCGCGGCCTGACGTCGGATTCAGCGTTCGGCCTGCAGGCGTGATTGATGTAGCGGGCGACGTTTTTGCGCACCGAACCGTCGATGGTCCAGCGGTTATTGAGTTCGAACAGATATTTGTTCTCGATCGCGTCGTCCCGCTTTCTCTTGGAATCCAGCAGCGGCCCAAAATAGCGGACGATTTTGGTGCCCTTCTTGATCGCTCTGGTGGCGAAGAGGCCAAGTCCGGTGCGGGAACGGCCGACGCGATAGGGTTTCTTCGGCGAAATGGCAGGCATGACGATGAGGCAACTGACACGCTAATGAAGGGCGACGGATCGCGGAGGTAATGTTCTAGGACGATTCCATGCAAATGTCAGGCCCTTCGCAGGGTGGGCCTCAACCCTTCCCCAGATTGCTGGCGACGTCCACGTAGCCAAAGGCACCAGCTCTCGCCATTGGGATTCGGACGCAAGATGCGCTATACCGCGACCGGAAGCTTGAGCCTGTCCCCCGGAAAATCGTTAGGAGATGTGAGAATGGCCGTCGACGGAAACTGGAACATCACCATGAACACGCCGATGGGCGATCGCAACGCGACGCTGAGCCTGAAGAGCGCCGGCGGCGCGCTGACGGGCACGCAGGCCGCCGAAGGCAATTCGACCGAGATTTTTGACGGCAAGGTCAGTGGCGACGATGTCGCCTGGAAAGTCTCCATCACCAACCCGATGCCGCTGACGCTCGACTTCACCGGCAAGGTTTCCGGCGACAGCATTTCGGGCGAGATGGGCATCGGCCCGATGGGAAGTTTTCCGTTTACGGGCAAGCGGGCGTAAAGCTAAGACGCTTTCCGTGTCCGGACGCGGTGCAGCGTTTACGCTGCTCCGCAGAGCCGGGACCCACATCGAACTGATGGACCCCGGATCAGCAGCGCACCCACCCATAGTGCGTCGAAGACGCGCGTAAACGCGCTGATGGCGCGTCGAAGACGCGCGTAAACGCGCTGATGGCGCGTCGAAGACGCGCGTAAACGCGCTGATGGCGCATCGAAGACGCGCGTAAACGCGTTGATGGCGCATCGAAGACGCGCGTAGACGCGCTGGTGGAGCTGCGCAGCATCCGGGGGACGCCCTACGACGCCACAGATTCGAATTTCAAACAGCCGTCATTGCGCGGTTGCTGCCGACCGATCCGGCGGGTGAAGCGCGCGCCATAGAATGGATGAATTGGCTTGCCAGCAACGTTCACGCCATGTCGTACGGTCAGATGTGGCGGGCCAATCGTTTTGTGGCCGAGGAACGCGACTTTGCGGTTGTCCAGGCCAAGGGGCAGCAAAACTTGCGCGAGCAGTACGCCTATATTGAGCAATTGCTTGATGATGGACGGGAATGGGCGCTTCCTGGCGGCTATTCCGTCGTCGATCCCTACCTTCTGGTTTTCTACCAATGGGGTGGACGCGTCGGTCTGAATTTCGTAGCGTTGTCGCGGCAACCCAGTGCGCGCTCGAAATCCGGCGCACATCCGAGAGCCGCAATGCAAGCCTTTCCTCCGATCGGCGGCTCGATTTCAGGATCGGCATCCAACTGGGCGACGTCGTCGCAGAGGCCGACGGTGATCTGATGGGCGACGGCATCAATCTCGCCGCCCGCATCGAGGGCGTCGCGGCAGTGGGCGGCATTTCGCTCTCTCATGCCGCCTACGAGCAGGTTCGCGACCGACTCGACATTGCCTTTACCGACCGCGGATCTACCAGTCGGGTACCAAGCATTTGAATTTGACACTAGCGGAGAACGCTCACGCGTACGACGGCTCGCCTCACGCCCCGAAGCCTCATAGCCCGGAGGGTCCTATGGCTAACGCACAAGGAGCTTCGCCAATGACCCCGATGAATGCCGACGGCGTCCTGAGGGCGAATTCGGTCCAGCGGTTCGGCGATCGGCTTCCCGAACACATAATGCTCCGACAGGGGATGACTGCCTCCGCCAGTTCCGGCCAACTTCGCGACGCAATCGAATGACCGCAATCTACCGCTACCGCCAGGAAAGGCGTTTCGCCAAACCGGCGGCGGCGATATGGCCGTTTATCTCCGACACTGCCCGCCTTTGGGAGTTGAGTGGCTTCGCGCCCTTCCGGTTCGAGGAACGGGTCGACGGTGAGGGCCGTGTCCACCGCTTCGTCCATGGCAAGGTCGGACCCTTTCCGGCGCGATGGGAGGAGGATTTCGGCGAATGGCAGGAGAATCGCCGCCTTTTCCAGGTCCGGGAGTACCGAAACGGCCCGATGCGGCGGTGGGAGTGGGCCTGTGAGCTCATTGCCGAAAGCGAGGGCTGTCGGCTGGTGGTGACCGGCATGGCCGAGCCCGCCGGTCTCCTCGGATTCGTGGGGACGTATGCTGGTGTCTTCGACGCCGAGTTCGCCAAGGCCATGGCCATGATCGAGCGGCTCATTCGCGAGAGCGATGGTCCCGCGCTTGTCCCGGGCTGGAGCGCTGAGGACTTGGTGGAGCCCGCCGCCCGCCAGCGGCTCGACGCGCTTGGCGCGGAACTCTCGCTTGACCCTGCCTCGCATGATCTGGCGCCGAACCTCATCGATTTCTTGCGGCATGCGCCGATCGTCGATCTGCGCAGCATTCGCCCGATGGCGCTGGCGAAGCTATGGTCCGTCCCGCCGGACCATGCAGTGGAGCTGCTTCTGGCGGCGGCGCGGATCGGCATCGTGGCGATGGGATGGGATCTGTTATGCCCGCGCTGCCGCGGTGCGAAGTCCCGCGTAAGCCGACTTCACGAACTGCCGAAAGGCGCGCATTGCTCCTCCTGCAACATCGACTACGAGCGCAATTTCAGCCGTAATGTCGAACTGACCTTCCATCCCGAGCCCTGGATTCGTCCGTTGCCGGACGGGGAGATGTGCGTGCTCGGCCAGGGCGGTGCGCGCCACATCAAGTTTCAGGGCGAGGTTGCGGCGCAGTCGGCCAAGACCTTTGACCTCTCCTTGGCTCCGGGCCCATACCGCTTTCGGACCGTCGAGGTGGGCGCGGAAGTTGATCGCGAAATCGGCGCCGACGGCGTCATCCCGACGCTCGTGGCGCGCGGCCGCGACATTCTGCTTGAAGGGGCGAATCGCAGGGATGAGCTCGTGATCCGCAACGAGAGCGACAGGCCGCTCGTCTTCGTCGTCGAGGACCGCAACTGGACTCAGGACGCGCTGACCGGCGAGCGGGTGATCGCCATGCCCGCCTTCCGTCGGCTCTGTCCGGAACAATTGCTTCGTCCGGGCGACAACGCCGAGATTGGCTGGATCGCAATCATGTTCACCGACCTGAAGGGCTCGACCGAACTCTACGATGCGCTGGGCGACGTCACAGCCTACAACCTCGTGCGCGACCACTTCGCTTTCCTGTCAGACCGGGTGGAGCGCAATCATGGCTTCGTCGTCAAGACCGTGGGCGATGCGGTGATGGCCGCCTTCTCACGCCCCGATGACGCAGTCCGCGCGGCGCTCGCCATCCAGGACGATGTCGCAAGCTTCAACTCCGCCCAGGGCGGAGGCACGAGTGCGACGCCCATCGTGTTGAAGCTCGGACTTCATGCCGGTTCGTGCATCGCAGTCACTACCGGCGACGTGCTCGACTACTTCGGCGCCACCGTGAATATCGCAGCCCGCCTCGAACATCAGTGTCGCGGCGGCGAGGTGATCGTATCAGAAGCCGTGGCGAAAGACGCCGAAACGGAAGCGGCGCTGGCGGATCGGGAGCGGCTCGAAGAAACGGCGATGTTGCGTGGCGTCAGCGCGCCGGTTCGGTTTGTTCGGGTCGCAGTCGGTGACGTCAGTGACCGCGTCCGGCGCGCTCCATAAGGCGGCAGAGAATAGTGAGCTAATGTCTGCTCCTGGGCACTCTTCGGACATGCCGACCGTATCGAGCGATCTCCGGTTTCGGGGGTAAAACGGAAGTCCGGGTAACGGGCCGTCAGGTCAGCTTATGACACCAAGGCAGACATCGGCCCTGATCGACAATCGCCATGACGACCGCAGCCTGCTAATCTCACCGACGTAGGTAGCCTATAGCGGCTGTAACATCATCAGCGCTGGGGTACAAATATGATTCCTAACAAGTCGGTTCTTGCCGCGATTGCCGTTCTTGTTGCTTCAACGATCTCCGCATCCGCATTGGAATCAACCGTGACGGCGAAGTCGTCGCTATCGCTGGAAGCGCTCTGGCAAACAGTTAGCGATTTCTGCGCGACGGCCCTATGGAATCCGGTCGTTGAGGACTGCGTCCTCAGTACAGATGGGAAGGCGCGTACCCTGTCGCTATTTGACGGTCGCAAGGTTGAGCAAGTGATTGAGAATTGGGACGGCGCTAACCACAGTTATGCATTTTCAGGCGCGCTAGGTCTATCCGAAGTGAATGTTCATTCTAAAGTCAGCGTGATTACAGAGGGGAAAGGATCGGCGCTGCAATTAACCGTCACCTATGAGGCCATGGGAGTGCCAGATGCCGATGCCAAGAGGGCCGTCGATGGGTTAATTTTTCGGGCTCTCTGCGTCAGTGGTCCACTTCGATGCTCCAATGATCAACAACTGGTCGCGGCCGAGATCGTAGCGATCCCGGTTAGCCAATGGTCGTCCCTTGCTCTGCAGGGATACCTTAGACGATCCAATAGCCCAAGCGCTGCGCCTGCGGTTATTTTGGTGCATGGGTGCGCCGGCTTCGCAGACCTGATCGACCGAAATTGGGGCCAAAAAATCAACGCATGGGGCTATGTCACGTTGACAATTGATAGCTTCGGTCGGCGTGGGGTCAAAAACACCTGCCAAAGTGGTCCTCTTTTCGATATCGATCAAGATCCCTATCGCGGGTTAAATTACCTCATTCAGCAAAAGCTGGTTGATCCCACACGTGCTGCGCTTGTGGGCTTTGGCGGCTCGCCTGCTCTCTCGGCCGTCGCCAGCGGCCCCGTTGAGAATGCGTCGAAGGAGAAGTTTCGTAGGGTGGCTGCGCTTTATCCAGATTGTGCTGCCATCAAAGGGCCGATGACGGTCCCGACGTTAATCCTGATTGGCCAACTTGATGATTCGGCCAACCCCGAAGTCTGTCGCAGATTGGCAAATGGCAGCGACGATCTTGGTATCTCGCGGCAGAAGGCTGAAGACGCAGGAGTTCGGCTCATTGTCTATCCGGGCGCGTATTCTGGGTTTGACCTTTCATTTCTCCGAGCACCCGTTCTCTACATGGGACACCGCCTCGAATTCAATAAGTCGGCCATGGAGCAGTCGAGTGACGCTCTCCGCGAATTTTTCGGCTCAATGACAAAACCCTAGGCCGTTCCGGCAAGGCGGGACTATTCATGTTCCGGCCGAGGAGATTGCTCTCACGAGCCGACACTCAATTGCTGCAACGCACGAGTCTGTTGTTGGCAGAAAAGCAGACATCATGCCGGCTTCTCCCAAGGTTACCGCTTCCGCAAACCTTGCTCGATCGGCTAGAATGTTTGCCATTGGCCCCGAACCGGGAAAGAGATGGTGGAGAAGAACCTAATGGGGCAGTTCGATCCCATGATCGACGCGATCGCGCGACGGTCACATCGCCGACAATGCGCAGCAAGCCAGCCGCATTCCGCTAAGGCCACCAGCGGCATGAAGCGCATCGCCGGCTCAATGGTCTTTTTGACGCTTCTCGCCGGTGCCGCCATCGCGCGCGACATGGTTCGCGAAGTGGCCAGCGTGGAGCAAGCGGCAACAGGAAAGGCTTACGACTATATCGTTCACGTCCGAAACGTCCCCGCCATCGGCTACAACCCTTTGGTAAGAGGAGACCGCGATCGGATGGCGTTGCAAGCCCTGAGGGGCCAATGCCACGCGAGACGAATCGTTGGCGGTGCCGAGATCAACACCGAAATTTGGGGGATCACGAGCAGTTACCCCGACTATATCGTGCTGGTAAAGTGCTGAAATTCTTGGACGGAGCGTGACCTTGCAGCAGCCCCCCGATCATCATCTTGCACAACTGAACATAGGCCGCATCCGATACGAGATCGACGATCCGCGCATGGCGGATTTCACCGACAATCTTGCATTGGTGAACGGCATTGCCGAGCGCAGCGCCGGGTTCGTCTGGCGCTATGTCGACGAGAGCGGCAACGCCACCAACACGCGGCCCTATGCTGACCCGCGCATCATCGTCAATTTTTCGGTTTGGCAGAGCGTCGATGCGCTCGAGCGCTTTGTCTGGCAGACGGTCCACAAGCATTTTTATGGCCGCCGCGCCGATTGGTTTGAGCATTTTGAAGGGCCATCGGTCGTGCTGTGGTGGGTGCCGATCGGCCATCGGCCGAGCGTCGAGGAGGCGGTCGCGCGCATCACGCATCTGAAACAGCACGGTCCGGGCGATCACGCGTTTGATTGGCAGACGGCTTCCGCACAACTTTGGAAAACGGCGCGTTGCGCGCCCGCAGGACGGGTCGCGTAGGACGTAAAAGCCGTGGTGAAAAACCCGACCGACCCATGTCCGGTTATGGCCACCAAGCAGACATGCCCGCCCGCCAGGCCGCCACGGCTTCCGATGCAGTTATCCTTGAGGATGGCGCGTTACGGGCGGATACTCCTGCGGAGCCTCGGTGCGCTCAAACATCGTATAGTCGCGAATGATCTCGAAGGCCTTGCGATCTGCCGAAGTGTCTTGAACGACAGGCGCTTGCTCCGACAGGACGAGAAATTTTCCTTCCCGGTAGACACTCTTGAACAACTCGCCGCCGGCCTGCCTGGCAGGCTCACTATCATGGTAGAAAACCCAAAGGCTGCGAGCCGCTGACGCAGCGCGCGATGCATCGACAGCCGGTCCGATCCTCAACCTATAATCCCTGAAATGCTGCTCGCGCCCTGCCCGCTGGATCGCACGATGCTGGGTGTGTTCGCGCCAACGGATCAGGGATTCCTCGTCTGCCCACCACTGGTGCGAGAGTATGATGTTGGGTCTTTCAACGCTGGTATAGCGGTCGGCGAACAGAACACCGCCGCTCCTCTCAAGCTCCGGCTTCAAGAAAGCCGCAAGTTCAAAGTAGCGAGACGCATGACCATCCAGCGGATTCACCTCAAAAAACAATCCGATCATCGGCCTTTCCTTCCGCGTGGCATATAGCTCCGATGGATCGGCGTGTCTTCAAACATAATGTTGTCTTGCGTAAACGGCGACTGCCCTAGTAGAACATCCGTCTAGAACAAAGGTGCGTCAGTGAACATTCTTGGCATCAATTCTGTGTATCACGATTCGTCCGCAGCGCTGCTCGTCGACGGCAAGCTCGTGGTCGCCGTCGAGGAGGAGCGTTTCAATCGCATCAAATATGGCAAGTTGCCGGACGTCGACAACCCGCATCAATTCCCTGAGCGCGCGATCCGTTTCTGCTTGAATTATGCGGGGCTCACCGCCGACGACATCGATCACGTCGGATATTCGTTCGACCCCCAACTGCGCCGGACGCGATTTCGCCCCGAGTGGTGGCCGGATCCGCGGTTGGAGGTAACCTTCCTGCTGCGGCTCGGCCAGGTGCGCGCTGTTGCCGATGAGATTCTTGGACGTCGGTTGGGGCAAAGATTTCATTTCGTGCCCCACCATCTGGCGCACGCCGCCTCGGCGTATTTCCCGTCAGGTTTCGATGATGCGGCCCTTCTCACCGTCGACGGCATCGGCGAGACGGCTGGCTCGTCGCTGGCCAAGGGCGTCGGTACGCGCATCCAGCCGATCGAAACATTCGAGTATCCGCACTCGATCGGCTTCGTATGGGAGGTCATGTGCGGTTATCTGGGCTTCTCGAACTACGACGCCTCGAAGCTCATGGGCCTCGCAGCTTACGGCAACCCGGCGACCTTTCGTCACGCATTCCAATCGATCATCCATGTCGGCAAGGAGGATTATTCGGTAGACCCGGAGGCGGCCGGCTTTTTATCAGCCAAATCGAGCAAGATCGAAGCCTTGTTGGGCCCGCCCCGGTACATGGATTCGGAGCTTCAGCCGCGACATGCCGATATTGCGGCGGCGCTGCAGGAGGCCACGAATGCGGCGGTGCTGGCGCTCGTGCGGCGTCTCAAGCGCAAAGCGCGGCTTGACAAACTGTGCTTTGCCGGCGGCGTCGCGCTCAACTGCGTGACCAACGAGCTGATTCGGAAATCCGGCGAATTCTCCGATGTGTTCATCCCCTCCGCGCCGCATGATGCAGGCACCGCAATCGGCGCCGCCTTTGTCGTGCATTGCGCCAAGCAAAAAAGCCCTCCTGAGCGCGGCAGCTCCACGCCGTATCTGGGTCCCAAGTTCAACCGGCGGGAAATTCTGGCGGCGGTCAAATCGGCCGGTCTCAAGCCCCGGCGCAGCAAATCCCCGGCGCGCGACGCGGCCGACATGATCGCCGACGGCAAGATCGTCGCCTGGTTTCAGGGTCGCATGGAGTTCGGGCCGCGCGCGCTTGGCAACCGATCGCTGCTGGCCGACCCGCGCCGGCCGGACATGCGCAACATCCTCAATCAGATGGTCAAGCACCGTGAGGACTTCCGCCCCTTTGCACCGAGCGTGCTGGCCGAACACGCCGACGAATGGTTCGAGGTCGGCGCCCACACGAGGAGTCACGAGTTCATGCTGTTTGCATGTCCGGTCAAGCCCGAGCGGCGCGATCGCATCCCGGCCGTCCTGCACCACGACGGCACCGCCCGGTTGCAGTTGGTGCGACGCCAATCAAATCCGCGCTTTCACGAGCTGATATCGTGTTTCTTTGCGCGAACCGGCGTACCGCTCGTCGTCAATACGTCCCTCAACGACAGCGAGCCGATCGTCTGCACACCCACCGATGCGATCGTCACATTCCGCAAGTCCGGCATTGACGCGTTGTTCATGGACGACGTCTATCTGACCGCGTAGAGGTGAGAGAAGCCCGATCCGCCCGGCAGAGGAGTTTCCCCAATGACCATCATCGATTCCCAGGTCCATGCCTATGAGGCCAACACGCCGAAGCGGCCCTGGCACAGTGTGCCGAACTGGCCCGCTCACGTCACCGGCGAAGAGATGGTGGCGGCGATGGAAAAGGTCGGCGTCGATGGCGCGATTTTCATCTCCGCCTTTTCCATGTACCGCTACGACGCCAGCTACGCCGTGGAAGTGCAACGCGCCTATCCCGGCCGATTCGGCATCGTCAAGCCGGTCGATCCGGACGATCCCGGTGTGGCCGACGTCGTCGCCGACTGGAAGAAGACGCCGGGCGCGGTCGGAATCCGCATCATGCTGACGAAGGAAGGCGGACGCGAGGCGAACGATCCCGGTTTTGACCGGATCGCACGCGCGGGCGTCCGCTACGACTTCCCGGTCAACCTTTTGTGCTGGGACAATCTGGATGTCGGGACCGCGCTGATCGATCGGCATCCCGACACGCGATTCATCATCGACCATCTGGGCATCTTGCAGCCGCGCCTGCCGCCCGCGCCGCCACAGCCATGGGCCGATCTTCCGAAGGTGTTGGAACTCGCCCGCCGTCCGAATGCGGTGATCAAGGTCAGCGGCGCCTGCACGCTGTCGCTTAAACCGTACCCCTTCCCGGACATTTGGGATCCGCTGGCGCGCATCTTTGACGCCTGGGGTTTCGAACGCTGCCTGTGGGGCACCGACTGGACGCGCGCCTTCGCCGTCGTCAACTACGAGCAGGCCGTCGAACCCTTCCGCAAGACCGACCGCCTCAGCGAGGCCGAGCGGGCCATGCTGATGGGCGGCGCCTGCGCCAAGGCTTATGGCTGGTCGCCGCAGAAAGGCTAGATTACGCGGCTGGGGGTCGCTTCGCCATGCCGGCGAAGCCCGGCCCGCGGGTGGTGGCGGACTTCGGCGCTGCACTGGCGTTTTCGACCCCCGGAGGGTATATTTTCACTGCAATTGGCGGCAGCGCAGATGTCCACTTTCCTAGGCAGATTGGGTCTTGCAATCGTACTGGCGGCGCTTTGCCTGGGCGGCCGAGCGGCCCATGCCCAGGACGGGCCCGTGACATATTGGATTCCCGGCTGGCCGATCGGCTTCGGGGGCGATGTGAGCGTCGGCCCGAGCTTGAACAGTTACGGCAACTTCCCGAGCTTTGACGGCCGTGACACAGGCGGCGACCGCTTTTCCTATATGCGCTACAATTTTCAGAACGGCTGGTTTGTCGGCAGCGAAGCCGGCGGCGCGGGTTTGAACACGATGGGCCTCAACCAGTATGGCGTGCCCGGCAATTTTGGTTCGCTGCATTTTGAAGGCGTGCAGTTGGGCTACAACTTCCAGAACTCGAATCTGCCCATCAAGGTCTTCGCCGGTTTCGACACCTTGAAATACAACACCGGCTTCGGTGGTCCTCTTACGCCCTTCGATAGTATGTCTGCCACCCTGCCCGGCGGCTACAGCGCGCATGCCGGCGTCGAAATCCAACCGGCGCCAAATCTCAGCCTCTCAGTCGGCGTGGGCTTCACCCAGTACGGACGCACCGACAGCGATATCAATTCGTCCTTCCTGCCCGGCGCCAATCCGCTCGCCATCGGCGGTCGCCGCTAACGCACGCTTTTTACCCCACGGTCAAGAAATCGAGCCGTCCCGCGTTGGTCGGGACCGTCGAATTCGAGTCACAAATGGGGGCCCTGTCTCGTCTTCCGAGTACGGGCAACGGAGTAATCGAGGAACTCAACCGGGTTCCAACGCTTGCCCCGAGGCCAGCAGAGAAAGGAGCAGACCCATGTTGCGTTGGTTTTTGCAGCGACAGATTGCCGCTTTCGAACGAACCTGGAACTATGACGCCAGCTACATGCACGAGATGATCGATATCGATCCGCGCGCGATGCTGGCCTTCGGCAAAGTGCAGGCGATCAGCAATTATCGCAAGGACGTGCCGCCGGCCGCCTATGCCGCGGCAGGTATCGTCGCCGTCATGGCCGAGGACTGCGGCCCCTGCACCCAGCTCGGCATCGACATGGCCCAGCAAGGTGGCGTCGATGCGGCGGTGTTGCGCGCCATCGTGGCGCGTGACTTCAAGGCGATGCCCGTCGAGGCGGCGCTTGCGGTGCGCTTCACCGAGGCGACTTTGCAGCACGCCCCCGAGGCCGATGAATTGCGCGAAGCGGTAGTTCGGCAATTTGGCAAACGCGGGCTGATCGCACTGTCCTTCGCCATGCTCGCGGCGCGGATGTACCCCACGCTGAAATATGCGCTTGGTCACGGCCAAGCTTGCACGCGGCTCACCATCGGCGGCGAAAAGGTACCGGTATTGCGCGACGTGACGCCATCAATGCCGAGAGATTCAATGCCACGTGCTTCGACTGCGTGAGCGCGATCGCGACCGGGACGTCAGGGCATTCGGGGCGATAGGCGCGCGCTGACAGGGCTCACCTGTCGCATGCTACCAATTCGGACACTGCGCACGCGGGACGCCCACTCACACCGCTCAGGCCAAGAAGAATCGCAAGCCCACTAGTTTTGCCGGATACAGATGATTTGCGTCTTGCCGCCATAGCCAGCCTCAAAGTTTCCTTCGGCATTTATGAAGTTGGCCGTGCCCTGACCCTTGTCGTTAGGGCCTTTGTTTATCATCTCGTAGCGGGTGCAGGTTCTGACCGTGCCCTTGGAGTCCTTAATTCCTTGAAAGGACGCATCGCCACCGCCGTCGGAAGCCTCCCCGCTCTCCTTGACGTACTTGAATTGATAGGTCGCAGAGCCATCCGGCTTGAAAATAGTCGTAACGAGCAGCTTTTGCGGCGGTTGCGTTTGCCATCCTGGACATAGAAAGGTACCGCTGAGATTGGGGCAAGCGAATGCAAGAGGACCCGACCCAAGGAAAAATGCGACTGCGGCGCAAACGACCCTTAGACGCCGGAAATTCAAACCGCTGACCGCAAAATTCCCAGTCATCTCTCACCCCAGATTCAGTTCCCTGAAGAAGTCGTTGCCCTTGTCGTCGATGATGATGAAGGCCGGAAAATCCACGACCTCGATGCGCCAGATCGCTTCCATGCCGAGCTCGGGATATTCCACCACCTCGACCTTCTTGATGCAGTGCTCGGCAAGATTCGCCGCAGCACCGCCGATCGAGCCGAGATAAAATCCGCCGTGCTTCTTGCAGGCCTCGCGGACCGCGACCGCGCGGTTGCCCTTGGCCACCATCACCATCGAGCCGCCGGCCGCCTGGAACTGGTCGACGAAGGAATCCATCCTCCCCGCCGTGGTCGGACCGAACGCGCCAGAGGCATAGCCTTCCGGCGTCTTGGCGGGACCGGCGTAATAGACCGGATGATCTTTAAAATAATCCGGCAGCTTCTCGCCCCTCTCCAGCCGCTCGCGCAATTTGGCGTGTGCCGAATCTCGCGCCACGATCATGGTGCCGGTCAGCGACAGCCGCGTCTTGATCGGATGCTTTGACAGCTCAGCCAGAATCTCCGTCATCGGCCGGTTGAGGTCGATCTTGACGACCTCGCCGCCGAGTACGTGCTCGACCGTCGGCAGATATTGCGCCGGATTATGCTCGAGCTCTTCGAGATAGACGCCGTCCTTGGTGATCTTGCCGAGCACCTGGCGATCGGCAGAACACGATACGCCCAAGCCAATCGGCAGCGAGGCGCCGTGGCGCGGCAGGCGGATCACGCGGACGTCGTGGCAGAAATATTTGCCGCCGAACTGCGCCCCGACCCCGAGCGACTGCGTCATGGCAAGGATTTCCTGCTCCATCTCGAGGTCGCGGAAGGCATTGCCGTCGGCCGAGCCGTGGGTGGGAAGCGCATCGAGATAGCGGGCGGAAGCAAGCTTCACCGTCTTCATACAGAGTTCGGCCGAGGTGCCGCCGATCACGATCGCCAGATGATAGGGCGGGCACGCCGCGGTGCCCAGCGTCAACACCTTCTCCTTCAGGAACGCCAGCAGGCGATCTTTCGTCAGCACGGACGGCGTTGCCTGGAACAGAAAACTCTTGTTGGCGGACCCGCCGCCCTTGGCCATGAACATGAACTTGTAGGCATCATCGCCCTCGGCATAGATCTCGCACTGCGCCGGCATGTTGTTGGCGGTGTTCTTTTCTTCGTACATCGACAGCGGCGCCACCTGCGAGTAGCGCAAATTGCGGCGCAGGTAGGCGTCGCGCGCGCCCTCCGAGAGCGCGGCCTCGTCGTCGCCATCGGTGAGCACGCGGGCGCCCTTCTTGCCCATGATGATCGCCGTCCCCGTGTCCTGACACATCGGCAACACGCCGCCGGCGGCGATGTTGGCGTTTTTCAGGAAATCGAAGGCGACGAATTTGTCGTTGTCGCTCGCCTCCTTGTCGTCGAGGATCGCGCGCAATTGTTTCAGATGCCCGGGCCGCAAATAATGGTTGATGTCGCCGAACGCGGCCTCCGACAGCGCCCGCAGCGCCTCGCGCGAGACCACCAGCATGTCCTTGCCCAACACCTTCTCCACCCGCACGCCGTCCGCCGTGATTTTCTTATAGGGCGTGGCGTCCGGCCCGAGCGGAAACAGCGGCGTGTGCTTGTAGGGCGGGACGGGCTTTTGCCGATCGGGAAAGGCGGTGGGGGCGTTCATGGGCGTGTCTCGTGTTTTGGAGCGGGAAGCGCTTCATCAAAACGCCATCCCCGGCAATGGGACCGTTCTAAGCACTTTTGCGGCGAAAGGTAAGGGGCCGGCGACGCGCCGGCAGCTCACCCTTTCCGTTCCTGCTTCTCCGCATAGGCATCCACCAGCGCACGGATCATACGCTGGTAGGGAACATGACGTTGGCGAGCGGCGCGCTTGAAAAAATCGACTGAGCGCTGCGACAGACTAAGCGTCACCTTCACATTGTCCTCGCGCAGTACCAGCCTGTCCGGCGACGGCAGAAAATCTTCGACAATCCTGACGCGGCCGATCTCGCCCTTGCTGTATTTAACCGTTGGCTTTTTCATAGATCGCCTTTCCTTTCCGCCAATACCCCGCCCCGAAAATCCTGATCTTTCGGTCGCGCCACGTGAAGCGAACCGTCATGACAGCACCCTCAACCCGGCCAAAACAGAAATAGCGCCTCTCATCGACGCCATGGTCGAGGTCTTCGGCGATTACACGTAGTGGGTCGAGAAATGCCAACTGGGCGAGTTCGAACCCGATGCCGTGCTTTGCCCGATTGACCCTTTCCTTTGCGGGATCCCACTCGAAATCGGACATCAGCCTTGACCATCATTTCGTATGTATCAAATACCATACTTATGTATGGCTGAAAAGCCCAGAGCTTCGTCATCAGGGTGGGAATTCGAGGTCACGGCTGGCCGCAAGCGTCGAGTTCGCGTTATTGGACCATCGTCGAAGGCTCTCCCCACCCTTGCATGAAGTCCTCGCGGGCGCTTCAATGGCGCAAGGGGGCATTCGAATGACACTGAGAGTAGAGTTTCGCAAATCCACCGCGCTCGCCGTGGCGATGCTGGCGGCGATATTCTTGACCATCACAGCCGCATCGCCGGCGCGCGCCGACCGCTGTGACGATATCGCCAACCAGCTCAAGAACCAGATCGACGGCCTGAAGATCGGCATCGCCGCCGCCAACTTCATCTATCTGTCGCATCCGCTGGCCAAGGAGCTGTCGCTCGGTTGCGCCAACCGCAAATATTCCAACGAGCTTTACGCCAAGGCCGACAGCCGCAAGCCGAAGGCTGAATTCGTAGAGCTCGTCGCCAGCGCAGCGGCAATCGTCTTCACGCAGCCGAAGGACAACATGCTCAAGGGTGCGTCGCGCTGCTTTTCGCAAATGGGCATTTTCCGCGGCGACGACGTCAACATCCGCTATCGCCGCCTCGACATGAACTGCACGCGCACCAAGACCGAGTCCGCGATCGCGATCCACCGCGGCAAGGACGAGTGAGCCGCGCGCGCAACGCTTACAATTTTAATGAATCGGTAGACCGGGCGCTCACCGTATAGCGACGCGCGCCGGGGCGCGTACTGATTTACCGGCTGGATTCATAAAGCCTTTGCATCCGCACGCCCACAATCGGTCGGTAATAAGCAGGAATCCGTCAATGAACGTTTCGAGCATCCCGGCGTCACCCACAACGACCCCCGTCAGTAATCCCGACACCAGCGCAACGAAGGCGCCGGACGTCAAGCCCGACGGTTCCCCCAGCGACGCCGGTGCGGCGCAGCCGCCGGTCCAGGCCCCCCTGCCCCCCGGACAGGGAACGCGGGTCAACCAGCTCGTGTAAGAGCGGGCCAAAAAATCGCCATCGAGAACGCCGCATAAGCGGGCCGCGCAAAGCGACCCGCCGAGCGGCGTTGCGGCTACATCATCCCGCCGCAAGTTTGCCGGAAATGTCTCGTCTGCTCGCCGCCATATTCGCGGAGCGGACCGATGCCTAACAGCAAAACCTTCACCGGCGGCTGCCATTGCGGCCTGGTGCGGTTCGAATGCACCACGGACCTTGCCATGGTGACCGCGTGCAACTGCTCGATCTGCACCAAAAAGGGCCTGCATTTTGCGTTCATGCCGTCGGCGAATTTTCAGCTCCGCGCCGGCGAAGACAATCTGAAGGAATATCTCTTCAACAAGCACGCGATCCGGCATCAATCCTGTCGCGACTGCGGCGTCGAGGTGTTCGCGCGCGGCAGCAAGCCCGACGGCACCGAGGTGGTGGCGCTCAACGTCGCCTGCATCGACGGCATCGAACTCGCCAAGCTGACGATGACGCCGATCGACGGGCGGAACAGGTAGGGATTGACCTGCCTCTCCCCGCGCGCGGAGAGAGGCGAGAAAGATTCTCGGATCACTCATCCAGCTCGCCGTAATGCCGGAAGATCCCGTCCTCGTTGAACGGGATACGGCGGTCGCTTGAGAGATAGGTTTTGATGTTCGGCCGCCGCGCCACGCGGTCGTGCAGCTCAAGGAGCGCGGGAATCCGCCGCTCGAAACTCTTCATGTGTTTTGGAAAAGCATAGCGCAGCCCGTCTGCGATCTGGAACAGCGACAGATCGACATAGGTAAGCTTCCGCCCCGTGATGAAAGCGCCGTTACTCCCCTCGAGCAACCTCTCGAAATAGCCTGTAAATTTCGGCACGCGCTCCTTCCAGAATTCGCGCGTGCGCTTTTTCGCCTCGAGGCGTTGATCCTCGTAATAAAGCGAAGGCCCCAGCGGATGATGGGTGTCGTGAATTTCCAGCACGAAATCCGTGATCGTCAGTTGCAACTGGTGCACCCAAAGCCTTGCTGCCTCCGCCTTCGGCGAAAGACCATGGCGCGAGCCCAGATAGAACAAGATATTGGCGGTTTGCCCGATCACGAGCTTGCCGGCTTTGAGGAACGGCGGCGCGAATGGCGCCGTACCGCCCTTTGCGTCCATCATCCGCATCATCGCGGCCATGCCGCGCTCGGTGCGGGCGACATCGACATAGTCTGCGCCCGCCTCTTCCAAAGCGAGGCGGACATATTCCCCGCGGCCCTGAATGCCCGGCCAGTAATAGAGTTCATAGCGCATGACAAAAGGCCTTTCGTCCGGGTGATGACAGGGGAGCCATCATGCCCGGCGATGGGTTCGAGTAACCCCGCTGCCCCCGGTCAGAGTAGTACGACGAAGCCGGCCTCAGTTCGCCGCGAAGCAGTACATCAAGCCGTCGCCGCCGGTGCTCCTGAGATCGGCCTGCGAGCAGCCGCCGTCCGGCCCGCGCGAAGGATGCGAGCTGTTCCAGGACTTCGACGCCTCGTCGTCACGCAAGCCGATGCGGTCGATGTGACCGACCATCGCGGTCCCTTGCGTGCTGCTCGTCCAGTTCTTGCAGGTGCGGTCCTCGCCTGCCGGGAAGGCCGTGCCGTCTGCCTGCGATCCCGTCAGCACGTCATGGCGGTTGGGCGTATCGCCGCGGCCGTTGATGACGTCGCCTTTCTCGCTGAGCGCGGTCTGTTTGGTCAGATTGTTGGCACCGCTATGCAGGTCGGCGACATCCTTGGCGATCGCGACGCCCTTGGAATTCTGCCACGGTCCCTTGCCGATGCGGTCGCGCGCGTTCACCGCAGGCTTGCCGTCGGCCGCTTGCGTCGAAAGATAAGCCCGCCAGGTTTTGGCGCCGGCGCCCGCGGCCTGCGCCAGCGTCTGGCAATAATTATCGGCGCCGGCGAGACCGCCGAGGTTGGCGCCATTGCCGATGCCGACCGAGGTGACGAAGAAAGTGGTATTGGCCGATTGCGCCTGGGCGGGTTGGACGGCAACGGCCGCAAATACCGCGATAGCCGGAATGAAGCTCGCTCGCGAGAAAAATTGGGCGAAAGTGGGCATCTGTTCCCCCGATTTGTTCTTGATTCACCGGCCTGGACCCGAGCCGGCCGGTTTCGAAACCAACACATCCTAGCCGAGATTATTCCGCCTGCGCGACGCCCAAAATGAAAAGGCGCCGCGGAACGAACCGCAGCGCCTATCCTCTTGTGACGAAACAAAGATCAGGTCTGCTGGATCCCCGAAAGCTCCCACGTGCCGCCGCGCGGGCGCATGAAGGTCCACACTTCGGTGACTTCCATCGGCTGGTCAGAGCCCTCGACCATTCGGCCAGTGGTGCGATCCATGGTCTTGTCGACCAGCGAATACCGCATCGCGACGCTGGCGTAGTCGGTGTTGCCCTCGCGCCAGGCTTCCGCGAGATCGCCCTGCAACAGCCGGGTGCCGAAAACCTTGTTGACGACGTTGCGGGCCCGGTTCTGATCGAGGTCGCGGGTGAAATACGACACCATTTCCGGCGTCGCCAGCGTGTGAAGCCGGGGGATGTCCTCGTCCGACCAAGCGGCTTGCGTCTCGCCCAAGAGCCGCTCAAAGGCTTCATAGTCGGCAGGAAGAATCTCAAGCGGCGCGCCGCCGGATCCCAGTCCGAAACCGGCTGCCGACAGGAAGCTTGGGGCTGCGCCAGCCCCGGAACCACCGCCCGCATAGGCGGCCGCCGTCTCATGCCGGCGCTGCCACCACGACATCAGGAGCCTGACTGCGAAAACGATCAGGCCGATCTGGAGCAGCAGGCCAAGGATCGACGAAAATCCGCCGATCCCGCCAAACAATCCACCGCCAAACAACATGCCGAGGAGGCCAGCGCCGAGAAAGCCGGCGGCAAGGCCGCCCAGCATGCCCATGCCGGGCCGGTTGAAGAAACCGCCACTCGCCCCCAGGCCCGTGCTCGACGGCTGGGTGATGGTGCGGTTGAACGGCTGGGCCGTGTTCGGCGCGGTCGACGTACTCGGCGGCGCGGAAAAGGTTCGCGAACCCCGCGACCCGGAAGAGGCACCACCGCCGATCCTTGCATCTGCCGACGAGGTCACAGCGACCAAAGGTAACGCCAGCGACAATGCAATGGCGAGCGCCTTTACGGTGCAGCGGGCGCGTTGGGCGAATTTCATGACAATTATCCTCCAATCCCCGATAGGGGAACCGCCCCTAACATGGGCAGGGTTGCCTAAAAGTGAAGCCGCAGCGAGGGGGCCGGACTGCGGCGCTCGGTCGCGGGGACGGGTTATCGCTCAGCCGCCAACGCTTCCCGGGCGCCGCGCAGCACCGTAAGCGCCTACACGCGCATCTTGGACGCGCTATGGCGGTGCGCTGCAGACCGGGGATCCACCCAGCCGAAGATGCAGATATAGTGGATCCCGGCCCTGCGGCGCAATCTGACCGGACGATGCGGAGCTTGTAATCCGGCGCGCATTCCCGCGACCCGCTGGCATCGCCGGGAGAACGCCCGTCCGCGTCGGGGACACGCGGTCTCATGACGGTGCCATGGTTTCCTTCACCGCGGCGACCAACTGGCTCAGCGTGAAGGGTTTCGGCAGGAAATCAAATTTCTCATCCTCCCCGAGGCTTTTCGCAAACGCGTCCTCCGCATAGCCGGAGACAAAGATAACCTTGAGGTCGGGGTTTTGCTTGCGCATGGCTCTCAGCAGCGTGGGTCCATCCATTTCCGGCATCACCACGTCGGACACGACGAGGTCGACCGCACCGTTCTTGTCCTCGAGCGCCTCAAGTGCCTCGATCCCGTTCGAGGCCTCAATGACGCTATAACCGCGCGAGCGCAAGCCCCGCGCGTTCAGCGAACGCAGGCCATCTTCGTCTTCGACCAGGAGAATGGTGCCCTGCCCGGTGAGATCGGAGCGCGGCTTGGCCCCTGCCGGGTGCTCCTTGGCCGCGCCATTGGTCGCGACCGCATCGGCCTGGATATCCTGCTCGGGATGGTGCCTGGGCAGAAAAATGCGGAACGAGGTGCCGGCGCCGGGTTCTGAATCGACGTAGATGAAGCCGCCGGTCTGCTTGACGATGCCGTAAACCGTCGACAAGCCAAGCCCAGTGCCTTTGCCTACCTCCTTGGTGGAGAAAAATGGCTCGAAGATCTTGTCGACAATTTCCGGGGGAATGCCGGTGCCGGTATCCGTGACATCGATCCGCACATAGTCCGCGGCCGGCATACCCTTGTAGGAAGGCTTCTCGGCCTCCTGCGCCGAAACGTTCGCGGTCTTTATGGTGAGCGTACCGCCGTCGGGCATCGCGTCGCGGGCGTTGACTGCCAGATTCACGATCACCTGTTCGAATTGCGACACGTCCGCCTTTACCGGCCAGAGATCGCGGCCGTGCACCGGATCAAACTTCACCTTTTCGCCGATCAAGCGCCGCAGCAGCATGGTGAGATCGCTCAATGCGTCACCGAGATCGAGCACCTGCGGCCGCAACGTCTGCTTGCGCGAGAACGCCAGCAACTGGCGCACCAGCGTCGCCGCCCGCGTCGCGTTCTGCTTGATTTGCATGATGTCCTGGAACGACGGATCGGTCGGCTTGTGCGCATTCAGGAGGAAGTCGTTCGCCATCATGATGGCGGAGAGCACGTTGTTGAAGTCGTGCGCGATGCCGCCGGCAAGCTGGCCGACCATGTCCATCTTCTGCGACTGGTTGATCTGGTTTTCCAGTGCCCGCCGTTCGGTCGTCTCCAGCATGTAGACGATGGCAGTCTCGGTCTCGCGCTCATCCTCCTCGACCGCGGTGACGAAGAACTGCCCCCAGCGTTCCCGGACGCCGTCAAGCATCGCCTCGACCGGCGGAATATCGCCCTGCCCCGCCGCCGCCTGGTTGATGGCCGCGACCAAAAGATGGCGATCGCGGGCGTTGACGGCGCCAAAGATCGACTTGTTGGCCGCGCCGTCCGGGTTCAGGCTTTGCGCGAGCTTGGCAAAGCGCGCATTGGCGCGAACCACCGCGCCCGAGCGGTCGACGGTCGCGATCGCCATCGGCGTATGGTCGAAGAATCGCATGAAGCGAACCTCGGCCGCCCGCTGCGGATCGGAGCGCTCGTCCCGCGCACGGCTGATCACCAGTGTCCGCGAGGCGCCCGGCGTCCCGTCGGCGGCGAAGGCGAGCTTATGATAGAGACGGGCCGGCATGGTCTTGCCGGTCCGCATCCGCAGATCGATGTCGAACACCTCGGTCTTGACCTCGCCCGGCACAGGCCCGACCGATGTCAGAAGCGAGGCGCCATCGCCCGACACGATGTCGGTTAGCTTCAACCCGCCCGAGCCGATCTCCGCCAGATCGTAGTCGAGCCAGTTGGCGAGCGTGGCGTTGACATAGGCGATGTCGCCGGCCGGATTGACCGAGAAGAAGCCGCAAGGCGCATGATCGAGATATTCGATCGCGTGCTGCAACTCCTGGAACACGTCCTCCTGCCGCTCGCGGTCGCGGGTGATGTCGGCAATCGACCACACCGCATATTTCGCCTCGCGCTTGCCCTTACCCAGCGGACGAACCCGCATTCGCAGCCAGCGGCCGTGGGAACCATCCTGGCCCGCGATCCGGACCTCTTCCTGCTGCCGCTTGCCTTCGCGCGCCGCCTTCAGCAGCCGAAACACCGCTTCCGATACATCGGGATTGCCGATGAAGGCCCGTTCCACCGGGCGGACGTCGTGCTGGCCAGTGGCGCCCGTGAGCGCGAGATAGGCCGTGTTGAAATAGGCCACATGGCCGCGGGGATCGGTGATCGCGATGCCGTCATAGGCGAGATCGGGGACGCGGCGGACAACCGGATCGTCGGTCGAGCGATCGGTGAAGCGAATGATGCCGGCCGCGAAGGCGAACAGGTTGAAGAGACCGACCATCGCCAGCAGCGCCAGCAGGCCGAGAATATAGGGCTGCGCTTGCGCCCGGCCGATGAGGGTGAGCGCGGCCGCGACCGCCACGATCGCGCCGGCCACCAGCAGCACCAGAACGATGCTGCCGCTTCGCCGCGCCGGCTCGTGGGCGGCTACCGGCTGTCGTGACGGATCGTTGTCAGGTTCGGCGGTCATACCGGAAGACGCGGCCTGTCGACATGGGTGTGACGCGCGTCTGTCCGCGCGCCGCCTCCTGAGTGCCTGAATCGGCCCCGCAAGCGCAAGTCCGTCAGACGATTATTCCCCGGTTACGGCCGTCGCCAGCCCCTCATGAACCGGGTGCGACATCATATCCGGCGGCCGGACAACCCGCGCTTCAGTCCCATGACGTAGCCGATGATTTCGGCAACCGCATGATAGTGCTCCACCGGAATCTCATCGTCGATCTCCACGGTCGCG
>Ga0070733_10000360_pt1 | contig 38281 bp, 29 predicted proteins | sample Coa_R1_9_FD_66450 | JGI IMG/M metagenome (GOLD analysis project Ga0070733, IMG submission 66450) | Surface soil microbial communities from Centralia Pennsylvania, which are recovering from an underground coalmine fire - Coalmine... | ecosystem: Environmental > Terrestrial > Soil > Unclassified ... | reverse complement strand
CTGCTATCGCTTTCCATGGCGTCATCCTCCGGCACCCGCCGCCTAGCGGGTGTGAGTTGTGGCTCAACTCGCCGGATCTTGACGCCTTTTCACTTTTCCACCAACTTCCCGACACTACCGAGCGCGAAATCCGCGATCACAAGGAAAAGAGTAGCCGATGAAGTTGCCAGGTTTGAACATGATGCGGTTGTCTCGCAGTGCGCGCCTTGGAATCGTTGCAGCCGCGTTAATCGCGCTCGGCGCTATCGCGCTCGAGCGCGGATGGCACGTGACGGGAGCGCTGTCACTGCTCGCGGCCGCGGCGCTGATAGCGGTTTTCTACGCACTGCTCGTTCGGCCGGCGCGGATTCCCGCCGACGCGGTGCTGACGCTTCGCATCACCGACGGCCTGCGGGAAGACGCACCGCGCTCGCCGCTCGAACAGTTGCGCAACCGCGGCAGCGTAACCCTGATCCAGATTCGTCAGGCGCTCGAGGCCGCGGCTCACGACGCGCGTCTGAAGGCCATTATCGTCGAGCTTTCCGCGCCGGGAATTGGGCTCGCCACCGCGCAGGAGATTCACGATCTCCTACGCAGCGCCGTCGCCGCAGGAAAGCGCGTGGTGGCGATCGCGAGCGGCGATTCGCTTTCAGTCCGCGACTATCTGCTCGCCTCCGGCGCCGGCGAGATCGTGGTCTCGCCCGACACCGCTATCCTGATGCTGGGTGTTCGCGTCGGCTCGATTTTTCTCAAAAACGCGCTGCTCAAACTCGGGGTCGAAGCGCAGACCCTGCAATGGAAAGAGTACAAGGGTGCGGCCGAAACCTTCAGCCGCGACTCGATGTCGCCGCAGTTGCGCGAAAGCCTCGAAGCGATCGTCGGCGATTGGAGCACGATCCTCGCCGAGAATGTCGCGGCGGCGCGCAACCTCGCGGTCGATCGCGCGCGAGAGTTGCTCGGCGCAGGCTTTATCACCGTGCAGGCGGCCTGCGCGGCCGGCCTAGTCGATCGCGCAGGCTATATCGAAGACCTTCGCGACGAACTGGATCCCGAAGGAACGGAAAAGAAATTTATCGGCCTCGCCCGCTATCTGCGCCATCTAAATTACCGCAGCGATGACGGGCGACGGCCGCGCCTCGCGCTAATCCACGGCCTCGGTCCGGTAGTTACCGGGGCCGGACCGATGTCCGGCGAGTACCTCAGCGGCGAGCAGGTCGCGCGCGATATCCATCGCGCCGCGCGCGACGAAAAGGTCCGCGCGATCGTCTTTCGGGTCAATTCGCCGGGCGGCTCCGCCGTCGGCTCCGACCTGGTTTGGCGGGCAGTGCGCGACGCGCGCAAGCGCGGCAAGCCGGTCGTCGTCTCGATGGGCGACGTCGCCGGTTCGGGCGGCTACTACGTCGCGATGGGCGCCGATGCGATCGTTGCCGAGCCCGCGACGATCACCGGATCCATCGGCGTCGTGTATACAAAGTTCAGCGTCCCGGCATTGCTCGAGCGGCTCGGTATCGGTATCGAGTCGGCGAAGTCCTCGCCGATCAGCGACGTCTTGTCCCCCGCCCGCGCGATGACGGAGGCCGAGCTGGCGCAAATCAACCAGACGATTGGAGAAATTTACGCGAATTTCACGGCTAAAGTTGCCGAGGGGCGGAATCTCGACGGTGCCGCGACCGAGGCCCTCGCGCGCGGACGCGTGTGGAGTGGCGTCGCCGCCAAAGCGCACGGGCTGGTTGACGAACTGGGCGGCCTCGATCGCGCGATCGCGATTGCCCGCCTCAAGGCCGGAATCCCGGATGATGAAGCCCATCAGCTCATGCCCTACCCTACCCCCGGCCTGCTCAACGTGCTGACTTTGAACTTCTCGCGAGCCGACGACCTGTCGTTGCTGGCGACGGTCGCCGCCGCGCTCGAAATGCCGCCGCGCTGGGTGCCGGCCCTGCTTCACCTGATGACTCGCAGCGGCTCCCGAGTTCTCCATCTCTGCGATCTGTGGGGATGAGGACGCTACCCTACGACGAAAGCGGCAGCATAGATCGGCCGGCCCTCTTCGATGAATTTCCTGGCGAAGCCGGTGAGTGACGCTCCGGGCACTGTGCTTCCCGTCCTGATAAAGCCCACCGCTTCGAGCGTCAGGAAGATCACGCGGGCATAATTCTGGACGTCGGTCGCGACGTAGAGCGGCGCGTCAGGCGCGAGCACGCGCACGAGGCCGCGCGCAAAGTCCGGCGTGAACAGCCGATGCTTGGCTTGGCGGTCCTTTGGCCACGGGTCAGGAAAATAGATGTGGCAGGCGCTGACGCTGCCCGCCGCGAGCATCAGATGAACCAGCGGACGCGCGTCCATCCGGATTACGCGGAGATTGCTCAGGCCGCGCCGGCCCGCCCGCACCGCCATGAGATGCGCGACGGTGGCCGCTAACTCGATCGCGAGAAAGTTACGCTCGGGCGCCGCAGCGGCGCGTTCAAGGATGAAGTCGCCGCGCCCGGCGCCGATCTCCAGCTCGAGCGGCGCCTCGCGTCCGAACAACTCGCGCGGCTCGACGGTGAAGTAATCCGCCCGGCCCGCGGCTATGATTGGTGCGGCGGCCGCGCGCGCTTCATCGCGCCATAATCGCGCCGCTTTTCGCATCCTCGCCATGCCTTAATCGATGACCCCGGCCTGCGTCTCCCTTATGGCCTGCTCAGATTCAGACGGCTGGTGCTTAGATTGCAGTTCAGGGGCAAGCTTTGTAAGCAGGACGGTTGGTAGCGACGGAAATTCAGCAGCATTAAACGAGCTTTGAGTTTCTAGATCGCGCGCGGCTCGGGCCCGAAGCTTGCGTGACTGAACAGATATGCCGTATACACGGTGAGAACGGAACCTCGATGGAAATTCCGGCTTTGGTTACCCTCGTGCCCGAATTTGTCAGGGAGGAAATATCATGGAAGTTATCGACGTAGACAGTCACGTAACCGTGACAAAAGGGCTCGAAGGAACCCCGTTTCATGTCAATATCCTTCCCGACGGCGGCCACGGCTTCGAATTCAATAAGACCGGGTTGCGGTTTGCGCCACCCAACGGCATGATTCCGCGCGGCGGCAAAGAAGCTATTCCGGCCCGGAGCTTCTGGGATCTCGACCGCCGCCTTGAGGATCTCGATCGCGACGGGATCGACAGGCAAGTGCTGATCTTTCACACCGCGCACGTCTTTTACGGCGCGGATCGGGAGGTGGCGATCAAAACCGCGCGCAAGTACAACGACGGACTGGCCGAGATGATCGCGACCTGCAAAGCGCCTAGCCGCTACCTGGGCGCCGCGCCGCTGCCGATGCAGGATCCCGCCGCCGCGGCGGACGAAGCGAAGCGCGCGGTAAAGGAACTTCACATGCCGGTCGTGGTGATCGGTACGAACGTGCGGGGGAGAAATCTGGATATGCCGGAATTCGAGCCGTTTTTCGCCCGCATCAATGAGTTGAACGTCCCGATCATCATCCACTCCGACGGGCTGACGGCGTATCAGACTCATCCGGCCGCAGGTGAGCGCACCGGTTGGTTGAATCGCACCGGACGCGTATTCACTGTCCGGAATGTAGAAGAGCCCGCGCCCGCTTACCCGATCTGGTGGATGCTGACCCATCCGTTCGAGCACATGATTGCGATCACGCGGATCATCTACAGCGGTATGCTCGACCGCTTTCCCAATCTCAAATTCATTTTCGAAGAAGGCAACGTCGGCTACGCGCTCTATCTGTTTGACCGTCTCGAGGAGGGCTGGGAATTCGGCGAGATGCTGAATGGCCCGCGCATCCATCTGAGCGGCCCAAAGAAACACCCTCTCGACTACCTCGAGCACTTCCATTGGGCGGTCGAATCGGAAGATTCGCTCATCGGCGAAGCCATCAAGCGCTGGGGCGCCGAGCGCGTCCTGTTCAGCTCCGATTATCCTCACTCCGACACACCATGGCCCAAAAGCGTCGCCGAAATGAAGAAAGCGTTGTACGGCTTCTCCGCCACTGACGTCGCGAAAGTGATGCACGATAACGCGGCTCGTCTCTTGCATCTGTAAGGGCTGGAGCAATAACAGAAACTTCCACGCCCTCGATTTGGCAAAATAATCGGGCAGTGCAGCGCACCGCCCGATTATTTTGCCGTCGATGTGAAGAACGATCAGGCTTTGCCGTGGCGCAGGAGCTGGCCCGGTGTCGCACCGGTGCACTTGCCCTCGGCAAAAGTCTCGACCCCGTTTACGATGATCGAACGATAGCCCTTCGGCCGCTGCACGCGACGCCATTCCCCGCCCGGCAGGTCGTGGACGACCTCGCCGATCCAATCGGGCTCGACGCCAAGACCGTTGAGATCATAGACCACGACATCGGCCGCAGCGCCCTCGCGCAGCACGCCACGATCGCGAAAGCCGGCCGCGTGTGCAGGCAGCGCCGAGAGCCGGTAATGCGCCTCTTCCAGCGTGACCCTACCCTCGTCGCGCACCAGCCAGCGGAGGAAATCGGTGGTGAAGGCTCCGCCGGTGAAGAACTTCGTATGCGCACCGCCGTCCGAGACGCCCGGGAAAGTGAACATTGAGTTATTGATGATCTCGGCGTTGAACTCGGCATTGAACTTCGGCTCGGGCTGGAGGAACTCGGCCTTGAGATCGGTCGCTAGCGCAAGATCGAGCATGACGTCCACCGGATGCCGGCCTTCCTCTTGCGCGATCGCGCCGAGCGACTTGCCGACATACTTTTCGAGCTCAGGATTGTTCTCGACCCATTGCACGATCAACTTGGGCAGCCGGCCGCCGATTCCCGGGGCGTTCTTGTCGAGCGCGTACATCGCGCGCTCGCTCTTGGCCGCTTCCCGCATCGCGGGCAGACGCATCTTGGCCGCGCGTTCCTCCTTCGTGCCGGTCAACAGATCGCGCCACGCGGCCGAGACGTCATAAAGGTTCCAGTGCTCGAGCGTAAAGGCGAAACCGCTGCGCACCGTCCCACCCTGCCCGAAGACCGGCAGCCCCTGCGCGCGCATCTTCTCGACCCACGCGAGGCTCTTGCGATGAATCTCGGGATTGCTCGGGCTGGCGGTGATCGCCTGAAACAGGATGGGCCGCTGCGCGGTCTCGGCGAGCTTCGCCACAAAGGCGAGATCCTCCTTGATATGTCCGGTCGCCTGCGTAATCTCGATGAAGCCCTCGTCGCGCTCGCGCAGCACGCGCGCGAGATTCAGGATGTCTTCGTCGCACATCGTATCGGTGACCATCGGCGAACCGTCGTAATCGGCCTGACCCGAATGACGGCCGAGACGCTGAATCGAAAAGCCGCACAGCCCGGCGTCGAGTCCCTCGGCAAGCAGCCGGCGCATCTCGGCGCGTTCGGCATCCGTCGCCGGACGGCTCTTAGCGGCGTCGAGCCCCATCACGTAGATCATCAGCGACGCGGTCGGCATGTACTGAATGCAGTTGACGCCCTTGGGCGCGCGGGTCAGCGAATCGAGGTACTGCGGAATTGTCTCCCAGTCCCAACTCATCCCGGCCTTCATCGAGGCATAGGGAATCGCCTCGGTGCGGGTCATCGTCAGCATCGAGCGCTCGCGGAAATCCGGTTTGACCGGCGCGAAACCGAACCCGCAGTTGCCGAGCACCAAGGAAGTTACGCCGTGCCATCCGGAGATCGTGCAATAGGGGTCCCAGCGAATCTGCGCGTCGTAATGGGTATGCAGATCGACAAAGCCCGGCGCGACGATCAAGCCGTCCGCGTCGATCGTTTGTTTTGCGAAGCCGGGCGCGCGTCCGCCGATTTGTGCGATCGCGCCGTCTTTGATCCAGACGTCGCCGTGAAAGCGCGGCACCCGCGTGCCATCGACGACTGTTCCGCCTTTGATATGTAGATCGAATTCCGCCACGTGAGTTCCCTCCTGAGTGGTAAGGACTAAGCCTGAAACGATTTGCGCGGTAAGCCGCGCTACTGTTGGATCTGCTCTCCTCTTATACGAAAACTGCTCCGCTTGCGCCAGCGCCGGCACGCGATCGGATTGAAGTCTTTTGCTTTTTTAGGCGATTCGTCACTAAAGTCGGAGAACGCTCACACGCATCCGCGCAGGGAGACCAAAATGAAAGTAGGAATGACGCTCCAACTGACCAGCTTCGGCGGCAAGCCGGACCTCGAGACTTATCAAGACGAACTCTCACTGATGGAGATGGCGGAGGGGCTGGGCTTCGACTCGGTCTGGTGCCTGGACCATCACTTCACCGGATATACGATGTCGCCGGATCCGACGCAGTTGTTGTCGTATGTCGCCGGGCGCACCAAACGTATCCAGCTCGGCACCGCGGTAATCGTGTTGCCGTGGCACGACCCGGTGGAGGTCGCGGAAAAGATTGCGCTGCTCGACGTGATCTCGAAGGGACGCACGATCTTTGGCTTCGGCCGCGGCGCGGCGACGGTCGAGTACGACGGCTTCCGCATCAACATGGAGGAGGCGCGCGAGCGTTTCGTCGAGGCCGCGATCATCGTGCGCAAGGGGCTCACGCAGGAGAGCTTCTCGTTCGACGGCAAGTACTACAAGATTCCCGAGATTCAGATTCGGCCGCGCCCGATTTCCCATCCGGAGGATCGCTTTTACGCCTCCAGTGTCAGCCCCGAGTCAGCCGAGATCATGGCGAAACTGGGCTTTGGCGTTTTGATCATCGCGCAGCGCAGCTGGGAGGACGCGGCGGCTGATTATGCGCGCTATCAGACTACCGCGCTCGCCAACAATATCACGCCGCGGCCGCCGATCAGTTTGCTCAACGTGCTGGTCTCGGAAGACGCCGCGGAAGCCGCGGATCTCGGGCACGTGCACATGGAAGCGATGTGGGACTCGATTGATAGTCACTATCACTTCTCCGACGGCCATCTGCGCGGGATCAAGGGTTACGAGTTTTACGCCAAGCTCGAAAAGACTTATGCCAAGCTGGCGGTCGACCAGGACGCCAAATCCAAGGCGGTCGAATTCTTCAAGAGCCTGCATGCGGCTGGCACCCCGGCGCAAGTGCTGGAAAAGCTGCGCTACGTCCACAATACCGTCCCACTCGAACATGTGATCGGAACCTTCGCTTTCGGGGGGCTGCCCTACCCGAAGCTGGAGAAGAGCTTCAAGCTCTTCGCTGAGAAGGTGTTGCCGGTGCTTAAGAACGATCCGGCCTTCCAATATCCGGAGCCGCGCGGCGCCGGCGCTGCGATGCACGTGAGCAAGTAGCCCTATCCTTCAGGTTGTTTTGAAGCGCTCGCGGCCCGGTGAACTCGGCCGGGCCGCGATGCTTAAGGCATCAGCGCAGCTAGCCGCTCCAGACTGCTCGCCACGAGATCGGGGCGCAGCGGCCAAGGATCGAAGACCGTCGCCGGATCGCGCTGGATCCAGGCCGCGCGCAGGCCCGCGTTCTTCGCGCCGATCACGTCGAAGGCGTTGCTCGAAATCAACCAGGTCGCGTCGAGCTCACGGCCGAGCCGTTCTGCGAGATAGCGATAAACCCGCGGGTCCGGTTTGAAGGTTTTGAGCTCATCGACGCTGATGACCGCGTCGAACTGGTCGAGCAAACCGGCGCCGCCGAGCAGTTTGCGCAGCGTCGCCTCGACCCCGTTGGAAAAGGCCGCTACGGTATGGCCTCGGCGCCTTAGTTCGAGCAGCCCGGCCAACGCGTCGGCGTATGGCGGCAGGCTCTGATAGGCCTCGAGCAGGCGCACCTGCTCGGGCTCTGCAAGCGCGATTTTCATACTGTCCAGAACGAAGCGGAGCGCGTCCCGCGTGCAGATGTCGAAATTCTCGTAGCTCCCCATCGCGGCGCGGCGGAAAGTATATTCGAGCTGCTTCGCGCGCCACATCGCGGCGATCGCTTCGGCGGCGTCGCCGGTCAGCGGGCGCAGATGATCGCTCATCCGTAACGGATCGATCAGCGTTCCGTAAACGTCAATCCCGATGCCGACAGCCATTGCCTTAATCCGATATTCGCCAGCTAATTATGCGAACGCCACTTCGATCAGCAGATGGATCGTCAGGGCGATCATCGCGATCAGGCCAATCGTGAATACGATTGTGCGAGCGGGCTGGACCGCGTTTATATAAAAGATCGTATGCAGGATGCGCGCGATGACGAAGACCACGCAATAAAGCTCAAAGGCGCCGACCGACAGATTGCCCGCGGCGACATAAATCCAAGCAAGGATCAGGAAGATCGGAATGTTTTCCAGGTCGTTGCGCCAGCAATTGGCCGCGCGCTCGACTGACGGCGCCTCTTTCGTTTCGAGTTTGCCGCCAAACAGCGGCGCATCTTCAGGAATAGTGAAGATTTTGCTGCTCACCCGTCCGCGCCCCTGCACGAGGGAGTTAGCAACCATTTTGAAGGTCAGGACGATTGCGGTCAGGGCATAGATTTTCAGCAGCGGCATCGAGGTGTCTCCCGTGGGCGAATTCTGACTCTCATATCGCCCCCTCCGCTATGCTGTAAACCCAAGCATTTTGCGAGCGGTTGAAAAAGTCCTCGCGCGCCACTGAGGTTTAGCTATTTCTCACCAAAGAAACGACGGCCGCCGACAACAATCGAGTTGCTGCCTGCGGCCGTCGTGCCGTCGTCTATAGACGCTTAACTGAACAACATCATGATGATCGCGGTCAAAACGATCCACAGAATGAAGCCCGCCCAGATGACCCCGGAAATCGAATCGAGCGGCTTCTTGGTAGCGCCTTGAGTGCCCACCAACGCATTGAGCTCAACCAGCGCGATAATTCCGCCGACGATTATAATCCACTCCCAAATGGCGTTCTGCGTGATTACCTGCGCAAGCGGATAGTGGCTGGCGGCGCCCATGAAGAAGAGCATCGGGATTGAGAACAGCACGTTGGTGCGCGAGGCGATCGACGCTCGACGTCCGGCCCCCGCCGCTGCGGGATTCGCCGGCGCGCCGCCCGCGACCGCGATCGCATTGGCGATCACGATCTTCTGCTTGGGCCAAATCACGAACCAGACGTTGGCCCACATCAGGATGCCCATTGTGCCGCCGGTGATGATCGCCACGTGCCACGATTGAAACGCCCGTCCGGACTGCCAGATAAAAAAGTAGCCCAGGCCGGCGATGATGGTGCCCATCGCGCCCCAGCGAAACCACCACAGGGCCCGCGGCAACAGCTTCTGCTGCGCGCCGCTGCGGACCGGCGGGTCGGTCTCGGCGAAAAATGGCGTCTGTACGAAATTGAAGTAGTAGAGCAGTCCGATCCAGGTGATGCCGAAAAGAAAATGCGCCCAGCGCAACAGCATCAAGACAGCAGCCATTCCCATATCAACAACCTCCCCGTTCGCGTCTAGTCCCTTACTTCGTGGGAACTGCGTGTTTGTTTCGCACAGCCCGATCACATTTGCAACGCCGTCCGCGCACTCTAATCCTCAAGCGTCGCGGCGGCGCCGAAAGCCTCACACAACGCCGTCAAGAATGAGAAAGCGACTAATCCCAGTTCAGACTTTCTCGAACTCGGGGATAATCTTGGTCGGGCGCGCGATCGTCTGCGTCACCGGCGAACCGTCGATCGCGGCCTGCCAGAGTTCGCGCAGAGTCTTTTCGTCAGCGTCAGCCCGCACGAAGCATTTCGCGGTGATCGTCGGATAACCGGGATTGCCGGCCGGCGCATGCCCGGCCCACTTCAGGATATTCTCGAAATTGCCTTCGAGCGCAATCTCGAGGTCGTGAATCTTGATTCCGCGCTTGGTGGCGTTGAGGACGTAGCCTACCGTCAGGCAACTCCCCATCGCCGCGAGCACCTGCTCATGCGCGCTCGCGGCAGAGTCGCTGGCGTCGAGGCCGTCCGGTTCGTCCATCTGCACCACGTGCTTGCGCATATAGGCCTTGGCCTTGAAGCCGCCCTGCCAGACCACGCGCGATTTCCAGGGGCCGGTGACGGCTTTCAGGACCTCGGGATCATCGCGCATCGAGTCGAGAATCGAGGTGATTTTATTGACCCGCAGTCCATTGAGTTCTTTTTCTTCGGTCATGATTAATCTCCGCTCGCGTTAAGGTTCAGGCGTATTCGCGGCGCAGGATTTCCGCGGCCGCGGCCACCGTCTGCAGTTTGCGATAGGCAATCTCCGGGGTATTCACGCAACGCTCGGCGAAAGTGCCGAAACCGCAGTCCGGATTAAGAAAAATCTTCTCGGGATCGAAGTACTTCAGCACCTCTTTGACCCGGCTGACGATCGCGCTGGGGCTCTCGATCTCGTCGGTGCGCGGATTCGCCACGCCGAGCCCAATCTCCTTCTCGTTGCGATATTCCTTGAAGACTTCCACTTCGCCGGCGCGCGGCGTCGCCATCTCGAGCACCAGCTGATCGACATTCATGCGCATCAGCCACGGCAGCAGCGGACCATAGTTGCCGGTCAGCAGCACATTTTCCTTGCGGCTCCAGTTGCCGCGGCAGACATGCACGCCGAAGCGCACATCCTTGAAGCCAGCGACGGTCTCGTTGACCAGCCGCACCGCGAATTCGAGTTCACTGGTTGGATCCGCACGCGAGCCCAGCGCCGCACACATGAAGGTCTGCTCGGCTTCGTCGCCATACACGACCTGCGAGATCGAGGGCTCGTCGAGCTGGATGAAATCCACCCCGAGCCGCTTCAACCCCTCGATCTCCCGCCGCAGAATCTGAACCACGTCCTTGGCCAGGTCTTCCCGCGACGGATAGGTCTTGTCCGAGAGCCCCTCGAACCAACTCGAACGCGTCAGCAGGTAGGGTCCCGGGATAGGGACCTTGGTCTGGCGGCTGGTATGGGCTTTGAGGAAGCGCGCCTCGTCGAGCGCGATGCCGTCCTCGCCGCCGCGCACCTTGTCCACCGCGATCGGGCTCTTGATCGCAAAGGCGGGCACGTCGAGCCCGCGCAGGATCTCTTCGAAACCCGCGCGGTCTTTCATGTAATCGAGCAGTTGGGAGAGCTTCATCAGGCGCATCCCGGAAAGCTTCTCAACCACGAAGGAGTAGAAGTTGTCGCGGCGCATTTCGCCGTCAGCAACAATATCAACGCCCGCGTCCTCCTGATACTTGATCGCGGTCAGCACCGCGTCATCGGCAATCCGGTTGAACTCCTCCGCGCTGATCTCGCCCGCCTGGCGCCGGCGCAAGGCCGCCACCAACCACTCCGGCCGCGTCCACGATCCCACTACGGTTACTGGAAAGAGCTTTTGCTTAGCCATTAAGTAAGCCTCGCTACACAAAATGCGAGGCCCACTCTTGCAGCGCGCGGCGAAATTGGCAAGTTTCGCGACCGCCGCGCCCGCGCATTCCGCAGGTTTCGTCGCTACGTCTCCGTATCGCTCATCGTCGAGCGTATTTTGCCATGCCGACACCCCAAAATGAAAAGTCCGGCCAATTCATGGCCGGACCTTTTTAATCGATGCGTAGCGTTACTTGTTGGGCTGCGGCGTCATCCGCAGATAGGGTTTGACCTCGCGCCAGCCCTTCGGAAACTTTTCCTTCATCACCTTCGGGTCGGTCAGCGAGGGCACGATCACAACCTCCTCGCCGTCCTTCCAGTCACCCGGCGTCGCGACCGAATAATTATCCGTGAGCTGCAGCGAATCGATCACGCGCAGGATCTCCGCGAAGTTGCGTCCGGTGCTCTGCGGATAGGTGATCATCAACCGAATCTTCTTCTTGGGATCGATCACGAAGACCGAGCGCACCGTCGTCGTATCGCTAAGATCGGGATGAATCATCTCGTACAAGGTCGCGACTTTCTTGTCGGCGTCGCCCAAAATAGGGAAGTTCATCTTTGTGCGCTGGGTCTCCTCGATATCGCCGACCCAGCCGTTGTGCGACTTGACGTCATCCACGCTAACCGCGATTACCTTGACGTTGCGCTTGTCGAATTCGGATTTCAGCTTCGCGACGATCCCAAGCTCGGTCGTGCAGACCGGCGTGAAATCCTTCGGATGTGAGAACAGCACCGCCCAGTGGTCGCCGATCCATTCGTAAAAGTGAATCGCGCCTTCGGTAGATTCCTGCGTGAAATCGGGAGCTATGCCACCTAGTCGAATTGCCATAAATATCTCCTGCATTATCTATTCTCGCACCCTCCCAAAGAGCGGCCGAAGAATAGATGACTTAGATTATCTTCTTTATCATGAACCATCGCCGCAACCCGGTCAAAGGGGGATTTCACCCTCCCACTGTCTCACGCGCGCTTTTTCTTGCGATGCTTGCGGGCCTCGCGAACCGCCGCCTTGAGCCGTTTCTCGCGCCGTTTACGTCGGCGCTTGATCTCGCGCTGCCGCTCTGATGCCATTTTTCTATTACGTCTCTCCTTTCCTATTCCTTCAAAATCGGCGGGCCGTCGCGCTGTCAACGCGCAAAAGCCGCACGCAGCTCGGCGCACGATTCATTCATCACATCCTTAGTGCGACTGAGAATATGGCCGAGGCTGAAAAATCCGTGAATCATCCCGAGGTAGTCGGAATGCTTCACTTTGACGCCAGCCTGCTGCATCTTCTGGGCGTAGGCGATCCCCTCGTCGCGCAGCGGATCGAACTCCGCGGTGATCACGAGGGCCGGCGGCAGCTTGCTGAAGTCGGTCGCGCGCAACGGCGAAGCATACGGTTTGGCGCCGTCGCCAGGGCTGCTGAGATAGTGGCCCCAGAACCAATCCATCGCGGCCTTGGTCAGCAAATAGCCTTCAGCGTTGGCCCGGGATGAGGGAGTATTGGGTTCGTAGTCGGTGACCGGATAGATCAGCAGCTGAAACGCAATCGCCGGTCCTTTGCGATCCCGCGCCATCTGCGCGACCACGGCCGACAGATTGCCGCCCGCGCTATCGCCGCCGACCGCGATCCGCTTGGGGTCGCCCCCGAGCTCCGCCGCATGCGCGCTGACCCAGACCGCGGCGGCATAGCAATCTTCCACCGGCGTCGGGAATTTATGCTCGGGCGCCAGCCGGTAATCCACCGACACGACGATGCATCCGGCCCCATTCGCGAGCGCGCGGCACGGGATGTCGTAGGCTTCGCAGTCGCCGATCACAAAGCCGCCGCCGTGATAGTAGATCAAAATCGGCAGCGGGCCTTTACCTTCCGGCGTGTAGATGCGGAGCGGGATTTTGACGCCGCCCTGCTCGATCACGCGATTCTCGACCTTTTTGATCGCTTCGCGCGGGCCGGGTGGCAGGAAGAGGCTTGACAGCATCGCGCGGGTCTCTGCAACCGGCAATGATCCGATGGGCGGCGCGCCGGCGTCGGCGGCCTGTTTGAGAAACGCAGCAGCTTGTGGGTCGAGCGGCATAGACGACTCCCTTCGCCCGGCCTGAGCGATCGACCGGGCAACCGTGGCAACTATAGAGGCAATGACCGGCGGTTGCCAGCCTCGCCGCGCCGCCTCGGCGTCGCAAAATCGCGCGCCTCCGCTTGCGGGTTGGTCCGGCGCCGCGTTACAAAGCGGAAGAACATCGATCTGATCGAGAAAGCCGGGAGGCACTGCGATGGGCGCCAAAGTCATATTTGAACGCGACCTCGAAATTCAGCTGCGCGACGGCTGTGTGCTCAAGGCTGACCTCTTCCGCCCCGACACCCCCGAGAAGCTGCCGGTCCTGCTCAACCGCACGCCTTATGACAAAAAGTTCCCGCAGATCTCCTTCAACACCCTCGATCCGCTCCGCGCCGCCCAGCGCGGCTACAACGTCGTCTTCGTCGATTGCCGCGGACGCTACGCGTCGCCGGGGACCTTCAACTGCTTCACCGACGAGCAGGCCGACGGCTACGACACGATCGAGCAGGTCGCCCGCCAACCCTGGGCCGATGGCAAGGTCGGGATGTTCGGGGCCTCCTACATGGGCGCAACCCAATGGCTCGCCGCGACCCAGGCGCCGCCCAGCCTCAAGGCGATGGTGCCCGCAATCACCGCGAGCGACTATCATGATAACTGGACCTATCAGGGCGGCGCCTTCTCGCTCTTCTTCAATGTGAGCTGGCTGATGACCAATCTCGCGCTGGCTCGCCTGATGCGCGAGCGCGAAGAAAAAGCCGAAGCGCGCAAGGAGCTCGCCGCGGTGATGGGCGCGATCGATACGATGCGCGAAGCCGTCGCCGCCACGCCGCTCAAGGATTTTCCGCTCTTTCGCACCGGTGCGCCCTACTTCTTCGATTGGCTCGAGCATCCCTACGACGACGCCTACTGGCGCAAACTCTGCATCGAGGAGTACTACCCGAAGATCAACATCCCGACGCTGAATTTCGGCGGCTGGTACGACATTTTCGCCGGCGGCACCGTCCGCAACTATGCCGGGATGCGCGCCAAGGGCGCCAGCGCGGGACGCAACGCGCGCCTCGTGATGGGTCCGTGGTTCCATACTTTGCCGCTGGTCAGCCAAGTCGGCCAAGCTGATATGGGTTTTCGCGCGGGCTACGTCTCGATCGATTTCGACGGCCAGCAGCTCAGCTTTTTCGACCATTGGCTCAAGGGCAAAAACAACGGCGAGCCCGACGAGTCGCCGGTGCGCGTTTATACGATCGGCGCAAATCAGTGGCGCGACGAAAAAGACTGGCCGATTCCCGATACGGAATGGCGCCGCTACTACCTTCACAGCCGCGGCAAGGCCAACAGCGCCGCCGGCGACGGCGCACTCTCGACCGCCACGCCCGATCATGAACCGCCGGACTGCTTTCTCTACAATCCGTTAAATCCGGTGCCGACCAACGGCGGCGGCCTCTGCTGCTATCACAACGCCGTCCCCGGCGGCGCTTTCGATCAAACCGCGATCGAGACGCGCGAGGACGTTCTAGTCTACACCACCGAACCGCTCGCCGAGGCGACCGAGATCACCGGGCCGATCTCGCTCACGCTCTACGCCTCCTCGTCAGCGCCCGATACCGATTTCACCGCGAAGCTGGTCGCGGTCGGCGCCTGCGGCTGCACCGCGATGAACCTGACGGACGGCATCCTCCGCGCCCGCGTGCGCGAGTCCAAGGCCGATCCCAAGCTGATCACGCCGGGCAAGATCTACGAATTCACCATCGATATGTGGTCAACCTCGATCCTGTTCAAGGCCGGCGACCGCATCCGGCTGGAAGTCAGCTCTAGCAACTTCCCGCGCTTCGATCGCAACCCGAACACGGGACACGAACTTTTCATCGACGCCGAGACCCGCCCGGCTCTGCAAACCATCATGCATGACCGCGGCTTCGCCTCGTATCTGACCTTGCCGGTCATCCCACCCCGTCGCTAGACCGGACTTGAGAGAGTTCAGATGAACTACCTGCTTGCAACCTTCGCTATTGTCTTGACGATCATCGGCACTCTTCCGGCCGGCGCCGCCTCCGAGCCCGACACGCTTTCCGCCGAGCAGGCCTTGCAGCGCCTGCTCGAGGGCAACGCGCGCTACGTCCATAACAAACCGCTTCATCCGAATTCGCGGCCCTCGGCAGCACCGCAACATCCGATGGCCGTGGTTTTGTCCTGTTCCGATTCGCGCGTCCCGCCCGAGATCATCTTCGATCAAGGCGTCGGCAATCTCTTCGTCGTGCGGACGGCGGGTAACACCTACGACCAACTCGCGCTGGAAACTATCGAATATGCGATCGGCCACCTGGGCACGAAGCTGATTCTGGTGATCGGCCACGACCAGTGCGGCGCGGTCTCCGCGGCAGTCAAGAACTATCCGAAAGCCGATGTCGGCCCGATGCTCAAGAATATCTATCCCGCGGTAGCGGCGACCAAAGATAAGCCCGGCGACGCAGTCGCCAACGCGGTCAACGAAAACGCGATCCTGATCGCCGCGCGCCTCGCCAGGGAGCCTGCTCTTGCGGAAGCGATCGCTGCGGGGAAGCTCAAAATCCTGCCCGCGCGTTACCGCCTCGCGACCGGTAAGGTGGAGATTCTTCCTGCGCGTTAGGTTCCGAGAGCAGCGCGCTCTGTCGCTGAGACAGTACTGAACTAAGGTCTTTTGGGTAGTGCGAAGCCTTTGACTGACAAGGCGTCAAAGGCCGCGTAACGGACGGGGAACGAACCGTTCGATCGAGAGGGTTTCGTGGCACAGACTAAAGGCGGTTTGAACGCAAGGAATTCTCAACCCTCGCCTCAACAAGTCATCTTTGAGATCGCTCTAAACTACCTGGTTTCCCGGTGTCTCCATGTGGCTGCCGAACTGGGTATCGCCGACCTCCTCAAGGACGGACCCAAAAGCATCGAGGACCTTGCTCGTGTCACTGGAGCGCATCAACCGTCGCTTTACCGATTACTCCGGACCTTGGCCGGGCACGGAGTCTTTGCACAAGAGTCGCCGGGCCGTTTCAAATTGACGCCGGCGGCGGCGCTGCTCCAGACTGGAACGCCCGATTCGCTGCTCAATGCGGTGCGGATGGTCGGTGACATGGCCGGGGACGGGTCGTGGTGGAACGCGGTAGGAAATCTCCGCGCTGACGTTCTAACCGGTAAGCCAGGCTTCGACCGCGAGCATGGCATGGGCTTCTTCGAGTACCTTGCCGAACATTCCGACGCGAGTACATGGTTCGATCGAGGCTTGGCAAATTTTGCCGCGCCGGAAAACGCGACGGTTGTCGCTGCCTACGATTTCGCGAACTTTCAGCGTGTTGTCGATGTGGGTGGCGGCCAAGGCGGCCTCCTGGCGGAAATATTGAAGGCTCATCCGTCTCTGACCGGAACGCTCTATGACCTGCCCCAGGTCGTGCGAGACCCCGCCTTTTTAAAGGCGTTCGGTCTGACGGACCGCTGTGAAATCGTGGGCGGGAATTTTTTCGAGTCACTGCCAAGAGGCGGAGACGCCTACCTCCTTAAACGGATCCTCCATGACTGGGGCGATCAACAATGCCTGGATATATTACGCCGCTGCCGCGAGGCGATGAGCGAGAAAGCCCGCATTCTCGTTCTCGATGCGGTGCTCCCGGCTGGCGACGAACCGCATCCCGGTAAAGTCTTGGACATCCTGTTGATGCTGTTGTCAGAGGGGCGGGAACGCACGGAACAGGAGTTCCGCGAACTCTTTGAGCGAGCAGGCCTCGAGCTGACGAAGGTTATTCCAACGCAGTCGGTCCTGTCGATTGTGGAAGGACGCCGCCGAGCATGATGGGTTGAATACCAAATCGACCGCGCAGGTGTTCAAGCGAGTATACACGGCTCGGTTACGCGAGCGCCTTCAAATCCCAGATGTCGCGGGCATATTCGCGAATCGTGCGATCACTCGAGAAGCGCCCAATTCGCGCGACGTTTAGAATTGCCTTCTTCGTCCAGCCGCGGCGCTCGGCGTATTCGCGCGAAACTCTATCCTGCATCTCAACATAGGCGGCGAAATCGGCGAGCACGAAGTACTCGTCGTGGCCGAGCAGTGAATCGCGCACCCAGCGGAAGAGGCCGGGATCATTCTGGCAGAAGCGCCCCGCCGCCAGCTCATCGAGCACCCGCCGGATGCGCGAATCCTGCTCGTAATAGTCGCGAGGACGGTACTCTCGCCTGGCGATGAGCTCTTCAATCTGCGGCGCGGTCAAACCGAAGACGAACATATTTTCGGCGCCGACCGCCTCCTGAATTTCGATGTTGGCCCCATCGAGCGTCCCGATCGTCAATGCGCCATTCATCGCGAACTTCATATTCCCGGTGCCCGAGGCCTCGCGTCCAGCGGTCGAAATCTGCTCGGACAGGTCGGCGGCCGGAATGATCTTCTCAGCAAGCGAAACGCGATAGTCAGGAACGAACGCAACTTTGATCAAGCCGTGCGTGCGCGGGTCTTCATTGATGGTCTCGGCCAGGCAGTTGATCAGCTTGATCATCATCTTGGCCGCCCAGTAGCCGGGCGCCGCCTTGCCCGCGATCACATAGGTGCGCGGAATCGGCGGGTCGAGATGATCGTCCACCAGACTCAGATACTGATGCATGATGCCGAGCGCCATCAGCAACTGGCGCTTGTATTCGTGGATACGCTTGGCCTGCACGTCGAACAGCGAGGCCGGATCCGGATCGATACCGAGCAGCCGATGGATGGTCGTCGCCATCCGCTCCTTGTTGGCGCGTTTGACAATCGCAAACTCGAAGTGAAAGGCTTCGTCCTCGGCGAAGCGCTCGACCGCCTCGAGGTTGTCGAGGCCCGTGATCCAGCTATCGCCGATCGCCAAGGTCAGCAGCTTCGCCAGCCCCGGATTCGCCATCAGGAGCCAGCGGCGCTGCGTCACGCCGTTGGTCTTGTTGTTGAAGCGCTCCGGCCAGAGCTCATGGAATTCCGGGACGAGGCGGGTCTTAACCAGCTCCGTATGCAGCGCCGAAACTCCGTTAATGGAATGGCTGCCGACGATCGCCAGATGCGCCATGCGGACTTCGCGGCCATTGTGATCATCAACGATCGAGGCGCGCCGCAGCTTGTCGCCGCCGCCGCTCCAGATCAAAGCCGCGGCGTCGAGAAAACGGTGATTGATTTCGAGAATAATCTGCAGGTGACGCGGGACCACCCGCTCGAGCAGTCCCATCGGCCAGCGCTCGAGCGCCTCCGGCATCAGGGTGTGATTCGTATAAGCTACGGCGGCGCGTGTGTATTCCCACGCTACCGCCCAGGAGAGGCCGCGCTCGTCAATCAGCAGGCGCATCAGCTCCGCGATCGCGAGCGCCGGATGCGTATCGTTGAGCTGGATCGCGACCTTCGCGGGGAAGTCCGACCAATCCTCGCCGCGCCGCACGAAGCCGCCCACGATGTCGCGAATTGCGCAGGCGACGAAGAAATACTCTTGCAGCAGGCGCAGTTCGCGGCCCGCCTGCACGGCGTCGGACGGATAGAGAATCTTGGTCAGGTTTTCGGAAAAGAGCTTCTGTTCGACCGCCTTGATATAATCGCCCGAGTTGAAGGTGCCGACGTCGAATTCGTCGGTGGCGCGCGCCGCGAACAGCCGGACGAAATTGACCGTGCGGCCGCCGTAACCCACGATGGGCAAGTCAAACGGCATCCCGACCAGAAAACTCTTGTCGTTCCAGCGCGGACGATAGTCGCCGTCCTTGAAGCTGTCGTGGTCGACATGGCCATAGACCGGCACCAGGCAGGACTCCTCCGGACGCGGGATCAACCACGGCGAGGCCTCACGCTGCCAGGCGTCGGGCTGCTCGATCTGGAACCCGTCGCGAATCTCCTGGCGGAATAACCCGAACTCGTAATTGATTCCGTAGCCGTAACCCGGCATATCCAGCGTCGCGATCGAGTCCAGAAAACATGCCGCCAGCCGTCCGAGTCCGCCATTGCCGAGGGCGGCGTCTGGCTCTTCGTCAAAGAGCGCCTGCAGATCGACGCCATGCTGCGCCAGAATCGCGCGACAGGACTCGACCACGCCGAGACTGTGAAGGCTGTTTTCGAGCGAACGGCCGATCAGAAACTCGACCGAAAGGTAATAGAGGCGCTTGGGATTTTGTCGCTCGACGCGGGTCCGCGTCGCGAGCATCCGATCGACCAGAAGATCCCGCACCGCAAACGCCGTCGCGCGGTACCAATCGTGCTTCCCGAGTGCGGCCCGCGGCTTGGCCAGCGTGAAGCGGAGATGATGTTCAATCAGCCTGTTGAGATCGTAAGTCTGAAGGTTCCCGTTCGTATCCACGCGAGGCCCCGCGATTTCCCAACGCAAAAAACACGCCTACCGCAATGTGTCAGTTCGAGTTGAAATTACCCAATATATCTATCTATAGCATAAAAGAACCCATCGAAATTCAAGTTTCTATCGGTTTAGCTGCTCAAAAAGAGTACACGTTAACGGTTAGGATTGAATCATTTCCCGCGTGTGATAGCAGCTTGAGACGCTCGCTGCGGCAAAGTTTCTGAAACGTCGATGAGCGCCCAAACTTCAAAGGCTGGGAATCAATCGCGTCTACGCGCCGACCTCCTGCAAATCTTCGCGGCAGCGATAGCGGAGGTCGAACCTGCACGCGTCACCACGAGCGCGCTCAGCGGGGAGATTGATCAGCGGGGGTCCGCCATTATTGCAAACGCGTCGCGAGTTCGTCTGCTGGCCATGGGAAAGGCCGCGCTCGGGATGGCGCGGGCCGCGCATGCGCAGCTCGCCGACAAGATCGTCGATACGCTGGTTGTCGCGCCGCCACCAGCGGCATCGGATTTTTCCTCAGACTTGCCGTTTCGTCTGATGCTCGGAGCGCATCCACTGCCCGACGCCGCCTCCGAGCGGGCCGGGCGAGCTGCCCTCGAGTTCGTCGAACGTGCTCGAGCAGACGAATTAATCCTGCTTTTGCTGAGCGGTGGTGCGTCGGCCCTCGCGGTGGCGCCGGCTTCAGGAATCTCGCTCAACGACAAGATCAGCCTGACCTCCTCGCTGATGCGTTCGGGGGCTTCGATTCACGAGCTCAATACCGTGCGCAAACATCTATCCGATCTAAAAGGCGGCGGCCTCTTGCGCGCACTCAAGGCGGACGTTCGTATCCTGAGCCTGATTCTCTCCGATGTCGCCGATAACGACCTCGGGACGATTGGCTCGGGTCCGGCGAGCGCCGATCCGACGACCTTCGCCAATGCGATCGCGATCCTCAAGCGGCGCAGGCTCTGGGGACGAACGTCGGAGCCGGTGCGCGATCGCTTCGAGCGGGGCGTCGCGGGCGAACTGCGCGAAACGGTCAAGCCTACCGATCCCGTCCTGGCGCGCACGGTCAACATCATCGTCGGAGATAATCAGCTTGCCCAAGAGGCCGCAGCCCGATGCGCGCAACGGCTCGGCTACAGAATCGAGCGCGAAGGCAGTCTCTCAGATGATGCGGAGCGGGTGGGACGGGCTCTCGCGACACGCCTGCTGAGTCTTAGTGATGAGCGGGTTTGCCTGATCAGCGGGGGCGAACCGGTCGTGACGGTCAAAGGTGACGGGCGGGGCGGACGTGCGCAACATTGCGCGCTCGCGCTCGCAATCGCGCTGGACGAAGGCGAAAAACGCCCGAATCTCGCAGTTCTCATCGCAGGTACCGACGGCATCGACGGTCCCACCGACGCAGCCGGCGCAATCGTGACTGCAACAACCCTCGCGCGTGCGCGCGAAGCCGGACTCGAGCCTCTAAAGGCGCTCGCTCGCCACGACTCCTATACGTTCTTCAATTCGCTGGGTGACTTGATCGTCATTGGACCGACCGGAACGAATGTGACCGACATCTTCGTTGGGTTGGTGAACTCCTGATAAACTTGTTGGTCGTCAGCATCTGAAAAGATTCGGTTGGTTTTTTGGCAGCTATAAAAAGCAAGGCAATTCCTCTGAACGGCGCTGCGCGCGGGAAGTCGCGTGAAACTCGGCCGGAGCAGTCAATCCGCGTCACGCTGATCCCCGGTGACGGCGTCGGGCCCGAAGTTATCGGCGCGGCGGTCGCCGTACTCGAAGCCGCGGACGTCAGAGTCGAATGGGATCAACAGGAGGCCGGGGCCGCTGGCGTCAAGAAATTCGGCACGCCCGTGCCCGACGCGCTGATCCGCTCGCTCAAACGGACGCGCATCGCCCTCAAGGGGCCGCTCGAGACTCGGGTGGGCGAAGGCTACCGATCGATCAATGTCTATTTGCGCAAGACCTTTAACCTTTATGCCAATCTGCGGCCCACTCACAGTTTCGAGGGCGTGCACACCCCCTTTCGCGACGTTGACCTGGTGGTTGTGCGCGAGAGCACCGAGGATCTCTACGCCGGCATCGAGCACGAGATCACACCCGGAATCGTGGAAAGCGTCAAAGTAATTACTGCGCGCGCGTCAACGCGAATCGCGCGGTTCGCCTTCGAGTATGCGCGGCACAACGACCGCAAGCTGGTCACCGCGATCCACAAAGCCAACATCATGAAGCTCTCTGACGGGCTTTTTCTGAAATGCGCCCGCCGCGTCGCGAAGCAATATCCCACGATTCGCTATGAGGAAAGAATCGTTGACGCCGCCTGCATGCGGCTGGTGACGAATCCCGCAGCCTTTGACGTTCTCCTGCTCGAAAATCTTTACGGCGACATCGTCTCGGATCTTTGCGCCGGGCTGGTCGGCGGACTCGGCGTCGTGCCGGGGGCGAATTACGGCGAGCGCGGCGCGATCTTCGAGGCCGTGCATGGCACGGCGCCGGATATCGCGGGCAAAAATCTCGCCAACCCGGTCGCCGCGATCTTGTCGGCTGCCATGCTCGCCGACTACCTGAAAGCGCCACGCGCGGCCGAGCGCATCCGGATAGCCGTGGGCGCGGTCTTGCGCGCCGGCCGCACACTCACGCCCGATCTCGGGGGTCAGGCCACCACCACCTCGATGACCGCGGCGATCCTCGACGCGATGCGCCTGCCGGAAGATCGTGTGTCGAACGTTCGCCTGCCCCACGCTCGCGGGCGCGGCGTTCAACTCGTTAAGCGACCTGCTTGAACGAGTGTTCATCAGTCGCAGGCTGCGGCAGCGTCGCGGGATACGGCAGGATCGGCGCGTTGCGCCAGACGCACCAGTTCACAATCACCAACGCGGCGGTAGTTAGCGATGCCAAAATCATGATTGTGATGGATGGAAACATCGTCGGAGCCCTCCCTCGCTTTCGGCGTTTTCAGTTCTATCGATTGAAACCCCGTCAAGCGCTCTCTGTGAGATGCTCAGTACATTGTTGAGCGAGACTGCGGCGCCACTCGAGACTGCGGCGCCACTAGCGATACCGGCGGCGCTTGGATATTTTGCCAGACATGGCGAAGTCTGCCCCTAAACCGCAGAATCGGCTGCCGCCGGGGCAGACCCTCGTAACCAATTTTCCGGTATTGAGCTATGGCGCGACGCCGCGATGCGATCGCGCGAAATGGGACTTTCGCGTGACCGGTCTGGTCGAGCGGCCGCTGCACCTCACTTTCGCGGAATTCCGCGCGATGCCGACCGCCGCCGAGGTCGCGGATTTTCATTGCGTGACAACCTGGTCGCGCTATGACAATCGCTGGGAGGGGGTCAAAACCGCCGACCTGGCAAAATTGGCCGGCCTCAAGCCGGCGGCGAAATTCGTCTTCGTCCAATGTGACGGCGGCTATACGACCAATCTCCCGCTTGAAGAATTTTTCGATGACGACGTGATGCTCGCCTGGCGTCACGACGGCACGGAACTCGAGCCCGATCACGGTGGACCTCTGCGCCTGGTCGTGCCGAAGCTTTACGCCTGGAAGAGCGCTAAGTGGGTCCGCGCAATCGAGTTCTGCGCGCAGGATCGGCGCGGCTTTTGGGAGGTGCGCGGCTACCATAATCACGGCGACCCGTGGAGCGAGGAACGTTACTCGTTCCAGGAAGACGCTGACGAGTGAGCAGCGTTTTATCGCAGCCGATGCAATCCGCTTGAGCGGCTCTGCCGCGCCGAACTGCCCGTTGCTCGACCGCCGCGCGATGGTCGCGCGGCTTGGCGCCGAGAACTTCGACCTCGCGATTATCGGCGGCGGGGTTAACGGCGCGGCGATCGCGCGCGACGCCGCGATGCGCGGGCTCAAGGTTGCATTGCTCGAGCAGGGTGATTTTGCCGGCGCGACCTCTTCACGCTCCTCGAAATTGATCCACGGCGGCTTGCGCTATCTGCCTCAAGGGCAGTTGCGACTGGTCTACCAGGCCCTGCGTGAGCGCGAGCGGCTCCGCCACCTGACCGCACCCCACTTGGTCGGCCCGATTCGCTTCCTGCTCCCGTTCCGTCGCGGCCGCCGTCCCGGACGCGTCGCACTCTCGATCGGCCTGGCGCTCTACGATCTGATGGCGTGGACGCCGCGTCAGGAGCGGCATCGTCGCTTCAGCGCAGCGCACCTGCGCGAGCTTGAACCGGGTTTAATCTCGAACGGCGTCACCGGCGGCGCGACCTATTTCGACGCCTGGGGCGACGACGCGCGAATCACGCTCGAGAACATGCTTGACGCGGCCTATCACGGTGCAGCGGTCGCAAACTACGCCGCGGTCGAGAGTCTGGCGCGCGACCGTCACGGCGACGCGCTTCTGCGCGTGCGCGATCTCGAGAACCGCGCACCTATCGAAGTGCGCGCGCACACGATCGTTAATGCGGCCGGCCCCTGGGTCGATCAGATCCGCCGGATGGAAACTCCCGATGCCGCGCCGAGCGTGCGGCTCACCAAAGGCGCGCATCTGGTCATCGCGCGCGAGCGCCTGCCGGTCCGCAATCCGCTGGTGTTAACCGATCTCGGCGGGCGCATCATCTTCGTCATCCCGTACGGGGATCATCTGTTGATCGGCACCACCGACACAGACTTTGATGGCGACCCTGCGCGGGTCGCGGTCGAAGCGGGCGACGTCGAGTACCTGCTGGGCGTCATCACCGACTGGCTGCCGGACTTCGGACTCCGTGCAGAGGATGTCCTCCACGGTTTTGCGGGGCTGCGGGCGCTGCCGCTCGCGGCGCCGGGCGCAGGCCCGTCGGCGGTCCCGCGCGACGAGGTCATCCTCGAGAGTGCGGCGGGGACGATCACGGTCGCGGGCGGCAAGCTCACGACTCATCGCGCGATCGCCGAGGAGGTCGTCGATCGGGTTTGCGCGCGAAGCGGCCGTCCCGAAGCTAAATCGTCGACGCGCGAGACGCCGCTGCCCGGGGCGCGATCGTCTGTTCCTGGCGATGCGAATCTACAGCGTCTGCCGCAGCCAATCCGCGAACTCCTGCGCGCGCGCTACGGCAGCCGCGCGGAGATCGTGGCAACAATCGCCGGCGAGCAGATTGAGTTGGGCGCGCTGCTCGTCGCTGGGGCGCCTGCAATCGGGGCTGAGGTAATCTTCGCCGCACGTTACGAACTCGCGCGCACCGTCGAGGATTTTATCGTCCGCCGCACGGCGCTGTCGTGGCAAGCGCCGGAGGCGGCGCGCGCCGCCGCGCCCCTCGTCGCACGATTGCTTGAAAGCGAACTTAAAAACCTGCGCGACGCGCCTCGATTTGCTGCGGGCGTCTCGAGTGACTGAATTCGACGTCATCTTCCCGCTGAATTTTGGGGCGCCGGCCCAACTGCCGGCTAATCTGGCGATCGCCGCGACCGCGCTGCGGGAGAGCCGTAGATTGAAACTCCCAATCTTCTTCGCACCCAAGCAGATTTTCGATTTCGGCGACTATCCTAATCAGTTTTCGAGTGACTTCGCCGGCTATATCTCGACCGTGAAACAGGTCCGCGCGCTCGCCGCAGCGGCGGCCGAACGCGGTTGGCGGCGCGTGCTGATTATCGCTGCACCGGCGCATATCTGGCGGGCCCTGCGCGACGTACGCGCGCAGGGCCTGAGCGCCGCCAACGACGACTCAATCCGCGCTTATCCACGAAGCTTGTGGTACTCGAAAAGATCCACGCATCGGCAGACGACCTCGTGGTGGCGATGGTGGTTCACGTGGGAGCTGCCCGCCCGCGCTGTAATCCTTGTCTGCCGCGGCTGCTACGAGCGTCGCGCACTGCACTAATTCTTTTCAACGTCAGGAATCAGCGCCCTCCTCTTATGGGCTAGCTCGGATACGGATAACCGGCCGCGAGCGCGGTTCGCAGTTCGGCATCGTAACCGTAGATGTCGTCGAAGAAACGCACCTCGCCGTCGGGTTCGACCACGGCCGTATTGTACAGGATGAGCACCGGAATCGGTTTAGCGAGATTGACCTGTACGGTCTGATTGCCGTTCATCGTCGCGCGAATCTTATCCAGCGTCCATTCAGGTTTATCGCGCAGGACCCACGCCGCCAGCGCTGCCGGATGCTCGACGCGGATGCAGCCGTGGCTGAAATCACGCCGCGCTTTCGCGAACAGCTCGGGCGCCGGCGTACTGTGCAGGTAGACCTTGTAATCATTCGGAAAAATAAACTTCACCAGCCCCAGTGCGTTTTTCGGTCCGGGTTTCTGCCGGATATAGAGCGCCCCGGACTTGAGTCCCCGCATCGTCTCGTCGGAAACGCGGCCATCCGTCACCACACTGCCGGCGTTGTTGGCCACTTCGAAGTTGTGCGTCGCCAGGTAATCGGGATCGCGGCGGATTTTTGGAATCAGTTCGCCGCGCGTGATCGAGGGCGGCACATTCCAGTAGGGGCGGAAGACGAGATAGCGCATCGAGTTGGCGAACACCGGCGTGTGATGGCGATAAGCCTTGCCCACCACCACGCGCATCGAGAGGAAATAGGCAGGTTGCTTGCGCAGCGTTCTCAACTGGAACTCCGGGATATTGACGACGAGCGGCGGTTGCGGGAACGTCTGCGGAATCCAACGATAGCGCTCGAGCGCGAACTGCAGCTGCTCGATTCGTGCGCCGAGCGGTGTATTGATTTGCGCGATAGTGCCCGCGCCCATCACGCCGTCGGGCTCAAGTCCGTGGCGCTCCTGAAAATGCTTGACGGCATCGGCCGCAGTCTCATCATAAACCGTCGAGCCCGCCGGGGTCGTGCTGGCCGAGGGGAGATCGCCGAGCTGACGCAGGCGCGCGGCGAGCTGCGCCATCCCCGGATAAGTATCGCCGGGACGCACCGCCCTCACGGGCAGCGGCAGCGGCGGCCCATCGCCGGCAAGAGCCATCACGCGGTAGGCCGCCAGCGCTACCTCAGCGCGCTGGTAGCCGTCGTACGGCGGCTCGACCTTCGTGACCGCCGAGCTGACATCCGAGGCGTTCATAAATTCATTGCGCAGCAGCGTCGGCAGGTCGTAGCGCTCGGGTCCGACCAAATCGAACTTGAAATGCTGCGGGTTAACCCGGCCAATATGCAGATCGGAAATAAAGCGCATCGCGCAGACGGTCAGGGCTAAATCGAAATGGATGAGGTCGCTATCTATCGGGGCTGCGGTCGCAGGTTTGGTTTTCGCCAGGCGGCCGTCCCAGCGCGAGGCGTCGTAATCCTCGGGATCGAGACCCTTCAGCGCAGCCTGCTTGAACTGCCAGATCATCGCCAGCGCCTGCGAACTCGCCTGCCCATTCGGAAACCAGTCCGGCGACCACCCGCCGATTTGATAGAACTCCTGGACATAGGCGCGATAGTCAGTGAAGTTGGGCCAACGCAGATCAGTCAGTTTGCCGGAGCTGGTCAGCGCTTGAAGCTCGGCCTGTGCAGGCGATACGGCTGTGCTGGCCGGTGTTGTCGGCGACGGGCTGGCGCCAGGCGACGTTTGACTGGCCGCGCTCCCGATCCGCAAGACGAGTAGTAGCGCGACCGCGACGAGGCCCGGTCCCCAAACGGACCGAATGCGCATCCGCCGTCTGTCCATTAGCCCCGCGTCAAAAGAACGGTGAACTGTCATCTCGCATCGCGCCTCGCCGCCCAAGGCTAGGGGCAGCGCATTCGTGTCGCAATGGAGGCTCGAGGTTCTGTCTCGCGCCATCGCGATCAGCAGACGGCGTTCGGTGAATATCAAGCTTGCGGCGAAACGGGATATTTGTTTTGATCCGGAATTGGCCCGCCGAGGTGGCGAAACGGCAGACGCAGTGGACTCAAAATCCACCGTGGGCAACCACATGCGGGTTCAAGTCCCGCCCTCGGTACCAGTAAAACTCCCGACAGTGCTTGTCTTTCTATCGAAGGACGCTTTGGCTGTCAAGTCCCCGCACGGGAAACTGCGACTGACTTTGGCTCAACTTTGGCTGTTCTTCGCGCGAATGGGAGATCATGGATCACAAAGTTCACGTTAAGAAATTCACCGAATTGTAACCCCTTTTGAGCGTGGGCGCGCCAATCCCTCGTTCGCTCGTTGGCTTCCGGCTACGACGAGTTCGGTGGCCAAGACCCGGATATGCTAGATCTTCCGAGGAGCTTACGGGGTGAAATACCAGAGGGTCTTGTTCAAATAGATCTTGCGAACACGACGGTCTTTCGGGGAGTCCACAGACCAAACCCCTACGCTATCGGAGATTTCCTAATGGTGCATAGTTTCGAGGGTCGAAAGTTTCAACTCCGATTGGCTGCATCCCGGAACATCGGCCAGCGTAAGGACACCGCCTCGTCATAGATCCGCTTGCGCGGTCGCGTGTGACGGGACGCCGACGCTGCGGCGATACCAAACCCTCGAGGTTTCGATACTGATCCCCAATCTTTTCGGCGTGTGGATTGCCGAATTTATTATGGGAACACGTTAATGAATCGAATTCCTTGGCTTTGGAGGTTGCTGGTAATCCCTGTCAGGATCTGAGTGTCTCTCCTCACGACGTTTGCGTTCGTTACGGCACGCACATAGTTTCCCGAATCTACGGCGCTAATCGCCTGCTGGATCAGAACTCGTTCCTCGGTCGAGCCGGCCCGCGCCAGCATGCCTACAAGCTCTGTTCGGGTCGCCGCCAGATTTTGAGAAAAGTTGGTGGTGAGAGCTGAAACTGAGCCGACGTTACCGCCCCGCGATAGAGCCTTATTATCGATGAGGTAGACTACCCCGTTGCGTATACTAACGATATCGATGCCGCCCTGGTTTGTACCAAGAATGCTAGGCTTATAAATTAGTATTCCGTGCCCGTTGGCGGCGAGCGCTTCTGCGGCCGCCCGTTCGCCAAAGTTACCTCTCGCCAAGCGAGCTGTGGTTGCGTACGGACCTTCAGGCGGCAACCCATGGACTTCCGCAAAAGCTGTGTCAATTCCTCGTTCAGCGGCAGCACGGGCATTCTCGAGTTCGAGCCATGCTTGGGCATCTCCTCGTTCCAGTTGGTCCAAGAGGCGCTGATACTCGATTGCCCGGTTAGCGGGTGGCAGCTTCTGTTCTAATTCAGCCAATGTGCTGAGGTACTGATCCATTTTCTCCACGCTGCTTCCAGCTCGACGATGAATAGACGCAAACGATCCATAGCCCATCTGCAGCATTGCATCCATTCGTTGGGGGCTCGCGGCGAGCATGTCCAGGAAGTTAACCGAGGCTGATCCCCCCGGTCCGAAAGCTGACGATGGGATCGAGCGCACCGCTCGAGCAAAGCGTGCGTGCTGACCTTCGGGCAACCCATAAAGGAGTCCGCGGATTTCGTCGGGGGGCAGACGCCCGTTGCGCGAAAGGCGAGCAAACGCCTCTGCCACATCATCGCTCAGCCCGCTGGCCCCGCGAGAAAATTCGCTAAGGACCTCTGCTTTGCGCAGGGCATCACCGACTTCAGTATTCGTTTCCAGTAGCTTGGTGAGGTCGGTCGCCTCATGCAGCTCGAGCTTCTCCAGTGCTTGGCCAAGACGTGCCACATCTTCGGGTGGCAGCCGGGAAATGAACCGCAGCGCGTCCTCTTCTTTAGCGAACGTCTTGCTCGTACGGCTAATTAAGCGGGCGAGCGTCTCGAGTTTCGTTGCTACGAGCTCACCCTCGACCGCTTTTTCGGCCAAACCCAGTATGCCAAGGATGCGGCCTAGAGCAGCCAGCTCTTCGCTGATTCCAAGTCCCTTCACTGCCGCCTTAATCTCACCCACACCGATGAACCAGGAGGCAATTTCCCAGATAATTGTCCATCTAACCCGGCGCTCAATGGCTGCTCCCATGCCCGTCACCGCAGCGCCTTTCAGGGCGTAAAGTGCCTGTTCCCCGATCGCAGCGAGTGCCTGCTGGATGGCTTTGATGGACTCCATATGGCCAAGCGATGCGAGCTCAACCGTTAGGCTCATTTTGGCCAACTGACCAACCGCATCCACCACCCTCTCGGGGTGGGCGATGAACATCCGTAGGCTTTCGAAGAAATTACCGATGAAACCGATGAAGCTTCGGGCTGCCTCGTAGGCTTCGGCCAGTGCGTCCACAGAGATCTCGATCCCTTTATCGGTGATCCGGACGCCCGGGACTGGCTGGATCAGCTTTGCCTCCAACAGCCATTTCTTCAGCGAGTCGAAGCTGAGTGGCGACTTGTCACCAAAACGGCTGCCAAGCGCGATGAGTAGTGACCACAATTCGCTGTCGAGGTCGTCAAAAAGCTGATCCCAGATTCCGGCATGGTGGAGATGCTTGATGATCGTTTCCAATTCGCTTCGATCAGCGACACTCTTGAAAATCTCGACGATAGCCTTCTCTTGTGGCTCACTGGTCCAGGCTTTGACGAGCGCAGTCAGATAGCGCACCCGCGTATCCGCATCGATGAGCGAGAAGGCGGTCGCATCAAGCTCGGCCAGCAGATTCGCAGCCTTCTCTAAATCGTCGCTGTCGCCGCTAGCCAGCAGCAGGTCGATGTTACCAAAGATAAAGACGCGAACCTTCGCGCGATCGAGCGGCAAGCGAGGCTCTTCTCGCGCCACCGCCAACCTCCCAGCGAAGCCAGTGAAAGCCTCACGCGTCGGTGCGGTTCTTCCGCCATCCGGAAAATAGACAGATTCAACTGCATAGCCACTTGGGAGTGAAGGCAGAACGCGGCCAAAGAACTCGCCCGTGGCTCCGGGGACTGGGCGGGCCTGAGGATCGAATGGATGGACTTTGAGGTCGGCTTCGGTTAGCCGCTCGCTCAGCCCGGCAACATAGTAAAGGAGTTCGCCCGATCGTTGCGACCGCGACAGGATGGCCCAGGTTGTCGTGCCGAACAACAACTTCCCCCAGACCACCGCGTGGATAGGATCCATGGTCGTAGCATAGCGATGAGCTTCAATAGTAACATAATGATTGCCTGGCAACGCGAGGACGAGCGCATCCTGGAACGGCGGTTTATCGTCGATTACCCGATCTGGCGTGACGGTAATTTGCTCAGGTTCAAAAGAGATTACCGGCACTTCCACCGGTGCGCCCTGTTTCTGATAGCTCGGGACAGAATAAGTGCCGGCATCGGGACTAAAGCGAGAAAACTCGAATCGCCCGCTGGTGCTCCCCGCTCCTTGGATCTCGGCAGCCGCAATCTGCGAGCCATGTTCCGCCATGCTTTTGACAGCTCGCTCGATCGCAAGGAATATTACGCGCTCGATGCGGGTCTTCTCATCCGAGGAGAGCTCGTCTAGCCATGACGCGCGGCCTGGGATGTTGTAGGACGTTTTCATTCGCGAGGCCGAATTTTGGGAGCAAGAACTTCTGGGTAAGCAGGAGTTACCGGTTCATGGGCTCTGGCCCATTCCTCAGCTTTGCGCAATAGGGAATCAGCGATATTTTCGTTTCGGATGCACACTTGAGAGCCGCCTCTGATATACTCAGGTCCGATGATCACATCGAATTGTTCCGGAGCAATTCCTTTGGTCCACAACCAGTTTTCGAAATGAGCGTTATACATTTCTGCGGGTCCTCCTCTGAGCACGAACTCGCCGCCCGCTTGGTGATGCAGAAAGCTTTCCCACTCGGCTCTTAGCCCCCGGTTATTATAGAAGTCCAAGACTCTCCCTAACTCACTCGGTTCTGCCTCTACGCGAAGCACAATCCCCGGGGCACCTCGCTCCAAAGCCTGTACCTGCACTCTTCGTTCCTGCGCATATCGGACTGCCAGCTCGGAATCGAACGTCATGTATACGCCATCGCCTAGGTCGTGAACCTGCCGAGAACGTCCGCGAACGAAGCGATACACCGTGCCCCGATAAAGGGTTAGTGGTGGTGTTTTCTCCGCAGCACCCCGAGCTCCGCCAGACGGACGACCCGCCCCTGTCGAAACAGGCTGTGGCTCCGACGCTGGCGGTGGTTCTAAAGACGCTTCTGCACCGACTTGACCTGTTTTCCTGCGCAGTGCCGCAGCGGCTTCATCGGCGCTAGCGGTCGCGGTGGTCGATTTCGCAACTTCCGCCCGTTCCGCTCCTGACGCAGTCGCTGTCGTCTCTTCTACTTCTGACGATGCTCGCGACCGCCTAAGAGCAATGTTTCCGGCCGCGGAAGTCAACGCCGTGGTGATGAGAGCCACGGCTATTCCCTTAGGATCAGTCAACCTGCCGATCAGGTCATCAGCAAAACTCCGCCAAGTCACATTTTGCCCCTTTAGGGCGCGATACGCGTCTCGCGCAGCCGTGGTGAGGGCGGTCGATCCCATATGCAAAATGACTGTATGGACCAAGTTTTCGGTGACTTTGGTTGCTAGACTCTCCGTTGCTGGATTGCCGACTAATGCCTTGGCGATGCCACCGGTAACCTTGCCACCGAAACGCGTGATGATGACCTGCATCGCAGTATCAACGACCAGCGCGCCCCAATCGACCCTGTCCCCCATAGACACCTTTGCGCCCGCTTCCGCCAAGTTGGCGACGATGGGAGCGCCTGTCGCAATCACGTTGGCAGCGGCTGTGGTTCCGACTTGGAATCCCAGGACCGTTGTCGTCGCTCCCGCTCCCTCGGCCGCGCCAAGCGCGCCTGCCGCAGCCCCGCCGCTCGCGACTGTCGCCAGAACTGCGAGGGTGAGAAATGCAGCGTCCCGCGTGACCTCCAACACGGTTACAGTCATTTCGCTGGCGTTTATGATCCCCTCGAAATACGCCTGCCACATCTTGTTCGCTGAAATGGCTGCGGCTTCCGCATCCGCCATAAGGGTTGCGGCCTTTTCGAGTTGGTGTGAGGAAGCTGCTTCAAGCGCAGATTGGATTTCCCTATTCGCGCAGACGACATACGCCAGCAAATCCGGCCCAGGATCTTGGACCCTTCCCAATGTCTTCACGATCGGCGCGACGATCCAATGCTGCTTGTCAACTTCAATCTGCGTTTGGTACCTATTTTCGGCGTAGTCCGCCTTGATTCTGACGCGGCTCAAGTTTTCGCTCAATATACGTGCTGCTTTGGATCGGATTGCGTCCGCTTGCGCCGCCGTCAATGTTTCTGGCTGGCCGTCGACGACTATCGTAAAGGGGCGATCGGTGTTTCCGGAAGGCGAAATCCCATCGATGACGCGCATGACTTTCGCAAGCGCGTCTTTGTCGCCACCTCGGATCGTGGGAAGCAGCAGCGCCCTGGTATCGCCCTTGGCCGCCCGCTGCGCCAAAACCTCGGCGCTGACCCTCGCCGCTCCAGAGTCTTCTCCCAATTCCGAATCTTCAACTGCACCCTCGTGAACCGCTTTTACCGTTCCGGAATTAAGGCTCTCTAGTCTTAACAGAATATCCGATCGGTTGAACGCATTTAAGAAATACGCAGCTCGACCCCAATCTTTCTGCCGTAACTGCTCCCGGAAGCTGAAATCGAGATAAGTGACTCTTGTTGCCAAAGCAACTGCGGATTCCTCGCCGACCCGCTTGTTTCCGATAGCCCCCAAATATATGTAAGAAAGTTTGTCAGGCTGACCTTTAAATGTCGCAAGAAAATATCGTAGATGCTCCGGACTGAAGCCATTTATAAGTTCCGCTACGACCTCCCAACTGCTTTGATCAGCGGCTTCGAACGCTCGATCGAATAGCGAGCCCGGCGAAGCTTGTGCAGTTGAGTTGGGCTGCCCCCGAACGATAACGCTCATGGGAATGCCTCGGCCCTGATAGGAAGGAACACTGTATTTTCCGGGAATAACGTCGTGCTGGGCGGCCTTGTATCCTTCCCTGATGATTTCGTTGGTCCCGCGCATAGGCTGGCCGTGCTGGCGGGAGGAAATTCTTTGCTGAGCGCTAGCGATGCGGGATGTAAGGACGCGCACAAGCGATTCACCCAGTTCATCGAGCTGGGAATCACTCAGGCGGCCTCTAATGCAGACCTTAATCGGAATATAGCAGTTGACTTGACGCACTAGTTTAAGTCATGCGGTTGAGCGCGTCCCCAAAGCTTCGCCAGATACGCGCTTCGACCGCTGCGTGGTCCTCCTCAGAAAGACCACCGACCACGACCACTTCGACCGGGAAGTAGTAATTCACTACCGCTTCAGTCATCATCTGTGCCGGCTCGATTGTGGCCTCTGAGCCTGGAGCCGGCATGATGTACTCACCCTCGTGGACGACCGCCAATCCGGTCTCTTTCACGAAGCCGCCCGATTGAAACATCGGTAACTCTTCTCGATCGCCTGGTTCAAAGTTTTTTGCCATGCTCGCCTCCTCTACTCACTTAATCATTCAGTCAGCAACAAAAATGACTACACCGAACCCACCATCACCTGTCAGACTGCCATCCTGCTTCGTCACATCCAGCAGCCGGTCTCAACAGAATTCACACTCGTTCAGCTGTGACCATGGCGTGTGCATTGCCACTGTCTCATGACTCGTTACCTTGCGGCTAATCGTCACCGCGGTTCTCGACCCTGTGTTTCCTTGCCGGGCTGGTGCTAGGTAGAAAGGGACCTCCCCAGCCTGTCGGGATGTACTTAGCCACGATCTCGTGGCGTCCGACTGGCAGGCTCGAAGTACGCCATAGCGCTTTGCCCTTTGCATCGAGCGAGAGCGGCTTGCCGACGTCTTTTCCGTCGAGAACGAACTGTACACTCCCACCTGGTATACTGAAGCCCCGGGGCAGCTTTTGCGCTACGGTCGCCACAAACGTCACGGGCTTTCCTTGCTTTGATTCGTCGTCATCGGACCTCACCTTCGTCTCAGTCAAGTCCGGCCGGAGGTTCTGCGTGAGCAAATAGGTCTGCGCGAAACCAGGATGACCGGTTACGCTCACATCGAAGACGCAGTCGGCCCTCATGTCTTTGTCGGTAATGGGGCTGCATAGCTTCTCTGCGACCCTTACGTCGCCGGGGTGCGCGGGCGGTTGGCCAGAATTAGAAATCGTGCAGGACTCCGGGTTTTTTCTAGGCCACTCGGGGATGGTGAAGGTGGCGGTTGTCGTGCCTGGCGCGTAATCGAAAAGGCTCGCCGAACCCTTCACCCGCCAGGCATTGGCAAACCGGTCGTAGAGTTCGACGTAGCGCTCATCCAGCGATGTCGGCTTCGGTCCGAGCGAAGTGCCGTCGGGGAGGGCCGGCAACCAGCTCTTGTCTGCCAGCTTACCAAAAATCCCCTTGGTGGCTGTGGTCCCATAAACGTTCACGTTGAGGTACCACTGTTGCTGGCCGGGCCACCATGCGGGCGTGACGACCAGCAGCGTTCCGTCTGAGTAATGGATTTCGATGCCATCACCGGCGGGAGACTTAATGATCCGGGCACTGATCGACTGCACGGGATTATGGAGGGAATCATGGGTGGTCGTGATCGGGGGAAGATCGGGTCCAACAGTTCTCCCTTCAGGGCCCAGCTCGGTCGGAACGCCATCCACGCGGAGCTGCATCCGGGAAGCATGCGAAACCCCGCCAACGTTCGACTCAAGGGTAACCTCCGGCTCATAGGTAACCCGGTGCCGGCCTACGCTAGCGGCTACGGCGCTGTAGATAGCGACACAGGTCGCAAGCCCAGTATAGGGATCAGCGCCCGGGACGGACGTTGTGGCAACGGGAATTTGGCGGCCCTGGATTTCGAATCCGTCACCGCGCAAAACGGTGAACTCGCCCGCGCTCTGGAAGTTGTAGTGGACGGCTTCGACCGTGTTGACGTGCACGTCGCCCCAACCGCCGCTCGTACTACGGAAGTTGAATTGGTAGTTCCCTGTACAATTAATAGCTGTATTGCCATGATCCGTGACGAGTACGCTAAAACTGAGCAGACCGGAGGGAACCTTGCCGCTGAAAGTCGCCGAGGCCAGTCCTGGCGGAGCCGGAGCCGTGAGGATCATAGTGTTCGTGCCATCGCTGCAAGTGACACTTGTCGACGTGTTACTGCAAATTCCACCCGAAGCAAACGACCAGTCCACTACAGTGGTGGTTGCAAGAGGGGCCGGACATAGTGCAATCGAGTCTGTGATTGGGGGGTTGCCGGGATTGTCGTAAATGGCTGGTGGCATTGTATGACCCGGACATTGAATATCAATATCTCGAGGAGGATTACATGCACTCCACGCGTTGCTAGAGTTGAGTAAGGCGAATAGCAGCAGGCAACCGAGCCAGTGAACGCCCTGAGTTATCGTAGGGAACGGAGTTTTGTTGCTCACGAGGTCCTCCTGTAATTGACGTCCGCTCCGCCGGTACGAGCTGAATGACCCACGCGTGGTCTTCCCGAGATACGGACGGTTTGGATCATGGAGTGTTAGCGCGGCCTAGCCGACTGTCCCGTCGGCCCGACGTTCCGTGCGGGCTTCGGCGAGCGCTTCTTCCAACTGGTCAACCTTTTGTGCCAGTTCTTTTACAGCATTGATCAGCACGTAGGTGAGGGCTGAACCGTCGAAGATCCTAAAGTCGTCAAAATGCGCCTCGCCATTCAGGATGCAGGAGGTCAGCCGGATGGTTTCCGGAAAGACCTTTTCAATTTCCTGGCCGAGCACGCCAACACCCTCTCGACCAGCTGGGGTGCCCGCCAGACCGTTGTAGCGGAAGCGCACCGGGCGGACCTGTCGCAGCTGAGTGAGCCCCGCTTCAAGGTCGCGCACGTCTTGCTTGACCCTGGCATCCGAGGGTGCCCACTGCGTGCCACCGGCGGCCTTGAAAGCGTCGCCCGCGACCTGGAGCACTGCATTGGCAGGTGCGCCGGGCAGATCGGCTTCGCTGGGGCCGACAATCACATTGCCGGCGGGGGAAATACCCAAGCGGATGGAAGTTCCATTCTGGCGGATGCTCACCGGTTGCCCGCCAGTGGCGTTTATGTGGACGTTGCCGTTGGGACCCTGCTGCAACGCGTAATCGGTATCGAAAGCATGGCTTTTATGGGAGAAGATCGCGTACCCTGCGAACGCGCCCGCGCCGCCATTGCAGCACACCGCATTGCCGAAACGCACCCGTTCCGTGGTTGCGGTGTTATCGCCAAGATTCACCTCGAGGCGGTGGGTTGGCGGGGCGGCCGCGGAAAAGCCGGCGCCGACGCCGACATTGCCTCCCGCATAGACCACCGCGCCGCCGGCGCCAACGGGCTGGAAAGCGAGTTCCGTGTTAATCTGGTTAATGACAGTAGATATGTTGTCGAACTCTGCTTCCAAACTATGGAATTCGACATTGAATCCCCTTTCACCACCTGCCTGCACTATGTCTTGACCATCAAACCAGTCCCGATGCTGGAAACTGCGCTGGTACGTTAAGTTTGCCATCCTTTGATCTCCTTCCGGTCTAGTTGTAGAAGCGTGACATATCTGCCATTTCCAGCCCTGTTAGAACCGGTAACTGGGAAAGCTGTAAGCTGGGAACGCTTTCGTCGGATCCTGCTCGATCTCCCTTACATGCTTGCGAATGTTGTCGGTGCGTACCTCGACTCCGATCGGATGGAACGCGTCGAGGATGTTCATGATGATGTCGTATTGCTCTTTGGGTATAATTGTCGTGGGCACGTCGAGCGCGGGCTTGAGACGGATTTCAAAGGTATAAGGTGCCGCGAGCGAATCGTTGTGCGCGACGTAGGTCAGCGCGAGAACAAGCAGCCCGGGCTTCGACGGCGTGAAGCGTGCACTGGAGAGAACCAGCGTGTCGAAAGAGCCTGCGCCAGCGCCGATTGCACGCGTGCTCCAATTGTAAGTGCCTGGCGGCAACGTGCTGGGCACGACGGCCAGGTTGAGCGGTGTGCCGAGGACGATTTCGGCTGGAAGGGGCGCCGTCGTTGCCGCGTCACCGATCTCGATCCATGTGTCGGGCCGCATGATCGCCGTCACCGATCCGCCAGCGCGCTCGGTATAATCGAAGGACCGTGCAGCGAGCGCGGCGAGGACACCGGGATCGAGGGTCGTGTGCCCGAGCACGAGGCGTCGGCCGACGCTCTCTACGCCAGCGCCCGTGGGGGCGAAGGCTTGCGTTACCTGGAGGTGTCCGGGTGTCGCCCGCGCCGCGAGCAATGCCACCAACGCGTCGAGGGCGTCGCGCGATACGACTTGCATCTTGGCATTGTTCGGGTCGGCACCGAAATCGATTGCCGGGCTCGGGGCGTGAGTGATCAGGTAGGCGTGGTCGAACCCGGCGTCCGGCGTGCCGATGATCGCCGTCGGGTCGGGGTCCATGTTGCCGATGGTGTCCAGTGCGTGCCCGTCTGCGAGAATCGTCGGATCGACGCGCAGCGTCAGCGTGCCCGATCGCGTTCGCCCGCCGCGCCCGTATTCCACACGAGCCGCGATATCCCCGGCCGCATCCGCAACCAGACGAACACGCGGACGCGACGGGATCGGAGCATTGTTCGAGAACTGAATCGAGTCGCCGTTTCCAACACCGGCCCCGGTGGCGTTCTGGCTCATCGCGACGGTTGTGGCCGTCTTAGAAACTACAGTCGCGCCGTTCGGGATGACCGCTCCGGTGGTAAGATCGACGATCAGCATGCCTGGCAAGATGGTTGCGGGCACAGCGGCGAAATGCAGGGTTGCGTTTGTAGCGGGAGTAGTCGCGTTCGTCGTCAGTGCTACCAGATCGGCTGAATGCGCGACGAGGTGCGCGCGCGCCGGACCCGGCGTGATAATCGTCCACAAGAACCTACCGCCCAAAGGGAGCGCAGGATCGACCGTCAAGTCGAACGCGCTGCCGACATCGGCGCGCTGGCCGGCGGCGGGTGCGGTACGGATTGCGATCCGTTCACCCGCCGGAACCGCGACCGCGAGGTCAGGGCCGAGGTTGCGCACATAGGCA
>Ga0070733_10000359_pt1 | contig 38286 bp, 49 predicted proteins | sample Coa_R1_9_FD_66450 | JGI IMG/M metagenome (GOLD analysis project Ga0070733, IMG submission 66450) | Surface soil microbial communities from Centralia Pennsylvania, which are recovering from an underground coalmine fire - Coalmine... | ecosystem: Environmental > Terrestrial > Soil > Unclassified ... | reverse complement strand
CAAGTAAAGCTAATAGAAACAATGGTTTGGGTGGTTTTTGTCCAAACTTCCGTAACCCCGGGAAGAGACCGTCGGAAGTTGACAAAACGGAACCGCGGATGGCCCGCTAGACCTCGGAGCCACGTCGCAGGCGCTTGCGATTTCGCGAACGGCCGCCGGATCCGGTCATAGATGAAGCCAGGTTGACGCCAGGTTGGCGACGGTTATTGGTCAGGCTCGCTTCCCACGGGAACCTGTTTGGACGCTGACCCGAGGAGCATTTCGAACCTGCTCCTTACCGATGCCGACTGCAGATGACAATGCGCCTCGGACTGAACTAATCTAGAGGTCCACAGTTTTTTGAGCCGGGATGGCGGAACTGGCAGACGCAGCGGACTCAAAATCCGCCGGTACTTAGTACCTTGGGGGTTCGACTCCCCCTCCCGGCACCAGCTTAACTTTTCTTTCTGCAATGACTTGGCAGGGATGCGTGGCGGTGCGCGATGTTAGTTGCCTGCTTGGCGAAGGCCTCACTGTGTCTAAACTGTGCTCAAACTCTCATCTCCAACATTGAACGATTGACAGAGCGACGGTCGAAAACAACCCCACTCCCGGCTATGCGACCAGCGTGGCAGTGCACCGATCAGTGCTAAAACTCAGGATCACGATCAATATAGTTCCAAGCATCTCTTGCTCGTCTTAACGAGTGACGCGGGCCCAAGGATGCGACCCGCGCCGATGCCGAGACAATCGCCTTTCAAACTCCTCAGAAAAACTGGCGCAATTGCGCGCACTCAATCTCTTACTCCCGTGGGTGCTCTTCGACCTTGGGCGCCTCTTTTGCAACATGCGGGGCAGGCTGCGCACGAGCTGTCGTCGGATGCGAAGCAGGCTGCGCATGGGGTGCGGTTTCAGCGCGGGGCGGAGTCTGTTGGTGAGGCGCCGGCTGTGAATGAGCTACAGTCGGTTTGGACTCACCGGATGGACGAGGCTGCCTGGGCTTCGCTGCCTTAGTCTCAGCCGCCTTGTTCTCGTTCGAGCGAGCGGTAGCTGCTTTAGTCTCAGCCATCTTGTTCTCATTCGAGCGAGCAGTAGCTGCTTTAGTCTCAGCCGCCTTGTTTTCGTTCGAGCGAGTAGTAGCTGCTTTAGTCTCAGCCGCCTTACTTTCTGCAGCCCTATTCTCGGTCGTCTTGCTCTCAGTGGCTTTGCTCTCGGCGGCCTTGTGTTCAGTGGCCTTACTTTCCGCAGCCTTACTCTCAGTAGCTTTATTCTCAGCCGCCTTATTCTCGGTGGCTTTGTAAGGCGCACCCGCTTCCTTAGCTGCTACTACTCCAGAACCGCTAAACTCGCCAGGCTTCGACGTTGCAGCGATTGCCGGCCGTCCCCGGTTCACCGACGCCAGCAGCGCGTGGTTGGTACTGGCGGCGTGCACATGCTCGGTTTGCATCGCAGTTGCCGGCGTGTGTTGCTCGTGCATCGCAGTCTCTTCCGCAGCTGTCGGACGAGCGGCAATTCCACCCTCGCCGCCGTTATAGCTGACGTGATTCACAGTGGTTTCATTGATCACGGTCTTGCTGTAAATATTGGTAATGTTGGTCTCGTTTATGTTATTCACCGAGCGGTTGTAATAGAAGCCTCCATTGTTCCAATATCCGCCCCCATAACCTATACCACCGTAGCCGAAGCCGTAGTTGACGCCGCCGTAAAAGCCGACGCTCTGGCCCCAATAGCCCTCATTCCAGGAGAAGGCATTGCCGCCCCAGCCCCAATAGCCGGGAGTCCAGAGCAAGTCAGCCATGGGCGGTTCGACCCACGTGCCGGGAACCCAAAAATAGCCTTCCTCGCCATAAGACCAGTAGCCGGGCGTCCACAAATAGCCGGCCGCGGGGACCATGGGTTGACTGTATAAAGGCAGCGCGGGCGGGGCGATCGCGATCGAGACGCCGAACTGCGCGAACAGACTGGCCGGTATGGCCACGATCAGAGCTGCCAGCAACAGCAAACGGATGTTACGCATTTTCACCTACCTTGCCAGATCATCCTTCGATTGCCCGGGTTGACCTTACGCCTGCGGGCTGCGTGGAGGAAGAGGCGACGCATCTAGCGTCATGGACAAGAATTGCACGGACGAACGGTCGGGTCTGAGCACTACGGCACACTTTGGGAAAGTCGCGATTGAATTCAATTTCTGGAGATCGGGGTGCGTCGAAAGAAAAAACGGCGCAAGTCCAGAAGCTGAACCCGCGCCGATAATTGTTGTCTCTAGGCTACGTTGTCTTTAGGCTGCGCTCTTTTTTGTCCTGATAGCGCGGGGTCTGGCCTCACCAGGCTGGCACATTGCTCGGCGTGCAGTTTCGCTGCCTCAGTTTCATGATGAAGCGCATGTTGACTATGACCATGAGCCAGGTACGCATGGTGCGCTTCCTTTTCGTGCTCCTCGGCCTGGCTATATTTCGCAGCCTCGTTGAAATGGTAAGCCGCTTTCTCATGATGACGAGCGGCATGATGATAATGCTCCCAAGTTTTTGACATGTGGTTCTCCTTTATTTGACAGAGGTCCGGGAAGCGGATCGGATGTGAGGGCGACCCTAGCTACACTCCGCTCTGCGCCTTGACCTGAACCAGCAGTCAATTAACCGTTCGCCGTCCGCTCACCAGGTTAATGACCAGAATCACCAGACCCACAACCAGCAGCAAGTGGATCAAGGCTCCTCCGATGTGCAAACTGAAACCCAGAAGCCACAAAATCAAAAGAACAGCAACAATTGTCCACAGCATGGCAATCTTCCTTTCCACAGAGAAGGTAAATCTCATCACGCTCGCAGGGAGAGCTGTTTCGCCTGGACGGATGAGAGAACAAATGGCGGATGTGCCCGCAGTCGAAACCAGGCCGGCGCTGCACGACAAACAGCGCCAGCCTCGTTCTGCAAGTCCTATTTCTGATCGTTCTCTTTAGCTTTCTCTTCAGCTTTGACTGCTACGGCCTGGACTTTCGCTGCGTGAACCTCCGCAATAAAAGCTCGCGCCACGGCCGGAACCGGCACTTTACCTAAGAGCAACGCGCGAGTTGTGACGTTGCGTCCGTAGATCGCACGCCGGGAATCATTGTCCTGGCGGAGCGATGCGCCGGTCAGCGTGAGCCCCGCAAAAGCCCCCTTGGCACGAGAGTAGGTAAGGATCTCTGTATCCATCTTCCAGTCCGTACCGGCTTCGGCATGGCGTCCAACCGGACCCGCCGCTGCGGAAGCGTCCCCTCCAACTTGGAAATTGCTGGAAAGCAGCCGCTGCATCCCTTTGTCATTCTGGATGATCATCACGACGTCTACGGCTTCGACACCGATCTGCAATCCCCAGCTTCCACCCGAAATTGTGATGAACACCGGCGCACTCCAGCCATCTGACGTGCGGCATGTGGCTACGCCTTTGCCCCCTTCAGCTCCGAAGACAAATCCGCCTTTGACCATGTGCGGTATAACCGCCACGCACTTTGCATGTTCCAATACTTCTTCCGGGATTCCCTTGTCAGGCATCCCCATAATTTCGTGCATCACTGCTGTGGCGCTGTCCAGCCGGTCGATGGCGTCTTGTCGCGCCGACCCTGCCCAGCACAGCGTGCTGAGACCGAACACCGCAAGTACGAACATTGTCTTTTTCATGGAATACCCTCATTTCTCTTGCCTCCGCGCCGCTCCTCCCACGTCGTGCCGTGTCCGGCACACGGAACCGGGAAGAAATTCACACGCAATAAGGTCAGCTCAACGCTAGCAGTCAGGACCAGGAGGGTCTGAGCAATAAGGCACACCCCACAGCCGCGAGCAATTCCTACACCGCGGTGAGGCTTCTGGGAGCCTCGTTGAGCATCACTTCCTACGGTGCGCCGGCTACCCGATGTGAGCGGTGTTGAACAGACGTTGAGAGCGCGGCCTGATAATTTTGCCTCGCTCGTTTCTTAAACGGAAGCCAGAGGGGTTCGTATGGCCGATCGAGGGGCATCATGAGGTTCGCTCTAAAGAGGCTGTCGTATTTTGTCGCGAGTGCGGCCATTCTTTTTGGCACATCCACCGCGATTGCAGCCAAACCACGAACCCAGCCACGTCGAGCCGTCGGGTTCGCAGAGCTTGACTTGCAGGTCCTTCTGGATCGAGCAAACTTTTCACCGGGAGAGATCGACGACGAAAATGGAAAAAACAGCCGCGAGGCCCTGGCAGCGTTAGAAGCCGCACGCGGGATCGCTCCGGGTGAGCAAGGCCGCAAGGCCGCGCTCCTTGCGCTCGGCGCTGGTTCCACGAAGTCGATCGTCTTCTACACAATCACCGCCCAGGACGCCGCCGGGCCGTTCAATAAGAGCATTCCGGAAGACGCGATGGAGCAGTCGAGACTTCCAGGCCTTTACTACACATCCGTGCTGCAGGAACTCGGCGCGAGATTCCACTCGGCGCCCTCGCTGCTCAAGCGACTAAACCTCCACGCTCGATTCACAGCGGGAGAGCGCATCCGTGTTCCCAACGTCTTGGGTGCCAAACAAGCCGAGCCCCACGCGGACGGCGTCAAGATCGTCGTCTCGAAGAAAACATCGGTCCTGAAGGTTTATGACCGGGAAGGCCACGTCATTTTTTATGCCCCGGTGACGAGCGGCAGTGAACACGACCCGCTCCCCTTCGGGAATTGGGTGATCACGGATGTAGTACGAAATCCAACCTACAACTACAACCCGGAATTGTTCTGGGACGCCAATCCCGCAAATGCGAAGGTCAAGATCGCAGCCGGTCCGAACAATCCGGTGGGTGTTGTCTGGATGGGCATCAACGTACCGCATTACGGGATCCACGGCACACCGGAAGCGGGCGAGATCGGACATTCCCAGTCTCACGGGTGCGTGCGGTTGACCAACTGGGACGCCATTAGAGTCGCCGACCTGGTCGAAGATGGGACGCCGGTCGTGTTCGAGAAATGAAAAAGCGAACCTCCAACCACTCCGAGATCGTCGTCGGCCGCATCGGAGTACGTCTGGCCTCGGTCGGGGGTGGATTCAACGTAGTTGTTTCCAGAGCGCCGATTCACCTAAGCCGGAGGGACCGTCGGAGTTTTCTCCAGGGGCTTTTGGAGCCACGAAGACAATCCCAGAGCAAATGATTTTGCTGGCAAACATTCCCTTTTCCTCGATTTTGCAAACAGGGTTAAATGCAGTTCAATCTGGCTCGAACCCACTCCGGGAGGCAGGTCAGGCCCTGTGCTTTGGCGGAAGACGTGCATTCTTGAGCATGAACAGATTCGCTGGTTTCCTTAACGAATACTGTGCTGAATGGCTCAGAAGGTCGGGATTTATTCCGCGCTCAACGCGGTCTACGCTTGACCGTGCGGTGTTCCTTTTCTGTTGGGTGGGTCTGTTACGGCTAACCGACTGTCAGTCGCTCGCCCAGGGGCAGGGTGTCACCCGTGCTACTCGCTGGCCGGGGTATTCTTGGCCGGGTCGGCACGCCAGACGTACAGGAATTTCTCGTCGCTCGACGTTTGCACGGGGATGTTCTTCTCGCGCGTCACGCGGTTTAACGCCGAACGAAGATTCTGCATCTTCTCACCGTTGAGACTGTTCAGCGGAATCTTGACTGCTTGCTGGGCGCTTAGTTTTGAGAGGTCACCCAGAATTTCCGCCACCGCCTTCCGATGTTTTCCTTTACGCCCCTGCGGAACATCGGACCGATTTACCGCCGCATAGTGAGTATCATTTCCATTTCCGCTTCGTCCCATGGCCAACCCTCACCCGTTACCGTAAGGATGAAATCCTACTGCAAAGAATCCTACCCTGCAACTAAGAATCTACGCGATACCTGACCAGCGCAGCAGCCCCCCCCCGGATATTACGCTAACCTTAATATTGTCAATGATATGCTGCGCTTGCGTTAAACCAAGACCTGCTAAGACTTCACCCGTACGAACGGAAAAGCGCTACCGTAGTTTTCAACCCGTGGGTGCGAAGTATTACGCGAGAAAGCGCCACAGCATGCAATCGCCCTGGGACTTCTAAGAACAAGAGAACCCAAACATGGCTCGGATTGCACTGGCTAAGAAAGAGCGCGAGTTCGACCCCAACATTTTCCTCGCGACCATCGGCGATGGCAGGAAGTTCGTGGCGGTTTCAAAAAAGCAAAGGATTTATAACCAGGGAGACCGAGCGGATGCTGTCTTCTATGTTCAGAAAGGTAAAGTGAGGCTCACGGTAGTGTCCAAGGCCGGCAAGGAAGCAACGATCGGCATCGTGAGCGAGAGGAACTTCTTTGGCGAGGGATCTCTGGCCGGGCAACTCCTTCGCATGGGGTCTGCCGCGGCCATGACAGACTGCGAGCTTCTGCGGGTGGAGAAGAAAGTTATGATGGGTGTGCTACACCGCGAACACGCGTTTTCGGACATGTTCGTGGCGTATTTGCTGGCCCGCAACATCCGCTATGAAGAGGATCTCGTCGACCAATTGTTCAACTCCAGTGAAAAGAGACTCGCTCGAATTCTGCTGCTGCTCGCGCATTTCGGTAAGGAGACCATTCCCGATGCCGTGGTCCCCCAGATTAGCCAGGAAACTCTGGCCGAGATGATTGGCAGTACCCGTTCACGGGTTAGCTTCTTCATGAACCGGTTCAGAAAACTGGGATTTATCGAATATAACGGCGGGCTGAAGGTACACAGCTCTCTGCTTAATGTGGTTTTGCACGATTAGCGCTTCTCCGCAAGATGAAGTGCGGTGTGCAATTTTGGACAGTCTTCAGGGGGTTCAGTGCTGGAATATTTGTGTCCTGGAGGTGGAGCATGCCCTACTCTGTTGCCCCGCCATTCTCAAGCGCCGTGGTTCTGTGTATCGACGATAACCAAGATGTGCTGGAATGCGAGAGGGCGTTCCTCGAAATCTTTGGGTATACCGTGCTGACGGCCTCGAGCTCCGGGAAGGGACTGGAGCTGGCTTCCACGCAGTCGGTTGACATAGTAATTCTTGACTACTTCATGCCCACGATCAACGGGCACGCAGTTGCCGTGGAAATGAGGCGGCTCAGGCCGCAAGCGCCAATCATACTGCTCACCGAAGGGCAGGGTGTTCCCGAACCCTCGCTGACGGTAGCTGATGCATTGGTTGCGAAGGATCGTTTGGCTAGCCAGTTGTTGCCCACCATCGCCTGCTTGCACGACAGCGGACGGACTCCTCCACCCTGCCATGACGCATAACGGCGGAGCGAGATTTACCAGAGTCTTCGTGTCTGCGGGCTTGGTGGAGATCGCGCTCGGAGTTGCTTTCCTGGCCGCACCAGTTCAGCGGATCGGGATCTCAGAGAGCAACGCGAATGTCGCGGATAGCGCGATGCAGACGGCCCACAGTGAGCGGGTGTCGCCAATTATCAGCTTTATCCTTATCGCAAGTGGGATCGTGCTGACGGTCTCCAACGCTCGACCGGGACGGCGAAGAGTGAAGCGCTCCCAAACCATTGGCTATCCTAACGGATCACGCGGCGAGACTCCCGGAGCCCTTCGCCCTGGACATCCGCTGGATTGTGCGATTTCTGGTGGCCGCTCTCAAAGCAAGGAAATAGCCGAACAGTCTTGATCATTTCCCTGGGGCAGGCTCACGGTCGAAGCGGTGCTTCCATTGTGAACTGGCCCTGCCTTGACCACTGTGTGGTGATGATCGATCACGATTTTTGTTGCCTGACCGAGGTCGGATATCTTGATTTTACTCAGTTGGGCGTCAGTATCTCCGGCGAGCGCCTGTCCTCCTGTGAGAAGAGCGACTGACTGCAACAATTCCTCGCACTGATCGCGAACGCCGGGCGCCCGGGCCGCCGCAACTTGTAGCGGTCCGCGAAGCCTGTTAACGACGAGAGCCGCCAGCACCTCGGGCCCGATGTCTTCTGCGATTATGAGCAACGGCTTGCCAATCTTGGCGATCTGCTCCAGCAGCAGAAGAAGGTCTTTCCTGGAACTGATTTTCTTCTTGTGAATAAGAATGTAGGCGTTGTCGAAGGAAACTTCCATGCGTTCCGGGTCGGTGATGAAGTGGGGTGAAAGATATCCACCCTCGAATTGCATGCTGCCGACGAGCGGTTTTTCGCTGATCATCCCGGGAATAGCGCTCTCGCCTGGCAGGGGGACGGCCTCTTGCCCGCGAGCGAAAGTGCACTCGCCTTGCGTAGCCAGTTTCGCAGTCATGGGGGAATACCCTCATCAGCCGTGCCTTGCCGCACAGCATTCCGGAACAAGAAAGGCCCAGTCCTTATGTATTGAAAACCTACTTGTGTCTAGCGGGCTTTCTGGATTGCCGCAGGCTTAGCACGAGTTATTTTTGCTTGATCATCCACCCGAGGAACGCTCCTGCAGTGAGACCCAGGGCGAATGTAGTCGCCACAGTCAGCACGGGGTATCGCTGTATGCGTTGAGCTGCGCCGCCAAGAAATTCTTCCGTCGCATCGCCGCTCTGCCTTGTTACACGCTTTACCACTCTGACGCCTTCCTCTATCGCATCGGCAACTGCATTGGTTGCACGAGATGCCTCGCCGGCTGATGCGGCGATGTGTTCCGCGGTTCTGTCCAGCACGCTGTGTGACATAGTTTTCTCCTCGATGGCTTCCCGTTATCGCTCTGCGAGTCGGAGGCCGTCATTGCTGCTTCTGATGCTGTTAAGATGCGCGGATCGAACGGCAGACTCGATCTCGCCGGCGTTTGCTTCTCATTGAACCTTGTCATTGCGCAGATGTTGAAGTCGGTTCGAAAAAAGGCCGGGCTCGTTCGAGTCCGGCCAGAAACGTGCCAAGTGTCTGATTGTTGGCGCGTCGTTAGGGTCCGAATGGTCGGTGTTCCGCCGCTTGCCCATGACTGCGCTTTGACTTTACAGCCTAGAAACACAGTATCCGCTATCACTCTAAACGACTGTTCCTTTTTGTACATTGCCGGAAATTAATCTGAGCAATACTTCATTCAGAGGCTGTCTGTATGACTCCGGCTGAATCAAGTGTTGTGCGCAAGGTCTTGCTGGTGGATGACGATGATGCCATTCGATCCATGATGGCCGCCACTCTCGAGCGCAGGGGATTCGAAGTAGTTGCAGCCGCCAGCGTCACTGAGGCTTTGAGACATATCGCAACCGAGAGCTTCGATGTGCTCATCACCGACCTGCATATGCCGAATCCCGGCGATGGCTTTACGGTCGTTACCGCGATGCGCCACTCTCAGCCGAATGCGCTCACGCTGCTGGTCAGCGGCTACCCCGACGTGCAGAGGGCTATGGCCGCAATTCTTTTGGAAGCGGACGAAATTATGGTGAAGCCGTTCGAGGTTGCCAAACTTGGCGATCTCCTTCGGGAAAAGATGCTCAACCGCAGGCCCGCCGCCAGGATGGAAAAGGAGAGGGTCCGCACAATCCTGCAGCGCAGCATTGCCAGTGTTGTCGAAGACTGGTTGGCACGGGCAAAACAGAGCAGAGAGCTCAGCCGCGTTCAACTGAGCGACGACGAGCGCACCGGGCACCTCCCAAGGTTAGTCGAAGACCTGATTGTCCGCCTGAGCAGACCCAGCGCCACCATGAAGGATAGCGATGCCGTTACTTCGTCGGCCGCGATCGCGCACGGGAAATTGCGCTTCAAGCAAGGCTACACGCCCGCGATGCTCGTGCATGAATCACGAATACTTCAGGTGACTCTGTTTGGCACGTTGCAGAGCAATCTCAGCTTTCTGGATTTTAGCTTGCTCTTGCCGGACGTCATGACGATCGCGGACGAAGTGGACGCGCAGCTGACCCAGTCAACGGACAGCTTCATGGAGGCCATGCGGGCGCCTGCTGCGGCGTAGCCACTGCTGCTATCGTGGACGAAGTGCGGCTATCGAAAGTGCCGGAACGAATACGCCAGTCGAAGTACTGGCAAATTGTGAATGAACTGCCTGACACTGAAGCTGTTTGAAGATTCTGATGGGAGGCAAACGCCGGGGGGCCAACGATGTTTCATCTGATCTGGTATATCCTCATTGGGCTGATCTCGGGGTTTCTCGCGAAATCGGTAATGCATGTGCACATGACGATCTTCTGGACGATCGTGCTTGGCATCATCGGATCGATTCTGTTCGGCGGCCTTGCGCACATATTTTCACGCCCCAGAAACGAACGTTACCATCCCGCCGGCCTGATTTTTTCCACGCTGGGCGCGATACTGGTTCTGTTCCTTTGCTACAAGCTGAAGATTCATTTTCCCCAGGTCGACCCGTTCTAGTTCAACGGCTGAAATCCTGACATGGGGCGAGCGACTGGTCATTCGCCTGGCTACGGCATTCTGGGTCTCGCCAGCCCAGACAACTACTGTGGATTGGGTGTCGCGGTCAGTGCCTGAACCGGTTGGTCTGAGGGGGCTTTGGATACCACACCCGCCGGCGACTGCTTGATCGGGGGAGTTTCGGTCCCGGCTGGGTAGATGAGAATTTGTACGGAGCCCCAGCCCGCATCTGAATTCGTGTCCGCCTGCTTGCCCATTCCCAGAGTTCTAAGCTGACTGTCATCAAATCCGAAATTCTCGACCAGATACTCACGCACAACCATGGCCCGAGCTTCCGTTAAGACCAAATCCTTCTGGGCGTCGCCCTCCATGCCGGCCGACGCCACGACTACTGCAAAACCAAACTCATTGTTAACCAGGAACTCGCCACCTGCGGTTAGAGCTTTCTGGTTTTTCAGCTTGGCCGAATCTTGCTTATCGAAAAGCAGCTTCGCTGAGTAGGTAAACTGCTTCGTCGGTGTGCCCTGCGGCAGTCGCTCGATCTCATTCTTGGCGAGTTCGGCGGAATCTTCGTATCCACGGCTCTTGAAATAGCCGCGCAAGAGGAAATTGTGTTTCATCGCCTCCATATTTTCCTGGAAGTCGGTGACCCCGGCCTGCGCCTGGGCCATCGTGTCCCGCATGGCGACCGTTGTCTGTTCGAGGTTGGTGTAAAGCGCTTTATCGTTGACCAGCGCCCCGGCGGTCCCCTGCCCTCGATCAATCTTGGCGCTGATCGAGTCTAGATTTGCCGTGGCCCGGGTGGCGTTCTGAATCGCTTGCTGGCTACCGTCCAGAATGTCGCTTGTCTTTTGAAGAAGATCCGCCATTTCGAGTGGCGGCTGGCTGGCGATGATATCTCCATCCCGCACGTCGCCTGCCCCGGCCGATCCAAACGAGATTGCGAGAAACTGGTTGCCCAATAAGCCCTCGGTTTCGATTGTGGCCACAGAGTCTTGTTTGATGATCTCGTGCGTTGACTTGCCGAGATCCATGATCACCGTGACCTTTTCCCCCGGCTTGTGAGGCAGCAGAATGCTGCGGATCGTGCCGCTGTGAACGCCCCCAACGCGCACGTCGCCACCAGCGTCCAGACCCACTACGTTGTCGAATTGAGCTTTCAGTTGGTAAGTGGATTTGAAAAGGTACTGCTTGCCCCCGATGATGAAGACACCGGCGACAAGAATTGCGAGTGTCGCAATGATGAAAGCCCCCAACCGCGCCGCTCTTGACATGTGTCCTCCCTACGAATGCCCCAGAAATTCCCTGACAAACTCGATGTCACTCCTCTGCAGTTCTTCAAAGGTGCCTTCGATCACTACATTGCCCTCGTTGAGCAGGGCCAGCCGGTCCGCAATCGTCTTCGCGCTGTGCAGATCATGGGTCACCACGATGGATGCCATGTGATGCTCCTCCTGGAGCTTGAGGACCAGATCATCGATCTCCGCAGAGCTGATGGGGTCAAGACCGGCGGTGGGCTCGTCGAGCAGCAGAATATGTGGCTCCAATGCGAGCGCCCGGGCCAGTCCCACTCGCTTCTGCATGCCGCCGGAGATATCTGAGGGCATCTTGGCAAAGCCGCCCTCCATACCCACTTCCGCTAACAGTGCGTGGACTCGATCTCGCTGAGCAGACCTTGACAGGTCTTTTCTATGGTGCTGCAGCGGAAAGGCTACGTTCTGCTCGACGGTCAGCGAATCGTAAAGCGCGGCATGCTGGAACAAGAAACCCATTTTCTTCCTGATCTCACCAAGTTGGTCCAGAGCCAGGTCGGCGATGTCCTGCCCTCGGATGCGAACCGATCCCGAGTCAGGTTTCTCGAGTCCGATGACGAGCCTCAGCAATACGCTCTTGCCCGTGCCGCTGCGACCCAGCACCGCCAGGGTTTCGCCGGGCTTCACCGCCAGACTGATCCCGTTCAGGACATTTTGACTTCCAAAGGACTTATGCAAGTCCGCGACGAAAACAACGGGCGCATTGCCGTCATTCTCAGCTTCGTCTTGCTTCATTGCAGCTTGATCGATCGTGTGCATATTTGTGCGCGCTTCCGACGAATTACGGGAAAAATATGATGATGAGTTTGACCAGTACAACATCGGCCAGGATGACGAACAGGGAGGACAAAACCACCGAGCTTGTGGCGGCCCGCCCCACGCCTGCGGCTCCTCCCTGCGTGCGCATTCCCTGAAAGCATGCGATCAGACCGATGATCAGGCCAAACACGGTGGTCTTAAATGTTGGCGGGAGAAAATCGTTGAAGCTGGCGCCGTTGAAACCGGCATTGATGAACTGATGTAAGGAAACCGGCTCGACCATGGCCTGCGTAACCCAGCCCATGAGCAAGCCGCAAAAGTCGGCAGCGAGGGTCAGCAGAGGCAGCATCAGGATGCAGGCCAGGATGCGGGTCGCGGCCAGCAGCCTGTAGGGATTCACCGCAGACGCCTCGATAGCGTCTATTTGCTCGGTCACTTTCATCGAGGCGAGCTCTGCGCCAATGCCAGCTCCCACTCGACCGCTCACGACCAGACCCGTAATGATCGGTCCGGTCTCGTGAATCACGGAGAACACGATGGCGGCGGGAAGCAGCGACTTGGCTCCAAATCGAGTCAGGCTATAACGGGCTTCCAAAGAGAGGACAACGCCAGTGGCAGCTCCGGCCAAAGCGACCAGTGGGAGCGACTTTGATCCGATCTCATCGAGTTGCCGGAACAACTCGCGGAATTCAAACGGCGGCGTCACCGCAGCCCGGACAACCCGCCCGAAAAAGATCCCCAGATCGCCGAACCATCCGAGAAACTCAAGCCCCGGGCTGCGCAGGCGAACGGCTCCGATCGCTGTTGAGTTTCCGCCGGTCACGGGTTTGGACTCGGATCTGGCGCCCCGTGCCCATTGTTCAGGTGCATGCGATGAAGAAGTGAGTGAGGCCCGCTATAGAAAAATTCGAGGGCGATGTTTCCTCCCACATATCCCAACATAGTGTAGTTACCCATCCGAAGGGCGTCCTTGCCGTTGTAACGGTCGGGATACCATGCGTAGACAGCAGTCACCGTTCCGGCATAAGGGGCGATGAGCGCCGGAATAGAAAAGACACGATGACCGTCGTCGCCACGGCGCGCTGTAAGGGTCGAGAAAAGGGCGTGGCGCAGCCGTGAAAGCACGCCTTTGCATTCACAGCGGTAATACAACGTGTCTTCCTTGAACGCTTGCGCCAGACCATAGCGCGTCGTAGTGCTGACCGCTGCGATGCCGAAAGCGGAACCGAAGCGCATGCCAAATCCTTCGGCGCCTTGCTCCCACTCCCGAGGCGTGCCTCGCGCTTGGCCGATGCCGGCCGCCAATGCGGCACCCGCAATTGGATATGGGCCGAACGAGTCGAAAGCGTAGTTGCGGATCTTCGTTCTCTCCGTCGGACGCGTGTAAATCAGATCAGGCGGCGCCGGGGCTGCAACAAGGCCGGAGTAATCTGCCGAATTGCCCAGGGATTGCCCCCCTGCAAACAACGACATTGCCGGCAGTGCTAGCAGCAAGGTCATTGTTCGGTGCGATTTCATTTCGAAGTTCTCCCCGAAATTCCGCCCGCGGACCTTCTGTTCTTATACGGTTAGCGGACATACTCCATGGTCGCACTGGCACGCAATCTCGACTTCGCCCGACCCCGCTTCCTTGCAAGCTTGACCGCAGTATTTGTCGCCAGGTTGCGCGGGGCACCGGCATGGAAGATGTGCACACTTAGTCTGCTCAGTTGTCGCCATCATGGTTCTCCTTTACAGAAACCGAAGGTAAGTGATTGTCGTGGATGTGTGGTCTCGTTACCTTGCGCGGAGGCAGCACATCCGGGTTATGAGGTGATTTCTGGCTCAAGACCGGTCGGTTCACAAATCGATCTGTCCGACTTAAGAGAATTGAAGCCGGAAGCCGCAGAGTGCGGATCTCTGGATCGCTTCCGCTGGTTGCCCGAACTGCTATGCAATCACCTTCATCAAAGGGATCCGAAACCATCTCAAAGCGCTCGCCATACATTGCTATGCGCCCGGACGCTTTGAAACCGAGTTCCTTGATTCTCTCGCAACTGTCGGTGCTGATTCGCATAGCCTTCACCCATTCGTTCTGGCATTCGTTTGTGCCGTATTGTGTTTTGCGGGCCCCGTCGTTGCTTTATTCCCCGACGGCTTTTTCAACCCTGCCTATCAGTTTTTGAATTTTGCCGGCTTTCTTCTCCACTTTCCCCGACGCTTCCAGATCGGGGTCGTTCGTTGCCTTTCCGGTCTCTTCTTTGATCTTGCCTTTTACTTCATGAAGCTTGCCCGAGGCTCGGTCTTCTGTACTGGGTTTCAACAACATGTGTCCTCCCTCTTCATTTCAGCTACGCGACTTCTTTTCTTTCGACGGTCACAGGCATCTGCACAAGTTCCTCAAACAGAGAGCGATAGTGAATCATCCCTGTCCTGAGATCTTCTGTGGTTGCTCCTTCTTTTCCAGCACGAATCGCAATCTCGTGGCCAGAGCGATAGTTTTCCACGACACGAGGATGGTCAACCGAAATGTCGGCGGCTCGCTGATCGAAATTGTCTACTGGATAGCCGCGAGCCTTCATTACAGAAGACACCAGATCGTCCGCTTCCGCGAGGGCTCCCTTAGGGGAATCGACGAAGCGGGACTGCACGGCCTGCCACTGCTTTGAATACCGCTCATGTTCCATCGAATCAAGGTCTCGAATGTTGAGCTTTTCAACTCGTTTCTCGCGATCAGCTAGTTTCGCTTCCGCCTTTGACCCATGCACCAGCACCGCGCGGTCGTACTCGGGCCCAAACTTCTCCCTCAGCCCAGCCGTCGTTCCTCTGCGTTTTCGAACGTACATCCAGGCACCCACTGCAACAATCACGATTACAGCGGCAGCGAGCGCAATAATCCTCGGATCCGTCAAATTGAAGTTCATCTGAACCCTCCCCAGGACCAAACTCGTTCACGAGATTTGCTTTCTCGTCAGAATCTGGTGAGTGGCCAGTATCAGACATTCGCTTTTCAGAAGACTGATCACAATTGCTCGTCTTTCTATGTTCCGGAAGTCACGGCAGGACGCCCTCGATTCACGAAAGTGAGCGATTCTGTACAGCACCGCCAACGCAAATGAGGGAGTCTGAGTGTCTCCCGGATTCAATTCAGATCCGATCAGAGGATAATCATGAAAACGACTAAGTTATTTTTCACCTTGCTCACCTTGCTCACCCTGCTCACACTTGGCAGCATGTTGAACTGTTCAGGGGCTTCCGCAAAGTCACCCGACGTTTCGGACGACATTCGTAAAGCGCTCGATCAGGCGGGCCTAAAGAACGTTTCCGTGAGTCAGGATCGCGATAAGGGCATCGTAACGCTCAACGGACTGGTCGCCAGCGACAACGACAAGGCCCAGGCTGAATCCGTGGCGAAGTCATTTGCGGGCACCCAAGTTGTCGCCGACCAGATTGAGGTGATTCCCGCGGGAGCGGAGAAGGCAGCCAAGGCCGTGAATTCCGACCTGGACCGGGGCATCGAGAATAATCTTGACGCCGCGCTGATCCAAAACAAATTGCATGACAGCGTGAAGTACGAAGTGAAGAGCGCCGTAGTCACGCTAAGCGGAGAAGTGAACTCGGACGAAATGCGCGCGCGCGCCGAAACCGTAGCATCCGGCGTGCCCAACGTTCACCAAGTAGTGAATGATCTTCAGGTCAAGAATCAGAAAGCCAGTTCGTCGCAGTAGCCACCGCTGCCTCACAGTCACGTTTTTTGAGTGCGAGCCTTCCCTGAATGTGTATTGGAGATGCCCATGTCCTTTGGAATTTACACGGTTGGGTTCGCAATCATGATCTGCGGACTGATTTACGGAGCGCACTTGATGCACATGCCCGCGCACTGGATTGCGGTTGGCGCGATTGTACTATTGGGAGTCGGAATGTTGTCCGCGGTAAAGGCCACACGCCAGAAAGATTCGTCGGACTAGAGGTCTTGTCGGAAACTGAATTGCAATGTTGATCGCTCGTTGCACGAGGAGCTTCGTCCAAGTCGTGGCGACTGCTCGAAAACTCGTCAACCTGATATGATGAATTTGAGGTCTTACCACCTTCTCCTCTTTCGGGTTCCCTGAACTAACTCAACCCATCTGAAGTGTTCTCTCTTTAGGCTTTAGGGAAAGCCTGGTGCATCATGCCTTCAAGCGCGATCCTGCACGTTGCTCAGCAACTCCATCATGTGAGTGACCGTCTGGACACTCTGGCGGATCAATATCATCCTGGTAGTCTTAGAGGCGCTTGTTGCCATCTCCGGGAGAGTTCGTAACACAGCCACTCTGCTGGAGGTGCTGGTTGGGATGAAGACGGTGCAGTTCTGCTTACCCGCGAGCGGGTTGTCCCTATCGTCTCCGCCACGGTCCCCTGGCTGATCTTGGGCATTACAGTCTCCGGCTCCCCTTCCTTGCCGAAGTGTGTAAGCAGAATAAGGCGACGCGAGCCTATTTTCGCTGGAGTGTGAACAGTTGGTGGACCAGGATGAGCAGTATTGAACATTTCTCGCCGCCGGAAGCGGTGCAATATGTAACGGTGAAAGCCAAGGAACTCACACTCAAGCAGATATTGTTCGTTCCCTGTACTACTTGTGGCGCAGCGACCAAGGAAGTGTGCGAGTTGCATTCGGGCGCGCCGCGCACCGAACCACACAGGGATCGGAAGCTCTCTGCTGCCGAAGCTGTGGTGGCAACCGCCAGAGGTACGAAGGTAACTGGCAAGGCAAGACACGCGTGCAATTCTCGAAGATACTCTCGCCAGTCAGAACAACGTCCTAGAGCACACAAAATGCTTGACGATCAATATTGATCAGTAATTGGAATCCTCATGCTCGATACTGGTCTCGAACAACTTTCCACGGTTCTTGATAAGCGGCCGGATTCTCCGGCTGTAGATCTCTTGTGAAGCCGACAGCATAAAGAGCTCTTGTTGCACAACTACCACCGGGCGAGTTTGTCGGAGAAAACTATCAGGAGAGATCATGAAACCGCTTAAAGGAATAGGAATCGCACTGTGCCTAACTGTTCTATGCGTACTGGCCGGGCCAACCGCAACGGCTGACGACTGGAACCTAAAGACTGTCGTCACTTTCAGCGGGCCCATCGAAGTGCCGGGCGTCGGCCAACATAACTTGCCGGCCGGCACGTATGTCTTCAAGATTTTCAATTCACAATCCGACCGCCACGTCGTCCAGATTTTCACTCAAAACGAAAGCCATTTGCTTACGACAATCCTCGCAATTCCGAATTATCGCTTGAAAGCGACTAACAAAACCGTTATCACGTTTCGCGAACGTCCCGCCGGAGAGCCAGAAGCTTTGAGGGCATGGTTCTACCCCGGGCGTCAGTGGGGCGAGGAATTTGTATACGAAAGGTCGAGAGCCCTCGAGTTGGCCAAGGAAACCAATACACCTGTGCTCGCGACGCGCATTGAGCTTGCGACAGCTCCGATCGAGGCTCTGAAAACGGCGCCTGTCGAGGCCGTTGCCCCTACGGGAGAGCCAATTGAATTGGCACAGGTTGTGGAAGCACCACCTGTAGCTGAGCCAACCCCCGTGGCTGCCGCTGAACCTGCGACTTTAGCTGATTCACTTCCGAAGACAGCCAGCCCGTTGCCCCTGATAGCCTTAGTTGGGCTGCTGATGATTGGCGCTGGGTTTGCGGTCTCGGCTTATTCGAAGCGAACTATGTTGCGCAAATAAAGGATGGATCGGGCCAGCAATATCTACGCATTAGAGTTGACCCGAGTCCCGGACGGCGCGAAGCACTGCGTCCGTCCGGTTGCTCGCGCCCAACTCCGCGTGAGATGGATAAAGGAAACCACGGATGGCTGACCGCCTCTTATTCGCGCCGAGCCGGCAACGTGAACTGAGCTCCCTCTCAGTGGTTTGTGTCGTTCTGATCGCGCTATCGAGTTGCGCCCTAGCGCAGGAGCCGCCGCCGTTGTTAAGCAGCCAGGGCGACCAATACACGATCGCAGCAAATGTAGATCTCGTGGTCTTGCACGCAACCGCCCAAGACCGCAAGAAGGCTCACGTCTCCGGGCTCAACCAAGACAATTTCCAGATCTACGAGGATGGAGTACTTCAGCCGGTCAAGTATTTCAGCCACGACGACGTCCCGGTTACGGTCGGACTTGTGGTGGATAACAGTGGAAGCATGAAACCGAAGCGCCATGATGTTATCGCCGCTACGCTGGCATTTGCGCGATCCAGCAACCCGCAAGATCAGATGTTCGTGGTCAATTTCAACGAAAAGGTATCCTTCGGCCTTCCTGCCAATATTGCGTTCACGGACCAGGCGGCTCAGCTTCAGGTTGCTCTGTCCAGCGTCGCGGCGGATGGTGAGACAGCACTCTACGATGCGGTTGCCGTCGCGCTCGAACACCTGAAGAGGGGAGACCGGGACAAGAAAGTGCTGATCGTCGTGAGCGATGGAGGCGACAACGCCAGCAAACATAAGCTGACCGATATCATGGTTCTGGCCGGTCAGTCCAATGCGGTTATCTACACTCTTGGTGTTTTTGACGACCAGGATGCCGATCGCAATCCCGGTGTGCTCACGCGCCTTGCGAAGGAAACTGGCGGTGAGTTCTTCCTGCCGGCATCACTGGCCGACGTTACACCCATCTGCGAACGCATTGCTCGCGACATTCGTAACCAGTACACCTTCGCCTATGTTCCCACGAACAGAAAGCGCGACGGAACATATCGAGTCATCCGAGTGAAAGCAAGCGCACCGGCCTATGGACGGTTGTCGGTACGCACTCGATCCGGTTACTTCGCACCCTCGGCACTTCCACCAGCCGCAACAAAGGTCGTCGACCATGAAGCTCACAACTGAACAGGGGCTCATCCCAACCCAGATGCAAAGGTTCCTGCGTCGGACTCAGAGCATCCTTTTCATTACTGGCATTCTCTTACTCGGTTACGTGGGTTTCACTCTGCTCGATGCCAGGCTCTACCAGGCATCTGCCAAAACATACTTCGAAAACCAGATTCAGCTGAGAAAAGAGCTACACGAAATTCATCCTAACCCCGCGATCAAACCAGGCGACGTCCTGGGACGCCTGGAGATCCCGAGGCTCGGACTCTCCGTTGCAGTCCTCCAAGGTACGAGTTCGCGAATATTACGGCTGGGGACAGGGCACATCGAGGGCACTCCGCTTCCTGGGGAAGCCGGCAACAGCGGAATCGCTGGGCACCGCGACACCTTCTTCCGTGAGTTAAAAGACATTCGCGAAAACGACGAGGTTCAGTTTCAGACAGCGATTGGTCTATCCCGCTATGCGGTCGATTGGGTGAAGGTCGTCACTCCGGATGACCTTAGCGTCTTGGCTCCCTCAACCGAATCCGCTCTGACGTTAGTAACGTGCTACCCTTTTTATTTTGTCGGTCCAGCGCCGCGACGGTTTGTCGTGCGAGCTCGCAAACGTTGACTATCCGCAACGAAACGGAATGAGAAAATTGCTTGCGCAGCCGTTCTTAGCCTCCCGATTATCGTAAAAATCCGGAAGACTAGCAGATTCAGTGAGTAGCTGGGATACAAGTGCGTCGGAGTCCTTTCCGGCTCAAGTGCGGCAGAACGTCCGTTGCCGTCACTTCGTGACTTTATCTTGTTGGCGGCCGCTACGCGTTGTTTTGCCTGACGGCGCGAGCTGCCAGCGTTTTTCCGGAGCTGCGTTGGAGCGAGTACGGGCCGGTGAGGTTCCGAAGCTGGATGCCGCAACGAATTGATATTGCTGATATCGTTTTCACGGCACTCAGGGGCGTCGCTCGGTTCCGTGAGGTGAAGGCTTAACCCAGAGACTCACTCTGGGTCGAAATCAGATCTAAAGTGGATCGATGTCGGATTCGGGAAAACAATTTCGGAGCGCGCAACCGGATTTCTCTCAGTAAACCGGCAGGATCGTCGCCTGATAAACGCAGTGCATACCAGCACACTACTGATATGCGAACCCAAAATGTTGGCCCTGCCTGAATCAGCATCGAGTTCCTCTCCCACTCTTTCCGCCAAATCGTGCATTTCCATCCGCACTAACACTGGCTGGCGGCCTGTAGAAGGATCAAATCGGGCGAGCGTCAATTGACACAGGTGCGACGGGGGCTTCGCGGCCCACCTGTTCCTGCCGCTGGAGTGCATCCATGGCGCGTGCCCGGGTGTCGAGCTTGCGGGCGGCTTCCTTGAGGTCCGTCTCGCTGACGATGTTGTATCGCTCGAAGATGGCCCGCGTCCGGTGCCCACTGATATCCATCGCTACGCGCTCCGGTATCCCGGACCGCACCATGTTGCGGACTGCTGTCCGCCGCAGGTCATGGAAGAGCAGGGAAGAGCAGCCTGCCCGATCGCATATGCTCTTCCAGGCATCGCGAAAATCTATTACCGGCTTGCACTTGCTGCCGCGGGTAAAGACATAGTCTTCCGGCTTCTTGCCGACGACGCACTGAGTGAGGAACCAGCGCACCCTCTCAGTCATTATTACGAGGCGACCATCGTCGTTCTTGGTCTCACCGGAGTCAAGGCGGATAGTGCCGGACAACAGATCGATTTGTCGCACGCGAAGGTTCAACAACTCCCCCGTACGCCAGCCGTAGTTGAACGCAGTTTCAAATAGAGCGCGCATCCACACGCCGATGCCGTCGCAGGCTTCCGCCAACTTGCCATAATTAGCATCTTCCACAAAGCCTTTTCTCACGTTTCGCTCGGCGAGCCTGGGAAACGTGGGAACGCGATGGACCTTCGGAGGAGTACATTTCCTGCCCAGATTAAGCATCCGCTTCAGGCAAGCCAGTTCGCGATTGATGGTGGCATTCTGCGCTCCTTCTTCCTGGCGCTGGTCGATGTAGCGGGAGATGGCGTCAGTTCCCACCATCAAGGCGCGCAGGTGGCCGAAGATTGGCTTCAGATGCAGTTCCCAACGGGTTTTCGCGTCATGAGCGGCCTTACGCTCACAAATCTTCTGATCGCGCAGGAAGTCTTCGGCCAACTCGCTCACCCGGATTTTCGCAGTCTGGGGAGCGATGAACTGGTCACCGGCGGCTTCTCCTAGACGGCGTTGCAGAATGCGCCGAGCTTTCGACTCCTTCGTCGTACCGGTGGACTCGCGATAGGTCTTTCCATTCCGGTGATATTGGATCCACCAGAAATTGCTCCCGGCGCGCTTGAACAGCGACCCGGAGCCGCGAGGCCGACGCGAGCGCTTGGCTGGGTCATTGGTTGGCGTAGTGCTTGTTGGATTCGATGTAGGCATCCAGGTCCTTCAGATCGAACAGCCACCGACCGCTGTCGGCATCGCCGACGCGCGGCAGAACTCCCTCCTGCACCAGCCTCCGCAGCTTCCACGGGCTGGAACCCAGGTACAGAGCCGCATCCCGAGTCCTTAACAGGCGGCGGACGATACCAGAATTTCTCCCTACAGCTGATGGATGCGGCTCATTCATGAAGGTGACATTTAGAACACAGCACTTTGAACTACCCTTGAATCAATGAGATACAGGGGGACGGCGGATTCCTTATCCGTTGCGGCTCGGCGCCATTTCCTCCTGCTCCCGGCCCAAGGAGTCGGCTTCTTCTCATTTTGTTCCGCCGCTGATCGTCTGCCGTGCGCCAGTAAACGGATCAATGAAGCTAAGCTCAGATCCGATCTCGGGATTGTCCCGCATGACGCGGCGCGGCGAAGGCAGAAATCGCCCCGACTCATGTTCACAGGCCAGAATCCGCTTCACATTTCTCTCTCGCGTTCCCTCCTCGTACTCAACCAGTCCAGTCCGCGTGGCGCTTTTCACGTACTTGTAGACCACGGGCTCACTCCACCCTAGGTCGCTCGCGATCTCTCGAATCGTGGCGGCACGCTGAAGCTGCCTGTTCAACTTGGCTACGGCCCTGCCTAGAGCAAGTTCCTGAGTCCGGACGCCTCGGAGCGTGGAGGCAAGGACTGGCTCAAAGATGCGGTAGGCCACACAGTAGTCACGGAAGGTGATGTTTATTGGCCTTTTCGGCTGCCAGTCGCCCCGGCAGAGCGCGATGGACTTGCAGAAACTCAAGAAGCGATCCCAATCACGCCGGACCCTGACCCTCTCCAGGGGCAACTGCTCAGCGACGTAGCGAAGCCACCCTGGCGGATTCTCGAAATCGCGTTTCTTAAAGACCAGCAGCGACAAAGCCTTTCGCCAGACCGGCAAGTCTCGATGGTTAATGACACGAGGCCCGCTGACTCTCGCAACCATGATCGCCAAACTCTGGTCGGGCGATTCGTCAGCCCAGAGAGACAGAAATCTCGTTTCATCATCTTCAAAGACTTTGGCCTCGGTGGTTGTTGTGAGGACCACCGGCGTTCCAACGCGCCTGGCAGTTTCGGTGGACCGTTTAGAGCCGCGAATACTTGTGAATTCGTGCTCGATTTGTCCTTCCGATTGGAGCAGCCGAAGAAGAAGCAGAGCATCCCTGCCGCCTCGATACTCGCGCAGTAGGAAAATCTTCCCCGCCAGAGTGCCTTTACCGTGCGCCAGTGCTTTGGGACTAAGACTCGCCCGCTCGATGACGCAATCGGATGGAAAGACTTGAGCCACCGCCTTGACCAGCGTGCTTTTTCCGCTCGAGGTCGAACCTTTCACGATCACGGACGCATTGGTGGGTTGCGTCCGCCCAATTCCAGCGAGACCAAGTATAAGGATGTTGCGCTTCTCACCGACCACCCCCAGTTCGCCCACCTTCTCCCCCAGCTTGTAAAGAAAGAGTGGGTCACGGAGCAGCCGTATCGCCTTCGCTGTGATGCTGGTGCCCCTTCCCGTCGCGCTTCGATGCATTTCTCTGTCTCCAAAACAAACTGAAAAACTGTTAAAACTGAACCTGAGCCGCGGTCAAACTGGATGACTATCCGCTTTCTTCACGGCAAAAAATGTGCGTGCCAAGCCCTAAGGGCCAGTTTGATCTCGTCGTTAATTCGCAAGCCGTACAGGAAGCGGTGCGGATTCGCGACGCCATTTCGTGAGAGGAAACGAAGTGCTCGTCGCAAAGAAACCGCAGCCCGTTCCCTTGCTCCGTCGAGCAGGGCTCGGCCGTTTGAGCCGAACTTGTTGGCCAGACACGCGTCCAGCTTCCGCCTGCGAATCCCGACGAACCGGATATGGGAGCGAAGAAGGTTCGAGCAAAGCGTGCCGAAGTCAGTGACCTTAGAAACCGAACACTTACGCAGAAGGGCAGGATGAACTTCGAGTTCGACACGATAACGATCCAATTCCTTCTTCCAATAACACCGCACCAGCTTGGGGCAGCCACGGCCCCCGTACCGGATTTGTCCCTCTCCCCCGCGATCTAGCCTGCGTCGGCTCTTGCCGAACTTGCCATGCTGAAGAACAAAAGTCCGATCCACGCCGCTCTCCGGAATAAAGTCGAACGCGATTTCGACAAGGGACAACTTGTGGTTGCGACACGGCGTCAAAACAGATTGGATCTGGTCAGGCGTGATGCCAGTCCGGTCATCTCCAGTCATGGTTATTCGCCACGATTGCAGCCACGTAGCCACCGGATCGTACTGCAGCACGATTCGCGCATCTCCAGTGAGGCTGCGAAACACACGCACCCGAGCATAAGTACGAATCTTTCCTTGACGGCGCACCAGGTGGTCGTTCATCCTTCTGAATCCAAGAAAATCACAACGCTGGCCACAGTTCCGTGGCGTCGCGTTCAGCACCAAGCGATCGAGTCTCGCTTCGCAAACCGCCGAGGTCATCGGCGAGGTCGTTTCGGAAATCATGGTTCCAACGTACCCCGCGATATGCTCAGCGTCGAGGACATGAAATCCGTGAATCCCGCATTGCTGGAAAATATGTCCTCGGCTGGCGGTGCTATCTTTTACGCTGAAGAATTGCGATTGATGGGAGGCGAACTGTGGCCGCTCTGGGAGATGAATGTCGGATTCGTGACTTGATGGATGACGTGAACACCGGGATCACGCGGCAAACGTTCGAGAGAGTATTCCGGAGCGCTCCTTATGCCGACCACCTCCAGGCCCAAGTTCTTGGCGAACATGTTTCGTGGTTTTTCAGCGAGGCCGATGAGTTTCTACGCCTTCGAGAGGCTGGTAAACGAATTGAGGAGAAGACTCTAGTCCGAGATTATGCGCGATGCAAAAACCTGATGGAAGGCACGGAACAGAGATTGTGTGACCTCCGAACGTTTGTTCAGAAATATCCGCTCGACGGCCCTTCCCGAACTGCCCCTGTCGCCCAATTCATTTCTGATAGTCTCACGCCGCTAGAAAACACGTTCGCCTCAACGTTTGAGGAGACCCGTAGAGACATCGAGGTCAATCAACGATTGCGAAAAATGCTTCACCCCAAGACTGCGAACTATGAATTCATTCTTGCCCTGCACAAATACATCTCGTACAAATTTCCGAAACTGAAAGAGGCAAATAAAGCAGCCCTGATCGGAGCCGTGAAAGCGGGCGCAAGACTCATCCCTGCGACCAGGCTCCTCGATGACCCAGTAGAGAGCGTTCAAACAGATATGAAGCGAGCCAAGCGCTATGAGAAAAAACAGCATGAGCGGACCCCGACGCCAAGCAAGACCCCGAAACACCGGAAAAGATCGAAAAAAATAAAGGGCAAGGATAGAAGAAAAAACAAAGTCAGAAGGCGTAGCCAGAAATAGAGTTCATGTCCATCCCGAGGCTCTCTCCAAGCTCTACTTCAGTGTTCTTCTGTTTATGTTTATTCATAGGAATAGTATTTAGCCCTACCTCCTAGCCGAAAGAAGTCTTCTGAAAGTGGCGTTCCTTTAATGTTCACACGGAATTGATTTCCAGCGCCCTGCCGAAATTGTCCCCGCTGAGCCATTCCATGCTGGCATCTGTTGGCGTTAGACTCTTGAATCTGGACCCGTACCGTTCTCTCAGCAGATTCTTGATCTCCTCGAAACGCCGCAGGTTGTTGAAGAACGCGAGTTCCCGCCAGACCTCCGCGTCTTCCAGCCGGATCACCTGATAGAACTCCCCGTCAGTTCCCCGGACAAAATCCCACTGGAACTCCAGCGACTCGCCATCCAGATCGGGCAGTTGATCGGCACTGCGGATTTTCTCCTGCTCGAACCGGTGCAGCAGTTCCCAGTTTCGTTCGATCCGGGATTCTAACGATGGCAGGGCTTTGATCGCCTCTTCGTTGCCCTGAGCCGCTGCTTCTCTGGTTTCCTGAAGACTGGGATACAGGACCACGCCTACGCTGCGGTAGCACCTCGGGCACTCGATGATGGCGGCCACGTCGCCAGCCTCCAAGTCCTCGAAGCCTACCGTTCCCGTCCATCCACACCGGGAACAGGTGAACGTTTCGTGCTGCCAGTCGGAATAGTACTTGCAGACTTTTCCCATACCTGACCCTCCTGATTGGTGGATTCCTGCCGGATGGACTGGGTGGCGAAACATTCTGGGTGTGCGGACACACCATTCCAACCCCAGCACATGAATCGGACGTGGAATCACCCGTTTTTGTGAACCTGCCCAACGCTACTGGCATTTCCCCGCACTGCCAGCACTGACAATTTTCTCGATCTGATTCTGCGTAAGCACCGTGGAATACAGGCTCACCTCGTCCAACATCCCCGGAAAGTACTGTGCGGCTGCTTGGCCCTCTACGCTCGGGTCTTCGCGACGACCTAGGTAGAGGTGCGTCACCGGAGAGAACGTGCCTCCCAGCGTGGCAGGCCCGTAGACAACGGACAAAGGCACAGCCACTCCATTGACGTAAGCATTCACGCTGGACGTGGTGAGATCGGCGGTGGCAGCGATATGTTGCACCTGCCCAAACGCTACTGCACCGGGAGCCGATGTAAACTTTGAACCTGTCTCGGTCGGACTTGTAGTACTTCTCAGCAGTACGGTGAGAGTACCGTCATTGAGAACATAAACGCTGAAATTCTCGCTGGTCAGCGGATCACGTCGAGCATAAAGGTATCCTCCGCTCGATGGTACAGTTGGCTGTACCCACATCTCGACACTGATCGTCGTGGAAATCGCTTGCAGCGAAGAAGAATCGGGCACGTTCACGTATCCCGTGGAGCCGTCGAAGTAAAACGCCTCTCCAACTTTGCCAAGCAAAAAAGTCACTCCGCCTTCTACTGTTCCGGGGTTTGCGCCCTCTGCGTCTAGGGCGTTGCCCTCGCCCTTCCACCAACTCACAATTCCGGGCGGAACAGGTGTACACCCTGCGTTGGAACTGGTCTTTGTTGCGGCAAAAGTCCCGGAATCACCGTTCGTGCAACCACCCGATGGGGCGAGGTATGTGCCAGTGATCGAGTTCCCGGCGGATGACACTGTCCCGGCAAGGGATACGCTTTGGAGTCCTTCCGTCAGCGACATTGTTACGTTTAAACCGCTGACGGTCCCAGCCAAGTTTCCCGAAGTGGCGCATGGAGAACCGTAAATGGTCAGGGTTCCGGAAATCTGGTTGCCCGTTTGGGTCAAGTTCCCCGCCAAGAAGGTGTCGTACCCCAAGGCGGAGACAGTGCTGGTCTGCCAATATCCGCCTAGATTGACCACTTGCGCGTTCTGGGAGCTACCCCCGCCACACCCCGATAGCAAGAGGCACAGAATCGCGACTAAATGAGCGCACGAACGACTAGGGAACAGCATCATGCGGCAACCTCCTTGTGAAGTCGAATCGGAAATCTGTTGCGGGGCCGGTGCTTCGCCCCTCAGTAGCATGAGGAGCCGGGGAAGGGGAACCGTGATTCTACGCTCCCGTCAACTGGGGCCGCAATATTCGATTTTGGGATATCAGTTTGAGTGGCTGTAAAAGCGCCTCGTAGGTCCGCGAGGTCGCCACTGAAGACCAAGAACTACGTTCGGGAATATCGGCTCTTCCTGAAACGCCTCAAACTGGCCCGTGAGTCTGCTGGCCTGACCCAAGCGGAGGTCGCCCGACTCCTTTCGCGGCCGCAGTCGTTCGTTTCCAAGGCTGAATCCGGAGAGCGGCGAGTGGACTTCATCGAAGTGCGGCACTTCGCCAAGATTTACAAAAAGCCACTGTCATTCTTCGAGCCATAGCGGATTTCGCCCTGCCCAGAACTGATATCCTTCGCATCCCCGCCCCTCTGGAACACCCCCGCTGGATGCATTGGAAGCCGTTCTGGCCCTTCTGGACCCCTCCGGCAAGGGTGAATACCCCCGAACGCCTGAATCGCGTGGATGCACCCTCACTAGTGTCTCCTTCTATTAGTGTCTGGCAATCCGCCAGATACAGTCCAAACCGAGTTTGATCTCTTCTTCGGCCGCTTGACGCCACGCATCTTGTCCAACCACCTTCTGGTTTCCTTGCTCACCCGAGCCAACGGCTTCTCGACACTTTCAGTACCCCACATTCTCTTGCGTTTACTCATTGATCCCCTGCCTCACTGCTTACCAAAGTGAACGGCTACTGTAGAACGACCACGGTTTCCGCCTGCCATGTGCCGCTGATGAGATAACCGATCCCGACTCTATCTCCCGCTTTGCGGCTAGAGAGTTCCGCCGCCAGTTCCATCGGAGTATGCACGGTCTTGCCATCCACTGCGTTAATCACGTTCCCCACATGGAGGCCCGCCAGCGCGGCCACGCCGTTCGGCGCTTCGCCGGTGATCTCCGCTCCCGGACTTCTCCCAAGCCTGACCGTGACTCCGAGCGCAGGAGTGTTCATTCCGCCCGCAGCTGCGGCTGGTGGCGCGGTCGGTCTTGGACTGGCTGGCTCCGGGTACGTTGGCCGTGGTTCCTCAGGCGGGGGTCTGGATGGCCGCACGCTTATGGGTCTCTCGCTTGCGTGCTTCATTCCAAAGCTGTAGACGATCCCGGCTCCGGCGCGATAGTTATTTTGAGTCACGGACGGGCCACCGAAGATGTTGTGCCGAGTGAAGACGTAGTCGGCCGATGCGCGAACGGACCACGGCCCGGAGACCCTCCACTGCACGCCACCGCCCACAAGTCCCGCTAGACCATCCTGCGACCCAGAACCGGACACTGATTCGCCCCCGCTCGTGGCGGTCGCGGTGGCATTTAAATGGTCCCCGCCGAACAACGCATGAATGAAAATCGGCTTCAGATTGATTCGTGGACCACCGGCAAAGGAGTAGTCAGTCACCTTTGCGTTTGCCGTCACGCCTGAGACGGTGGCGCTGTAGCTCTTGTAATATCCGCTCCCTTCGCCTTCCACCGCGAACCATTTGTTGAAATTGCCAGAGATGGAAGCTTCCCAGCCGTTCGCGCTCTGGCGTGGACTCAGACCGTTGGTATCAATGTTCACGTAGGAATATCCACCAAACAGATCGGCACGCGAGTCCTGACCGAAAACGAGACCGGGAACGATGAGGCAAAGCAGGAAAGCGCAGACGTGGCGCATGGGCGCTCCTTCGCACGAAAATGCGGAACACTAAGGGCCTGCAACTCGGCCGGTATCTTACGACCCCGCCGGTCAGTCTCGAAATAGCCGTGTCGTGTCATTCTTGGGCACAACGGTGCCATCGAATCGGGGAGCGCTCTCCCCGAGGGGTAACGCGATTTCACTTGCGCTCCGGTCAATGCCGATTGTTCAAAAACTCTTGCCCCGGCGAATCCGGAAGTACAATCCCTAACATGAAAATATTGCGATTCGGTGTTGTCGTTTTGTGCCTCGTAAGAGCATGCCCGTGCGCTGCCAATTGTGGGACGCATCGCAGTATCGGGACTACATGGCGGGACTGGATGCCACTGCCGAGCGATGGCAAATGCAGATCAATGGCATTGATGTCGGGGAACTGAACCTTAGCTACGCGAAGGGGAAGGTCATCGAAGATTTTCGTCGCGCAGCGTTGGGCGACCTGAAATCAATCCGTCTCCAAATTGCGCCTCAACGTCCGTCTGAAACGGACTTGCTTGAGTTTCAGCGTCGGCTTAGAGAAGAAGACCTCTCCGTGCTTACTACCCAACAAAAAGCCGACCCCAAGATACGCGAAGCCTTGAAGCCACGGCCCTACGCGGAACCGTTGACGACTGATATCCATATCGAGGAGGAGATGGGGCAGGCTCTCTTAGACCTCACCGACTTGATTGACGCGCTGCCTTCTGAGGGTGAAGGGCTTGTCATACTGGGAAGCATGGAACCGATCATGAGGGAATTAGGTGTGCAGCAGACCAAGCTGCAATCACATATTGATTCCTATGCGGAAGAGTTGCAATCGAAAGCTGAGGGCTGCCCTAAGTGACGATTAGTGACTTGTTGCCGTAGCCTCTTGAACACCTACTGCATTGGAAAGCCCAAGGATCGCAGGCGACCGTCCGGAACCAGCTTTACTCGAAACCTCGGAGGATCATCACGTACAGGTTGGCTCCCTCCCAAAAGCTTTGGCGGGTTTGCTGGGCGAGTGCTATCCACGCCGATCTGAGCGTCCCCAAGGTTGAGGCGTCGTAGGCCATCAGACACGCGTAGTCATAGCCCCACCCAGCCGAGTGCTTCTCGGTCGCTGCCAGACCGGGAAGTCCCCGATAGAAGAAGGCTTCGTAGATGCCCGTGACAAGTTGTTTTTGTGCAACTTTCAACGATCCACCGGGAAAATATTTTCCCTCGAACAAGATGGAATGCGGAAACGGATCGCGGAGAGAGAAGTCCGGACAGCTCTGCGCCAAGGGGTGACTTTTCTCGGGGTTCGTCCAACCCCGGTATATCTCACTGGGGCTGCCACCCAGAGCCTTCGTGAAGGGGTGGCCCTCCCAGCGAACGGGAGACTGCTGAGAGATTTCCGGCATCGCACCGTGGGATTCATTAAGCAATGCCTTTCTTGCCTGCTCTTTGGATAGTCCGCGTTGAATGAGGACATCGAAAAGTATTGGAAGAGCCTTCCCATTTAGAAAGGCAGCCTCCGGAAAACGCAGATGCGCCTGCTTATCATCGGTCTTCGCAACCGCGACTGTTTCGCGTACCCAAGCCTGCAAGCCGGTGGGACCAGGCAGACTCGCATTCAGTGTCTCCTCCAGTTCCTTGAGAAACACTAGTGCCCGATCTTTGGCCGAGGCTACCACGCATTGCCTCCGTTGTTCGAATGTCTGACTGCTAGTCTGCCGCCAAAGGGCAGCCGTCGGAGGCTGACGCTACAACATCTGGGTGGTCGGTCGCGGTGATCGGATGTACGGTATCGTGTGCTTCTTGTCACCAACCTAATTTGATTCCGACGATCTACCATGTGCCCGATTGGACAACCGTGCCATCCAACCGCAGCCGAATCGCGCTCCCCTCGGCCCGCTCCAACCCCGGCAGGCCGTCTGAAACACCCCGCTGGATGCGTTTGGAAGCTGTCTGGCCCTTCTGGACCCTCCGGCTAGGGTGAGCCACCCCCTCACGCCTGAATCGCCCAGAAATGTACCCGCGCGAAAGGGTTGTTTTTTCGCCGCAGCCAAGTCCCTTTGAATCAGCAGGCGAAATCGCGGTTTGTACCATCCTGAAAGGAATACATTTTGAACGGCCATCACCGATTCGCAATGTGCCCGCATTCCCTATGACGGTCGAGAGTCGTTAACTCAGAACGGAGTTCCGGATAACCGCCCGGTGCTAGAATCCGAGGACGTTATGAAAAAGACGGCTCATCTCTTCGCGTTGCTATTCCTTTTTGCCACGGGATCGGCTCAGCACGTGGAGCCGTGGTCCGCTAGTAGAGATGGCCGAATGAAAGAGGCGTCGAGGTTGCACGACAAGCTGAGCGCAATGGACAAAGAAATTCCCTACTTGTCTCCTGCGGAGCAAAAGTGGCTCGACGGCGAACTCAATTCAGGGAACGGGAAGATCACAGAGCGGTACATCAGAGCGATGGACTCGCAGGAGTATGCAATCTCCGCCGCAAAATCGGGCTTTGCAGCGATTATTATGCCTCTCAACAATTTGAGGTCGCTCAGGCTCGCGTGCAAGGATGAGGTGTTGATGTGGGCCGAGGTCGCCAGTAGATTGCCGGACACTCAGCTTTGGCAGTCGGTTGACCACCTCGTCGAACGCAAAATGGTCTCCAAGAAGTCAGCGGAGGATTTCGGGAATTCATTCCTAGCGGCCAATGCCACTCTCCGCTCACAAGCCATACTGGATGGGGTGGTGATTCCGTACTTAAGAGGCGAACTCAATTGTCAGTGAGCCGGGCCGATGCCGCGGATCGGTGCCAAGCATTTGACTCTAGTTCACACAGTCGTTTGGCGAAACATTCCGATTACACTCATGGACCAAGGGTTCTGGTCCCCGATCTGGACTCAGTCAGTGTAAACGCCTCTTCGCAACAGTTGAACCGTGACAAGTTGGGGGCTGTCATGTAGAAGTAAAACATGAAGCTCTGGCCCATTCTTAGTGTTGTATTCTCGCTCGGTGCCGCGTTCTTTTGGGGCTGGTCAGCGATAGTCAACGTGCCACTTCTCAAGTCGGGCTATGGGACGCTTTTCAGCGTGATGAAAGATGGCTCGACTGTAATCGGCGAAGCGCCATTCTATGCGTCGTTAGCGAAAATTTCACGCCTGAATGCGGTAGCAGCAATATGTGCTTTTCTCTCAGCTCTAACCCAAGCTGTCACGTTGTTTCGAAGTAAATAGAGGCCTGCCCACAACACAATTGGCGAAACATCCCGATTGCGCTCATTGACCCGGGATCGGCTAATTCCCGGTCGGCATGGCCCCTGACGAAGTCAGTCTGGCCGCGTCGGCCACCAATTTGCGAACCCTCGTTCCCCTCGCCCGTATTGCCTTATCCGCTCGAGGTCGGTAGAGTGAAATTGACACCGAGCTGGACGACCCACTCCTTGCCAGCACCCTACGCCTACGATGCCTGTTCTTTTACATCAGCTTGCCGTTGACTTTACCCACCGTCGGCTCGGGTTCTTTCTTGACAATTTGCCCCGATGGTTCGGGCAGAGGCATATTGAAGTTTTCCGCATGCCCTTGCAGCATCTTGGCTAATTTGATGGCTTCGAGATCGCGGAAGGTCGCACTGTCGGCCATCCCAGCCAGTTGACCAGGATTCACTTGCGCGACCATCTGGTTTACCTGCATGAACTGCACCGGGTCTTCCGGGTTGACGCCATGTATCAGCATCCATTCATGGATCAGGCGCAGCTTGATTCTTGTCACTGCCTTCTGCATTTCCAGGTAGGTATAAAATCTGGCGTTGTTCTGCTCGTCCATTGGCCCTTTGGATGGGTCCAGTGCTTGACCGCCGAAAGCTGCGTCCACCTGTTCCGCCAGTCGGGTATAACGGGCCATCTCCTGCACTAGATATGGAGCGGCTGATCTGACGGCATCGAATCCAGCCAGCTTTTCCTTCAAAGACCTGACCAGGGACTTGACCTTGGCGGGCTGTTCCGGTGCCCAGTATCCATTCATCCGCCTGGCTTTCCAGTCTCCCAGCCACGGAATCCTCAGCCACCGACCCGAACACTTGCCGTTCTTGTGCCGATAAGTGGCGGGCTCCGGCCCGATCATCTGAGCGATCCATTCTTGCTCTTTCGAGACTTTTGATTTGGCGCGGGCGAATTGATAAATGGTCTTGTACTTCGGACCTCCGGTTTCCTGATCAAGCGTCTGGCTGAACTCTTCCCACCACTGAGTCAATTTTGGTTGGACTTCCCGGTAGAACCGAAAGGCTGGATTGTGTTTGGAAAAATACCGCAATCCCATTTTGAGTTCAGTGGGGCTGGTAAAGTCAGCATCCAGAATGGCGTCTAGTTCCCGCACCGATTCGTGGATTTCCTCGGCCGTTGTTGTGTCCATGATCCCCTTGTCCAGCGTTCTGGGCTTTCTAGTTTGGGCCACAGTCCGTCTCCTATTCATGCGCCAGCATGTTATTCAAGGCCGCTCTTGCAGAGTCGGTGAGTCCGCTGGTATGCACAACGTGCATGGCCTTACCTGCGCTCTTACGTAGCTTTCCTTTAGGCCACCCCCGCTTGGTCTTTCGTAGTTGCTGGGCATAGCGGAAGAAGTCGGAACTGTACAAATCTCGGGTGGTTGATCCGCCGTCACGGCCACGTTCCGACAACCACTCGGGCGAATGGTTCTTTGATGTGGCCAATCCACCCTTTCTGCCGTTGGCCCTCGCTGCCAGGGACCGTGCGCTATCCTCAGTCGTCTTTGACATTTCTCACTCCTCGAAAAAACTGTGTCTAATAGAAAAAGGCAAGACACGTAAGCTTGCGACTTACGTTCCTGCCCATTCAAAAAGTCCCAGATACTTCTGGCTCAGCTTTGTTCTTGTTCCAAGAGAACTTCTACCGAACCTCGACTCGAAAGTCTATAGAAAAATCTTCCACAAACAACAACCTAGCCAAGCAATCAACAACTTACCAAGGTGCCAAGGGGATATGCCCGTGGCAATCCTTTATCTTATTCGGCCTCTTCAAAGACTCTTCCGGACTTTCACTCATTCGGAACCTCCGATCAAAGGTTATTTAGTGCGGGAAGATACGGCCAACTCCTGGTCATAGCCGACGGGAAAATGACACTGAGCGCGAGCTGCAAATGAAGCTGGCCGCGCTCAACTATTTTGCCGCAACCGTCCATTCGGTCCCGTCACAGTATGCAAGGACGTGATCGGATCCGCCGCCAACGATCTTGACACCCCAAGTATTTGTGGTTGAGTCGATCACCGAAGCTTGCGTGCCCTCAGTCTCGGATGCGCACGGGACCAAAAAGGAAAAAGTTGTGGGCTGCATTTGAATCGTACCGTTGACCGTAATCGCAGAGTTGCTGGTCCAGTGCAAGCTGCCGCCGGCGAAAGATCCCAAGCCGCCCCCGGCAGTGTCTTGCCCGACGATGCCAGTATAGCCAGCGTTGAAAGTAGCGTCGGTCACGGAGCCGACCAGGATATTGTTCTTATAGGCATCAATGGTTGTGCCAGAGGCGTAGAGAGCAACCACATCGTTTTGGCTGAATGCCGGTCCGGCAAGGAGCCCGATGCCTTCTCCTGATTCTAGTTCGATGATTTCGCTTCCGCTCCCATTGCCCACGAAGACATACCCATTTGAACCGCTGGGGGTCATTCTGACTCCCACACCTGGAAATCCGTCACCCGCTACAGACAGAATAGTTGCCTGTGCGAACTGGCCGCTATCTGGCATTGAGCCGGTGAAAATGGCCAACGCATAGTGATCGCTCCCGATCGAAGTGAACGAGGCCATACCGTTAGACACTGACCAACTGCCGTCGGTGACGGTCCAGTTGGAATTTAGCGGACCGGAGCCAGCGAAGGAGTCCCCGAATTGCCCTCCCGGTGAGAACGGACCACAGCCCCTACCCATGCAAGGGCCGGATAGAAACAGGCTGCCATTGACGGTGAGATCGCTGGTGGCTCGCACGGGCACATGAAATATCTTTTCCGTTTTTGTCAGTCGCTCACCCCAACCGATGTTGTCACCTGTGTTGGCGATATAGCTTGAAATTGAGACAGGGGCACCGACAGCGAGTTGCGTTCCTGAACCTTCGGCACCCGCTGGTTGATCGTAGCCTATGTAAGTATCGTCGGGATCCCACGACGGGGTACCTTGAGACGCCATTGTCTTTGCCGGATTGGAGTCTGCTAACGCTATAACATGCGTGGCCGCGACCTCACCGCCAGGAGGAAGTTCGAAAATCACACGCCCCTTCAGTCCACTAGGATTTCCACCCCCACCGCCTAGTTGCAGGACTGAGTCGCTCACATTCGCACTGCTTACCCCATTACCACCCTGACATTGCACCCACAACGATTGAGTGACGCCTCCGGGGCCAGTGCAGGCTTGGGCAAAGACCGAGGGCGACGCGGCACCGCTCGAACTGACGATGCCGCCGTTGTTCAAGACATCGGTAAAGTAGAGAGTCGGAGTCCCCCCCCCGGTGTTTTGATAGTCATATGCAGTCGTGAGGATTACTGGCCCCGGCCACAACCGAAGAGCGGGCCAATATGTAGTATTTGTCATCACAGTATACGTTGAGGGCACAGACCCTGCATGATCCACGAAAGAGCAAACCTTGTTCACGCAAGTGGTTTGTTGCAGCAGTCCGGTCGCGACCGCAAACGCTCCAGTTCCGAATGGTGCAAATGCTCCCTCACCGACGGTCCGAAGAACGTCATAAGTTACGGCTCCAGTATCACCGACTTGGTTCCACACAACCGGAATTTCTCCAGTACCGCTCGTATTCGCGTAGCCAGCCACGTAGGCTGGGGACGTCCCCATGACGCTGCTGTGCACGACGATCGAGTAGTTGTACTGGATCGGCCCGGTATTGGCGAATACTGGGGGCGCGCCGCTGGGTCCCACGGAGGCTGTTACATTCGCGTAGCCACCCTCTACGATCAGGCCCGCCGTTCCAGTTCCTAGAGGATTATTATTCGTACACCCACCATCTTCATAGACGCTATCGAATTGAACATTGGGCGTGTTGGAGTAGGTCGATCGCGATCTTACGCCGAACTGCGGGTATGCTTGAATTACGCTGTTCGAAACATGAAGCGTGTTACCGTTTTGATTGTCGATCCCGTTTGCAGTGCAATTCAGCGCCAGATTTGAATCCATAACCCAAATGACCCCGGCGTCACCATGAACGCCAGGGCCTAGAATTGCAGTTGAACAAAACGCTGCGTCGCAGCGGCTCCACTGACCGAGGTTGGTGTTGAGCCCCGTAATCGTTGCGGCTTGATCATTGTCGACCTGAACGAGCGAGCCAAAGCTCGCACTCTGGTTGGATGGGTTTGCGGTAGAGACTCTCGACACAGTTGAAGTGTTAGCATCGTCTTCGATGGCCGGCCACGTGCCCGCAGGCACCCCAGCAATCAACTTAACCCCATTCAGAACGATCTGATCGAACTCGTTGCTATTTGAAGGGTCTCCCAGCATGATGCACGTGTCGAGCATCATACATGTGATGGTCGCGCCCGAGGTGCTGACTGTAACAGAGGATGCTCGTATGGAGAGCCTAGCCCGAAACACATGTGATCCCGGGTCAATAAGCACACTGCGCGCTAGCTGTCCGCCACTCGAACCAACTATAGCGTCAATGATTGCTTCCTGAACTCCATCCGTCGCGCTGCCGATTGAATAGCCGACTGGGTGTCTGTACTGCGCAGTGAATTCAATAGTTCCAGACTTTTGTCTCGAGTGGCACGAGCCCCCCGTAATCAGCACCGCCTCCGGAGTACCCGAGCCGGTGATATAGAGATAGTGCCACACGTCACTTCCATTGACGCCTTTGGGACACGGAGCGAGAGTGATAACGTTTGCGCCGGGATGAATGGAAACGCGACCAGGAGTCTCAGTCCATTGATATAGGCCCGTGTTGACAACCGGTGCCGTAGGAGACGAGGGTGAAACTGCGTTTCCGTCAGTCGCTAGTGCCTCCAGAACTGCTGCCGAAGGGAGTGCTTGACCCGGTGCAAAGTTAATAGTGCCGTCCGAGTTGAATGAGAACCCTGTGGGTGTTGGAACTGCAGAATTTGCCCCGAAAAGCAGTGCCAATCGGCCAGGTGCTGCCCCATAGGTTGACGCGGTAGGTTGAGAGACCCACCGAAACGTTTGTCCAAGATAGGTCCCACCTTGCTGTTGGATGATAGACGATTCAAAGTCGAGAGGAGCAGAGTCAACGAGCCCAGTACTGCCTGTCTCGGGTGCGCTGGCCGTTAACCGTGCTCCTCCTGCAAAGCTTTGAACCGCTTGGAACATGTTCGGACTGTCCAGCTTCGCGAATAGATAGTAAGGCGGGATTATGTGCCTCAGATCAGCGTTGATTCCTGGAGCGTCGGCCTCGCCCTCAATGGAGGAACCTTGCGTTCGCACGATCGAGCTAGCGCCCACCGTTGTGGGTCCCCCGAACAATGCAGCAAGCTGTTGGACGGAAACAAAGTCCTGCGGAGCGTATCCGCCAAACCGCTCAGCATCGGCAGCTTCGAATGCATAGGGGACTGTTGCGACTGCAATCCTCGTCCGTTCGATTCCGTCGCTGGGCGTCACGCCAATCCATCGAGCTTCCCCGGAGGTAAACAATTGAACCGGGAGCACTCCACCAGGGCTCATCGATCCCAAATAGGCCACGTACCGACCGGCTTCGTCGACGGCCACGGTATTAACTTCCACCCAAAGTGCGGATCCACCTTCCTGACTCTTGTAAAACGAAAAGATCAGCTTTTGGGCGCCAGAAAGTGCATTGCCGTCCAGGTCTCGAATGCTTGCATTGAACTTGATGGTTCCTGGAATGGGCAGGTAGTTCGTCGTGCTGGTGTTGATCTGTCCAACCAGCAATTGGGTGGCTACCAGAGCTGCTGAGACTAGCGACATTCCACGAATCATTGACGCGACTTCCTCCACCACTCACGAAAGATTGCAATTGCAGTGCCATGAGCGTGAGCGAAAGGAAGACCATGGAGTGCAGTAATTCCGTAACGAAATGCACAGTGCTGTCGTAGTGCTACGGGTCGGTTTGGTCCATTTTGGATCGGTATGAGAGGTACTGATGCCAGACTGGGAAGAATCTCGGGAGTTGTCTTTCAACGATTTCACCGGCACAACGAGAAGTGGCCTTGCGGAACTGCGCCATGAAGAAACGACTGATTGCGCATCGAACTTTCGCATCGTACTCACGAAGCCACTAGAACCGCACTAAAGAAGAGCGCCCGCCTCCTCGCATCTACCTCGGTGATCGGATCCCTCTCCATGAAAACATCCTTCGGCATCGTGCTTGCACGGTCGATTGGTCCAGCCGACTGGACTGTCGCGGATATTAAGACCCGTTAATCCGTGATGAGGATGACATTTGCCCGAAGCGGCCAATGAAGCGAAAGGACAAAGGCACATCATGTACGTATGCCAACTCGTAGTACTGGTGTTGTTCAGTATCGTGACCTCTACGCTTTGCGCCGCTCAGCTGGGAGTTGATCTCCTCTCCAGGCCGAACGGGCCGCGCGCTTATGGTTCAGTCCCGCTGATGTTTGAGGCGAACCAGGGGCAGACGGATCCCCAGGTGCAGTTCCTGTCTCGAGGGAACGGTTACTCCGTGTTTCTCAG
>Ga0070733_10000358_pt1 | contig 38357 bp, 66 predicted proteins | sample Coa_R1_9_FD_66450 | JGI IMG/M metagenome (GOLD analysis project Ga0070733, IMG submission 66450) | Surface soil microbial communities from Centralia Pennsylvania, which are recovering from an underground coalmine fire - Coalmine... | ecosystem: Environmental > Terrestrial > Soil > Unclassified ... | reverse complement strand
CTTTGATTATTATCATCATAAGCAAATCCTTCTATATTGCTGGAAGGCATTCCTTGTTGAATTTGTTCAGAGACTGGTTGAGGTTGAAGTGATTCCGCAGGGCTTGCACTCAATTGATCTATGCGAGTAGTCAGTAATTCTAGTGTGCGTGCCAATTCTCCTTGAAATTCATCGCTTAGAATTTCCCCTGATTGCATGACCATTTGAATGGCCTGAAGAAGTTCAGAAAGTAATGCTTCCAATTCCTGACGTTCATTCACTATTGTCCACCAAATTTCTGGTTAATTTTTTGTAAAATCTGCATCAATGCCTGTTGACCTTGTCCAGGTTGTTGAGGCTGTTCTGGTTGACTTCCTATTTCATTTTGTAAAGAATTCAATGGACCAGATCTAATTCCTTTCTGTGTTTTATATTCGAAAGTTTTGTCATTTAACTGTGTTAGAATAGCTTCATTTCCATTTTTATCAATAAATCTATCACCTACTTTCATACCCAATGAATTCTCTGGTTTTTTTTGTAAAACCGCTTGACTTTGAGGATTTTGTGCAGGTTGAGAAGGTTGAGCCATGTCACCATTTCCATAAATTCCCTGCAAAATTTGAGACCAGGGAGCCTTATGATCTTTTACCAATTTCTTAATCACATCACCGAATCTCTTATCATTTTGAGCCAATGCTGCTGCTTCAATGGGTTTACGTCCTTTCTGTATTTCTCCTAAAATGAACTGGTGAAGTTCTGGGGAATATTGCTCTATGATGTTTCTGGATTCTTTTGCGGATTGGGATTGATTGATCTGTTCTCCAATGAAGTCTTTAACTTCTTGAAAATCGTAACCTTTATCTCTGGCAGATTGAATGAATTTCCCAAAACTCGGACTTATTTTTGAAAGTCCCTTAATAGCTAAATCTTCAGGGATGTATTGACTCAAGAAAGGTGCAGCACGTGATAGAAGTGGAGAGAAGGCTGTAGCAGCGGCTCCTATTCCTATTTTAGTAGCTGTCTGAGCAAATCTTTTTGGTCCCTCAGACTGTCTTTTCATTTCTTCTGCTGTCTTCGCGTAAGGATTCATTTTTTACTCCCAGGCTCTAAGCCATACATCTTTCAAATCAAACACATTAAGATTTGCAGCTAATTGATCTGCTTGCCACACTTCTAAATTATCTCTGTGATTGTCTAAGTAATTCAACCATCCACGGGGATCTTGTCCTTTCTGTTCTAATTCATATGCTATTGATAATGGGCTATGAGTTTTACCCATCTCTTTTTTTAGTTTTGAATAGGTGGCATCATTCACTCTAGGAATTGAAGTACCAGATATAGTTGGAGTGCCAACTTGTATACCAAATTTATTCAATGTCGGTAGCTCTCCTTTTTTTATAGGATAGGATTTGTGTGCAGCGTAGAGCGGAGAAACTTGATAATCTGAAATTAATTGATCCATCATTAACTGCTGTTCTCCTCTAGATGAGAAGTTTTTCTGTAATGCATTTGTTTCTCTATTGAAATCTCTTGGAGACCAAGGACTTAAAGCCCCTAACTTTAAATAATCTCTATTTGCCTGATCCAATTCCTTAGAATATTTTTTTATTGCTTGTTCTTGTGTTATACCTTCTCCTCCTTCTTTTTCAGATAAAACCGCATTTAAAACTTTTTCCTCAAAATTCTGATATGCCTTTGGAGGGATATTTTCTAATTTTAATTTAGTTACTTCATCAGCAAGTGCTTTTTTAATGCCTTCTTCTTTTGCCACAGCAGTAGCTTCTTGAGTCTGATGTGCCTTTTGAATTTCTTGATTTCTTGCAGTGATTGCTTTCCTTTCACGTAAAGCGTTGTCAAAATCGTAGTCATATCTTGCTGGATTTTTCTGAAAATTCTCGTAAGCATCGGTTCTTTCTTGCTGTTCTGTAGGAGGAATGTAAGATTTGTAAGATTGTGCAGTTGATTCTGGAGTTGCTAAAGAAGGCACTTCTCCTTTCACAGGTTGAGTTAATTCTTCTTGCGTGGGCACATACCCTTTTTGACCAGATTTAGCCCCTTCTTTGCCTTCGTATTGATTCTTTAGAGAATTCAAGTAAGATTGCTGCTTAGCTAATTGAGATAGGCTTTGAACGACTTGCGGTCTGTCGATCAATCCAGGAACGCTTAACGCCCCAGTGAAATATTCCTGAGGGGATAAATTTTTTTGCGAATTTAATTCTTTTAATCCCTGCGATATTCGATGGCGCTCAATTTCTTTTGGAATCTGTTCAGACAGTCCTTTACCTATTCCTGTTCCAAGACGTCCGAATATGTTTCCTTGTTTTACTGAGTATGACATTTTTATCTCCCCATAAAATTAGGCAATTGTTGCCTAGGTGCAATTTGTGCACTTGCTGGGCCTTTCCAATCTGGAGTAGAATTTGCCCCGGTTTTATTTCCACCCCATTTATTTGTTAGCCAATTTCCTCCAAAACTTCCTATACCTTGTCCGATTCCATTAGCTACTTCAGAAAGAAATCCTGGACTACCTTGCTGCGTAGTCACATCTTGACTGTAGTTACCCAATGCTGCTTGTCCTATTCCCTGTAATCCTTGAGCACTTGAATGACGCAAGCCAGCTCTAAGAGCCCCTAATCTTTCTGAAAGATCTGTAGCTCCCTGAATTTGTGCATTACGAAATCCTGAACTATTTAAACTTCCAGATCCTCCAAAACCAGCAAATTGTTCCGCTATTCCCGGAACGATATCTTCATTATATTGTCTTAATGCAGGAGCTGCAAAGGCATTAAAATCAGCAGGATTGTCGCTCAGATTATTTCTATAATAATCGGAAACATCACCCCAAGCACCTCCTGCACCTCTTCTTTGTGCAGAATTTTGCAATTGTTGGTAGTTTTGTTGTTGTTCTGGAAGTAATGTGGAAACTCGTTCATGTTTTTCCGGAGTTCCAGTAAAAAATTGACCTACTTTTTTAAAAAAACTAGCCATATTAAAGCTCCTGTATGTATTCGATTATTGCCCATGCTCTTGTATAAGATGCAGCAACTGTAATATTAATGTTTGTCGCGTCATAATTTATAGTATCAGCCCCATTAGGTATAGGTTCACCTGTAAGAGATATGGCATTCGTCGCAGATCCAACAAGTTGTATTAAGCTAAAATTAGCGTCTATATCAATTCCATGAGGTTGTGAATTTGGTACTACTCCTCCTGTAAGTCCTGGAAATGTAATTACTTTTCTTAAAACAGTCCTAAATTGCTGTGATGATCCACCTCCAGAAGAAATATTCACACCAGGAATAAATGATTTTCCACTCAATAACACCTGATCTAAAAACCATCCTATTTCTCTTACATTCACTGCATTAGCAAGTCTCTTCAATTGCTCTACAACAAATGGACGGGCATTTTCCCATTCATCTGGAATTGCATCATATACAGGAACATAACTCTCAAATTCTTGACTATCTACAGGTAACATTTAATTTCCTATTGCCACCCAATTATAAGCCCATGTATGGCTATCATTATTAATAATGTTAAATTTCGTTTTATTTACATTGTTTTCAACCCAAAAACTGTAACTGCTTCCTGGATTGCTTGCATCGTGTTGTCTAGTAACTTGAACTGAAAAAACATCATTCGGAAAAGGAAGTGGAAAGGTAACTACGGGATCTCCACTCGTAAATCCAACGACTCCCCATTGAAGAATAATACCCCCAGGAAGCATTGTGTAACCATTTCCAGAAGCTACAGGAACAAAATTTCTTGTTAACTGAATTAATCTATTTCCCCCGGTCAAGAAATACAAAGCTTCATCAGCATTTATTCCATCATTTATTTGAGCGCTAAGTAATTGTCCATATCCTGGCGTCGCAGTGTATCCAACGATAGGTTGATTATTCGGCATATTTGTAGCTATCGTAGATACAGGAACCATATGTATAGGTGTATGATATCCTTTTTGAGCTGTTGCGTTATCAAATGGTAAATGGTCCACACCCATAACCACATTGGCTTGATTAAAATTGTCTTGTAGATTTTGATAATCTACATTAAGTGGAACTGTACCAGTAGGTACTAAAGGGTTATATGTAGGCATATTTCTCCTAAATTTGTGTCATTCGTCCTGCAGCTCTTAACCAAAGAACTTGGGCATCTATTTGCACATCTAATTCTTGTTCTTGTCCCGCCATCTGTGCATTGGAAAATGTGTATTGAAGAGTAATAAAGTTAGATCGTGTAGGACAATACACACGCTGCCAGAATTTTGTTCCCCCTACATTATTCAATGAGGAAGAACTTGTAGGAATTATCGCATTGAAAAACGTATCGGCTTCTATGGGTTCATTTCCATTATTTATCTGGTTTTGTGGAAGGATATTTGAGGGAAGATTGTCGTTATAATCTAGGTAAATATTTAGCGATATTGCACCCGGATTACTTTGCTCAGATGATTCCATTAAAATATCTATATACCCTATCTGAATGCTTTGACCTTGATCTATAAAATTGAATTTTTTACTCGTTATATTAAAGTTGTCTCGTACTTTTATTAATCCTCCTCCTTGATAGCTCCCAGAAGGAACGTCTAATTGAGGATCAGTAAATTCCATGGAAATAGGATCGTATGTGAATAAACTAAAAGAATTTTGGTCTATGACGTCTATCCCGAAAATTCCGTTATTTAAATTATTGTATGGGCTTGTAGAAACAATCCCTGTGATTTGAATGACAGCATTACTATTTAGATTATGATGTGGGCAGGTGATAACAGTAGCTGTCCCAGTTACTGGAGGACCTGCTACTCCATGGCCTACAACATCTGATATAAAAAGACTAGAGTCATTTGTTGTGCGTTGATCTAATATTTCTATAAATCCCTGTTGATTTCCTCCTACAATAAATGGAAAAGCCTGTGGCTGTTCTATCCAAGAAAATGGGCATTTAATCCACGGATCTGGTGTATTTACCCATGTACGACTAGATTGTTCCTGATATGTTCCTAATGTGGTTAGAGAATCGTCGAATAAAGCCCACGAATCATTTTCGTAGTTATAAACGAGTCTTTGATTTGGGAAAACCCATTCAGAAGTTGCTACCTGTCCTGAATAAACAGGGACAAGAGGCACAGTCCAATAAGCAAGACGATTAGGAAAGTCTCTGATTCCCTGTACCCTAAAAACTCCATCATTAACACTATTAAAATCAAAAACAAAATCTGGAATTTTGATATCAATGCGCTTGGATTGATAGCTATCACATTCAATAACTCCTTTATCTCCGATACCTAATAAAGAAGTGTCAAATTGTACCGAAGAAAATGGTCCTTCTGCACCTAATTCACTATTTACTTTCTCAATTTGAAAGGGAGCAATAGAACGGCCAGTATAACGTAACTGCCAAGTAGAACGCTCACAATAAATGACCAAATTATCTCGGACAAAACCAACTGCAATAATATCTTCACTAGTTGGAATATCAAGAAAACCACCCTGCCCACGAATATCATCTCTCCAAGAACCTGTTGCAGGTGGCCCTACTTTATATGGTATGAAAGGATTTCCGATTGTAGACCATCTGATTCTATTTGAATAGTTTAAAGAGCTTCCTGCGCTAGGACCTTCCCATGTATTGAAAACGACCATTCTTCCCCTGTATGGCAGCATAGAAAGCCAATTGGTGAGAAAGTTAGTAGCATCAATTTGTGCCCAAGGTGAATTAACTGCTGGAGTTGTATCGTGATAAAAATCAACCCAAGTGACCCCGTCAGTTATACGTGGAGGGTCGGCTAAACTTCCAAACTCTCCCGTATTATTTGTAACCCAGAAGAGTTTCCTGTTGCTTGTTGTAAATTGTGTGGTATATGCAGGAGGATTAGTTAAAATTTGTGAACTGACCCAATAATTAGTAGACCAAAAGAAATCGGTAGCTTTGTAATCTCCTAAATGGGCATTCCAAATAGTCCCAGGAATAAATTCCTGAAACTGTCCTGTACTTGCATTAAAAGTATACGCGTAATTTTGATCAAAAAAAACAGTTTGATCATTTGCACTATTTTGTAACTCTCTAATTCTAATCCCCATCACTGGAAGGCCAGGAAAATATTGAACTGCTGTTGTTACCTTTGATCCTGTGATTGTGAGAACTCCAGTTGTCCTATTTAGCGTTGCAGAGCCGCTAGAATTGGTTAAAAGAGTAACAGGGTTACTACCACCTGGATCATTGAATACATCGCTTCCTACGACAAAAGAAGCCACTCCTGATTGAATTGGTTGTGGTGATATAGTAACCATCAGATTTCCAGATCCATCTGTTGTCCCTATATTTCTTTGTAACCTTCCTAAAAGTTGATATGCTTTTTTCCTTTTAATTTTTTCTCTCCAAACATATGCATTCTGTAAAATGGGATAAGCATCATCAGGCAGTAGAAATTCCTCTCTCTCCTGGATAAGACCAGCGCTGTTTCCTGTGATTTTAAGAGGAGAATATCCAACCATCTAAAATCCAGCTCCTATTCCCCATCCACCATTTCCACATCCATAACCTGTTAAAGTTGTATTGAACATGGTGATATTTGGTTGGTATATTTCTTCAACTGCTTGTCTCTCCAAAACGAGTGCTTCTTGGCGCCTAAATCCTTCTTCCAGATTTGCGACTCCTTCCATGTCTTGTCTATCTCTCAATATCTCCCTAGCAACTCCGTAAGCAATATATTGCCACCATTGATTGAGCACGGGATTATCTGTTGTCATCATGAATTGCGCAGGAGTTTGATAAGATTCTACCTCAACTAGATACACATTATCGGGCACTGGGCGTATTGTGAACTCGTTATTCCAAAATAGAAGGTTGTAAGGACGCCCTACCTGATATTGGGCAGCCCATACATTCAATTGACTGCCTGGTTGAAGCGAATTAGGAAGCAGGATATTCATTTGAGTTGTGACGTAATTCACTGTTCCACAGTACTGTGGAGTCAATGGACTTGGAGGATAAGCAGAATTAGGAGGATAATTCGCATTTTGCTGCCCTCCTATCGGAGAAAGTTGTGGAATGGCTGGCTGCTGAGCATTTCCTGAATCAAGGTAAACGTTATTTCCAACAGCATTCTGTTGTATGAATAGGAGTCTTCCTGTGGTAGTGTTACTGCCAATTCCATTGGAATCAACCACTCCACCACCATCATCGATAATTCTAATAGCGTTACCATTAACATCTATTCCACCTATTACAACTTGCGTACTCAATATCCCAAAATTAGGTTGAGGAAATGGATTTTGATTATTCCCAAACAGTGTGAATGAGAATGTATTGGAAGATGTCCAATTCCCCCCTGATGTATACGCTGTAAAGCCAGTGCTGTCTATACCATTTAATGTGAAAATATTTGCATTAACCACAGTGACGGTGTAAGTATTCCCGTTTAACTGTGTCATTCCTCCTACGTTGGAGATTGTTATAATAGAGCCAGTTTGTAAACCATGAGCAGGACTAGTGATTTGACAAGGATCCGATTGAGTAGATCCAGTTATACTTCCTCCCGCTCCAGCTCCTACTTGAAATTGTGTAGGAGGTCTGGGATAAAGATTAAATAACTGGTCCCTATTCTTAAAAAAGTTTCCTAGTATGCCCTCAAAGTAGATGGGAGCCCTAAATCCCTGATAATTGTTTACATCCACAGGGTAACGATCTACGTTAGGAATTGTCAAGAATTTATAAACAGATCTTTGTTGATCTATTTTTATTGCGTATGGGAAGTCTTGATTGTAGAATGTGTTGACATACTGAGCTATCTGAGCGCTGCTCAATGTAGATTGGCTTGCAGACGCCGTCAACCGACGCACTTTCTGCTCAATCATTGAGTAAGTAGAATTTGCCTGAACAACAGCGCTCATAAACCACCCATGTAAAGCTGCTTTACTTAGAACCCATGCGCTACAAATCTATGCAACCACTCTCCCTCTTCATCTTGCGCAAGAGGGCTTTCATCCTTATTTACTGAGTTTCCATCTAAGCTGACCAATCCACTTCTCTTCTTCATGATTTTGTTTTTATCATTCACTTCATTCACAAGACCCAATGGAACGTCATAAACCTTTCCTGGAATGAAATGCCAAATTTGAATCGGGTCTCCAGCATATTTGCAGTAAGGTTTTGTCAATCTTTCATGTCTCCCACGTGAATTCAAATATTCTGCTTTCACTATTCGGGAATCTTCTTTTTTCTGTTTTTCTAATTCTTTTTTGTGTTCTGGCTTCATGTTTTTAAATTCATCGAAAACAACACTGTTCGTTAAAACGTTAATGAGCCCATGTTGTTCTCCAGAAGCAGTTGCCATTACTAATTGTGTCATGCTAATTACCTATGTTGGTTAAATTTTGAAAAGGGACGGCATTGGTTTGATTACTGTACTGCAAATTTCTAGATCCAGATGGAGAGAGACTTGCAGGAATTTCTACATTTCCACTAGGAACTACAAAGGCATCGAACAAAGTGGAATTGATATTTAGAGAAAAATTTGATCCATTAATCGCAATGATCGTTCCCACTAGACCATTTGCTTGAAACATTCCATATGAATTGGGGACAAAAAGCCTTATGGCCATTCCTACAATGTAGGTATTTGCCTCTGTTGTAGGATTTCCAATCTCCACAGATACAACCATAGGGGATGACTGTGTAATTGCTGTAATCAGCAATGAGCTAGGAATTGCTATAACAGGAGGTAGGTATTGGTTGGGCATTTATTAATTTCCCATGCATCTGTTTGTGACATTTAAAACATAACCATTGAACGTCAAAAGGTTTATCGTAATCCTTATGATGTGCTTCCATTTTTCCCTCAATGCCACATCTTTGACATTTATTCCCTCTTTTAATTTTCCCCCTACGAATTGCATTAGTAATTCGAAATCTTGCATTAATTTTATTTCTATTTTTCTCTTTGTATTTTTTCTGAGTATCTAGAAATCTTTCTCTGTTTTCTTGTCTCCATTTTTTCACTAATAGTAGTGTTTTACTTCTTGCTTCAGGAGTTTTTCTCCTTGCTGCTATTATTTCCCTATTCTTTTCTCGATCCTTCGCACTGTATTTCTTAGATTTTTCAGGATTTTTTTCACGCCATTTTCTAAGTTTATCCGCACATTTTTTCCGATTTTCTTTATTGTATTTTTTTCCTTCTAAAGATTTACAAATCTTACAATATACTGATAAGCCATCTTTCCTAGTCTTACATTTGGAAAATGCTTCTTCATTCTTTTCACATTTGCATCTTGCACATATTTTCATAAACTGGTAACCTCCGTTGATTAGAGGTTACCAGTTTCGGTTATAACATCCAAGAATTATGAGGGGACAGGCGCATTGATGGTACCGGTCTCCATTTTGAATGCTTGCCACATAATCACATCATTGTTACCACCTCCAGGAGCCAATGTACCTGCGGGTAGTATCATGTACGGAACGAAAATACTCGTTCTAAAAGGCACGGAACTGAAGTTATACCCAGTTGTCACGTTAGTGATTGGATTAAACGTAGCCGCTTGTCCAGCAGGTGCAACTGTCGCAAACAATTGAGTTGTTGGCGATCCAGAACTTGCTGGGAAAGCAAATGCTGTGTAGCTTGTCGTATTCACATTGATAGTAAAGTTATACGTATCAACTACAGAAACGACAATGGCAGGCTTGCTTTGTGGCTGGTTAAAGTTATTGAGTTGAGTCATTCCAAAAGATCCTGGAATGGTGAACTCAATTTTTTGACCAACTACTAGTCCATGTTGTTGAGAAGTTGTTACTTGTGCTTGAGAAGCTTGAGAAACAGCTGTCACATACAGGAAACTAGGAGCAACTGGAGTTGTAATTCCATTAGGAGATTGAGCAACTCTGCGCACTGTGAACGCAGTAGCGGCAGCTGCAAATCCTGAAGAATTCAACCCTAGCAAAGTAAACTGAGAACCACTTACCGAAGAAATGGTAAATGTCATTCCAGAAATTTGCTCCATTCCAACAGCATTATAAATAATGACTTGGTCACCATTCGAATATGTGTTGGTAACAGATGCTACAGCAGCACTTGCTTGAGTGATTGTGGTACCTGTTAAAGCAGCTTGAGGAGCAGGGAAGGCGTTTACATAAGTAAATCCAGCTCCACTAAGATTGCTAAAACTATTAGCATTCATAGCAGCAGAACTACTCCCTTTATACCAGCAGATCCCATCATTGGATGAGTTCAACTGACTTGCCACACTTTCACCACCGTTAAACCATTCTCCAATCACGCAAGTGTTTGAAGCAGGGTTTTTTGTGATTTGTGTCAAATTCATGGTGCGGAAGTAATCAACACCTGAAGGCAGCGGAACAATCTGATTAACCGCAGTAGCAGGTTGTATAAAAGTACCTTGAGTAAGAATAGTAAAAGGCATATTTCAATCTCCTTATGATGGTTGGAATGTTGTAGCATTCAAGCCAGAGATCCAGTTTTGGTTTGTAATTGCACGTGCAATCGCAAACTTTGCATAGAGTTGGCTGTTTTGAGCCACTGAGGACACAACCCAAGGAGGACGATAACCAATTACAGCCGTGTAATTGTTTTGTTCGATTTTTGCAGCAGCTTCTAAACCGAACATGGGTATTGTATAGACAGTGTTTCCTTTAAGAGAGATCCCTGGCGTCCTGGCTGCTTTAGAAGAAACAAACCAGCGGAATCTAGAGATCGAGCAATACTCCTCTGGTCTGATTCCTTCTTGAGTTGGATATGCTGATTTAAGCAATACACCTTGAACTTTTTGAAGGTCAGCAGTCAGATTAGTACTTGCAAGAGCAATGAATGCATCCCGCACTCCAGCAGTACCAAATTTCAGAGTTGCCTCTAAATTTGTAAGCATGGAGCGTGCATCATTACCAAGGAGGATAGTCTCAATGTTATTGATGTCATTCAAGCTTAGATTGCTTGGTTGATCCCCATTCAAACCGCCAGTACAGTTGATGTATGAAACTGAACTGGAGAATAGGTCTCTCATCAATAAGTCTTCTTTCTCACGAAGCCATTGACCAAGTAAAGCAGTGAATTTTGTAAGAGTTTTGCTGTTCTCCCAGAGAACAACTTGTTCGTTAGTAACGATCGACTTGGCATAAATTTCCATTGTCGCGTCGATATCTGTACGAACTGGGACCTCAGATGCTGGATCAATACCAGAACCATCTAATTGACCACCATCAGTTGAGAGACGCTCAAAGCGGCTCATTCTAGTGGTTTTACCTATATAGCTTTCTGCGTGATGGAGATCTACTCCGAAAGAGTGGATCAAATTGAACATAGGCGTACTTAATAAGTCTTCCGATGCCTGGACTGGCAACTCGGGAGCCATATTTTGTATGCCGGTAATTCCTGTTTGGAATGACATATTTGCCTCGCTGTAAGTTGATTATGTTTTCGTGGTTGACGAAACCAAAAGCAGTCTTACGTTGGCGAGGCGTATACTTTGCGGCCTGGTGGCTAACTAGCGAAGAAAGCCCATGGAAATCCGGCTATTCGCAAATTATCAAGACCAATATTTATTATCAATGATATTTATCTTTTTCTTATCCAACTCCTTTCAAAACTTGTTGCATTCTTGCCCAATTGGCTGCCTTTCTATCTTCACTCAATCGCGTCCCCCCGATGGTGTCTGCAGTCTGAGTAAGGCCAGTAGAAGATATAGACTTAGGCTTAGAAAAGTTAGCATCTGCTTTCGCCGCTTCTTTGCGTGAACTTGTATTATTTGGGACAAACTTTTTAATGGCTAGATAAATATCAGCCCATTTGTCATAGCCATCTCCTAATCTTTTCAATGGACGTGACACTTCTGGATAGTGATACTCCAAATAATCTAGATTTTCAGGAGTAATCGTGTTATTAAAATCAGGATAGGTTTGAACCAATCTCTGAGGATACTCTTGTGCTTCTCTCTCCTGTCTTGATCTCTCCCAGGCAGCTTCTCTTTGAGCAATGGCTTGCTGAACCTTTTTTTCTATTCTTTGGTCTTCCGTTTCCTCTTCTGGATATGTTGGAGATTGATTTTGTGCTGTTGAATTCTTGGAAAATGCAGCTTCCATTGCTGCTTTTAGAGCGGCAACTTCCGCATCTTTCTCCATTGCTCGTTTTTCTGCTGCTTCTTTCTCTGCTCGATCTTTTTTTCTTGCTTCTCTGAATGCTTTCCAGTTAGGATCTTCTGGTGGTTCAACAGTTTCCTTTTGAGTGGAGGCACTTTGTGCTGGGGGATTTTCTGGAGCTGGTGTAGGAACTTTATTTTCTGTTTTTTCTTGAAGTTGTGGTTGTTCTGGTTTATTTTCAGCATTAGATACTGTCATATAAGGCACTCCTATGGATGATTTAAATGAGCTAACAAGTACTTTGGAACGGTCTGTTAGTCATTTGGAATATGACATGCAAGTGAAAAAAATAAAAGAAGAATTGATTAAAAAATTTACAGATTATCAGAAAACGATTTTATACCTATCTGCAGATGCCCCCATCACGATTTTAAATCTGCCTAAATCAATTGAGAATTCCTTGATGATCCACGGGTGTTTGCGTGTCTATGACATTATTGATTTGGATTTTACTAAAGTCAAAGGGCTCGGTACTGTCCGAATCAGGGAGCTTACAACCCGCCTTAACGAGTTCCTCTCTATGCTGTAGGAAGTATTCATGTTCAGAAAGCATTGTGATATCTTTGTCCTTTCTTACATAATTCCAAAAACAACCATTAAAAAAGGCAATAGACCATGCTCGCATTGTGGAATATCTTTTGTCCACCCGGCTTAATGACGCCAGCTCCGCCATTACCATATCCGGAGGTAAGCACCATAGCAGCTTTGTTATCTTATCTAGTGATTTATTATATAAGAATACGGTCTGGTTAGGCCGTGGCTTTGGTAGATAGGGCCAACAATAGAATTTTCTTCTGACTGCATTACATAGAAGGGGATCACTGGCTAATACCATGACAACACAAAATTCATCCTCATCTATCATGTTCTTGTAGATATTTACAGACTCATAGAGATGCTTTTCGATGTCATCGGTCATTGCATGACCGACCTCTAAAGCATTGTATTTCGTGGTATCTTGACGAAGTTTATTAGATATTTCCCCGGCAGTTTTTCTTTGTTCTGTCACTATATTTTCACCAGCCCGTTTTTATAGTTTTTCTTGTAAGCACGCCATTGCTGATGGGTGTAATTAGGAAGGAATGTTACTATACTTCTTCTTAGAGATTTTACGACTGACTTTCGCATGATGCTTCTTTGATTCTTTTAAATACATTTTCTAAATATCTACATGCGGTTAATCTTGTTTCGAATTCTGCGATGCACCATTCTTTATAGTCATCATCTCTGCAAAATACTCCGTATGATTCTGCATTTATTCCTTTAATGTGATGTGGAATTTCTTCAATCCAGAAATACTTTATATTTTCTAGACGCAACATTTGATCTTTCTCTGTATAAATCCAAGGCATTAGTGGTCACACTCGTTGATTTTTTTGTCTGATGTTTTTCTTATCAATCTTTCTAGCAATTCAATAACGATTCTATTTCCTGTTTCAGGAGTAATTTGGGATCCTCTTTTTTTTAAGATATCTATGAGCTCTAGATCTGTACATTCACAAATATCTATTTTAACACGTGCAATTTCGTCAATATTCAATGATCACACTCGTTGATTTTTGTATGTGGTGTAGGTCTACTTTTTCCAGTTCTGGGAAGAAAAGCTCCCCATGCACTGCTATCTCCATGCGGAGTTATATCCATATTCTTTTCCCATTGCTCATGGGGAATAGCGCAACCGCTTCCGTGTTTAATCACATCTGCAGTTTTGTCTTTAGAGTAATCGGGATTATGATGGGTTTTTTTCATAAATATCCTTTTTTTAAATAGATCCTGGTAGGAATTGCACCCACGACCTCTCCCTATATCGTACGATATAGATCATCGCGCTCTAACTGCTGAGCTACAGGATCAAAAACGTTGCGTGTTAGGATTGAACTAACGGGGATGGTTCTTATCCCATCCGGCTCGATCAGGAGCGTGCCTCCCACATCTCGGCGTACGCAAACATAATTAATACTTCATTTTATGTTTTTTTGCATAGGATGCTAACGCGTCCACATCTTTTTTGTATTCTTCAGCTTGATTCATCTCGCTGGAATATTTTCCGTCAGCTGTCATAACATCTGACATTTTATGTTCGTGATGGCCTTTATTGAATTGAGCCATCGCATTATGCTTCCCATGAGCTTCCTTGCTATGTGCCATAAATACTCCTATGCAGCAACTTGTGCTGGTTGTTGTTGTGAGGCTTTATTGACCTCTTTGATGTATTGAGCCAACTCTAAATTATTCCTAAAATTATTTAAATCTAAATCTTCGAGTTCGATCATCGCTTTCACCATATCGAGATCAGCTTGTGTCTGCTTATGAATCGCAGATGATTCTATTTCATCCACCTTCGCCATATCCATTCGTGCTTTGGCCATGATGCCTGTAATCTTTGCATCATCTATTCTAGATTGTAATTGCGCTTCCTGTTGAGCCTGTTGAGCTTGTGCTTGTGTTTGCTCTTCCATATCTGCAATGACTTCGCGCTTATTCGTAATGAACGCAGCTCTAATAATGGATTTATCCGCAATATTCATACCTATTTGTTTAAAGTGAAGTAGTTGTTGAAGCTCCGTTTGCCTTTGTGTTGTAGAATAGTTACCTTCTTCGACTGCAGTGGAATATTTCTGACTGTGAGATGTCCAAAATCTGGGATCTGCATCATGACCAAGGATATTCCGTATCTTACCCTTAGAGAAGTTTTTTCGAATGGACTGGAGACGTATTTTCCCATAAAGCCGTTGGGAGTAATCAAGCTTGTCAAATATGGTTTGTAGTGTCGTAAGACCAGCTCCTTGCCTGAGCATTGACAAAATTCCAGATTTATCATCAGTCGCTGCGCCCAGAAGTTCTTCATTTACACCTGATATTTTTGTTATATCTTCAGCTAGGGAATTAGAAAGTTCTATAAGAGATTGAGGAATAGAAACTGGCTCAATCCTCTGTATTTCATTGGGTAAGTGGCCTGATTTCAATGGTACTAGGAAACCATCCCCTCCACTGGATTGACGGAAGCATTTAGGGTCTGGAACTACATCTACAGGGTATATCCACCCGGCATTTAAACTAGATTGCAGTATTTGAAGCTCAATGACTTTGCGCATATTGTAGAGAAATTGAGCATCTCTGAGATTTCTTATTACTCCCTGCTTCCTCCACGCATATGCGATATCTTGTTCTATGTAGCACTGAACGGGGACGAATGGATAATCATCAATATTTAAGAGATTGGCTCCGTTGTATACTATTTTTCCTGATAGAGCTATCACCATTTTCACAGTGGGAACTTGTGTTTTTTTCACAATTAGCCAGGGCTGTTGTGCTAAAACACGCTCCATCATTCCATCATCTTCGGACTCATCTTCCTGCCATTCCACCGCTTCTCCAGACATAGGGTCCAGAATAATGTTTGCCTCTCTACTCGTCCTATAATAGAATTCGTCATAGGTAAATAGGTTATTAACAGCCACGTTCTGCAGTTCTGCTTGCATTGGAAAACGACCATCTTTCATTCCCCCAGGTTTCATTTTGTCTATTTCTTTTGAGTAACCTGGGAGGAGCATTTTAGCCATCTCTTTAGATGTCCAACGGCGTCTCCAAATGCCATTACAATCTGAAAGATCTTGCTTTCTTGTGTATTGGTCTATTAGGTAATTATTGTACTGAACAGAATCTGTGAATAGATCCCCAGAGATGGGGTCAAAAGTGTAGTCAGGATATATATGTAGAAGAGTTTCACCAGTGTCAACTGCCCCTTCAAATGCTTGAGAGAGATATTCTTGAAAACCATCGCGATCATCACACCATCTTAAAACACGATTGTAATCATCTGCAAGGGGATCATCATTTTCATGTATAGGGAGAGTGATTGTAGATTTGCGATTTTTACGTTGAAAACCGCAGATCATGTTGATGTGGCGACGAATCAAATTGAAAAAGAATCGCTGCACATTCTGAGAATTTTGCCCATACACTTGCGTATAAAGTTGTTGATCCCCAACTTTAAATCGCTTGTCTATGGCCCCCTGTAGCCAGTAGGTAGAGTTTGTCGTGTAGTTACACTGATAGAACCAATCCATCATTTGTTTTAGGTCTTTCGACTTAACATCAGATGGGTCTATGTATCCTAGGGAGAATTCACCAGACTCGTATGATCCCATTGAGAAACCTGTGTAAATTTAAATTCACAGTACCACAATCGGATTTATACAAAAAGAAGTGTTTATTTGTCTATTTTTTCTAAAATCCTCCTATTTCTGCATTGAATCTAGAATACATATCATCATCCCCGAATACCTTCCTTCTCAACTGATCATGAGAAATATTCTCATCGGGGTGATTGAACTCTCCTCTAGGAAATGCAGAGCACACAGCGTATCTCAATGCATCACAAATGTGATCATCTTTTTTCACTGGTTTATCCTCTCCTCTGTCTGCAGCCTTAGAATCCCATGCGTAAGATTGTATCTGTTCTCTTAATGTTGTGCATCCTTTTTGTATGACGATATTCTTGCCGCTAATGAACTTCGAGCATATCTTAATGCCGAGTAGTACATCGTTATTTGCATCCAAAACAGGGAGATCTGCTTGTCGAAGCGCAATTTTAAGACTTGCGGCTGCAGGGTCAACATATATTGCAGAGACGTTTTTATATCCGATAAAATCCTTGATATCTCGTACAAGCTCCTGGTCAGTCTTAGATCGACCTTTCTTAGCTGAATCATAGTAATATTCGGATTCCACACGGATTTGTGGCCATTTATTTGGAGTAATCGCGCATACCACAGCGGCCGTTGCGTTAGTTGTCCCGTAATCCACCCCAACGATATAATAACTTGGGGTAGGAAACGGATGTTCGTATTCGTTGTCATGATCGTAGCAATCATAAATAGCTCCATGTGCAAGTGCCCATTCTCCAAGTATGTAACGTTTATACCACATACCAGAATAGGATGCTTTAAGTTGCTGTTTATATGGTTCATCAAGTGATGGGTTATCTTCTAGGGAAAAATTCCAGTGTACTAGATCCAATGCAGGTTTATCTATGTAGTCCTTTTTTAACCAATGCGCTGGGCCTTCAGGGTTGCAGGTTGCTAGGAGTTTTGCTCCAGGAACTCGCAGACGGCTTTCCAGCATCTTCCAAAAAGGTTCTGGCAGGTTTGTTGCTTCGTCCACATATGCAAGGGCCAATGTTGAACCCTGAATCGTAGACACTGCCGAGACATCTGGAGCGCCAACAAACCAGACAGTCCTATCGTATAATTGATCCTGTTGACTCTTGTCTGTTGGACATGGGAAACCTAATCTTTTGTAAAGATGCCTAAGTATATTTCTTTGAATGGAAGTGCGATTGACTCCGATAATCATTGCATCGCCAGGCGGACCGTTTTTTAGGTCATAAATTAGCCTCTCAATGCTTGCAAATGTCTTACCTGAACTTACAGCCCCAACCCAGATATTAAAGCGATGTGTAGCTTCTGCGAAACTTTTATCTTGTTTAGGACTTGTGGCCACTTATACCCACTTATAGTTGAAATCAGCTATAACTTTATGGTATTACTTTATTTAATTTTTCTTGAAGATCAGCCACATGGGCTCTAAGTAGAATATTTTCATGTGACAGTGTGATGGTATCTTGATATGGAGAATCTTTCGATTCTTCTTTTCCTTGGCCTAACCATTCCTTACCTAATAATAAAAGCATGTTTACATTACCACTCAATGCTTTCATGTATTGTGTGTATTTAATATTTGCCTTACCAGCATCCTGAAAATCTACCCCGTAATCCCCAAAACTTACTCCGTATTCTTCTTTAAATCTTCTATAAAAAGTATCTATTTTTATTGAAAACACTGCTGCTATTTCTTTTGCAGAACATCCAGCTTCTAATCTTTTTTCTACAATATTCCAGTTAATTTCCTTTGGGGGTCGGCTCATATCCCTTCTCTAAATTGGTTTAGATCATGGTATACACCACATTGGGAGTTTAATCAAGAATATATTTGTGAGTGAGGTTGCGAACAAGGGGCAAAGCGAGTATAAATAAGATAGGATGATTAACCTTGGAGACTATATGTCCTATCTTAGTTATGCTTTGCCCGTAACAGATTATACGCTTAGGAATGCTTTATTGTGGGGAAATTGTTCTCTCCATTTTGAAAAATCTACTCATGGGACCTGGGGAAAAAGGGCTGTACATGCACTTATCTGTCTCATTGAATTGCCTCCTGTGATAAGCCAAATCGCTTCACTATTCGAAATGGTGATAGCTAAATATCTAATCGAGAGATTTAGAAAATTTACTCAGAACCTCCCTGTTTCTCCTGTAAAAGTGATCACCCCAATAATCACTGAACAACAAAAAAAAGTGGAAGAAACTCAAAATGAATCTCCAAAAGATGGTGCACCCGCAAAACAATCGCTAAATCTGCCGGATGCACCAATAAGTATGTTAGATAGTAGCCCAGTGGATTCACAAAATCAACAAGAATCTCCTGGTCCCTCTCCATCTAGCAGTCAAATTTCGGATACTCCTAGCACTGACAGTGAGACTCCTGTATCAGTAACAACCACGGCAGAAATGCAATTAGAAAGAGCGAGACAGGAGCAGCAAACAGAGAATAATTGCCTGATTGCGTAAAGCCGCTTTACATTGATTCATCTCGTTCGTTACATCATCCCAGTAAGGAAAATGGTCATCACAATACGCTGGCGCATTTTCATCAAACTTGTCTAGCCATTGTGCTTTTTTTGCACATTTTGTGCAATTTTTACCTAATTGCTTGAGTTGTGGAATGGTCACTAACATTTTTTTTCTTTTGTTAATCCAATTTCTTCACGCCATTGTTCAGAACCATCTTTACTTGTCACACAAATACCATGATAATGACTGCCTATCAAAAAATCCACTGTGTCATATTTTTGATTTTTCTTGTAAAATCTATATAGCATTATAAGCTCTTCAATTCCAATGGGTGTGCTTATAATAATGCCAAACTCATGATAAGTGACGCTAAAGCTATTCATGTCTACACATCAATGTCCTATTATTTAATAACTTTTTCTTTTTTAAATTCTTGCAAAACTTTAATGAATAATTTTTCAGATATTAAAATTCTTCTCCCTATGCGTACGAAAGCGACATGAAATTTTTTTTGCCACTTCGTTGAACCAAATATAATTGATCTCATTGAACTTTCTGATGGCCATTCCCCTTTATGTTTTTGACAGAATTGTCTGATAGTTAATAATGGCCCTATTTCTTCTTCATTAGAATCTACCTGTGCCATACGAAATCACTCCCTGTTAGCTTCAATACGTTTACACTTACCCTTCGGATTATCTCTGCTGAAGCCAAAGAAAACAAGCAAGTGGTGAAAAAGGTAAACGCCAGATCTTTATGCCCGCAGGTGTGTAAATCTACCGTGTTTGATAGCCATTTCATTGCAAGCAATCCCACCGAGATATCTAAAATTGGACACCTGCGCACAATGGGAGAAAGGGCGGTGTCACACACTTCTGCGATTTGTCTAAATGGGCTCAATGTAAATAGGTCTGTCATAATTTCTCCAATGATTTAATGTGAATTCTATTTAGTGGCGACTGGAAGTCCGTTTTCAGTACAACCGATTAGAAGATGCAATAGACACTTCACCCACGTTTGACGATACTCTATATCCATGCATTCCTCATGTATTTCATGGTTTTTTATTCTATTCGCAAGTTTTTTTATGTCTTCAAATGTTTCTTGTCCTTCTTTACTTTTCAATATGGTATCGAACATTTCATTTCCAGAAACAGCGCCATAACAAATACAAGGCATTAGATTTCTCCCTTTTTTTCATTAAATTCCCCTATCTCCAGGCTGCCAATTAGGATTCGGGCCTTTGATATTCTTACCCATCCATAACGTTATAAAATCCTGCAATTCCTCAATGGTTTCTATGATAGGATCCGACTGAGAGGCACCTATATAAAAATCCATCAGCATATTGTATATTATCTGCTTATAGCCATTATGTACCTCTTGCTTACTCATCTTTTTTAATTCTTCCGGTGTCATCTTAAGTAAATTTTTTGTATTTTTCATCATGAATCCTTCAATTCATATTCTTTCAATTTCTCTTTATATTTTTCCAAACTCATATGTCTTCCCGATAATTTGGCCGGCCTTTCATTTGATAAATGAATTTCTGCACTTTCTCGCAGTCATTAAAGTCGCCTCTAAAGAAAACAACTGCACATCCTAAATGCGGAGAATCTCCCGTCAGCACAAAGCGATTCATTTTGTGGAATTTCTCTATGCCTTGTTTGAAAGGACAGTCCTTCATCTCTTCCGCAGACTTCCACGTGCCACAACTGCATTTTCCGTCCTCTATTGCTGAGCCGCACATATCACACCTGTCCATTTTCATCTCCTTAAATTTTTTCCTTATCGGCTTGTTTTCTTTCTTTCTCATTTTGCCAAGGATATCTTCCATTTTTCGAGAAATAATCTTTATTTCTTAATCTTTCTAAGTCCATACAACTCTGACAACGCATTTCATGGAACTTAGTCGCATTCTTTATAGTTCTAGTAGTTCGTATTTCATAACAGCCGCAGATACACCGAACGACCCATTTATTGAACTTATTTAAAGAAAAAATCCCTATCACAGTAAAATTCCCAAAAAATTTTCCGGTGTAATCTATAAAATTTGGATCTTTTCTCACATAGGTGGGTAATTTTCTGATATCTGTAGTAGGAATAGGGTCTGTGCTGAATAGGTATGTTTTACAATTTATAGCTGGGTTGTAATGATCTCCAGAATCGTATACAACTTTTTTAGCTGTAATATCTCTAGGAATAGTATGATTTTTATCGAAACCAATTTTCACAAAATCACCCTAATCGGCTTATTGACTGGTTCGTAGTGCTCATTCACATGGCTGGCGTTGACATATTTAATCATTCCAATCTGTGCACATTTCCCGCCATTTTCATGGATATGTCCAAAAACATGAAGCTTCAAATTTGTACTACCCCTAAATTTATTCAATAAATATGTAGACCCGCATCTGTTTTTCGATGTCTGATCTAAAATGCCATAAGGAGGACTATGTGTTATTAATATATCTATGTCATTAGGTATCATCGCGAACTTCTCAGCCAGTTGTTCTTCAGTATCACAAGTGAAAGCCATGCAATGCGGATTCATTCCGGGAAAGGTCTTCGTCCAAGGAGATCCCCAGATCTTTATTTTCTTTGTTTCAGTCATTAGGACATCAATAGATACATGTGATGTTGATGCTGGATGAGCAACCTGCTTTTCGTAGTCGAATTCTGTGCCTGAATCGAAGAGATATTCCACTTTTTTATTTTTAACAGGTTCTTTTAGGCATAAATTGTCATGATTTCCGGCTATATAGATTACATGGCCATAATGTTGTCTACCACACCATTTAACAAATTCTAGATGTTCTTCCAACGTATCTCTCGCGGTCAAATCTCCTGCCACAATGAGAAGGTCTCCCCCTTCAAGAACGGGATAGTGCCCATGTAAATCCGCTATACAATCAATGATCATCGTTTGGCATCCAGGTTTTTATTCTTTCGTCAGTTAGTTCACATTCCATCCAGGTGTTTATCCAATCTTTCCTAACAATTCCCTTTGCGGATGGATCTGATAAAAAATCTAAAGAATCCTTAAGAAATTTTGTTAATATCCATTTAAGTGCTATTGATTCTGTATCAATAATCATTCATCAAACCATGTCTGATAGTGGTGTTTTATTCTATCCCATTCTTCTGTAAAGTATTGATAAGACATTCCTGAAGCACTATACCCATCGACTAATACACTCCAAAAAGCGCTAGCCCATAAAGTAGGTTCAATTTCAGGGTGATCTAGCATACAATTTTTTAGTAAATTGTATGCTGTTTCTATTTCTTCATTATCGGTTGGTTTTGGCGGTCTTCTTTCCATATTACGAATGTTCATTTTTAACTCATTTTATTTTTTTCTTCTAAAGCACCGATCTTCAATTCTATCAACTGGTCAACGATTGATTCGCATTGCTTTACACAGAATTCAATGTTTCTATAAGTTCTATTAAATAGCACATTGTTCTCAAATATATCCTTAAAGTTTTCCATCATTTTCTGATTCAAGGACTTAAGCTCTGGAGATTCATTTCTAAATTTTTCTATTGAAGGTACGAAATCTATGCAATGTCCGCAATCAAATCCAATCCAATGTCCATTACTTACTTCCCCAAATGTTAATCCAAAATGGCAATCAATCCCCATTTCTTCATATTTTTTATGGTGTAGTGGGTGATCCGATGGGACAAGCACATATCCACATAAATGGCCGCCGAAATAATGTTCTATAGGAGTATATGGTTCTTTTTCAATGACTCTTTTCACCATGCATTCATAATCTTTATACGAAAATTCTACTAAATCGGGTTCTTCAATCCATTCCCCATAACCTAAATGATTCATCTTAAATTCTACTGTATATTGATGCTTTACGCGCATTTTACTTCTCATAATTAAGATTTATTATTTTAAAGCTAATGGGTTTATGTCCTAATTCATTGATCGTAGAGCGAACTACAACTCCCTCTGTAGGGTGTCCATTTTCGTAGGTTTCCTCATCCCAATTTTTCAATCCTTCAAAATATCTAGTGTAGTATCCTAATACTTCAACCATCGGGAAATTAAGCATGCAGCAAAAATCATAATATTCTGAATGTTCTAGATATTTTTTGTTTTCTATATCATAGACAGAAAAAGCAAATCCCTCGATTGATTTGAGTCCAGCAGGATTTCCTTGTATATTTGGCCCACAAGTTTCCCATTGAATAGCATATCCATCTGGGAGATTTTCCTCTAATTCGTACTTAATAGCTATCTTCCAGTACCCATTGTTTTCGTCTTTTTCTAATTCCCAATTCCTACTGCATACACCGAATTTTCCTTTGTACTTAAATGCAGTTGTACTGCTTCCATCCATCTTTTGAGTGACGTATGCGGGTTTGTCTAATAGTAATTCTACCAATTCAGGTACGGATTGGTAGTTAGGTTCATCGGTTTTAGGAATAAATCCTGGAAATGGTCCTTTAACTTTTCCTTCTAATTGCACTGGTATGGGCTTGTGATATTTGGTCACCCCATAGAAATCAGTAATGTCTGTACCTATTTCAGATACATTCGGCATCAATAACGGATCAGGGCACATAGTAATCAGAACTTCGCTAGGAGCACCACGAAAGCGGCACATACGCACTCTCCACTTATGTTTCTCCATGAAGCTAAATTCTGATGTTTGCGGCAGTAGAGAATCAGGAAGAAAGACCACGCAGGTATCTCCCTCTTTAAAATCTCCTTTTCTTACTACTCCTCTCCATTTTCCTCCAACACCACAGACAACGGTAGCACTATCAATTTTATCGGCATTTTCCACATTTTCTAAGCATGCAATTTTCCCTACATATACAAGTCCTAAACTCATATAACTTTCTCTTTAAATGGATTTTCATATAGATATTTGTAAAGAGTTGGCATGCTTATGCCGTATTTCGTTGCAAGTTTTCCCTTGCTTATTCGTGTGGTTTCAAATTCCTTTACGAGACATTCTCTTTGGGTTGCATTGAGCTTCTTCTTCCTTCCTTCATATTTCCTGTGCTTCCTAGCTTCTGCTATTCCTTCTCGTTGTCGTTCTCTGAGAAATGACAACTCGAACTCAGCCACAGCACCAATAATAAAAAGAAGAAGATTAGACATTGAATTGTTTTTTCCATCGAACACCAAGTTTTCTTTTATGAAATGGACTTGTGCTCCCTTAGAAATGATCTTGTCAATTAATTGTCTAAGGTCGATCACATTACGTGCCAGCCTATCCATGCTATGCACGATTACAATATCATCTTCCCGGACAAAATCAAGCATTATCTGCAATTGAGGACGTGCAGTTGACCTGGCTGATGCATGATCTATAAATTTCTTATCTAATTCAATATCTACAAGCTGCCTGTCTGGATTCTGGTCAATCGTGCTTACTCGAATGTATCCTATGCGTTTACCCGTCATTATTCCCCACCTAATATTTTAGCTATTGTCATCCCCATCACAGTACCTAAGCAGGTGGCTGCTACGATGATAAAGAAAAGTACTGATAAAAATTTCACATCTTCCCAATTCGGCATTTTTCTTCCCTTTTTATTGTTTATGATGGTGCATCAAATGCGTCTTGAATTCCGCATCTTGTAAAGCAATTTTCCCTTTAAATTCTGCATCTTGCCTTTCTAATTTCCCATGAAAATCTTTCATTTCCTTCTGAATACTATCCAAAATTGATAAAATGTGTCGCATATCAGCTCTAGATTCTGTCCTATTCCATATGAATAAACCAAAAACCCCAATGAAAAATATTGCAAATTGTGTCCAATCCATGATTTTTCTCCTTTTTAAGATATTTTTTCGAATATTTCTCTTAGTAATTTCGGTATCTCATCAATTACTTCATCTCTATTAGATAATTCTTCTAAAGAAGAAGCTAAAAAACTAAGGGAAGTAGTAAATAAAAACATGTTAAATTTGTTTTTACTTTGACCAGATGCTTTCACTATTTCATCTATGAAATTATCTATGGCGTTTCCTAGTATCTCTCTTGATTTGGTTTCCTCATTCATTTTTTATTTCTCTCTTCGATGGCGCAGAGCCTTCCGTGAAAATCTTTCATTTCCTGATGAATTGCTTGTATTTGGTTTGAATTCTGTAAGTATAAAGGGATGGTAGATCCCAATATAGTCACTAGCACAATGACCATTTCTAACATTGGCTGCCACTGAAAGCGAATCTGATTTTCTTTTTGCATTTTACGCTCCTGTCGTCTGTTGTTTTATTTTTTTAATTTCTTCTATTAAGAAAATGACAATATCTAATAATCTCTCAGGTTCAGGAAATCCGCCTAATCTTTTGCATTGACTTAGATAACCTAAAATAAAATCAGTGTCATCTTCCCAGTCCATAGCACTTCTCCTTTGGTTGGCGAATTGTGGTAATTTTAACAGATGGGATTATATTTTAGCAAGAAGAAAAAATGGTCAGATGGATTTAAGGAATCAGATATTTTTCTGTTATAACGATAGGGAATACCCTATCTTGACTAAAAAATGTAGAGCGTACTAAAATATCAGAAAAAAGAGAGAAATTATGGTAAAAAGATTCCCAAACATGACGATGCAAGAAAAATTTGAGATTATTTTTTTGTATAAAAAAGGCGTTAGCGCTAAAAGAATCGCCGCTCACTATAATAGAAATAATGCGACAATTTTTAGAGTACTTAGTGAATTTTCTGAAAAAAGAGAAAAATTACCTATAGACGATTTACTAATCGAATTTTATTCCAATGCGGCTCACTCAGAAAAAATAGCTAGTGAATTCTCTGAAAATATAAAAAAAATAGGGCAATCCCTGCTAAAAAAACAGAAATAGTAAAATGACTACTTTATCTTTTTCTATTTCTTCGCCCATTTAATTCTTTTCTAATGTTTTGTTCAAATCTTCCGGTGGAAGGCTTATTTTCTCTTTTACTTAGTATTTCTAAGTGTGAATATTTTGGGAAAATACTTTCTACATACTCATTTATTATTTTTTCCTCATTCCCACCAAATAAACTATCGTAAATACCACAATCGGGGCAGGTGCAACAAAATTCCACAAAACCTCGTAGGATTGTTTTTATCGGCACTTGATCATATCTCTTAAATTTCATATTATCACTCATTGCGATATTCCTGGGTCTGGTTCTTTCATTATTTTTTCTCCATTTTCTTTCCAATGTGTCACATGAATGAGATTTTTGCTTCTTTTATCCCACCATTCACTAAACGAGTAATACGCATCAATCACTAAGAGTGGATATTCTTCATCTTTCACTTTATAACAATCATCTACTTGAGGGCGTCTTTCCTTTACGGAAATCCAATCCCCAATTGACTCTTTGGGTTCGTGAAATAAATCCATCAATTGAAATCTTTTGAACATTATCTACTTCCTACTCTTGAAATAAAAAATGAATATATATATCTACTATCTTCAACATTCCGTATTTTTTAGGTAAATTATCAGTATATTGATATGCAGGTGTCCAATTTTCTAAAGACATGAATTCATAAACTTTGTCTATGTCTTCCTTTTGGAAAACAACATACAAATGTTCTGAGTGTGTTAATTTTTTACAATGTTTGCATCTAGTCATTTTTAACCTCTATCACGAAACTCGCAATAATATCATCCTCAGGTATCAGAAATAAATTATCTTCTATCTGCATCTTTGTCTTGTATGGTTGTGCAAACACACATGCTCCTCTGCCATACATTTCCCCATCACTTTCTAATCGCAGGTAAGTTTTCTTTTTTTCCTCCCCTGGAATGATTAAATTGTTGCATTTCTTTTCTGTCACGATGTCTTGATTGGATACTAGTATAAATCCTTTTCTAGGGGTAATTTTCATTTATCTCCTCACTGTTCATGTTCTCAATATGTTTTAGACCATATTGTTGACGTCAACAATATGGTCTTGGATAGTGTATAAACCATTATCCCGGCGTCAGGAAAATGGTCGACGATTTATTGTAGGCATTTCTCTATTCTCAGTGTTATTTATATTTCTTCACCGCAATTTGGGCACGTTTTTTTACTTTTTTCCTTTTTTTTTGGGGATTCTTCATCATCTTCTTTTGAAATCCCCATCAATTCCTCTTCTGAAAATCCCCATTCGAATAGGTCCGTAGGCTCCCATTCATTTGCGAGTAGTTCCCAGTCCCATTGGCCTTGATTTTTGTTTAGTCCAATACATAACTCTTCTACTTCTGCATCAATGAGCTGTCTATTAGGTAGCCAACATTCAACGGTTTTTCCTTTCATTTTTTTGAGAATCTTAACGCGCTGATGGCCACCTATAATCGTCAGATCCTCATTGAGGATAGGTTTATCAATAAGTCCAAAATTCTTTATTAATTTTTCTAAGAGGTTAAACTGCTTTTTATCAATGCATCTGGGGTTTTTTGTGAAATTTTTTATTCGTTTCAATGGAACAGTTTCTATGTGCCAGGTAATTTGGTTTCTACTTTCCATTTACTTCTCCCCATTGATTTCTTTTTTCATTTAATGCATAATGTTTCAGAGGTAATTTATGGGCATACAACTAGAGTTTAATTTTTACGGGGAAAGTGCTGAAAATAGACGCTTTGCTCAAATGGAAGAGCAGATAAGAGAGATAAAAGAAAGCACAGATAAAGTTCGTAGGAAACTTTTTTCTGATATGAGCGAGCTAAAGAAAGCATTGTTTTACCTAAAATGTGAAAACCATGAACTTAAGCAAAAAATAAATAACATCCTAGGTGAAAAAGCAGAATGGAATTACCTCTGCAATGAAAACCTATTTGAGTTAGTGGAAAAACAAAAAGCTGCCATTTAAAGCCATCACCCCAGTGGTAATGGCTCTCAATGACGAAGTTTTCACATTTCCGTCATCCTATCAGTTGTCCGGAATTTCCGGAAAACTTATTTCAATGCGCACAGAGCTCGTATTTGCCTTTTCCTGGGCATAGGTCCAGGTAATGCGCGGATCGTTGTCTGCTCGGCCTTTTAAGGGCCTAATTTGGCCTTTCTTGGTTACATAGTGACCTTTCTTTTCTGGAATGAGGTATTCACTTAGCTCATCCCTGATGTATTTAAAAAAAGTTGGTAAGTTGTCATCGTCAGCCAGGGATCGGGAGAAGCGAGTCATCTTAACATGACAAGGAATTTTTATAACTCCCTGTTTAACACAGTATAGTCTGATAATATACTGCTGGTGTTTATGTCTTCTCGCTCTAGATGCCCAATGCTCAGATGAGTTTACTTCACTCACAGTGCGAAGAGGAATGTTCCAAATAATCATGATACGATCTTGCTTGGTTTTTCTTTGCGCATGTCCTTACCTTTGAAGTGGAAGGCTTCCCATTCCTGCATTCTGGAAGCGACAGCTTTATCTAAAATTTCACCTAAATCATTTATATTATAATTACTAGTTAAAATAGTAGGCAACTCATTGACGTATCTATAATTTAATATCTCAAAATACTGTCTTTTTAATCTATCTGACTTGGTTTCTCTCCCAAAATCATCTATGAAAAGTATGTCTTGTTCTGCAATGTCTCTAATAACCCAGGCATCACCTTCCTCACTCTTGGAAGCTTGCAAGAGTTTAGAATCTAACTCAGGGCTCGTGAAATATCTAGGCCATAGTTTCACTGGACATGTGCGAAACATCTCCCTAATCATCGCAAATGTGAAATAGGTTTTTCCTGTTCCGCAGCCGCCAAAAAAGAAAACGGAGACAGGTTTTATTGCCCATTCCTTTGCAAAATCAATGAGAATCTTGGGTTGCCTTTCGCAGTTTTCCAATGAGGCTTGCATGTACTTTTTAGGCACAACTAGATCAAAAAAAATCTTCTCATTCTCTGACTGCAAAACTCTCCCACTATTCTCCAATGAGCCTTGCGACGAACATGGGTTCACCATCTTCATCATAGAGTCCTTTGATAGTATTTGCGCTAGTGTTTGCATTGAGGTTTCCTTTGTTTTTCATTCTCATTAACAGAGTTTCGAATTTTTTTTCTAGATAAGTTGCAGTGTGCACGTATTGAATCCAAAATGGATCTTTAAGAGAAGATTCTATTACTTCCTCGACGGTTTCTTTACCGTACATTTGGCGAAGGCGTTCCATAGCAGCCACTTGAGTCTTAGTATTCTTAAGCTTTTGAGGACTGAATCCTGGAATATGAGAAAGAAGAGAGGAATAAAAACCATTAAGAAGCGCTTGCGCTTCTGTTTTTTCCGGAGCCGTAGGTGCCGGATGTTTCTTTTCTTTCTCTTTCTTTTCTGTCTCTTTCTTTAATACGGCCGGGTTTACCGGGCCGGCAAACCCGGTCTGGTTCAAAACATGTTGTGAGGGCATTTCTCTCTGTGAGTTATAAAAATCATTACCAGACCGGTTTTCCCGGTTTGGTGAACATTTTTTGAATTCTCTGATGGTGTAATGATATGGCCCGAAAGATCCATTCACTCTTTCGCGTGTCCGATCGACATACCCTGCCTTGATTAAGTCATCCATTACCGTTCTTATGTAATCATCGCCGACTCCCAATCCTTCCTGAAGTTGAGAATGGTATATTTTCCAAGTGGGAGGTAATGAAAGAAGATATAAAAGGACACCTTTAGATGCTGGTGTAATAGATTTATCCTGTGCCATTTCACGAGAAATCTGCACATAAGGATTCTGCCTATCGTGAGGACATCTCTGAAATGTGGATTGATTTTGATTTGATTGCGGCACAATTTCTCCCGTTGTTTTAGTGATTTTTACTTTTTTTACAAAGGAGAGAAGAAAGGCTGGACAGAAAATGTTGGACTGATTATACTCCCAGACAGTACTATGAAAATAGTACGGTTAATATGGATTATTACCTTTTCTTTCGTCGGGTGAGGTATAATCAGTCAATGTGTTATTTTGTCTGGTTTTTAATCAGTCAAATTTTTGTCTAGTTCTTCCTTTCGTCTCCTTGAGCCTGCGTGTAACAACGCAGGCTTATTTAATACGTTAACTCATTTTCCATTTGAATGAAATCATAAAGCTGCTATCGTGATACTGCAAACCCAAATTCATAGGTTTTCTGATGAGTGAATTCAAGGATGGTTCTCCCGAGATCTCCGTAGAAATCAAAGCATTCGTTTTTTTCGCATTTTTTTTCTTTTTAGCGGTTGTTTTTATCGTGTTTTATTCGGCTACAACATATGTCCCCACTCATGTTCCTGTTGAATATGTCGTCCTGCCGCACCATTCCTTGAGTGACAATTTCTATAGTTCGCATTAATTTTTTCCCTGGTTTATACCATCCTCTCATCACAGCTGCTAAATAATTTTCATTGAAGTTGATCATCTTTGCAAATTGTGTGATGGACATGTCATGTTTCTCGAGATATTCTCTAAGTTGCATCTCTTCTCCTTTTGTTGATGAAAATATCCTACCATTTCCGTATATTTTCACGCAACATCCTTTTTCTCTTGCGTTGAATTATACGGAATGGTATTCTGATGACACAAAAAAAGCAGACCATCTTCGTGTCGCAACAAAAATGGCCTGCTTGTGATAGTGTGAATTGAAAAAGACAGAAGATCAAAAAAAACCAGAGTCGCTCATTTAACAGATGAGCACTCGATAATAGGTAAACCTATCATCCAGCGGCGACATCATAATCGCTTCTGTATGTTTAGGTCAATTCCTTTTTAAACATATAGGAGCATTTCCATGACTATTTCCCGAGCATATTTCGCACCAGAAGCTGAATACGAAGATTACGCTTACGAGCCTCCTTCCAAAAGATGCTGTGAAGAACACATGCAGAAAATGGATCAAGCTGCTGGTTATCTGGAAGAGGTCCTTAATCATCTCTATTCAAAAGATGCTCTTGATGCGAATGCATTTGAAAATAAGCTCGATGAGCTTTGTTGGATTCTAGGGATAGAATTGCGTAAAGAAGATCTGCAAATTCAAAGACTACAAACACAAAAAAATACCATCTCTCAATTCCCTATTCTGGAGAATTGGGTTACTTACAACAACCACTATTTGAAATCTGTAAACCAGTAAAAAAATCTATAAATTTATCCGTAAAACAACCAAGAGGAAAACATGTCTTTTTTACCAGAAAACTACCAAGCACCAAAAACAAACAGCGGCTACATGAAACTACAAGAAGGAGAAAATCGCATCCGCATTTTAAGTAAACCCATCTTAGGATGGGAAGATTGGCATGAGAAAAAACCTGTTAGATATCGACTGGAGGACAAACCCTCCAGTTCATACGACCCATTAAAACCTATTCGCCATTTTTGGGCATTTATAGTATGGAATTATGGAGAGGAGCAGATTCAGATTTTGCATCTAACACAAGCTACTGTAAGAAAAAGTATAGAGGCATTATGCAGAGATGAAGAATGGGGTTCTCCTTATTTTTATGACCTGAAAATCATAAAAAAGGGAGAGATGGAATCCACGGAGTATAAGGTCAATCCCATTCCTCATAAGGCTCTAGATCCTAACATTGCCCAGGCATTTAAAAATAAGCCCTGCAATTTGGAAGCACTTTTTGAAGGGCAAGATCCATTTGCCTTGGATTATAAATACTATACCCCCATCCAAATACAGGATCGAGCTTCTAAAATCAACCATATGCCATTACAGGAGATTCAATGAACGCATCTGAACTCATTAGAGAAGTAGAAGAAAAGTGTTCGGAATACCTCGAAATGACCAGAAACCCCTCCGCTTTTATAGCGGAGGTGTTAGCCAATAAGGTCATAAAAATGCAGTTTCAAATTGAGTATTTAGAAAGAAGGTTAAATTATGACTCTCCAAATTCTGCGAGATCTAGTTCAAGGAAGTGATGAGTGGCTAGAAATGAGGAGAAAGAAAATCACAGCTACCGACGCTAGCGTGATTATGGGGACAAATCCCTGGAAAAATACGACTCAACTATATTTTGAGAAAATAAAAGGAGAAAATACAAAGAAAACAGCAAGAATGCAAAGGGGGGTTGATTTGGAGCCCCTGGCGCGTGATTTTTATTGCAAGACTACAGGGATAGCCTGCACTCCAGTTGTCGTCGTCAGAGACTGGATTATGGCCTCCCTTGACGGTTCTGATGATTCGATGCAGAATATCTTGGAGATCAAATGTCCAGGCAGTAAAGATCATGCACTTGCTAAGAATGGAGAGATCCCTTCCTACTATTATGCTCAATTACAACATCAAATGTACGTTGCTGGCGTACAGAAGATGGATTACTTGAGTTTTGACGGAGAAGAAGGGGTTATTATCGAGGTAATAAGAAATCGTGAATACATAGAAAAACTCATAGAAAAAGAATTGAAATTTTATCAGTGCTTAATGAATAGAGAAGCGCCTGATCCTTTTGAATAAAGCACAGGGGAGGGAAAAAACTTAAACCTCCCCTGACCCATTCAACAAAGGAAGACGCAATGAGAGAAACCTTACTCTAATACTCGTGGGCTTTTTTAGCACGATGTTTTAAATCTTTAGCTGCTGACTTAGCTTCTTTTTCTTCTACATGTTCGTGTTTTTTCTTCACTTTTGAATGTGCATGTTTTGCTTTCTTAGCATAATCCATTGCATCTTTTGAAAGAGCTTTAGAAGCTTTTTCTAATATTTTTTTGTGCATTACTTTCCTTTCTTTTTCGGTTTGGGGATTTTTGATCCTGATTTGCGTGCAACATTCAATGCAATCGCTACTGATTGCTTATGATCTTTTCCACTTTTTTCTTCAACTTCTATGTTATGTCCTATATTCTTTTTTCCTTTAAGCAGCGGCATGCATCTTCTCCAATTGTGAAACACGTTTATGCAATCTCTGCACTTCTACTAGAAGAAATGTGCATAGTTCATGATACTTTACACTGTCCGGTTGTTTTCCATCATTGTAAAAACATAGATAGGGAAAATCTTCGTGTACATCTTCAGCTATCAAACCGTATTGAATTATTTTTTCTTTGTCGTTTTTGTAGTTGAACGATTTTGGCTTAAGGTGTAAAACAGAAACCTCATTCCCGATATCTTTTATATTTTCCTTATATCTTTTTGATGATGCTATTGTTCCTAATTGGCCGCTACTAGAGCAAAGAACAGCAGTTCCCGTTACTGTGGCACCTGTTATCCCTGCTATAAAACAAGTATTTTGTTGTTGAGTGGAAGTGCCTTGCGATCCGATTCTAATCACATTACTTTCACTACCAGTACCTACGTTTCCTATACAGATGTTGCTGCCTTCTGAAGTCAAATAATTCGCTCCAGATCCATATCCCATTACAATATTATATTGTCCTGTAGTGCCAGAATATGAACTTGTACCGAATACAGTGTTAAAGCTACCTGAACTTAATCTCAAACCACTCGTATATCCATAAACACTATTACCTGATCCACTAGTAATACTAGGTCCAACAGTTCCACCAAAGAAACTATTTTGGTTCCCTGACATAGCCAAGGCTCCAGATCCATTTCCTAGTACCGTATTATGACTTGCATCAGATACTTGAAGAGTAGAAGTAGCACCAGAATTTGAAAAAAGAATACTAGTTCCACATGCTCTTGAGGATTGCCCTGCTTGAATCGTTACAGTGCTACCTGTAATAGAACCAGTATCACCATTAATTGTGCTTATAGCAGCAGGTAAAGCTTGGAAGGTAGGATTTGCGCTGATTCCATTGGAAGTTAGTACCTGCCCATTAAATCCAGGAGTGGTAGCTGTAAAAGCCCCATTCCCTTGTCCTAGAATTACTCCATGAGCTGTAAGACCGCTATTTGTCCCAATAGAGACAAAAGTAGGGCTCGCACCCAATCCAGAACCTATTAAAGTTTTTCCAGAAGCTGCTGTTCCTACGTTTGCCATTAGAATACCTCGTAATTTGTTCCGTGAAAGAGCATGTCTAAAGATTCATACGCGTCAGTGAAAACATAAGAAGTAGATCCATCAATTGTCGTGGTTGCACCAGGTGTTGTGACTGTAATCGTATTTGTTGCCGCTTGGCCTAGTCTATCCTTGACAACAAGCTCCCTATTTGCTACAGTTGTATTCGGCAGTAAAATTGTCACGTTACCAGCAGAAGCATCTACAGATATAAAATAATCTGTTAATAATACTGTGTAGGGGCTCATTGCGCTTGTAACGTTTACATAATTTACTGTGTTGTTTAGAGAAATTACTAAGTTATTACTTCCATTAGGATTGGCCGATGTGGAAACACCTACTCCACCATTCACATTTACTACGTTACCTGATGGGATCACTGTTCCATTATCAGTGACGAATGACGTGGGAACAGTTGGAGGAACAGGACCACTAGCCAGATTTTTGATAATTTGACTCATGTTTATCCTGCTTTGATATATGTATAAGAAATGCTAAAAGTACCTGAAGCACCTGTGCCATAAAATACTGTTCCTTGCGGGAAAGCCTCTAGATCATTATCTAGAATAATGGCTTCCCCTGCTGGAAATGTATGCCAGGTTTGAGATGTGCCTAAGCTGCTCATTGTGATAGCTATAGGAACCGATCCCTGATTGTCAAAAATTATTTTGCATGGATTAGCAATAAGTGATCCGATAGCCACTTGAGATCCCGTCATCACTGCTGATAATTCAGGTGCAGGGAGCTGAAGTTGAACAGAATTATTATTAATGTTAAACATGCATTATTCCTTAGGTGGATCTGCGGATTTTTGTTTTTCTTCTAGCTGTTTTGCTTCCAGTTCTTTCATTCTTTGCAGCACATAAGATTGAACTGCAGTTGTGTAATCATATATTTGACCTAAAGGGCAATCTGAATCACATACGATAGCGCATTTTTCAAAGTTTTCTAAAACAAGTTCTATTTGATTTACGAGTTTCATGTATCACCTTTTTTTATTGTTTAAGCAGGTCTAACTATCATGTATGCGTATGTACTGACATCTCCAGTCTGAGTTGATCCAGGCGTTCCTAATATGACACTAGTCACAGTGAAGCTAGCTCCATTACTGATTGTGTATGTCAATTCACCTAAAGTTGTCGAAGCAGCAACAGTTAATCTTGTAAGCAAGATTACGTCACCTGTTGCGATATTGGTATTAGCGATGGTTTGAGTTCCAGCAGTCAGAACACCAGTTCCGATAAAATCTGTTACAGCTCCATGGTGGATTTGTAACATTTTACCGGCACTGTTGATTAGGAGATTTCCTCCGGTAACTACGGCGTTACCTGTGCCAGCATTAATAACAACTGTGGAAGCTGAACTCGTAGAACCGATATTCACTGTTTGAGTAGCAGTGCCACCTGTTCCTATATTGATCGTGTCAGCTGAAGTCGTGACCCCGATATTGACAGTTTTCGCTCCAGAATTGCTTGCGATGCTTACTGTTTGCGTACCAGTACCACCGGCAATGGTCATCGTACCTGTATTAGCTCCAGTACCTCCGAAGTTTATTGTTCCAGAAGTAGTGGAAGGAGCAAATGTATAGGTACTTGTTGCGGCGCCATCTAGACTAAAGTTTCCTGTTCCTACCAGAGCAGCGATGCTAGAATCACCTGTTACAGATCCGATAGTAATCACATCAGCTGATCCCGTCGCACCAATCGCAATGGTTTTAGTACCAGTGCCCGAGGCTGCAATATTAATAGTTTGAGCGCCAGTTCCCGGAGCTATAGAAATAGTTCCTGTCTGTGCTCCAGTACCACCAACTTGTATCGTTCCAGTAGTCATTGCTGTACCAATTTCTACAGAACCACCTAGCTGAGCATTTACAAGCTGCAAATCTGTTGCACCTGCACCCGCCCCGATAGCGATAACGTTAGTGCCGGAAGAAGAACCTAAAGTGATCGTGCCTGTTTGAGCAGTACCACCAATGGTAATAGTTCCTGTGGTCGTTGATGCTCCTACAGTGTAGGTAGATCCAGCAACTCCATTTAAACTAAAGTTACCTGTACCGACTAAGGCAGCAATACTGGATGCTCCTGTACTAGATCCAATCGTGATAATGTCAGCTGATCCTGTTGCACCAATCGCAATGGTTTTAGTACCAGTTCCAGCTGCAGCAATATTGATTGTTTGGGCTCCCGTACCACCAGCTATTGTTATAGTTCCTGTACCTGCTGCTGTACTACCAATATTCAAAGTCCCAGTGGTCATTGCCGTACCAATATTTACGACACCACCCACTTGAACGTTTGCGATTGAAACAGTGCTAGCACCTGATCCATTTGCAATAAGGACAGAATTTGTTCCGCTAGAACTTCCAAGAGTAATAGTGCCGGTTTGAGCTGTGCCTCCAACTGTAATAGTTCCAGTTGTCATTCCAGCGCCTACGTTGACAGAACCTGCGGTTTGTACGTTGGCTATATTTACAGTAGAAGCTCCCGAACCCCCAGCTATGGTAACTGTATTAGTTCCTGAAGAAGATCCCAAGGTGATGGTACCTGTTTGAGCTGTACCTCCGATGGTGATAGTTCCAGTAGTCATTGCTGTTCCAGCAACAATAGATCCAGCCAATTGGTTGACTGCAAGGTTTAGAGTAGTCGCACCAGATCCATTAGCAATAGCAAGAGTGTTAGTTCCGGAAGAACTACCCAGAACCATATTTCCCGTTTGTGCTGTGCCTCCGATAGTAATAGTTCCGGATGTGGTAGCAGCTCCAATTGCATATGTAGTTGTTGCAGCACCATTAAGAACGAAATTTCCAGTTCCTGCTTGTAATGTGAGAGCGGCTGCTCCAGTTGTAGAACCAATCGTTACAAGGTTTGCAGCAGCATCATTAGCTATACCTACAGTGTTACCGCCTCCGGTAAGAGAAAAATTACCAGTTCCTGTTGCTATGGTAATTGCTCCTGTAGAGCCGCCAATAGTTGTCGTTGCTGTCCCTGAAGCATTAAGGCTGACTGTACCTACTGCCGTTAAGTTGGTAAATGTTCCAGCTGCTGGAGTTGTTCCCCCTATGGCAGGAGGAGCTGCAAAGACTGCTGCGAGATTGGATGGTTGTACAGCTAGTGCAGTCACCCCTGGAATAGTTGCTGTTCCTGCAACTGCTTGAGCATTCGTTGCTAGATTTGTGATACCTGTGACACCTGTTTGAGCAATATTTGCACCACCTAATACAACACTCTGAACATATGTGAAGACATCATTAGCTAATGGAACGACAGCTCCAGCTGGCGCAGTTCCACCTTCAAGTTGTGCTAGAGTGGATAATTTAACTACCCCAAGAGTGGAAGTTGTGGCTGGATTATTTCCTCCTATGTCCCAGTTTCCTGCACCTGTAGTTTCGTAAATTGTAGCAGGATTCACACTATTATCCTGCCAACGAGTACCTGGAGGATAGATATCTTGAGTAGTGGGAGCTCGTTGAGCATATCCTATGAATTGCGGATAAACATATGCGTCAACTATATTTGCGAAATTTCCATTGGAATTGTTGAATAGAGAGGCTGTCATGATATCTCCATGCGGTGAATTTAGTTGTAAAATGTCTAAAAATAGACTCTAAACTACATCTACGAAGGCGATCTCGTATAACAGCCGTGGAGAGCGACTCCACTTACGCTAAGCACACAATAACAACTGAAATATTTATGATCCAGAAAAATATGTGGATTTTTATTACACTCAGAGATATGCTATTCCTCTAACAGGAGACACATCTATGGATTGGACGCAAGCATTTACAGTAATGGGAGTTTTGGGTGGATTTATGTTTTTCATACTTCAGCGTATTGAAGGAGATATAAATCGAGTTGAATCTAGAATGGATAGGATAGATACTAGGTTGGATGGTCATGCTCAACGAATCGACCAAATATATTCAGTGATTTTAAGCATTTTAAAAGAGAAAAAACTATGACAGACCAATGGATTCAAATTGTATCGTTGTTTTTTGCTAATGCCGGTCTGATTATTTGGTTTAGAGCAGAATCTAGATCTGACTGGAGACACATGGACAATAAGGTAGATGCTATTCAAAAAGAGATTAAAGACTTTCATTCTAGACTAGAAAAACAGGATGCTGAATTTAAAGCATATTTAATGAATCATAACAGAGAAATAGAAAAATGAAACCACCTTTAAACGATGAGGACATGAAATATTTCTACGAGTCATATGGATATGGTGAAACTATACCCAAAAAAAACTCCAGAATTCTCTTTGATGTAAAAGAAGGAGAGATAAAGGATTTGATCGTAGAAGAATTTGCAAACCCAGGGGAGAAGCAATTTCTATATAATAAATATTCCTATGATATAGGAAATTGTTTATCAAATTGGGAAGAATGGAAACTTTCAGATGTTCTAATAGCCATATTTGTTTCATATAAGACAGTTCCCACTAGTTTGAGACTGAGAATACTCATGCAACTCTCTAAAATAGAGGAATTCAGGCCGTTATTGCACCATTGGATATATAAAAATATAGTTGAATAGATTAAGTTAATCTTTGATATGGATAATTTTGCTGCTTGATTAGTGTAAATAGACTAGCTCCTAGACTTGGAACTTTTCCTTTCCACCATTTACCCCATCTATTCTGCCCATTTGTACGTGCAGGAACTGCACCTTTCTGGAATAATTCGAATATCTGCTTAGGAACTCCCT
>Ga0070733_10000357_pt1 | contig 38360 bp, 27 predicted proteins | sample Coa_R1_9_FD_66450 | JGI IMG/M metagenome (GOLD analysis project Ga0070733, IMG submission 66450) | Surface soil microbial communities from Centralia Pennsylvania, which are recovering from an underground coalmine fire - Coalmine... | ecosystem: Environmental > Terrestrial > Soil > Unclassified ... | reverse complement strand
TCCACGGCGATGCGCGCGCTGCGGCCGCCGCGCTTCTTGAGCGCCTGAAGGGCCGCACGCTCGCTTGCGCGGCGAACCGGGCCGAACGCGCCGCGCGCGTGATGCATGAAAAGAAATCCTGGGCTGAAGAGCTTGAGGGCTGGACGCACGAGCGCGATCCCTATTCCATCGAGGTGGCGCGCGATTCGCGCTTCATGCATCCCCGCGAGCTGCTGCGCGAGCTTGAGAAGACGATGCCCGCCAACGCCATGGTGTCGACCGACATCGGCAACATCTGCTCGGTTGCGAATTCGTACCTGCGCTTTGAGAAGCCGCGCTCGATGTTCGCGGCGATGAGCTTCGGCAACTGCGGCTATGCCTTCCCGGTCATCTGCGGCGCCAAGCTCGCCGCCCCCGAGCGCCCCGCGTTCGCCTACGTCGGTGACGGCGCCTGGGGCATCAGTTTCAACGAGCTCCTCACCTGCGCGCGCGAGCAGATCGGTGTGACGCCGATCGTCTTCAACAACGGCCAGTGGGGTGCGGAGAAGAAGAATCACGTCGACTTCTATTCACGGCGCTACCAGGGCGTCAACCTCGAGAACCCGAGCTGGGCCCGGGTGGCGCAGGCCTTCGGCTGCGAAGGCGTCACGGTCGAGCGCCTGCAGGACGTGGCTCCGGCGCTGCGTGCCGCGGCAGCCGCCCAGGGTGAGGGTAAGACCACCGTGCTCGAGGTAATGGTGACGCAGGAGCTCGGTGATCCGTTCCGTCGCGATGCCCTCTCGAAGCCGGTGCGGCACCTGGCGAAGTACCAGAAGTTCTCCTGACGGCGGCCGCGTCTAGGGGACTGCCGCGGTTGCGCGCATGAATGCCAGCTTAGAAGCTCAAGGCTCCCCGGGCACCGGGCTGCGCCGTTCGCTGCAGCGCCGGCACATGCAGATGATCGCCCTCGGCGGGGTGATCGGCGCGGGCCTGTTCGTCGGCAGCGGCGTGGTCATCGGCGCGGCGGGACCCGCCGCGGTCATCTCCTTCGCGCTCACCGGCACGCTCGTCGTGCTGGTAATGCGCATGCTCGGCGAGATGGCTGTCGCCTACCCGGCGGTCGGCGGCTTTTACGAGTACAACCGCCTCGCGCTCGGCGAGCTCGCCGGGTTTCTCACCGGGTGGATGTACTGGTACTTCTGGGTGATCGTGGTCGCGCTGGAAGCGGTCGCGGGCGCGAGGATCCTCGGCGTCTGGTGGCCGCAGGTCGCGCCCTGGGAGTTCACGTTCGCGCTCATGACGGTGTTCACGATCGTCAACCTGCTCTCGGTGCGCTCCTACGGCGAGGCGGAGTTCTGGTTCGCCTCGATCAAGGTGGCCGCCATCGTGGCATTCCTCGTGGCCGGCGCGCTGTTCGTCTTCGGCGGCTGGCCCGGTGCGCACGCTGGCTTGCCGCACCTGACGGCCGACGGCGGCTTCATGCCGAACGGCATCGTGCCGGTGCTCACCGGAGCGGTGGCTGCGACCGGCTTCTACTTCGGGGCCGAGATCGTGACCATCGCGGCCGCCGAGTCCGCCGAGCCCGAGAAGGCGGTCGCCGAGACCACCCAGTCGGTCATCTGGCGCGTGCTGGTGTTCTACATCGGCTCAATCTTCCTGGTCGTCGCGCTCGTGCCCTGGAATGACACGGTGCGCATGGCGCGCCCCTACGTGAGCGTCATGGATGTGTTACGCGTTCCGGCCGCCGGCACGCTGATGAGTCTGGTCATCCTGACCGCCGTGCTATCGGCACTCAACTCCGGGCTGTTCGCCTCCTCGCGCATGCTGATGGCGCTCGCCGGACATCGCGATGCGCCGCACGCGGTCGCACGGCTCGACAAACGCGGAGTGCCGGTGGCCGCGATTCTCGCGAGCACCGCATTCGGCTACGTGACGGTCGCGATGAGCTATCTCTCGCCCGACAAAATCTTTGCCTTCCTGGTCAATTCCTACGGGACCGTCGCCATCTTCGTCTACGTGCTGATCGCCTTTGCGGAGCTGCGCCTGCGTCGGCGGCTCGAGCACGAGGCGCCCGAGCGGCTGCGCATCCGTATGTGGGGTTACCCCTGGCTCACGCGCGTGGCGATCGCCGGCATGCTGGCGATCCTCGCCGCCATGGCGATCATTCCCGAACAGCGCGTGTCGCTCGCCTTCGGGCTGATCAGCGCCGGGGTGCTGCTGGCGGCCTACGGAATGCGGCGCGCGCTGGGTCCACGCTGATGCGGCTGCTCGTCCTCAACGCCGGCAGCTCCTCGCTCAAGTTCGATCTGATGGAGGTTGCCGCGAACGGCACCTTCCGGCGCCTCAAGTCCGGCGCGTTCGTGGACGCCGACGGGGAGCTGCGCCTCGAGACCGAGGACCACGCGCCGCCCGCAGCCGCACCCATCCGCACGCTGGTGGCGGCCGCGGACTTCCTGCTCGCGTGGCTCGCAGCCGCGGGGCTGCTCACGGACTTGCGCGCCACCGTGCACCGCATCGTGCACGGCGGCGAGCTGTTCCGCGCGACCACCCGCCTGCAGGACGCCGAGCTCACCGCCCTCGCCGCGCTCGATGAGCTGGCACCGCTGCACAACCCTCCGGCGCTCGCGGTGATCGCGAGCGTACGCGCACACCTCCCGGCCAGCGTGCCGCTCATCGGCGTATTCGACACCGCCTATTATGCCGAGCTGCCGGAAGTCGCCTGGCGCTACGCGGTCCCGCAGCGCTGGTACCGTGACTTCGGCGTGCGGCGCTACGGCTTCCACGGCACGGCGCACCGGTATCTGTGCCGCGAGGCGCGCGCGCGTTTGCCGCCGGGTAAGCCTGCGCGGCGCTGCATCAGTCTGCAGCTCGGGCGCGGCTGCTCCGTGACCGCGACGCTCGACGATAAGCCGGTCGCGACCAGCATGGGCTTCACGCCGCTCGAGGGTCTGGTCATGGGAACACGCTCCGGGGACCTGGATCCGGGCGCGCTGCTGCACGTCATGGAGCACGGCGGCCTGTCCCCCGCGCAGATGCGCCTCGAGCTCAACGCCGAAAGCGGACTCAAGGGTCTCTCCGGCCGCAGCGCCGACATGCACGAGCTCCTCGAGCTCGAAGGGCAGCGCGATGCGGGTGCGAAACTCGCGATCGAGATATTCTGTCGCCGTGCGCGGCATTATCTCGGAGCGTACGTGAGCGAGCTGGCCGGGGTCGACGTGATCGCCTTCGGCGGCGGCATCGGCGAGCATGCGCCGCAGATCCGCCGCCGGATCCTTGCGGGCCTGGAATGGGCCGGGATCCAGATCGACTCCGCCGCCAATCTGGCGAGCGCTGCGGGCAGTATCGCCGCTGCGGGCAGCGCCACCGCCATCGAGGTAATCCGCCTCGACGAGGCGAGTGTGCTGGCGGCCGAGGCGGCGGCCCTGCTCGAACGCGCCGCTTAACGGACAACGTACCTTAGGACATCCGATGAGCACCGAACCCTTTCTCCTCACCCCCGGGCCCCTCACCACGTCGCTCCGCACGCGGCAGGCGATGCTGCGCGACTGGGGCTCGTGGGACGTCGACTTCAACAGCATCACCGGCCGGATACGCGAGCGGCTGCTCGATGTCGTGCACGGTGCCGGTACCCACGAGTGCGTTCCGCTCCAGGGAAGCGGCACTTTCTCGGTCGAGGCGGCGCTCGGCACGCTGATGCCGCGCTCCGGCGGGCACGTGCTGGTGCCGCTGAACGGCGCGTACTGCGAGCGCATCGCGCGCATCTGCCGTTACCTCGGCCGCAAGGTCACGACCATCAACTACGCGGAGAACGCCGCGGTCGCGGCCGCCGACGTCGGGCGCGCGCTCGCGAGTGATCCTTCCATCACCCACGTCGCGCTGGTGCATTGCGAAACCAGTACCGGAATTCTCAATCCCCTCGATGAGATCGCGCAGATCGTCGCCCGGCACGACCGGCGGCTGATTGTCGACGCCATGAGCTCCTTCGGCGCGCTCGAGATCGATGCGCGGCGCACGCCCTTCGACGCGGTGGTGGCGGCCTCGGGGAAGTGCCTCGAGGGGCCGCCGGGCATGGGCTTCGTGATCGCGCGCCGTGCGGTGCTCGAGCACTGCGAGGGCAATAGCCATTCCCTCGCCATGGACCTCTACGACCAGTGGGTCTACATGCAAAAGACGACCCAGTGGCGTTACACGCCGCCGACCCACGTGGTGGCGGCCTTCGACTGCGCGATCACGCAGTACCTCGAGGAAGGTGGGCTCGCCGCGCGCGGCGCGCGCTATGCGCAGAACTGCCGCGCGCTTATCGACGGGATGGCGGCGCTCGGGTTGAAGAGCTTCCTGCCCGCGTCCATCCAGGCGCCCATCATCGTGACCTTCCATGCCCCCGATAGTCCGCACTACCAGTTCAAGAGCTTCTACAACGCCGTCAAGGCACTGGGCTACATCCTCTATCCCGGCAAGCTGACGACGCTCGAGACCTTCCGCGTCGGCTGCATGGGGCAGCTCGGCGAGCGCGGCATCGCCGGCGCCGTGGAGGCAGTCGGCAAGGTGCTGGCGCAGATGCGCGCCGCCGCGTGAGGTACCCATGAGCTCCATCGAAGTCAACGGACGAACCTATCGCCTCCCCGAACAACCTTCGGTGGTGGTGTGCGTCGACGGCTGGGATCCGGAATACGTTTCTCAGGCCGTGGCCCAGGGATACATGCCATGGATGACGCGCACCCTCGCCGCGGGCACCGCCGTAATCGCCGACTGCGTGATGCCGAGCTTCACCAATCCCAACAACCTCTCGATCGTCACGGGCGCGCCACCCGCCGTCCACGGGATCTGCGGAAACTTCCTCTACGATCCGCAGAGCGGCACCGAAGTCATGATGAACGACCCGAAGTGGCTGCGTGCACCGACGATCCTCGCGGCGCTCGCCGACGCGGGTCGCAAGGTGGCGGTCGTGACCGCCAAGGACAAGCTGCGCCGCCTGCTCGGCCACAAGATGCGCGGCGTGTGCTTCTCCGCGGAAAAGGTCGACGATGTCACGATGGGCCAGCACGGGATCGAAGGCGTGCTCAAGCTGGTCGGGCAGCCGCTGCCGAGCGTCTACAGCGCCGCGCTCTCGGAGTTCGTGTTCGCCGCCGGAGTGCGGCTCATGGAAACGCAGCGCCCCGACGTCATGTACCTCTCGACCACCGACTACGTGCAGCACAAGCACGCGCCGGGATCGCCTGAGGCGAATGCGTTCTGCCGCATGATGGACGGTTACCTCGAGCAGCTCGAGCGCTCCGGCTGCGCCATCGTGCTGACCGCTGATCACGGCATGAGCGCCAAGACCCGGCTCGATGCCAGCCCCAACGTCATCTATCTGCAGGACGTGCTCGATGGCTGGCTCGGCGCCGGCCGCACGCGCGTGATCCTGCCGATCACCGACCCCTACGTGGTGCACCACGGCGCGCTCGGCTCGTACGCGACCGTCTACCTCACGGACCCCGCGCAGACCGGGACGCTCGCGCAGCGCATCGCGGCGCTGCGCGGCATCGAGCTGGTGCTGACGCGCGCCGAGGCCGCGCGCCGCTTCGAGCTGCCCGCCGACCGCATCGGCGATCTCGTCGTGGTCTCGGTGCGCTCGGTGGCCGTTGGCTCCGCCGCGGCCAGGCACGACCTCTCCGGCCTCGATGCGCCGCTGCGCTCGCACGGCGGGCTGTCCGAGCAGCCGGTGCCGCTTGTGATGAACCGCCGCATCGCGAACCTCGATACCAACCGGCGCTGGCGCAACTTCGACGCCTTCGACTGGGTGCTTAACCATGGCGGATAGCACCTTGCACCGCGCCGCGACCGCTGCGCGTCCCGACGGTCTGCGGCACGAGACCCTGCGCATCGCCGGCGAGCGCGTGGCGACCGAGCGCGGCGGCGAGGTGTTCAATCCCTTCACCCGCAAGGCCATCGGTACGGTGGCCATGGCGGGCGTCGCCGAGGTGCGCCGCGCGCTCGCAGTCGCCAAGCCGTTCCGCTCGAAGCTCACGCGCTACGAGCGCTACCGCATCTGTTACCAGACCGCCGAGACGCTGCGCGCACGCACCGAGGAGATCGCCAACCTCATCACCGCCGAGAGCGGCCTGTGCAAGAAAGACTCGATCTATGAGGTCGGCCGGGCGTGTGATGTGTTCTTATTCGCGGGCAATGCGGCGCTGCAGGACGACGGGCAGATATTCTCGTGCGATCTGACCGCCCACGGCAGGAAGCGCAAGGTCTACACGCTGCGCGAGCCGTTGCTGGGGGTGATCACCGCTATCACCCCCTTCAACCATCCACTTAACCAGGTGGCCCACAAGGTGGCGCCGAGCATCGCCAGCAACAATCGCATGGTGCTCAAGCCCTCGGAGAAGACCCCGCTCACGGCGCTGCTGCTCGCCGACATTCTCTACGAGGCGGGGCTGCCGCCGCCGATGTTCAGCGTGCTCACCGGCGACCCGCAGGAGATCGGCGACGAACTCCTCACCCACCCGGACGTCGACCTCATCACTTTCACCGGCGGCGTGGCGATCGGCAAGTACATCGCCGCCAAGGCGGTCTACAAGCGCCAGGTGCTCGAGCTCGGCGGCAACGATCCGATCATCGTCATGGAGGACGCCGATATCGGGGAGGCGGCGATGCTCGCCGCCGCCGGGTCCTACAAGAACTCCGGGCAGCGCTGCACCGCGATCAAACGCATGCTGGTGCAGGAGTCAGTGGCGGCGCGCTTCACTGAGCTGCTCGTCGAGAAGTCCCGTGCCGTCAAATACGGCGACCCCATGGACCCGGACACCGACATGGGCACGGTGATCGACGAGCCCGCGGCGCGCTCCTTCGAGGAGCGGGTGAACGAGGCCGTGGCGGGCGGCGCCCGCCTCCTCTACGGCAACGCGCGCGACGGCGCGCTGTATTCGCCGACCGTGCTCGATCGGGTGGACCCGGCGATGACGCTCGTCCGGCGGGAGACTTTCGGCCCGGTCTCGCCCGTCATGACTTTCCGCACCATCGAGGATGCCATTCGCATCGCAAATTCCACCGCCTATGGACTTTCCTCGGCGGTGTGCACCAACCGCCTCGACTACATCACGCACTTCGTGCAGGAGCTCAACGTCGGCAGCGTCAACGTGCGCGAGGTGCCCGGCTACCGCCTCGAGCTCACCCCCTTCGGCGGCATCAAGGACTCCGGCCTCGGCTACAAGGAGGGCGTGCAGGAAGCGATCCGCAGCTTCACCAATACCAAGACGTACTCCCTGCCGTGGCTACCCTAGACGCGGCGGACACGGCCGCGCCGCCTCACGCACGTGCTCTGCGCATTGCGCAGACCCGCACGGTGCTGCTGCTGTTCCTCGGCTACGCGTCCTGCTACTTCTGCCGCGCGAATCTCTCGGTCGCAACCCCGCTGCTAATCGAAGAGCTGCGCTCGCACGGCGTGAGCCACGACGACGCCATGCTGAGCATCGGCTGGATGGGCTCGGCGGGGGTATTCGCCTATGCGCTCGGCAAGTGGTTCCTCACCAGCCTCGGCGACTACTGGGGTGGCAAGCGCAACCTTCTGATCGCGACCGGGGGTGCGACGCTATTCACGCTGATCTTCGCCGCCAGCGGTACGCTGCCCATTTTCACACTCGCCTGGATCGCCAACCGCGTGTCGCAGTCGATCGGCTGGTCGGCGGTCGTCAAGGTCTCCTCCAAGTGGTTCCACTATTCGAGCTATGGCACGGTGGCGGCAATCTTGAGCTGCAGCTACCTGATCGGGGACGCCATCGCGCGTCCGAGCATGGGCCTCTTGCTCGAGCACGGCGTCACGTGGCGCGGACTGTTCGTGTTCGGGGCGGCCGTGACTGGCACGATGTTCCTGGCGAGCCTGCTGTTCCTGCGCGAGTCGTGCACCGATGAAGGCTTCCCCGAGACGGTCGCCAACCCGGTGAACGTGTTCGCCCACGCCGAGCGCCCGCGAAGCTACCTGACGCTCGTCCTGCCGCTGCTGCGCAGCCGGGCCTTCCTGACGGTGTGCCTGCTCGCGTTCGCCACCACCATGGTGCGCGAGACGTTCAACACCTGGACGCCCTCCTACCTTCACGACTTCCTCGGCCTCAAGGTGAGCGCCGCCGCGGTGATGTCCGCCGTGTTTCCAGGCGTCGGCGCGGTCTCGGCGATTCTCGCCGGCTGGGCGAGCGATCGCCTCGGGCGCAACGGCCGGGCGCTGCTGCTGGTCTTCGGGCTCGCCGGCACCGCGGCGGGTCTTCTCGTCCTCACTCGGCTGCACCCCGGCACCGCCGGCACGGTGCTGCCGGTCGTCATGATCGGTGTGGTCGCCTTCTGCCTGCTCGGACCCTACGTGTTCCTGCCCGGCGCGTTCGCGCTCGATTTCGGGGGCAAGCAGGCCGGCGCGGTCGCCTCGGGCCTCGTCGACGGCACCGGGTACTTCGGCGGCGTGGCGGCGGGCAGCATCATGGCGTGGCTCGCGGTGCGCTTCGGCTGGGGAGGCATGTTCATGGCTCTCGCGGCCGTGAGTGCGCTCGCTGCGCTCGGCGCGATCTATCTGTGTGTCGCGCTCGTCAAGCCCGCCGCACGGGCGTCGACGGCGGCAACATGAAGATCGCCAGCCTCGAGACCTTCACCAACCAGTTCGTGTGCTTCGTGCGCGCAACCACCGACTCGGGCGCGGTCGGCTGGGGCCAGACGTCCACTTACAATGCCGACATCACGGCGAGCGTCTTCCACCGGCAGGTCGCGCCGTGGACGCTCGGTCAGGACGCCTTCGACATCGACGCGCTGGTTGAGCGCGTCGAGGAGCGCGAGCACAAGTTCCCGGGCAGCTACCGCTGCCGCGCGCTCGCCGGCCTCGACACCGCGCTATGGGATCTGCGGGGCAAGCTCGAGCGCAAGCCCGTGGTCGAGCTCCTCGGCGGCAAACCCAAACGGCTGCGCGCCTACGCCTCCTCCATGCGGCGCGACATCACGCCCGAGGCGGAAGCCGCGCGGTTCATCAGGTTGCGCGACACCTCGGGCTTCGATGCTTTCAAGTGGCGCGTCGGTGCCGAATGCGGTCACGACGTCGACGAATGGCCCGGACGCACCGAGGCGATCGTGCCGCAGGTGGCGCGCGCGCTCGGTGACGGCATAGCGAAGCTGGTCGATGCCAACAGCGGCTTCTCGCCGCGGCGGGCAATCGAGGTCGGGCGGCGGCTCGAGGCGGAGGGCATCGGGCATTACGAGGAGCCCTGCCCCTACTGGAAGCCGGAGGAGACGCGGCAGGTTACGGAGGCACTCCGTCTTGATGTCGCCGGCGGCGAGCAGGACTGCGAACTCGGAATCTGGGCGCGCACGATCGCAATGCGCGCCGTCGACATCGTGCAGCCGGATGTCATGTACATGGGCGGCATCGCGCGCACCCTCAAGGTCGCACGAATGGCGGCCGCGGCCGGCCTGCCCTGCACGCCGCACAGCGCCAACCGCTCGCTGGTGACGCTGTGCACGATGCATCTGCTCGGCGCGATCGACAACCCCGGCAAGTACCTGGAGCTCTCCATCGAGGGCGCCGACTACTACCCGTGGGAGGGCGGCCTGTTCCTTCAGGATCCCTACCAGGTCGAGGACGGGCAGGTCACCATCCCCTCGGAACCCGGCTGGGGTGTGGAAGTCAACCCGGATTGGCTTAAGGCCGCGGCGTATCAGCGCAGCAGCCTGTCCGCCTGAGAGCACGTCTAAGGAGCAATACCTGATGCAGCCCAAAGAAGTGCGTACCGCCGCGCAGGCGCGCGCGATTGTCGAGGAACGCGGCCTCACGCACATCAAGGTCGCCGTGTTCGACAACGACGGCATCCTGCGCGGCAAGTACATCGATCGCGCCAAGTTTCTGTCCGCCCTCGAGGGTGGTCTCGGGTTCTGCGACGTAGTGCTCGGCTGGGACTCGAACGATCAGCAGTACGACAACGTCAGCTTCACCGGCTGGCATACCGCCTTCCCCGACGCGCCGGTGCGTCTGCTGCCGCAGACCTGCCGCGCGCTGCCGCTCGAGGGCAACATGCTGTTGTTCCTCGGCGAGTTCGCCGGCAAGGCCGAGCAAGTCTGCCCGCGCGCGGTGCTGCGGCGCGTACTGGCGCGCGCCGCGTCCATGGGACTCACCGCGACCGCGGCGGCCGAATACGAGTTCTTCGTCTTCAGCGAGACGCCCGCGAGTGTGCGCGAGAAGCACTACCGCAATCTCACCAACTTCACGCCCGGCTACTTCGGCTACTCGCTGCTGCGCAGCGGCGTGCACGCCGAGCTCTACGCGGCGCTCCTGCAGCTCGCCGACGACATGCGCATGCCGATCGAGGGGCTGCACACGGAAACCGGCCCCGGCGTCATGGAGGCCGCGCTGCACTACGCCGAAGCGCTGGAGGCCGCCGACCGCGCCGCGCTCTTCAAGACCTTCGTCAAGGTGCTGGCGCAGCGCCGCGGACTCATGGCGACCTTCATGGCCAAGTGGTCACAACAGCTGCCGGGGCAGAGCGGACACCTGCACGTCTCGCTGGCGCGCCAGGATGGCACTTCGGCCTTTTGGGACGCCGACCAACCCCACACCATGTCGCAACAGATGCGCTGGTTCGTCGGCGGCCAGCAGGCGCTGATGCCCGAGCTCCTCGCGATGGTGGCCTCGACCGTCAACAGCTACTCGCGCCTCGTGCCGGGCTACTGGGCGCCGACCTGCGCCACCTGGGGTGTGGAGAACCGCACCTGTGCGCTGCGGGTGATCCAGGGCGGCCCCAAGTCTCAGCGCGTCGAGTACCGGATCGCCGCCGCCGACATCAACCCGTATCTCGCCCTCGCGGCCGCCATTGGCTCGGGGCTGTGGGGGATCGAGCACGGCATCGAGCCCGATGAGCCGATCACCGGCAACGCCTACGCGAAGAAGCTCCCGGCTAAGCGCCAGCTGCCGCGCACCCTCACCGAGGCCGCCGAGCGCCTCACGGCCTCCAAGGCCGCCCACGAGCTCTTCGGTAAGCCCTTCGTCGAGCACTTCGCGGCCAGCCGTGAGTGGGAGGAGCGCGAGTTCCGCCGCGCGGTTACCGACTGGGAGCTGGCGCGCTACTTCGAGATCATCTGATGACCACGATCAAGACCATCTCCCCCGTCGATGGCAGCCTCTACGCCGAGCGCACGCCCGCGACTGCCGCCGCGATCGACGCGGCTCTCGAGCGGGCGGGGGCGCAGCTGCACAACTGGCGCGAGACCCCGATCGCCGCGCGAGCGGCGTTACTGGAGCGCTTCTGCGCCGAGTTCGAGCGCCGCGGCGCGGAAATCGCCCAGGGACTGTCCTGGCAGATGGGGCGGCCAATCCGCTTTGCGCCGAGCGAGGTGCGCGGCACGCTCGAGCGCGCCCGTTACATGATCGGCGCCGCCGCCACGGCGCTTGCCGACCTCGACGCGGGAGCGAAACCCGGCTTTCGGCGCTTCATCCGCCGCGAACCGCTCGGCATCGTGTTCACCGTCGCCGCCTGGAATTACCCCTACCTCATCGCGGTCAACAGCGTGATACCGGCGCTCATGGCCGGTAACGCCGTGCTGCTGAAGCACTCGGCACAGACGCCGCTCGCCGCGGAACTCTTCGCCGAGTGCTTCGCCGCCGCGGGCCTGCCCGCGGGCATCTTCCAGGCGCTGCACCTCACGCACGAGGACACCGGGCGCGTGATCGGCGATGCGCGCGTCGCCTTCGTCGCCTTCACCGGCTCGGTCGCCGGCGGCCGCGCTGTGCAGCGCGCCGCGGCCGAGCGCTTCGTCGGTGTCGGCCTCGAGCTCGGCGGCTGCGATCCGGTCTACGTGCGTCACGATGCGGACCTCCAACACGCCGTCGAGAACATCGTCGACGGCGCATACTTCAACTCGGGCCAGTCGTGCTGCGGGCTGCAGCGCATCTACGTGCACGAGAGCCTTTACGAGCCTTTCACGCGCGGCGCGTCGGAGCTCATCCGCCAGTACCGGCTCGGCGACCCGCTGGATCCCGGGACGACGCTGGGACCCCTGGTGCGGACCGCCGCGGCGGATGGGGTGCGGGCGCAAATCCGCGCCGCCGTGGCCGCGGGGGCGAGACCGGCGATCGAGGAGCGCGAGTTCGCCGCGAGCCGCGCCGGCACGCCCTACCTCGCGCCGCAGCTGTTGCTCGATGCGCCGGCCGCTTCCACGGTGATGCGTGAGGAAATCTTCGGTCCGGTGGCCGGCGTCATGAAGGTGGCGAGCGATGCCGAGGCGATCGCCCACATGAACGACAGCGCCTTCGGGCTCACCGCGGCGGTGTGGACGCGCGATGCAGCGGCGGCCGAGCGTCTCGGTGCGCAGCTCGAGACCGGCACCTTTTTCATGAACCGCTGCGACTACCTCGATCCGGCGCTCGCCTGGGTGGGCGTGAAGGATTCGGGGCGCGGCTGTACGCTTTCAGTCGTCGGGTACGAGCACCTGACACGGCCCAAATCCTTTCACCTGCGGGTGCTGACGTGAGCGAAATCCTCAAGGCCAACTGGAACTATCCGACCACGGTGTGGGCGGGGCCCGGCCGCATTACCGAGTTGCCGGCGGCCTGCGCCAAGCTCGGCATCAAACGGCCGTTGCTGGTCACCGATGAGGGCCTGCGCGAGGCGCCGATGGTCAGGCGCGCGCTTGCACTCGTCCCGGGCACCGGGCTCTTTGCCCGCGTGCGCGGCAACCCGGTCGCCGCCAACATCGAGGACGGCCTGGCCGCCTACCGCGCCGGCTCGCACGACGGTGTCATCGCCTTCGGCGGCGGCTCGGCGCTCGATGCCGGCAAGGTGATCGCCTTCATGTCGGGCCAGACGCGGCCGCTGTGGGACTTCGAGGACGTCGCTGACTGGTGGACGCGCGCCGACCCCAAAGGCATCGCCCCGGTGGTGGCAGTTCCGACCACCGCGGGGACCGGCTCGGAAGTCGGCCGCGCCGGGGTCGTCGTCAACGAGGCGACGCATCAGAAAAAAATCATCTTCCATCCGCAGATGATGCCCGGCGTCGTGATCAGCGACCCGGAGCTCACCGTGGGGCTGCCGCCGGCGATCACCGCGGCCACCGGCATGGACGCCTTCGTGCATTGCTTCGAGGCGTTCTGTGCGCCGGGCTTTCACCCGCTCGCCGACGGCATTGCGCTCGAAGGCATGCGCCTCATCCAGACCTATCTGCCGCGAGCGTGCGAGCACGGCGCGGATCTGGAGGCGCGCTCGCGCATGCTGGCGGCGGCCAGCATGGGAGCGACGGCGTTCCAGAAAGGCTTAGGGGGCGTGCACGCGATCGCACACCCGGTGGGCGCGCATTTCAACACGCATCACGGCCTCACCAACGCGATTCTCCTGCCCTACGTCATCACCTACAACCGCCCGGCGATCGAGGCGCGCGTCGCGACCATCACGCGGGTACTGGACCTCAGGGGCGAGCCGTTCAGCGCGCTCTTCGAGTGGGTGCTCGGCTTGCGCGAGCGGCTCGGGATCCCGCACACGCTCGCCGCGCTCGGCGTACCGGCGACGAGCGCGGATCTTATCGGACGCGAAGCCGCGCTGGATCCGTCCGCGGGCGGCAACCCCCAGCCGGCGGATGCGGCCGCTTACGCGCGCATCTTCCGCGCGGCGGTCAACGGGGACCTCGCGCTCGCCGGCTAGCTCCTGGCGAGTTGCGCGACCGCCTCTGTCCACAGCGTCTCGTTGGCGGCTGCCACGACGCGGCCGTCGCTCGCGGTGGTGAGCCGCGCGCCGCGCCAGTCGCTGATCCTGCCACCCGCGCCCTCCACGACCGGAACCGCCGCCATGAAGTCATGGGGCTTCAGCTGCACCTCGATCACGAGCTCGCACGAGCCCGAAGCGAGCATGCCGTAAAGATAGCAATCACCGCCGTAGCGACGCAGCGCCGCGCGCATCGCGAGCGCCTCGAAGTGCTTGCGTTCCTCACTGCTGAACGTTTCGGGCGTGGTCGTGTACACGACCGCATCGCTAAGCGAGCGGCATTCGCTGGTGCGCGCCTCGCGGCCGTTGCGCAGTGTCGCGCGGCCCTCGCAGCCCACCCAGCGCTCAGCCAGCGCCGGCGCCTCGATCACGCCGACCACCGGCCGCTCGCCTTGCAGGAGTGCGATCAGCGAGCCAAAGAGGGGGAAGCCGGTGATGAAGCTCTTGGTACCGTCGATCGGGTCGAGCAGCCAGGTGAACTCGCCGCCCCCCTCGGCGGGAAACTCCTCGCCGCGGATCGCATGTTCGGGACACGCGGTGCGGATCATGCGACGCATCTCGGTCTCTATCTCGCGATCCACGGCGGTGACGGGCGTGCCGTCGGACTTGCGATGCACGGCGACCGGCGTGCGGAAATGGCGCACGGCAATGCGGCGCGCGAGGTCGGCGAGCTCGTCCGCGAGCGCGAGCGCCGCGGCGCACTGCGGATGATCGGCGAAACTCATGCTCGGTCCTTTATACGCCGCCCGGCATGGGGCAGTACCTGGATCTGGAGCCAGTTGCGCAGCTCATTGAGCTTGAGCGATTCCTGCTGCACGGCGGCGCCGAGTCCATGCTTCCACGCCAGACGCCGGTTGTCAGGCTGGCGCATCAGAGCACGCAGATCGGCGACGAAGCTCTCGAGCTCGGCGCGATCGGCGAACAGGCCGTCCTCGATCAGCTGCGCCCCGTAGCGCACCGCGCAGGCGGCAATCTCAGCGAAGCCGTATTCGGGATGATACTGCACGCCCCAGAAGACGCCCGGGCCGTGGCGCAGCTCCAGCGCCTGCACGCCCATGTCGTTGCTGGCGAGCACCAGCGCCCCAGCCGGGAGCTCCGCGATGTCGTCGCGGTGCACCGTGATCGCCTCGAACACCGGCGGCTTGCCGCCGAACATGGGGTGGCGGCGCCCCGCGTCGCTCAACTCGATGCGGCGCGCAAAGCCGAACTCGCGGCCGAGCGGATTGGGCCGCACGCGGCCGCCGGCCGCGGTGACGGCGACCTGCAAGCCCCAGCAACTGCCGAAGAAGGGCACGCCGGCCGCGAAAGTGGCCCGCGCCAGCTCGACCTGCCGCTCGATGTGCACGCCGCCGCCGTAGACGTTGAGCGCGGAGCCCGTGATCGCGACGCCGTCGTAACCGGCGAGGGGACGAGTCAGACGTACCTCGCCGTCTGCAGGGCGCACGATGTCGCAGCTCACACCGGCGAGGCTCTCGAGCGTGCGCGCATAGCCCTCGCCGCTGGGCGAGCCCCCCGCGGCAACCTGCTGCTCGCGCAGCGCCGCGCGGTTGCCGTCGATCACCAGCACGCGAGGCTCTCCCGCGTCAGGCACGGCGGCAGCTCCCCGGAACGGCGGCCAGACGACAAGCGATTGGGGCGATGTTATATTTCAAGATGTCCGAGCCCGATCAGACTATCGCGCCAAAAACTTGCCTGTCAACGCTACGGCAGCCGGTCCGGGAGGGACATTAGACCCGATGATCTCCGCTCGCTTTTCGCCACGCGCCGGGCGCGCGTGTCGCACGCTGAGTGCGCTGCTGACGCTGCTCGCGGCACTCCCCGCGCACGCCGACGATTCCAAGGTGCTGCGCCTCATCACCTGGGCGAGCTACGTGCCCGCCGAGGTCATCTCACAGTTCAGGAAAGAGACCGGCATCGAGGTGCAGGTCACGCTCTCGAACAACGAGGAGATGATCTCCAAGCTCCGCGCCACCGGCGGCGCGGGCTTCGACCTGGCGCAACCGTCGCAGGACCGGATTTTCGGCCCGCAGCAGGAATTCCGCATCTACAAGCCCATCGACGTGAGCAAGGTGAAGCTTGACGAGTTCGTGCCGGAGCTGGTCGATGCTGTGAAGAAGAACGCCACGCTCGACGGCAAGCTCTACGGCCTGCCCTATGTGTGGGGCACCGAGGGGCTGATCTACAACTCCACCCGCACGAAAATCGCCGACTACACCGACCTATGTAAGCCGGACCTCAAGGGCCGTACCGCCGTGCGTCTGAAACGCCCGACGCTCATGGCCTTCGCGCTCGCTTCCGGTCACGACCCCTTCGCGCTCTATCACGACACCAGGGCTTACACCGCGCTCATGGAGCAGGTCGGCAAGACGCTCGCCGCCTGCAAGGCGAACTTTCGCTTCTTCTACGACAACAAGGACCAACTGCTGAACGGGGTGCGGTCCGGGGAGATCTGGGCCGCCATGATGTGGGACTCGGGCGGGTGGCTCCTCAACCGCGAGAATCCCGCCATCAAGTTCATCAACCCGAAATCCGGCGCAATCGCCTGGATGGACACCTTTGCGCTCCCGGCCCGTGGCCGCAATGACGCCGGCGCCTACGCCTGGATCAACTTCGTGATGCGCCCGGAGATTGCCGCGCTGGTCGCGAAGTCGATCGGCAATTTCACCGCCTCCAAAGGTGCGGACCAGCTCATGGATCCGCGCGTGCGGGCGCAGTTCGCCGCGACGTTCCCGGATGGCCTCAAGAACATCAAGTGGTACCCGGCGATCCCGCCGGGCATTGAGGAAATCGAGGGCGGGGTACTCGACAAAGTGAAGGCGGCCGATTGAGCGCGGCGACCACGCCCGCGCCGGCCACGGCGCCGGATCTCGAGGTGCGCTCGCTCACCAAGCGCTTCGCCGCGCACGCGGCCGTGACCGCGGTGTCCTTCAGCGTACCGCACGGCAGCTTCTTCTCGATCCTGGGTCCCTCGGGCTGCGGCAAGACGACGCTGCTGCGAATGATCGCGGGCTTCATCCAACCCGACAGCGGCAGCATCGCCATCGGCGGCCGCGACATGGCGAGCGTTCCACCCAACCGCCGCCCGGTCAACATGGTGTTTCAGCACCTGGCGCTGTTCCCGATGATGTCGGTGGGCGAGAATGTCGCCTTCGGCCTCGCGCGGCGCGGCGTCGGCCGCGCCGAACGCACCAGGCGCGCCGAGGCGATGCTCGAGCGCGTGGGACTTGCGGGCGCGGCGCCTAAACGCGCCGACGAGCTCTCCGGCGGGCAACGCCAGCGCGTTGCAATCGCCCGCAGCATGGTGCTCGAGCCGACGCTGCTCTTGCTCGATGAGCCGCTCGGTGCGCTGGACCTGAAGCTCCGCGAGCACATGAAGGTGGAGCTCAAGCAGTTGCAGAGCGCCTTCGGCACCACCTTCGTGTACATCACCCACGATCAATCCGAGGCGCTGGTGCTGTCGGACCGGGTGGGCGTCATGAGCCAGGGCCGTTTCGAACAGCTCGGCACGCCGCAGGAGCTGTACTACTCTCCCGCTACCGCCTTCGTTGCCGGCTTCGTCGGCGCCAACAACCGTCTCACCGGCACGGTGCGCGCCGTCGATGGCGCGCTGCTCGAGATCGACGCCGGCGACGGCTGGCGGGTGCGCGTGCGCGCGCACGAGCCGCTCGGCATCGGCGCCGCGATGCAGGCATTCGTACGCCCCGAGGCCATGACGCTCGCCCGCACACCCGCCGAGCTCCCGCCGGGGCAGAGCGCGCACAGCGGCGAGGTTACCGACATGCTGTTCGACGGTGCCAACTCGGCGGTGCTGCTGCGCGAATCGCGCAGCCGCCGCGAGCTGCGCATCGCGCTGCCGCAGACGGGCGCCTTCGCCGACCTCAGGCCCGGGGCGCGCATCTGCTTCGGCTTCGATGCCGAGCGGACGATCGGCTTTCCGGACGCGTGACTCCCGGTTGAGAGGCAACCATGGTCGAAGCCGCGGCAGGAGCGAAGTGGTCCCGGCGCCTGGTGCTCGCGCTGCTGCTCGCGCCGGCGCTCCTGTGGCTGCTCGCGCTCATTGTTCTGCCGCACGTCGACCTCGCCGTGCTGTCGTTCCGCGAGCGCGTCGCGCCGCGCGAGTACACGCCGAGCCTGGCGCAGTACCGTACCTTCTTCGGCGAGCCGCTCTACTGGCATGTGTTCGTGCGCACCGCGCTGCTGTCGGCGATCGCCACGCTCATCACGCTGCTCATCGGCTTTCCGATCGCCTGGATAATCGCCAAGCTCGCCCGCGGCCGCATGAGCGCGCTGCTGTTTGTCGTGTGCCTGATCCCCTTCTGGGTGAGCGAGACGGTGCGTACGCTCGGCTGGATGATCCTGCTGCGGGAATCGGGCGTGCTGCCCGCGATCCTGATGCGCCTCGGGCTCACCGCGCAGCCGGTCGAGCTGCTCTACCGCGACGCCACGATCCTCGTCGGCCTGGTGTACACGTCGCTCCTGTTCATGGTGGTGCCGCTGGTCGGGAGCCTTGAGAGCCTCGATAACTCCCTCATCGAAGCCGCCTATGACCTGGGCGCCAGGGGCTGGTCGATTCTGCGTACCATCGTCATCCCGCATGCGGCGCCCGGCATCACCGCGGGCTGCATCGTGGTGTTCATGCTGACGCTCGGCAACTACCTGACACCGACGCTGCTCGGCGGCAAGAACTCGCTGTGGTTCACCGAGCAGATCTATACGCAGTTCATCACGCGCTTCAACTGGGAGCAGGGTGCGGCCTTGGGCTTCCTGCTGCTGGCGCTCTCCACCGCGATGGTGTGGCTGGGACTGAAGCTCTCCGGCCAGCGCTTCAGCGACGTCATGAGGCGCGTGTGATACCGAGCCTGCCACGACCTGCCTGGCTGCGTGCCGCCACCGCGCTCTATATCGGCGCGTTTCTCCTCTTTCTATTCCTGCCGCTCACGGTCGTGGCGGTGTTCGCCTTCAACGACGCGCCCTACCCCGCCCCGCCCTGGCACGGCTTCACGCTCGACTGGTTCCTCGGCAACGAGGCGCAGGGCCGCGTCGGCCTGTTCCGCGACACCCAGCTCCTCGGCAGCATCTGGACCAGCTGCATCGTCGCGCTCTGGGTCACGGGACTTTCGGTGGTGGTCGGCACGGCGAACGCGTTCCTGATGGAGCGCGAGCAGTTTCCCGGCAAGGGCGTTCTGTCCATGCTGATGTTGACGCCGCTGGTCATTCCCGGCGTGATCCTCGGCATATCGATCCTGGCGTTCGCCAGCCGGCTCGCGGATCTGTGCTCCGATTTCCTCGGCATCGAGGCGGACTTCCTGCGCCCCGGGCTGCCGCTGGTAGTGCTAGGCCAGTTCTCCTACATCGTCGCTATCGCGACGCTCACCATCAGCGCGCGCCTCAAGCGCTTCGACCGCAACCTCGAGGACGCAGCCCTCAATCTCGGCGCCTCGCATGCGGCGGTGCTGCGCACGATCACTCTGCCTTACCTGCGTCCCGCCATCATCGGCTCGGCTGCCATCGCCTTCCTCATGTCCTTCGAGAACTTCAACACCACGCTGATGCTGGTCGGCTCGGATGCCCCGCTCACCATCATGATGTACGGGCGCATGCGCGAGGGCGCGACCCCGGTATTGAATGCCGTGAGCCTCTTCCTGATGACGGCCTCCGCCCTGCTCGCGCTCACCCTCATGCGGCGGGGGAAAAGCCAGGGGACCTGAAAAAGCCGCTGCTGCTCTGGGCTCTCTGGTTGCCGGTCGGATGCCTTTTTAAGATACCGGTAGTTAATTTCTCGGCTTTGCTCCCTCGAACAACTATGCAAGGCTTGGCTGCTGCGGATGGCCTCATCACCGTGAACGCACAACCTACAAAGTCGCTGCAGCTGGCATCCGGGCACAGGATCGCGGCGATTGCGATCAGCCACCACCGCCTGCCGCTTGACCCCCCGTTCAACGCCAGCTGGGATACCAAGCCGCGCGCGCACTTCGACGCGACCGTGGTGCGCGTCACTACCAACACCGGCCTGGCCGGCATTGGCTCGGGAGATCGCATGCTCGGCTTCGAGGGGCACGAGGATCTGTTCGTCGGCCAGGATCCCCTCGCCCTCGAGCGGCACAACCGGATTCTTTCCAACATTGACTTTCACTACGGGCGCTGCTGGCCGCTCGACCTGGCGTTGTGGGACCTCGCCGGCAAGATCCTCAATGCTCCCTGCTGGAAGCTGCTCGGCGGCCGTTCAAACCGCGTGCGCGCCTACGCCTCATCGGGAACGCTCCGCGACCCGCGGGCCCAGGGCGAGGCGGCCGAACGCTATCTCGCGCAGGGTTACCGGGCGCTGAAGCTGCGCTTTCACCGCGGCGACTGGCACGAGGATGTGCGGGCGCTCGAGGCGGTGCGGGCGCGGGTAGGCGAAAAGCTGCAGCTCATGGTCGACTGCAACCAGGGATGGCGCATGTCCTGGGACACCGAGACCCCGTGGACCTTCAAGGACGCGCTCGTGGTGGCGCGCGAGCTCGAGCGACTCAAGGTCTACTGGATGGAGGAGCCGCTGCATCGCTCCGACTACGACGGCATGCGCGCTTTGCGGGCGACGACCGACGTGCGCATCGCCGCGGGCGAGATGACGCGGCAGATTCACGAGCTGCGCGATCTCATCACCGGGGGGTGTGTCGACGTGGTGCAGCCGGACGCCGCGCTGGTCGGCGGGATCACGGGACTGAGGCGCATCGCCATCCTCGCCGAGGAGCATCACCTCACCTTCACCCCGCACACCTGGACCAACGGCATGGGCGTGACCGCCAATGCCCACCTGGCGGCCGGACTTGCGGACGCCCCGTTCTTCGAGTTCCCGTTCGATCCGCCGGAGTGGAGCCTCGAGCGCCGCGATTTCATGATGGCGGCTCCGCTCACCGCCGACCGCGAAGGCTGGATCGGCTTGAGCGACGCACCCGGGATGGGCTACACGCTCGATGAGGCGCGCCTCAAGGCGACTCGGGTCGGCTGAGCTCGAGCAGCCTCCGGAGCGGCGCCACATGCTTCTCGTAGCGGCGCCAGCGTCCGGCCGAGCCGCTGTGGATCTTCTGCCGCACCTGCCACTTGCTCGCGGTAATGACGACGCGGTCGGTCTGGTGAAATTCCAGGCAGCGCGCATCCCACGGCAGGCCGACGAACTCCAGCATGCGCCGCGTCCAGCCCTCCTGATCCGCGATGAGCCCTTCGTAGGGAACTTCCAGCAGCGCGGCCGCGGGCAGGACCGCGCGCCAGTGATCGGTCAGGCGCACGTACTCGGCGTAGTAGTGGGCGAGATTGTCCAGGTCGTTGGCGTAAGTGCCCCGGTTGAGAAAATTATGAAAATAGATCGACAGACAGGTGTCGAGGGGATAGCGCCGCATGTGAATGATTCGGGCCCGCGGCAGCGCGGCGTGGATCAGTCCCGCGTAGCGGAAATTGGCGGGCATCTTGTCGATGACCCGTAGCGCCGACCCGGCGAGGGCGCCCAGGTGTTCGAGATACTCACGCGCCATGCCGGGAATCATGGTTGCCACGCGATCGCCCTCGTCCGCCGCGGACTCAAAACCCGCGAAGGCATTGCCCCAGAACTTGAGCTCTCCCGCCCCGAACACCGCTGGGTGTGAGGCCAGGATCTGCTCGACGAGTGTCGTGCCCGATCGTGGCATGCCGACGACAAAAACCGGCACCTCGGATGCCGACCCTTCCGCCTGGCCCTGGCGGATGAACGCGGCGTCGAAGCTGCCGATCAGCCGGTCGATGCGTCTGGTCAGAGTGGCGCGCTCGTACACCCGGCCATAACGCTTGGTCAGCTCGTTCGCCTGTCGGTAGCTCGCGAACGCGTCGTCGTATTCCCCGATATCGTCAAAATACTTGCCGAGCGCGAAGCGCAGACTGATCTCGTGCGCCAGCGGCAGCGGCTTCTCGAGCAGCGCCTGTGCGCCCCGCAACCAACCGGTGTCTTCCCGGGTCATTCTGCGATGCGCCGTGATGCTCCAGTAAGTGAACGGGAAGCCCGGATCGACGGCGAGCGCCCGCCGGAACAGCTGCTGCGCCTCGGCAAACCGCCCGCGGTCGGCCTGCAGCTCGCCGAGCAGCGTCAGCGCCTGCACGCAGCCCGGGTCGATGGCGAGCGCCGCCCCGCAACTCGCTTCTGCCTGGTCGCCGCGGCCTTCCATGCGCTGCGCCGCCGCGAGGCTCGTGAGCAGCGCCGCGGAGTCAGGCTGTAAGGCCAGGGCGCGTCGGAAGCTCACCGCCGCCTCCTCGACCTGGCCCAATTCAAAGAGCACGTGGCCGAGGTTGCCGTGGCTGCCGGCGCGTCTGGGATCCAGCTCGACGGCCCGACCACACAGCGCGAGCGCCTCACGGCGCTCGCCGAGATCGCGCAGCAGACTGCCGAGATTGTTCAGCGCTTCCACATAGTTGGGATTCAGAGCGAGCGACTGCCGATAGCTCGCCACCGCCTGCTCGCGCTGCCCGAGGCCGGCAAGGACGAGTCCCAGGTTGTTGTGCGCCATGCTGAGCGTTGGGTCGAGCGCCAGCGACCGGCGCGTGCAGCTCAGCGCCTCTTCCAGGGACCCAAGCTGGCGCAGGGTGTTGCCGAGGTTGCAGAGTATGACCGCGTTGTCGCCGCCGAGCGCGAGCGCCTCCCGGTAGCAGACGGCCGCCTCCGCGGGCTTCCCCAGCTCCACAAACGCATTGCCTAAGTTGTTGTGCGCTTCCGCCGAGCGCGGCTCGAGCGCGAGCGCGCGTCGATACATGGACACGGAATCCTGCGGCTTGCCCTGGGCTCGGAGGTCATTGGCGGCATTGATCAGGGACTGCGCTTCGTGCACCGGCTCGGCAGCGGACACCGCTCCGTGGCAGTGCTTGTACTTCCTGCCGCTGCCGCACGGGCACGGGTCGTTGCGACCCGCATTGATCGTGCTCACGCTGTTCATTTCATTCCCGATAGCGGCTCACGGCATCCCCGAGCGCGTCCCTCAAGGGTCCGAGCCAGGGTGCGAAGTGCTGCCATTGGTCGAGACCCTCGCGATAGATGGCCTGCCGCACCTGCTCGGAGCTTGCAGTGCGGACGCTGCGGCGAGTCTCGTAGAAGGTCAGGCACTGCGGCTCGAACTCAAGACCGCAATACTCGAGCAGCCGCCGCACGTTGGCTTCCAGGTCCTCCACCACATCCTCGTGGTGCACCCGCAGGATGGCGCCCGGCGGCAGCACCTGGTCCCAGTGACGCATGAGCTCGAGGTAGGTGCGGTAATAGCGCGCGATGTCCTGGATGCTGTAGGTGAACTCCTGGCCCTGGGCGAAGAGCTGCTTGAGATTGCTGAAGCAACAGGCCATCGGCTCGCGGCGCGCGTCGATGATACGCGCGTTGGGCAACATCAGGTGCACGAGGCCGAGGTGCCGGAAGTTGTTCGGGTTCTTGTCGATGAATAGCCGCTTACCCGCGCTGCGGTAGACACGGGTGCCGGCGAGATACTGCTCACCCAGCGTGCGGAAGTCGTCGGTGGTCAGGTGCGCCAGGAGCGGCGGGTAGCGCGGGTTCCCCGGGTTCGGGTCACGACCACGCAGCCGCGTGACCAGTTGCTGGATGTTGGGAAGCTCGGTAGTGCCTTCGACACCGGAGTGTGAGGCGAGGATCTGCTCGAGGAGCGTCGAGCCCGAGCGCGGCAGGCCGACGATCAGGATTGGATCCGGGTCCGGCGCTCCCCAGCCGCGGCGCTCGGCAAACAGCTCCGGCGTGCAGACCTTGATCTGCCAGTGCGTGTTGTTCTCGATGATCGCCGGCTGATAGCGGATCTCGGCATGCTTGAGCGCATTGCCGCGCTCGTAACAGCGAAAGGACTCCGCGTATTCGCCGCGATCCTCGAGTGCCTTGCCAAGCGCGAAGCACAGGTGGTAGCGGTCGATCGGCGAGGTGGCCGGCGCCTCGAGGGCCTGCCGCATGCTGGCGAGCTCGGCGTCATCGAAGCGGTAGGTCTTGAGGTTCGCGAGGCTCCACCAGGCGTCGCCGAAGTCCGCGCGGCAGGCAGCCGCCTCGTGGTAGCTCGCGATCGCCTCGGGCGTGCGGCCGAAGGTCTTCAGCGCGTGCCCGATCGACAGGTGCAGCTCGTCATCGAGCGGGGTCCCGGTGAGAAGCCCCTGGTACAAGCCGATGGCGCGCTCGTGCTCGCCGAGCCCGACGCAGCTTGCTGCAAGCTGCGTCTTCAGGCCGCGGTTGTCCGGGTCGTCCTTCAGCAGCCGCTCGATCTCGCGCCGCGCATCGTCGTAGCGGTGCAGCTCGATCAGCACACCGGCGTACTCCTGGCGAGCGATCCGATAATCCGGCGCACGCTCGAGCACCCCGGCGAGCAGCAGCTCGGCGTCGTCGTATACCTTGTGAGCGATGCCGATTCGTGCCAGCAGCCGCATCGCCTCGACATGGTCGCCATGCTGCAGCAGGTAAGCGCGGATCAGCGACTCCGCCGCCTCGAGGTCGCCGTCCGCGAACAGCCCGGTCGCGGCGACGATGTCACGCGGCAGCTTGCGCAGCGTGGCCACATGACTGCCCGCAATGGCGGCGTTGTCCTGCTGTCCGCTCATCCGGTACAGCCCCTCGAGCATCGCCCAGCTGCCGGGCAGCGCGTGGTTGATATTGACCGCGATCAGGAACGCCTCGATGGCCCGGGAAGCATCCCGCAGCGCCACGTAGCAGCGCCCGCGCTCTTCGTAGAGGCGGCCGAAGCGCGGGTGGTAAAGCTCCAGGGCGGCGAGCGTCTGTAGCGCTTCCGGGATGCGCTGCAGGTAACGCTGCGCGACGGCGACGCACAGCAGCGCATCGCGGTGCTCGGGTACTTCGACCCGCAGCGTGGATGCGAGCGCCAGCACCTCGGTGAACTTGTGCTCGCGCGTCAGGGCGCGAACGCGCCCGACTTCGCCAGCAGTGGCGCGGGTCGGCGGGGCGGCAACAGCGGTCGTGGACTCGGTCACAGCTACGTTTCAAAAAAAAGAAAAGGGCGGACCGTGTCCCGGTCCGCCCTGCATTCTACTGCACCGGCCCGCCAGGGCAGCCGGCAGCAGCCGCTTACCGATCAGAACGAGTAGCTGATAAGGGCCATCACGACCCGCGGTCGTAGCGGAATCTCCGACTTGATGAACTGCCCCGACGAGACGTTGGTCGGCCCGTAGGAATTGTTCAGGTTGCTGCCGTTCAACTGCGCCGTCCAGTTGTCCTTGGCCACGCCGAGCGCCGCGTCATAGGTCGTGTAACCCGGGATCGGGTACAGCAGCAGGGTCGTGATGGGCGCGGGCGAACAGCAGTTCGCCGTTGCATTGCCGGCGAAGTAGTTCCGCGGCTCGTTGGTCATCGGACCGATGTGGCTGGCGCCCACCCACGCGAACGGCTTGTAGTCAGCGACCTGCCAGTCGTAGCGCGCGCGCAGGTTGAACATCCAGGGCGGCGAGAACGCTGGCGCGGTGCCGAACGCACCCAGGGCATTCGGGACCGGGCCCTGCGGGCTGTTCACCACCACGCATTGACCGGCGGGAGTCGGATTGTTCGCGGTCTTCGAATTGCTCGGGTCGACGCCCACCGATTGCAGACACGGCGCAGTCGACTGGGTCGAGCTGTTGACCGAGCTCGATCCCTGCACGGTGAGCCCGTCGGTGATGCGCGCGTCGAACTGAATCTCGAAGCCCTTGATATTGAAGTTCGGTCCGTTGACGTTGAAGGTCGTATTACCGAGGATCGTCGGAGCGAAGAGCGACAGCTGCTCGTTCTCCCATTTCATGTAGTAGGCCGACACGTTGAGCAGCAATCGGTGGCTGAAGAACTCGCTCTTGAAGCCGACCTCGTTGTTGATCAGATTGTCCGCCTGCCACCCTGCTGGCTTCTCGTACTGGTCGCTGTTGGCGACGCAGGTCTTAACTCCGCCCGGGAAGGTGCAGAAGGGTACCTCGCCGGTGAGGCTGACGGTCCCATTGAGAAGCGACTTGGTGCGGTTGAAGCCACCCGGACGATAGCCCTGCGAGAACGTGTAGTAAGCCATCACGTCCGGGGTGAGGTGCCAGGTGAGGTTGAAGCGGCTGCGCGTGCCGGTCTCGGTCTTGTGCAGGTTCATCGGGAAGCCGCAAAGCGCGGCCGCCGTGCACGCCCCATTGGGGTGATCGACGATCAGGGGGCTGGTGCTCTCGGTCGTAAACCGCGAACCGTACTCGAAGTCGTCATAGTGGAACCAGCGCGTGCCAGCGGTCACCGTCAGCACCTTCGGAATAATGTCGAAGTCGACCGAGCCGAAAAATGCCAGCTGCTTGTAGCCGCGCTGGTCGTCCTCGCCGAACGCGGTATTCGTGTCGGTACGCAGCGAGGGGTCAATCGCAAACGTGCCGGGCAGCGGCCCGACGGCGCTCAGGCAATCCACTCCGGCTGCAAGCAGCGTGGCCAGGTTTGCGGCATTGCCGCATTTCGGAATCGGACCGTAATTGAAGTTCTGCTGGTCATAAATGACGAACTTCTCCCAGAAGGCACCGAACAGACCGCGGATCCGGCTCTCCTCGTTCGTGCTGATGCGGAGCTCATTACTGAAGTGCTTGTTGTTGACCACGTCCGTCCAGTTGGCCTGCGGCGCGTAGCATTGCAGCTTATGGCCGGCCAGCGCGGGCGCGAAGGCTCCTTTGCCCTTCGTGGTGTTGAAGTAGAGCGCGCCCGGGCCGATGCACCCGTAGTACGAGCCGCTGGTGCTGCGCAGATAATTGGAATAGTCCTGCTGTCCGTCAATGTTGCGAGACAGGTAGCTGCCGGTGTAGATGGCCTTGAGGCCGGCAAACTGGCCGTTGAGCGTCCAGGCCGTGCTCTCGTAACGGTCCTTGTTGAACGCCGGCTGGAAAGCCGTGATCTGGTACGGCTGTAGAGGAGTGCCGTTCGGGTCCGCCGGATAGGCGTAGAACCAGCCATCCGCCTGCAGGTCCTGGTAATTCTGCTGCAGCAGCAGGTCCCAGCTGTCGTTGATCTTCCACGCCACCGACAGGCGCGCTCCCTGATAGGTCACGGGATTGGCGTTGTTCTGCAGGAAGGCGGCGTTGTTGACGCTCGGATTGCCGCCGATCGTGGCGCCCACAGAGCCCGGCGGATCGCTGATCGTGCTGGCGACGTTGGAGATGTAACCGCCCTGGTGCTCATTGAAGACCACGGCGCGCACCCCAAGCACACCCTGGATGAGGGGCACGTTGAGAACCGCATTCAGCTGACTGTTGTTGTCGCCGCCTGTGGTGTAGCCGTAGCCGGCGTTGAAGGTCGCCGAGGTGGAGTTGAGGTTCGGCTTGTTCGTGATGTAGCGGATCGCGCCCGCCTGGGCGCCACCGCCGAAGAGCGTACCCTGCGGGCCTTCCAGAACCTCGACGCGCTCCATGTCGACCAGATAAGGATCGTTGTTGCGGGCCGGGAACTGCATCGACTGGTCGTCGAGGTACAGCCCGACGTTCGGGAACGCCGCGGTGGTGGTCTGCGACTGGTTGCCCGAGCCGACTCCACCCAGGCCGCGCATGAAGATGTTGCCGGTGCCCGGACCGTTGCCGCTGTAGGTGACGTTCGGCGTGTACTTGAGCAAATCATTGAAGTTTGTGACGTTCAGCTGAGAGAGCTGAGCCCCGCTGATCGCCTGGATCGTGATGGGCACGTCCTGCAGGTTCTCCGTCCGGCGCTGGGCCGTCACGACGACTTCCGCCAGTCCACCTGAATCGGCCGGTCCTGTGGTCTGATCGGCCGGCGCAGTCAGGTCAGACGGTGCGGCCAGCACCATCGCGGTCGTCGACGCACTCAGAATCGCCGCCACGGCAGCAGAAATCTTCGGATTAACCTTCATCGCGTTGCTCCCCGAGGGTTTTTGGTTGTGTATTCCCCACTCGAACGCATTCCGCAGTCCCGCGCGGCTCCCGAAAGAGGTTTATAACCATTCGCCCGGAAAGGCGCTTGCATAAACGCGTCATCCGGGCGTCATACCGTCGCACTCTGCCCCGCAACGCACGAGGTCGCGAAGGCAATCGTACTGCCCACTTCCCTAGCCTTTCACACCTACGTGACAGCTAAAAGACTAGAAATCGGATAGTCGTATCTCAAAAAGGGATTGCCGGGCGCAGCACGGGACGCTCGCCCCGCGCGGCCGGGCCCCTGCGCGCACGCTGCGGGGCAGACGCAGGACGCCGCGGGTCGATGTTGCGTCGAAGCATCAGCACCTCTCCGTCGCCTCGGTGCGGGCGCGCGTCGTCGTGCTCGACCACGCAGCCGATACGATGCCTCTTTTAGATGGGGCTATTACTTTTCTAGGCTTTGACGTCCCCTGCGAGTATGGATATTTAACTGCTAAAGAGCACGCACCCATGAGCACCTCAGCCCTGAAACGCGACCGCGGAACGTGGGAGCAGCTGGCCGCCACCGTCAAGCCCGAGGGGCGCGCCTTCATCGCCGGCCGGCCCGTGGCCGCGCGCGACGGCCGGGTATTCGAGGACATCAGCCCGATCGATGGTCAGAGCATCTGCGCGGTGGCGCGCTGCGGGCCGGAGGATGTGGCGACGGCGGTCAGCGCCGCGCGGGACAGCTTCGAGCGCGGCGCGTGGCGGCGCATGGAGCCGAGGGAACGTAAGCGCATCCTCAGGCGCTTCGCCGAAGCGATCCGCGCGGATGTCGACCACCTGGCGCTGCTCGAGACGCGCGACGTCGGCAAGCCGATCCAGAACTCGGTGAGCGTGGATGTCGCCAACTGCGCGGACTGCATCGAGTACTACGCCGAGTTTGCCGACAAGCTCTACGACGAGGTGGCGCCCACCGGACCGAACGATCTGGCGCTCGTGCGGCGCGAGCCGCTCGGCGTGGTGGCGGCGATCGTTCCGTGGAACTACCCGCTCATCATCAGCTGCTGGAAGGTGGGGCCCGCGCTCCTCACCGGCAATTCGGTGGTGCTGAAGCCCGCCGAGCAATCGCCGCTGTCGGGCATCCGCCTGGGCAAGCTTGCCTGCGAGGCGGGCGTACCGCCGGGCGTCTTCAACGTCGTGCCTGGCTTCGGCGAGGAGGCCGGCAAGGCGCTCGCGCTGCACCCGGAAGTTGACCTCATCACTTTCACCGGCTCAACCGAAGTCGGGCGGCTGATGCTGCGTTACGCGGCGGAATCGAACCTCAAGCGCGTGGCGCTGGAGTGCGGCGGCAAGACGCCGCAGGTGGTGTTCGCCGATGCCGATCTGGAAGCCGCCGCCGCCGGGATCGCCTGGGGCATCTATTACAACAGTGGCCAGACCTGCCACGCGGGCTCGCGTCTCATCGTGCACGAGTCGGTGCGCGAGGCGCTGCTCGCGGCCATCCGCCGCGTCGCCGCCACCATCACGCTCGGGCACCCGCTCGAGCCCACCACGCAGATGGGAGCCCTCATCGATGCGAATCACATGCGACGCGTGCTCGGCTACATCGACAGCGGCGTACGCGACGGCGCGCGCATCGCACTCGGCGGCCGGCAGGCACGCACCGACAGCGGCGGCTTCTACGTCGAAGCCACGTTGCTCGATGGCGTGCGGCCCGGGATGCAGGTGGCGCGCGAGGAGATCTTTGGTCCGGTGCTCGCCGTCATGACCTTCGGCGACGAGGCCGAGGCGGTCCAGCTTGCCAACGACACCCCCTACGGGCTCGCCGCCGCAGTGTGGACCGGCGATATGAACATCGCGCACCGCGTGTCGGCGGCGCTGCGCGGCGGCACGGTGTGGGTGAACGCCTTCGACCGCTCCACCATGGCCACACCCTTCGGCGGCTTCAAGCTCTCGGGCTCCGGACGCGACCGCTCCGCGCACGCCATCGACAAATACTGTGACCTGAAGACCATCTGGACCGCGTACGTATGAACGCCTCGCGCCCGGCGCCGGAGGGCGTGCGGCACCATCTCGGCGCGCTGCTCGATACCTACCGGTCCGGCATCGCGCTGCCCGGCCCATTCTTCACCGACGACACGCTGTATGCGGCCGAGATGGAATACCTGTTCGGCCGCCACTGGCTGTTCCTCGCCACGGAGCCCGAGATCCCCGAGAGCGGTGACTACCGCACCTACCAGATCGGACCGTGGCCGATCTTCCTGCTGCGACGGGACGATGGCTCGATCGCGGCCTTCCACAACACCTGTCGGCACCGCGGCTCGCGCATTCTGCAACAGGATAGCGGGATCGCCGGCGCCACGTTGCAGTGCCCGTATCACCGCTGGACCTACGACCTGACGGGCCGGGTGCTGCGCTGTGGGGCCACCGGCGAGTCCCCCGAGGCGCAGCGTCCGCTCGCGCGCGTGCACGTGAAGACCCTCGCCGGGCTCATCTTCGTGTGCCTCGCCGATGAGCCGCCGGAAGACTTCGACGACATGGCGCGGCGCATGACCCCGTATCTTGCGCCGCACGGCCTGGCGCGCGCCAAGGTCGCCAGACAGGTCGACATCATCGAGCACGGCAACTGGAAGCTCACCATCGAGAACAACCGCGAATGCTTCCACTGCGAGGGCCACCCGGAGCTGTTGTGCTCACTGTTTGATTTCTTCGGCGAGATCGACGAGGCGAGCATGTCCGCGGCCGAGCGCGCCCACTACCAGCGCTTCCGCACGGCGCAGCGCGAAGCCGAGGCGATCTGGACGCGGGCCGCGCTCCCCTGGCAGGTGATCGAGGAGCTCGCCGGACGGCCGACGGCCTTTCGCACCGAGCGGCTGGTACTGAACGGCGCCGGGGAGTCGATGACACCGGACACGCGCGTCGCCTCGCGGCGCCTGCTGGGCGACCTCACAGAGCCGCGCCTCGGCACGCTGCACTACCACACCCAGCCGAACGCCTGGTTTCATTTCCTCTCGGATCACATCCTCACCTTCGCAACGCTGCCGCTTGAGCGCGGGCGCACGCTGGTGCGCTGCACGTGGCTCGTGCACGCGGAGGCCGAGGAAGGACGCGACTACGAACTGGAGAAGCTCACCAGCGTCTGGAACGCCACCAACCGCCAGGATGGCGAGTTCGTCGCCGAGACGCAGCGGGGAGTCGCGAGCCCGGCGTACCTGCCCGGACCGATTGCGGCCAGCGAGTACATGGTGCAGCTCTTCCACACCTGGTACGAGGAGCGCCTGCGCGCGGCGCTGGCGCTGTAGCCTGCGGCCATATGGCTGACTATGACTACATCGTGATCGGCGCCGGAGCCGCGGGTTGCGTGCTTGCCAACCGCCTGACGGCGAGCGGCACGGCGACGCTGCTGCTCATCGAGGCGGGCGGTTCGGACCGCTCGCCCTGGATCCAGGTACCGATCGGCTACGGGCGTACTTTCAACGACCCGCGTTTCAACTGGATGTACCAGGCGGAGCCCGACCCAACGCTCGATGACCGCAGCCAGTTCTGGCCACGCGGCAAGGTGCTCGGCGGTTCGAGCTCTATCAACGCCATGGTGTATGTGCGCGGTCAGCCCGGGGACTTCGATGACTGGGCCGCGGCCGGCAACCCCGGATGGGGCTACGCAGATGTGCTCCACTACTTCAGGAAGCTCGAGGATCACCCCTTCGGCGAGCCGCAGTTCCACGGCGCCGGTGGCCCGGTGGGCGTGAGCGACGTGTCGGCCTGGGTGCATCCGCTGTGCCATACGTTCCTCGCGGCCTGCGACAACTTACGGATCGCGCGCAGCCGCGATTTCAACGGCGCGCAGTCCGAAGGGTCGGGCCTCTGGGAGGTAACCATCAGGGATGGCGTAAGAGTGTCAGCTTCCAGCGCCTACCTGCGGCCCGTGCGGCACCGTCCGAACCTCGCGATTCGCCTGCGCGCGCAGGCAACGCGGGTACTGTTCGAAGGCGGCCGCGCGACGGGCGTGGAGTTCGTAGCGTCCGGCGGCAAACAAGTCGCGAAGGCGCGGCGCGAGGTGATCCTCTGCGGCGGTGCCATCAGCTCGCCGCAGCTCCTCGAGCTCTCCGGCGTTGGCGACAGCCAGCTGCTGCGCCGCTTCGGGATCCCGGTCATAGCCGACTCGCCCGCCGTCGGCCGGGGGCTGCAGGATCACCTCGGCGTCAACCACTATTATCGCTCGCGCGCGCGCACGCTCAACAACGAGCTCGCACCGTTCCTCGGCAAGGTGCGCGCCGCGCTGCGTTACGCGCTCGCCGGCCGCACCGGGCCGCTCGCGATGAGCGTCAACCAGGCGGGCGCGTTCCTGCGGAGCCGCCCCGGGCTCAGCCGCCCCAACATGCACATCTATTTCAACCCGGCGAGCTACTCCACCACCACGCTCGGTACCACGCGGCGCCTGATGAAGCCGGATCCCTATCCCGGGTTCCTCATGTCCTTCAACACCTGCCGCCCGGTGAGCCGCGGCACCATCCACATCCGCTCGCCTGATCCGCTCGAGGCTCCGGCAATCCAGCCGAACGCCCTGTCGGCGCCCGAGGACGTGCGGGATGTGTACGAGGGGGCGCGCCTGCTAAGGCGGATTGCCGCGGCCGAACCGCTCGCCGGCATCATTGAAGCCGAGCGTGAGCCCGGGAGCAACGTCAGCACTGATGAGCAGCTGCTCGCGGATTTCCGCCAGCGCGCCGGCTCGGTGTTCCACGCCTGCGGCACCTGCGCGATGGGATCCGACGCGCGCACTGCAGTGCTGGATCCGCGCCTGCGGGTGCGTGCGGTGACGGCGCTGCGCGTCGTCGACGCCTCCGCATTCCCGAACATCACCTCAGGCAACACCAACGCCCCGGTCATGATGCTAGCCGAGAAGGCCGCGGACCTGATCCTGGAAGACAGCCGCGCGCCGCTGGCGTAGCCTGCCTCAACATCCTGCCAAGCGAGATCCCATGAGCGAGCTGCGGTCGAGCGTCGGGTCGGGAGCTTCGGCCCTGAAGCTCGCCGAGCCCTGGTCCAGCTCCTTCATGGAGCGCTGGTACGTGCTCGCCATGATGTGCCTGGTGTACGCGCTCAGCATCGCGGATCGCTATGTCGTCTCGACGGTACTCGATCCCATCAGGCACGATCTGCACCTCAGCAATCTCGGCGTCTCGTTGCTCACGGGTATGGCGTTCGGCGTCTTCTACATCGTTCTCGGCTTTCCGCTCTCCTGGCTCATCGACCGCTACAACCGCCGCAAGATCGTCGCCGTGTGCCTGGTGCTGTGGTCGGTGATGACTGCGCTGTGCGGGCAGGCACGCACGTCGTTGCAGTTCTTCCTGGCCCGCGTCGGGGTGACGATCGGCGAGGCGGGCGGGACGCCCGGCGCCAACTCGCTATTGTCGGACTACTTCCCCGCCACGCGGCGCGCCATGGCGCTCACGGTGTTCTCGCTCGGCGCGCCGATCGGCGCCTGGCTCGGCTACAACGTCGCCGGTGTCATCGCCGACCAGTACGGCTGGCGCGCCGTGTTCTACGCCCTCGGCATTCCGGGCGTGCTCGCGGGCCTGGCCGTCTGGCTCACGGTGCGCGAGCCGCAGCGCGGTTGCCTCGACAGTGGTGTGGACGGCCTGGCGCCCTCGGTGAAGTCCACCATGCGCTTCATGTGGCAACAGCGCTCCGCCGTGCACACCATGATGGGCACGGCGGTTTGTGCGCTGTGGGGCTGGGGGCTGATGTTCTGGACGCCGACATTCCTGCAGCGCACCTACCATATGACCGTGGGCCAGGCGGGCGATGTGACGCAGAACATGCACCTGTGGGGCGGCGGGCTCGCGACGCTCGCCACCGGCTGGCTCATGAGCCGCGGCACCATGGCCGACGCGCGCCGCATCGTGTGGCTGCTGGCGGCGGGCGTCGCCGTCGCCACCGTCGCCTCGGGCGTCGTTTTCTGGACGCGCGACCTGGCGGTTGCCAAGGCGATGCTGTGGATCTTCATCCCCGCGATCTACTTCTATATCGGCCCGGGTTTCGGGCTCCTCAACAACCTGGCACCGTGCCGCATGCGCGCCATGTTCTGCGCGATGGTGCTGTTCCTCGCCAACCTCGGCAATCTCGTCATCACGCCGAACGTGATCGGCGCGCTGGCGGACTGGTTCCTGCGCTACCAGCTCACCGAGGCCGACGCGCTGCGCCTCGCGATGCTGTGCATCGTGCCGACGGGGCTGTGGGCCGCGGCGCACCTGTACCTGGCGGCGCGCGACATCATCGCCGACCAGGAGCGGGCACGTGACTTTCCGTAGCGCGCCAGTCCACCGGCTCCACCGGCGGCACCACTACGAGCCAGGCCACCAGCCCCAACAGTGCCACACCGCCCGTAACCCACAGAGCGAGTGTGTAGTGGCCACCGTCGTGCTGGACGAGGTAGCCGGTCACGGCCGGGGCAAGGATGCCGGCGGTGTTGCTGATCGCATTCTGCGTCCCCATCCACCGCCCGGTCGCGAGCGGGCCGGCGAAGCGCTGCGTGAGGGCGCCGACCGAGGGGGAGTTCAGGCCGTCGGCGAGCCCGGTCGTCAGCAGGAGCGCCGCGCCCGCCGCAGGGCCGGCACCGCTCAACACGAGCAGGCACGCCCCCACCCCGGCGGCACTCAGTGCAAGTGCGGTCTTGTAGGCAAGGCTCGCCGTCGCGCCCCTGCGGACCCACCAGTCGATCAGCCAGCCGGTCGCCACGATGCTCGCCGCGTCCATCACGTAGATGAGGCTCTGAACACGTCCCATGGAGGCGAGCGACAGGCCGCGCTCGTGCACCAGATAAAGCGGCACCCAGGTGAAGACGAAGTAGAAGGCGTAGTTCGAACAGAAGTTGCCGAAGATCGTGCCCCACAGCGCGCGCTGGCGCACGATGGCGCGCAGCGTCGGGCCGGCCGCGCCGGCGTCTGCGAGTCGCACCGGCGCCCGCCCACGCAGCTGGCCTGACCAGGGAATGAGCCACAGGAGCGACGCCAGCCCGAGCGCCATGAACATGGTGCGCCAGCCGTAGCGGACCATGACGAGTGCGCCGATGTAGGTGCCGAGCGCGGGACCGACGACGCTGCCGAGCTGCATGATGGCGGTGGCGCGGGCACGGTGGCGGTCCGCGACGCGCTGCGCGATGAGCGCGAAGCCACTTGGGTAGCACACCGACTCGCCCGCACCCATCACGAGCCGCAGGGCCACGAGTCCGGTGATACCCGCCGAGAGGCCCGCCATGAACGTCGCGACCGACCAGAGCGAAAAACCGGCGGCCAGCACGCGCTCGGCGCCCACGTGATCGACCAGCCAGCCCATGACCGGCTGTGACAGGACGTAGGTCGTGAAGAACGCCGAGAACAGGAAGCCCATCTGCACGGGCGAGAGGTGGAACTCGCCCTCGATGAGGGGCGCGGCCGTCGAGATCGTGCCGCGATCGACATAGTTGATCATCAGGGCGAGGGCCACCAGCAGCACCAGGGCGTACGGCACCGGCGCAGCGCCGCTCGTCGACGCCGCACTGCCGCCCAGTGGCGCCAGCTTCAGCAACTCAGGGCGACCTCGATCGCGCCGTCGACGATGCGCACGGCGTGCGTGGTCAGTGCCGCTTCCGCGGGTGGCCCCAGCACCCGGCCGTCGCGCAGGTCGAAGGCTGCGCCGTGCAGCGGACAGATGAGCCGCGTCGCCCGCAGCCGGCCCTCGCACAACCGCGCCTCGGCGTGCGTGCAGGTATTGTCGAGCGCGAACACGCCCTCGCGGGTGTGACACACGACGATCTCGCGCCCCGCCACCGTGCAGGCGCGCATGCCGCCCACGGGCAGCTCGGCAAGTTGCAGGACGACGGTGAAATCTGCCACGGCGGACAATACTACCGACTAAGCGCCGCAGCCGGCCAAAGCCACGCCTTTGGCCGGCGGAAACGGAGCTGATGTCCGCCGAAATCGCTTCCTGCGATTTCGGCCAATGAACTAACCACGCAGCCGCAGACCCTGCGGATCGTAGAGCGGCTCGAGGCGGATCGTCGCCGCGCGCATCTCGCCGAGGATGTCGATCTCGAAACGCGCGCCGTCGCGCGCCAGCGGTGTCGGCACGTAGCCGGCGGCGAGGCTCTTACCCACACAGTGGCCGAAGGCGCCGGAAGTCACGTAACCCACGGCTTGGCCCTCGTGCAGGATCGACTCATAGCCGATCACTTCGGCATCCAGCGCCTCGACCTCGAAGATGACGAAGCGGCGCGGCGCACCGGCGGAGCGCTCGGCGAGCGCGGCCGCCCGGCCGGTGAAGTCGCTCTTGCTGAAATCAACGAAGCGCTCAAGCCCGGTCTCCCCCGGAGTGTAGTCGGGGCGGAAGTCCTTGTTGAAGGAGCCGTAGCCCTTCTCGAGCCGCAGCGACGAAAGCGCGCGTCCGCCGAAGTGCACGAGCCCGAGCTCCCGCCCGGCGTCCCACAGATCCTCGTAGAGCGTCGCCAGGTAATCGGGCGTAGTCCAGACCTCGTAGCCGAGCTCGCCGGTGAATCCGGCGCGCGTGAGGATCGCCGGCGCAAAACCGACCGCGGTCTCGCATACCCGAAACAAGCGGAACGCCCCGGGCGACAGATCCGTGCGTGTCAGGCGCTGCAGCAGCGCACGCGAGTTGGGGCCGGCGATGGAGAAGCCGGCGAGTGTCGAGGCCACCGAGCGCACCAGGACTTCCGGCGGCGGCTCCTGGGCGAAGAACCAGCGCAGGTGAAACTCCTCGGCAAATCCCGAGCCCACGATCAGGTAGCGATCCTCGGCGAGGCACGCCATCGACAGGTCACCGACGATGCGTCCGGCCGGATTGAGCATCGGCGCGAGCGCGAGCCGGCCCGGCTGCGGGATGCGGCAGGCAAACACCCGGTCGAGCCAGGCGCGCGCGCCGCGCCCACAAACCTCGTACTTGCCGTAGTTGGTGGTTTCGTACAGGCCGACGGCACGGCGCACCGCCTGACACTCCGCGCGCACGAACGCGAAGGCCTCCGAGCGGCGGTAGGTCGGGGTTTCGATCGCCGGCACACCCCGCGGCGCGAACCACAGTGCGTTCTCGAGCGCGAAGTTCGCCCCCATCACGGCGCCGGCCGCCTTGAGCTGCTCGTAGATCGGCGAGCGGCGCAGCGGGCGTGCGGCGGGCAGTTCCTCGTTGGGATAGGTGAGGCGGAAGCGCCGTGCGTAGTTCTCCGGCACCTTGATCGAGGTGTACTTGGGGCTGGCGAACGCGCCGAAGCGGGCCACGTCCATCGAGATGATGTCCTGGCCCGGATCGCCCTCGGCCATCCAGCGCGACAGCACCAGTCCTATGCCGCCCCCTTGGCTGAAGCCAGCCATCACAGCACACGCGACCCAGTAGTTGCGCACGCCGCGCACCGGACCCACGAGCGGATTGCCGTCCGGTGCGAAGGTGAAGGGCCCGTTGACGGCCTTGCGGATGCCGACCCGCCCGAGTGCCGGGAAGTGCCGGAAGCCGACTTCGAAGTACGGCGCGAGCCGCTCGAAGTCCTCCGGCAGCAGCTGCATCGCGAAATCGTCCGGCGTCTTCACCGGCGCCCAGATGACGCCGTGCGGCTCGTAAGTGCCGATCAGCACCCCGCGCCGCTCCTGGCGCAGGTAGATCTCGCCGGCGTAGTCGGTGGTGTTGACGATTTCCTTATCGCGGCCCTTGAGCTCCGGCAGATCCTCGCTGATCAGGTAATGGTGCTCCATCGCCAGCACCGGCAGCTCGATGCCGACCATGTGGCCAACTTCGCGCGCCCACAGCCCGGCGCAGTTCACCACGTGCTCGGCGTGCACGGTGCCCTTGTCAGTCACGACCTCCCAGGAACCGTCGCGCCGCGGGTTGAGGGACAGCACGCGCGTGAAGCGCTCCACTTGGGCGCCGAGCTGCCGCGCCGCCTTGACGTAGGCGTGGGTGGTGCCCGAAGGGTCGCAGTGGCCGCCGTCGGCCCGCCACAGCGCGCCGATGAAGCAGCTTGGGTCGATGAGGGGATTGAGTTCGAGCGCCTGATCGAGCGAGATCATCTCGGTCTCCATGCCGAGATAGCGCGCGCGCGAGCGGATGAGCCTCAGGCTGTCGAGCTCGCCTTGGGTCGCGGCGAGCATCAGGCCCCCGTTCGGGTGCAGGCCGCACGACTGCCCGGACAGCTGCTCGATCTCCCGGTACAGGTCGATGGTGTACTTCTGCAGACGCGAGATGTTGGCTTCACCGTTGAAGGTGTGCATGCCACCGGCGGCGTGCCAGGTCGATCCCGAGGTGAGTTCGCTCTTCTCCAGCAGCAGCACATCGCTCCAGCCGATCCGGGCGAGGTGGTACAACACGCTCGCGCCTACCACCCCGCCGCCAATGACCACGGCTCTTGCAGAAGCCTTCATGCGCTACGGATCTCTCGACATGGCGGCAACAGTAACATCGCTCACTGCCGCGATCCCAAAGGCCCGCCCGACGTGCATCAACCACTCGCGCAGGTGCCGCGCCGTGCTCGCGGGCGTCAAGAGCAGCAGGCCGCCGGGCAACGCGGCGAGAGTCACCGTCACCTGTGCCATCTGGGTCGCGGCGGCGGAGCCTGCGGCAAACACCTCCGGGGACAGATCCAGGCGACAGCCGCGCCTGAGGGCCTCGCGCGCGGGCGCGCCCGCCAGGAAGAAAGCGGCGAGCCCCGCGGACAGCTCCACCACTGCGCCGCTCGTGCCGAGGAGCTCCTGCCAGCGCGCGGCACTCGTGCCCCGCGCGGCCGGCGCCAGCAACATCAGCCAGCGTTCCGGGCGCACCGCGAGCGCCAGTCCCGCGGGGGCAGCTGCCACGCGCCCGAGCGGCGGCAGTGCCCAGCCCGCCTCCCCGGCGAGCCGCACG
>Ga0070733_10000356_pt1 | contig 38400 bp, 39 predicted proteins | sample Coa_R1_9_FD_66450 | JGI IMG/M metagenome (GOLD analysis project Ga0070733, IMG submission 66450) | Surface soil microbial communities from Centralia Pennsylvania, which are recovering from an underground coalmine fire - Coalmine... | ecosystem: Environmental > Terrestrial > Soil > Unclassified ... | reverse complement strand
GTGCCGGTGAGCGCTGCGTCAGCGTCCGGCGAGCGCGTCGACGATCCGCAGCCGCCGCGCACGCAGCGCCGGCAGCAGCCCCACCGCGACGCTCATCAGCACAATGGCGGCGATGCCGATCAGCCATACGCCGCCGTCCAGCTGGATGACGAACTGGCCGCCCGTGCCCTTCTCCACCATCGCGCCGAGCGCGGTCGCCAGCACCAGGCCCACCAGCCCGCCAAACAGGCACAGCGCAAAGGACTCCGCCAGCACGAAGCCGAGCACGCTGCCGTCGGAGAAGCCGAGCGTCTTCATCACCGCGAGCTCCGGTATGCGCTCGCGCACGCTCTGCGCCATGGTGTTGCCGACCACCAGCAGCAGCGTAAAGAACACCGCGAACAGTATCCAGTGCACGATCAGGCCGATGTCGCCGATCTGCTTGATGAAGCCGAGGTTGAAGTCCTTCTCGGTCTGCGTCTTGGTCTCATCGGGGGAGTTTTCGAACATCGCATCGATGGTCTTGCTGATGGCCTGCGCCTGCTTGCTGTCGGCGAGCTTGACGATGAAGAAATTGGTGCGCCCCTTGATGCCGAACTGGTTGGCTTCGTCGAAGTAATCGGCATTGATAAAGGCGATGTTGGTCTGCTTGCGCCACGCCTCGTCCTTGCCGTCGAGGATCCCCACCACGTCGAACGCCCAGGCCTTGCTGCCGCTCTTCTGCGGATAGATGTTGGACGAGATCGGGATCTTCTGCCCGATCTTCCAGCCGTACTGATCGGCCAGCATCTTGCCAACGATCATGCCGGTGCGCGTGTGGGCGAACGCCTGCCACTGCGCCTCCGGCATCACGTACTCGGGGTAGGCGTCGTGGTGACGCAGCGGATCGATCGCAAACACGAACAGCGGCGTGTTCTCCTGCCACACGCCGCCGAACCACATCGAATAGGCGACCCGCGCGACCCCGGGGACCGCTTCGATCTTCGGCACCAGACTGATCGGCAGCGGCTGGGTGAAGGACACGCGCGCCTGCACCATCAGGCGCGTGGCGCCGACGAAGTCCGCGCCCGCGTTGAACATGGAATTCACCGATTGCAGCAGCCCGAACAGCACGAACGCCATGATCACCGACAGCAGCGTGAGCACGGTGCGCGTACGCTTGCGGAACAGGTTGGCGATCACCAGACCAGTGCGCGTCATGAGTGCCCCGCTGGCCGCTCAGGCGGCCTGCTCGAGCAGCTGCCCCTTCTCGAGGTGCAGCGTGCGGCTGGCGAAGCCGGCCGCCTTCGGATCGTGCGTGACCATGACAACCGTCTTGCCGTGCTCGCGGTTGAGCACCTGCAGCAACCCGAGGATCTCGTCCGCGGTGCTGCGGTCGAGGTCTCCGGTCGGCTCGTCGCACACCAGCAGCTGCGGATCGGACACCAGCGCGCGCGCGATCGCGACCCGCTGCTCCTGACCACCGGACAATTCCTTCGGCTTGTGCTTGGCACGATCGGCAAGCCCGACCACCTGCAGCGCGACGGCGACATTTTTCTTGCGCTGGGCGGAGGAGAGCTTCGTCAAGAGCAGCGGCAATTCGACATTGCTCTCGGCGCTTAAGACCGGCATCAGGTTGTAAAACTGGAACACGAAGCCGACGTTGTGGGCGCGCCACTTGGCCAGCGCGCCGCTGCCGAGCTTGTCGATGCGGCTGCCGCCGACCAGAATCTCGCCAGACGTGGGCTGATCAAGCCCGCCGATGAGATTCAGGAGCGTGGTTTTTCCCGAGCCGGACGGACCCATCAGCGCGACGAAGTCGCCCTTGGGTATGTCCAGGGTGAGTCCGTGCAGGACCTCAACCTTCTGCTTGCCGCGCTCGTAGACCTTGGTGACGTTGTGGACCTGGACCATGGAATCGGACATAGCGTTGCCCTTTAGGGAAGCTCTGAAGAACTGGTCATGGGAAGCGGCGTCGGCAGGGATTCCGGGTTGAGAGCGCCGAACGGCCGATGTTTGGTGGCCGCTTTGGCCCTTTTTGCCTCGGAGCGGCGCCTTTCCCGATCTGCAGCGACACGTGTGCTACGCATTCAGCAACCGCCGTCTGACCAGGTACAGATTCGCGAGTGCGGCAGTGACTTCGAGGCGGTGCAAGTTCTTGGCAAGGCCCCGATAGCGCACCTTGCGGAAGCCAAAGATATTCTTCATCACGCCGAACACGTGCTCGACCTTGGCTCGCACGCGCGCCTTGGTGCGGTTCGTGGCCTTGATGCGCTCATCGATCCGACCGCCCCATCGATAGCGCTGGTTGGTGAAGTCACGCGCGCGCGGTGCCACCGCGCGCATCGGCTCCTCCTGCCCGCGATACGCCTGGTCGCCCCAGACCCGAGTCTCCTTGCCATGCAGCAGGTGCGGCAGCGCCAGCGCATCGGCCACGTTCGCAGCCGATGCCAGGATCGTGTGCACGAGCTTCGTTTTGCTGTCGACTCCAACGTGCGCCTTCATCCCGAAGTACCACTCGTTGCCTTTGGCAACCTGATGCATTTCCGGGTCCCGCTTGCCGTCCTTGTTCTTGGTCGAGCTCGGTGCCCCGATGATGGTGGCGTCCACGATCGTGCCCTTGGCGATCTTGATGCCGCTGCGGTGCAGATGCTCGTTCACCGCCTTCAGCAGCGTCTTACCCAGTTTGTTGCGCTCCAGCAGGTGCCGGAACTTGCACACCGTCGTCTCATCCGGTGCCCCTTCAACCCCAAGATCGATGCCCACAAAGCTGCGCATCGCGACCGAGTCGTAGAGGGCTTCCTCAACCGCCGGGTCCGACAGGTTGAACCACAGCTGCAGGAAGTAGATCCGCAACATCCGCTCCAGCGCGATCGGCGGCCGCCCACCGTTCTCGCTGATCTTCGGATACACCCTCCGGACCGCCGCCGTCATCTCCGTCCACGGGATAATCCGCTCCATGTCCGCCAGGAACTGCGCGCGGCGTGTGGTCTTGCCGTACTTCTCAAAGCCCGTCAGCGTCTGCTGCTTCATCGAAGAACTCGCATGACAACCGTTGTTGCATCAGACTCTACCGGTAAATCAGAGTTTCCTTAGCTCAAAACGGATGGATACCTGAAACTTACGCGGCGCGCGGTGCTCACGACTTGATCGCCTTGACAGCCGCATCGTCCTTAAGACCCGCCGGCGCATCGACGATTACGGCCTCGCCGGGACTCACGCCCGTGAGCACCTGCCGTAAGTCACCGTTCGAGCCGCCGAGAGTGACGGCGCGACGCTGCGCCCTCTTGTCCTTGAGCACGAACACCACGTCCTCACCGCCGTCCTTGCGCAGCGCCGCGCTCGGCACCAGCACTCCGTGCGGTCGCTGCTGCGGCTCGGTCGCGGCTTTCCTGTCCTCGAGGAACGAAACGCGTACCCCCATGTCGGGCACGATGCGCGGGTCCTTGACGTCCAGGCCAATGCGCACCTTCACGGTCGCCTTGGCACGATCGGCGGTCGGGATGATCGCGATGACATGCGAGGGAATCTGCCAGTCCGGGTAGGCGTTCAACACCGACGCCACCGGCTGCCCCGGCAGCACACGATTGATGTACGCCTCGTTGACGTCGACCTCGATTTCCAGCGAGTCCATGTCGACCAGCGTACCGACACCGGTGCGCGTGAAGCCCCCGCCTGCTGAGAAGGGCGAGATGATCTCCCCGACCTGGGCGGCCTTGGCGATGACCACGCCGGTGAAGGGCGCGCGCACCGTGCAATAGTCGAGTTGCACCTGCGCCGAGCGCACGCTGGCCACGGCGAGGTCGATCTGCTTGCGCTGCGACTGCAGCTGCGCGGCCTCCGTATCGACCTGGGTACGCGCCTGCTCGACCGCCTGCTGGGAAACCAGGTTGCGCTGGATGAGGTCCTCGTCGCGCTTCACGTCGCGTTGGCTCTGCGTCAGCAGCGCCTGGTCCTGCACCAGCAGCGCCTGCGCGGAATGCAGCTGCGCCTGCGCCTGGGTAAGCGCCGCCCGCTGCGCGGTGTCGTCCAGGCGCGCCAGCACCTGCCCCTGTTTCACGTGGTCGCCTTCCTCGATCAAAAGCTCGGTCACGGTGCCGGTAATCTGCGCCGACACCGTTGCTTCGCGCCGCGCGGTCACATAGCCGGTCGCGTCCAGCACGGAAGCGTTGCCGCCATCGGCCGCGATGGGCTGTGCCATCGCGGTGTGCACCGGCAATGCCGCACCCCCCGACAGCGCCAGCCACAGACCGGCGGCGATGAGCGCGGCGAGCAGCACCAGGCCACCGATGATCCAGGGGCGACGCCCGGCCGCGGCGCCAGCCTCGCCGTCAGTGCGGTCGATGCGCAGCTGATCCAACAGTGCTCTTTTGTCCGTCTCCGCGGGCATTTTCACGTCCCTAGCCGGAAGGCGCGCAACGATATCACAGCCACTGCGCATTACTTGCGGCGCCGAGAACAGCAATGCGCCCGCAAGCCAGCGCCGCGGGGGCGAAGCGTCAGCCCGAGGTTATCTTCCCCATGAGCCGGCGCGCCTGCGCGAACTGCGGTGCTGTCACGAGCGCGCGCTCCAGCGCATCGCGTGCGGCAACCGCATCGCCGTGATCAAGGAGGTCGCGCGCGAGAAACACGCTCGCCTCCGCCGCGCCCCAGCCGGGTACTTGCCCGGAGTCGCGGCGTTCCGTCTCGAATGCCGCGGCGGCCTGGCGCAGTTTCGTCAGCGCGCGCTCCTTGTTGCCACCCGAGGACGGCGGCAGCTGGTAGTCGCTGATCGCGTCGATGAGCAGCACGCGTGGGTTACCAGGTGCGAGCTGCAGGGCCCGGCTGATGTCCTTGTGGACGTGGTGGGCGGCGAGCGGCGCATACGCCCCGCTCGCCAGCGGCGCCAGCACGCAGGCCGCTCTCAGCGCCAGGGCTTCCGCGAAATCGTCCTTGCCGGCCAGGGCGGCATCCAGGTGCGCCACACAATGACCGGCCAGTTGTCCTGCATTGCCGCCGCCTGCACCGGCAACGCCCTGGGACGCGAGCAACGCCCGTCGGTAAGCCAGGAGCCCCAGGTAGTAGTTGCGCAGGAGTTCATGTGAATCAGCGCCAGCGACGGTATCTTCAAGGGTGGCAAGCGCACGCGCATCCTCGGTGTAGTAGTCGTACTGGATGCGACTCTCGATATCGCGCCAGGCGACATCGCCGGCAGGCGCGGCAAGTGCCAGGGCGCCGAGCGCGGCCGCGAGAACCATGCCAGCCGCGCTCATCCCGGCGCCGCGCCGCGCCCGCCACTGCGGGCGCTGCGCATTCAGCGCGTGACCTTCAGTAGAATGTCTCACGAGCATGCCAGAACATAGCACAGCCACTACGGCGAGCACTCCCCTCATCGACATCGGGATAAACCTCACGCATGAGAGTTACGAGGATGACCGCGATGAGGTGATCGCGCGCGCGCGCGCGGCGGGTGTCCCACAGCTGATCGTCACCGGTTCGTCGCTCGCGAGCACGCGCAAGGCCATCAGTCTCGCAAAGCAGCGGCCGCAGCGGTTGTTCGCGACCGCGGGCGTGCACCCGCACCACGCGTCGGAGTTCAGCGCGGAACGCGGCAGCGAGTTGCTGGAGCTGGCACGGCAACCCGAGGTCGTCGCCGTGGGCGAATGCGGGCTCGATTATTTCAGAAATTTTTCAGCTCCCGCTGCGCAGCGGCGCGCCTTCCACGCGCAGCTTGAACTCGCAGCGCAGGTCGGGAAGCCCGTGTTCCTGCACCAGCGTGATGCGCACGCGGACTTCATCGCCATCCTGCGCGAGCACGCGGCGCAATGGCGCGGCGTGGCGCACTGCTTTACGGGTTCGGGGGAGGAACTGGCCGCGTACCTGGACCTCGGACTTGCGATCGGCGTTACGGGCTGGATCTGCGATGAGCGCCGTGGCGCGCATCTGGCGGCGCTCATGCCGCGGATTCCCGCGCAACGCCTGCTGCTGGAAACCGACGGCCCGTACCTCCTGCCGCGCGACCTGACACCAAAACCCGCAGCTCGCCGCAACGAGCCGGCGTATCTTCCCCACATCGCAGCGGCCGTGGCGCGCGCCCGCAATGAGTCCGTGACGACGCTCGCGGAACTGACTATCGCGGCGACGCGCGCCCTGTTTCAGCTGCCCGCACCCTGAGCGCCAATAGAATTCACATCGTATACCGTCTTTAACTCCTTGTTACTTAACTGAATGAGAATCGAATATGGACCTTGAGCAGCTTACCGCGGCGGTCAATAAGACCTGGGACGACTCGATCGTCGAACGGCTCACAGCGTACGTGCGCATTCCGAACAAGTCCCCCATGTTCGATCCGCAATGGGAGGCCCATGGCTACATGGAGAAGGCCGTGCAGCTCATGGCCGAATGGTGTCGCGCACAGCCTTTGCCCGGGGCGCGCACCGACATCCGCCGCCTGCCCGGAAAGACACCGCTGCTGCTCGTGGACGTGCCCGGAGAGCTGCCCGGGTGTGTCCTGCTGTACGGCCACCTCGACAAGCAGCCGGAGTTCACCGGCTGGCTGCCCGGCCTGGGACCGTGGGAGCCGGTCATCCGTGACGGCAAGCTCTATGGGCGCGGCGCGGCCGATGATGGCTACGCGGTGTTCAGTTCCCTCACCGCGATCGCGGCCCTGAAGGCGCAGCAGGTGCGCCTGCCGCGCTGCGTGGTCCTGATCGAGGCCTGCGAGGAAAGCGGCAGCTTCGACCTGCCGGAGCATCTGGCGGCACTGGGGGACGCCATCGGCGACCCCTCTCTCGTCGTGTGCCTCGATGCCGAATGCGGCAACTACTCACAGGTGTGGTGCACGACTTCATTGCGCGGCAACCTCGTCGGCACGCTGCGCGTGCGCGTCCTCACCGAGGGCGTGCACTCCGGCATGGCGACCGGCATCGCGCCTACGCCCTTTCGTATCCTCGAGCAACTGCTAGCGCGCCTCGAGAATCCGGTGACGGGAGACCTGCTGCTCGATGAGCTGCACGTGACACTGCCGGCGGACCGGCGCGCGCAGGCAAGCGCCGCAGCGCAGGTATTGGGCAAATCGGTCGCCGGCAAGCTCCCCTGGGCGCCAGGGGCGCAGCCGGTGTCCAATGATCCGACGGAACTCATTATCAACAACAGCTGGCGCGGCACGCTCGCCGTCACCGGCGCCGAGGGACTGCCCGCGCTCGGGTCCGCCGGCAATGTGCTGCTCCCCGAACTGGCCCTGAAGCTGTCGATGCGACTGCCGCCGACCTGCGACGCGGCCCGCGCCCTGCAGACGGTGCGCGAAGCACTGCTGCGCGATCCGCCCTACGGCACGCAGGTGACTTTTGACGATGCATCGGCGACCGGGGGCTGGAACGCGCCGCCGCTTGCGCGGTGGCTCGAGGAGTCCATTGCGCGCGCATCGCGTGCCGTCTACCGCCAGGATGCGGTGCACATCGGCTGCGGCGGCACGATCCCGTTCATGGGCATGCTCGGTGCGCGCTTCCCGAAGACTCAGTTCTTCATCACCGGGGTGCTGGGGCCGCAAGCCAACGCGCACGGGCCGAACGAGTTCCTGCACATCGACTACGCGAAAAAGCTCACGGCCTGCGTATCGCTGGTGCTCGCGGATCACGCGCGGACGGTATCTTCGTAGGTGCGAGCCGCGGGGAATTCAACGGGCCTTGCTGGAGTTGCATAGCAGCGCCGGCTACGAAGGTGACGTATGAGCGGTATGAATCGACGCGATCTCTTTGCAGGAGCGGGGGGTGCAGTTGTGGCGCTACCGACACGCCGAGCGGCGCTGGCCGCCGCCGGCATACCGCCCGCGCCGGTGGCCCGGGTCGCGGTGGTCAAGGACACCTACTTCGGTGAGACCGTCAGCGACCCGTATCGCTGGATGGAAAATGCCAAGGATCCTGACTGGCTGCCGTTTCTGAAGGCTCAGAATGCCCACGCCCGTGCTGTACTCGAAACCATCCCGGGGCGAAACAAGCTCCTGACGCGTATCCAGCGGCTCTCCGGCGATACGGCCATCACGCGCGCTGTGCAGCGCGCCGGCGGCAGGCTGTTCTTCGAGCAGCGCCCGTCGGGTGCGGACAACTTCAAGCTGTTCGTGCAGGAAGGCGGCGTCAGGCGCGTGCTCATCGATCCGACACTCAAGAGCGCAGCCACCAGCCACCAGTCCCTCGACTGGTGGCATGCATCACCGGATGGCTCGCATGTTGTGTATGGGCTGTCAAAGGATGGCAGCGAGGATTCAGTTCTGCACATTCTGGGCGTGGCGGACGGACGCGACCTGCCGGAACTGATTCCGAACACCGAGTCCGCTGGTCCGCAATGGCTCGACGACGGTACGGGATTCTTTTACAACCAGCTCACCGGCGCGGTTGACACCCCGGAGCGCTACCTGGACAGCCAGGCGCGCTTCCACAAGCTCGGCACCGATCCAGCCGCCGATCCGATACTCATGAAGCGCGGCCTGGATCCGCAGGTTCAGTACGAGCGCATTCAGGCGCCGGCGGTGGCGACTTTTGAGGGCTCGCGCTACGCGCTGCTCCTCCTGCAGGACGTGCGCAGCGAGATGCGGATCCTCATCGCACCGGTCGCCGACGCTGCCGCCAACAAGGCGCACTGGGTACCGGTGGCAGGTTTTGAAGACGAGATTACGGGCGCCGAGATCGACGGCGAGGCGCTCTACCTTCTCGCCAACCAGGGTCATCCGCGTGGCCGTGTTCTCAAGGCCTCCGTTACCGCACCCGCCGTCGCGAGCGCCACGCAAGTCGTCCCGCAGGGGGAGTGGGTGATGGAGGACTTCAGTCTTGCCCGGGACGGTTTGTACCTGCGGATGCTGGATGGCGGCATCGCACGACTACGGCGCTTAGGTCGCGATGGCCGGGTGACGGACATCGCGCTGCCCTTCGATGGGACCGCGGGCACACTCGCCACGAACGTCACACTGGATGGCGGGCTCTTCTCGCTGACCGGGTGGCTTGACCCTCCTGACATCTGGTCGGTCGATGCTGCCGGCCAGGTGGCGGCGACGCGGCTGACCCCGAAGCCCCCGATTGATGTCAGCGCCTACGAAACCAGGCGACTCTTCGCCACCGCCAGGGACGGCACCCGGATTCCTTACGCGCTCATTTTCAGGAAGGGCCTGAAGGCTGATGGCCGGACCCCCGCCTGGATTTCCGCCTACGGTTCCTACGGCAGCGCCGCCTACACGCCCGCCTTCGCCGGGCGCACGCTCGCGCTCATCGATGCCGGGTTCATCGTGGGTTACGCCTACGTCCGCGGCGGCGGGGAGTACGGCCGCGACTGGCACAAGGCGGGGCAGCTCGCTAACAAGCCCAACACCTGGCGCGATCTCATCGATGTGTGCGAGGACCTGTGTGCGAAGAAGTACACGGCGCGGTCACGCCTTGCGATCGGCGGTCGATCTGCCGGCGGCATCACTGTCGGGCGCGCGCTCACCGAGCGCCCCGATCTGTTCGCCGCAGTGATCGACGGCGTCGGCTGGTCGAATCCGCTGCGCTATGTGGCTGAGCCCAACGGCTACGGCGAGGAACCTGAGTGGGGCGCGATCAGCGAGGAAGCGGGCTATCGTGCACTCAGGGCTATCGACAGCTTCCAGGCGGTGAAGCCGGACGTCGCTTACCCGGCCGTGCTGCTGACGACCGGCGTCACCGATCCGCGGGTCGCGCCTTTCCACGTGGCAAAGATGGCCGCGCGTCTGCAGGTGAGCACGACGTCGCACAAGCCCATCCTGATGCGGGTTGATTTCGATGCCGGCCATGGCATCGGCTCAACCCGCGCGCAACAGGATCGTGAGGCGGCTGATACCTACGCGTTCCTCTTGTGGCAGACCGGTGTGAAGGGCTATCAGCCGCCGAACTAGCGCATGTCGACCATGTAGCTGGGCTTGACGGCTGCCTTGAGACGTCCCCACGCTTCCCGGTAGCCTGCGGCTGCCTCAGCGGCTGCCTCCGCCGCAGGAAACTCAGCGCGCAGGCCATCGAGCATCAGCGTCCACTTGGGCAGGCCCTTGGGGAACTTGCCGCGGCCCGTAAACACGATGCGTCCCTCGACCGGCACATCCCCCACCACCGCCTTGACCGCGGCGATGCGGTCGTAGAGCGTGCTTTGCGGGTTGGTGAAGGTGAAGCGATGCGCTCCGTCCATGACGGTCCATTCGGCCATCTGGTCGCTGCCGAAGATGTTGCCACGGATGTCCCGCAGATCGATCACGACCACGCCCTGCCCGGTCAGGAGCAGGAAGTCCACGTGGAAGCCACCCTCCGCGCCGTCCGGCACAAGGCAGTTGGCGATGTGGTCGCTTGCCCCCCCCGTGACCGCGGTGCGCAGTGCTTTGCGCGAGCGGTAGCGTCGATACCAGCGCCACCCCCACGACACGCCAAAGCCGAGTGCGGCCGCGCAGCCGATCAGGAGCCACGCGGTGGGCGACAATTTGGCCAGCTCGTCCAATTCCGTGACTCCTTTAAAGAGCGGCGCGCAGCGCGCTCAGATCGGGCGCAATTTCAACACACGAGCCGGCTCGCGCGAAGAGGTTTGCCAGGGATTGCGGCACCGGCACCGCCCGTCCGATCAGAGGCGCAACGATCTCCGGAAACTTCGCCGGGTGCGCGGTGGACACTATGACCCAGCGGTGGGCGGCGCGGCGCGCCGCGGGTAACCGCTCATACGCTTCGGCCGCCGTGGCCGTGTGCGGGCACCAGATCTGGCCATAGCGCTGGTAGTCGGTGCGGATGCGAGCGCGGATCTGATCGTCGCCCACACTGCAGGCACTCAGCGCGCCGCGCAAATCCGAAAAATCCGGATACAGCGCGCGCAGCCGCTCGGCATTGCTCGGGTCGCCGACATCCATGGCGGAGGCAAGCGTGGCGATGCTCGACCGCGGCTGCCACGTGCCGGTCTGCAGATAATCCGGCACGGTGCGGTTAGCGTTGTGCGCCAGCACCACTTCGCCGATGGGCAGACCCGCGGCGCGCGCCAGCAGGCAAGCTAACGCATTGCCGAGGTTGCCGCTGGGCACGACGAAGGATGCCGGTTCGCCATAACGGCGCCACACCGCGAGACTGGCCGCGGCAAAGTACGACATCTGCGGCAGCAGGCGCCCAAGGTTGATGCTGTTGGCGGAGGACAGCGTCGTGCGGCGCTTCAGTTCCGGGTCGGCGAATGCGGCCTTGACCAGGCGCTGGCAGTCATCGAACGTGCCGCGCACCGCCAGCGAGCGCACGTTCGAACCCCAGCAGGTCAGCTGGCGCTCCTGGGTCGGCGACACCAGGCCCTTGGGGAAGAGCACCGCCACCTCGACATGCGGTCGTTCGAAAAAAGCCGACGCCACGGCCGCTCCCGTATCTCCGGAAGTTGCCACGAGAATGGTGAGCGCACGCGGGCCCGCGGAGCGCAGTCCGGCGAAGCAGGCCGCGAGAAAGCGCGCGCCAAAGTCCTTGAAGGCAGCGGTGGGACCATGGAAGAGTTCCAGCACGAAAAGGCGCCCTTGCGCATCGAGTGGCTGCAGCGGCGCGGGCGAGTTGAACGCCTCGGCGCAAAGACCCGGCAGCGCCGCGGTGAGTGGATCAGCGCCGACGAAGGGCGTGAGCAGGCGCGTCGCGACGGCGGCCAGGGAATCCAACCCGTCGAACTCCTGCGGCGCCATTTGCGGCAGCGTGGCGGGCGCGAACAGTCCCCCATCGGACGCCAGTCCCTGCATCAGCGCGACGCTGAATCCAACGGCGAGCGAGGCGTCGCGCGTGCTTGCGTACAGGATCATCGGGCTTCCCTAAGTCAAATGCGCGCCAGGACAGTTCAGGTCGACGATCCACTCGTCCACCACCAGACCCTCCGCCGAAAACGCCGCCCGCATGCTGGCCAGGACCGCGGAGGCCGTCTCTTCGGGCGCCCAGGCGAACATCGCCGGTCCCGAGCCGGAAATCGAGCAGCCGAGGGCACCGGAGTGCATCGCGGCACGGCGTATGCTCTGGAAGCCGGGAATCAGCGCCTGGCGCTGCGGTTCGATCACCACGTCCTCCAACGAGGCGCGAATCATATCCAGATCATCGGTATAGCAACCGGAGATGAAGCCTGCGAGGTTCGCGGTTTGCCACACGAAATCCCCGAGCTCCACCGTTCTTTTAAGCAGGGCACGTGCAGCGCTGGTGGCCACGAACATGTGCGGATGGACAATCACCGCGCGGATACCTGCAGGCACCGGGATCTGCTTGACCCGCGGGTGATCGATGCCCACGGTCAGCACCAGCCCGCCAAACAGCGACGGCGCGACGTTATCAACATGCCGGTCGCTGCTCTCCGTGGCCTCCCCCGCCAGCGCGAATTTCAGGAGCTGCAGCGGCGCGCAGGGTTTTGCCAGCAGCGCATTCGCGGCCACCACCGCCGCGACGGCTGAGGACGCCGAACCTCCGAGCCCGGAGGCCAGCGGAATGCCCTTGTCGATTTCAAGCGTAAAGCCGAAGCCGGGATCCAGGGCCTCCTGCATGGCCAGCAGCGCCCTGCCCGCGGTATTCGCGCGCGGCTCGCGCGGCAAATCCCCGGCCACACCGCGGATGGCCCTGATCTCAACACCCGCGGCGGCGCGGCGCGTGACCGTAACGCGATCGCCGAGACCGGCGATGGCGAAACCGAGGATATCGAAACCGATGGCGACGTTGCCGACCGAGGCCGGGGCAAACGCGGTGGCCCGCCCCGGCGCGCCGCGCTCGCTCACAGCCGCGCCCCGAGGTACGCGGCGAGTCGCAACAGGTCAGCAAACACCCCGCCGGCGGTCACTTCAGGTCCGGCGCCCGGCCCCTGGATGATGAGCGGATTGTCGCAATAGCGGCGCGTGGCAAAGCGCACGACGTTGTCGGTGAGCGCAATGTTGGCAAACACATGCTTGGCGTCGAACTCCTGCAGCCCGACGGCCGCCTCGCCAGCGGCGTTCAGCCGGCCGGTGTAGCGCAGCACCTTGCCGCGCGAGCGCGCTGTTGCCAGGCGGTCGGCGAGCAAGGCATCGTGGCGCGGCAACTGCGCCATGAACTCATCGATCGAGCCGCTCGCGAGGTCCGCCGGCACCAGGCTCTCCACCTTGACGCCCTTCATCTGCAGCGGCAGGCCCATCTCGCGCCCGAGGATGATGAGCTTGCGGGCCACGTCCGTGCCGGACAGATCATCGCGAGGATCAGGCTCGGTGAAGCCGCGCTGGCGCGCCTGCTGCACGATCTGGGAAAAACTCACCCGTCCGTCGTAGGCATTAAAGAGATACGCGAGCGTGCCGGAGAATATTCCCTCGATGCTGTCGATTTCGTCCCCGGTCGCGAGCAGGTCCCGCAAGGTGGTGACGACCGGCAGTCCCGCGCCGACCGTGGCCTGGTAAAGATAGTGCGAAGCGCCCGCGCGGCGCGCCTCCTGCACGCGCGTGTAGTAGGCAAGCTCGCCGCTGCTCGCCTTCTTGTTCGGCGTCACGACATGGATGCCGGCGGCAAGCCAGTCGGCGTAGCGCGCGGCGATCACATCGCTCGCCGTGCAGTCGACGAGCACCGTGTGCGGCAGGTAATCCACCCGCAGATGCTCGACAAAGCGCGTGGCGTCGGCCGCCACGCCGCTCTTCTTGTATTGCTCGCGCCAGTCCCCCAGCGCCGCGCTGGAATCCGACAGCAGCATGCGCTCGCGCCCGAGCACCCCGCGCACGCGCAGGTCGAGCTTGAACTGTTCACGCAGGCGCGCACTTTGCGAGGCGAGCTGATCCAGCAGCACCCGCCCGACCGTGCCGGGCCCGATCACTCCGACCGAGATGGTATGCGGGGACAGGTACAGGCCGGCGTGCACCGCGCGCAGCGCGCGGGTGGCGCTGCGCCCTTCGATCACCGCGGAAATGTTGCGCTCCGAGGCGCCCTGCGCGATGGCGCGCACGTTGACCCCGGTGGCGCCGAGGGCCGCGAATACCTTGGCCGCAATTCCGGGCGTGCCCGCCATGCCATCGCCCACCACGGCAAGAATCGCCAGGTCCGGATCGACGTCCACGCTTTGGATCTGACCTTCCTGCATCTCGCGCTCGAAAGCGCGGCGCACCACGGCGGCGGCGCGCTCGGCCTGCTCCTGCGGAATCGCGCAGCAGATCGAGTGCTCGGAACTGCCCTGCGAAATGAGGATGACGGAGATCCCCTCTTCGCGCAGCGCTCCGAAGAGGCGGTGGGCGGTGCCCGGCACGCCAATCATGCCCGTGCCTTCGAGGTTGACGAGCGCCACCCGCTCGATGCTGGTGATGCCCTTCACCGGCAGCAGCGAGGCCGGTTGGGCGCAGATCAGTGTGCCGATTTTCGCGGGCGCGAAGGTGTTGCGGATCCAGATGGGGATGCCACCCTTGACCGCCGGCGCCATGGTCTGGGGATGGATGACCTTGGCGCCGAAGTAGGCGAGCTCCATCGCCTCGTTGTACGAGAGTGAATCGATCACCGTCGCGTCCGGCACCCGCCGCGGGTCCGCCGACAGCACGCCGTCCACGTCGGTCCAGATCTGGATCTCACTGGCCTCGAGCAGCGCCCCGAAAATCGAGGCGGAGAAGTCGCTGCCGTTACGGCCGAGCGTCGTCGGCACACCGCGCTTATCGGCCGCTATGAAACCGGTGATGACGAGCGTGCCGCGAAAATCCGCCTGCACCTGGGCCGCGAGACGCGCCCGCGCCTCCTGCCACTGGATCGCCGGTCCCAGGGGATCCCATTCCACGATCAGTACCCGACGCGCGTCCAGCCACTGGACCGGCCCCGGGCGTTGGGCGCGCTCGGTGAGAAAACGCTGGAACAGGCGGCTCGACCACACCTCCCCATAGCCGGCAACGAGGTCGCTCACGTTGCGGGCGGCGGCGCGCGTCAGCTTCACCGCGTGCAGGATGCCCTCGACGTCGAGGCAATCCTGGTCAAAGCTCGCGAGGTACTGCTGCGCCGCGGCCGGGCTGAGCACGGCGGTCGCAATCGCGGCGTGGCGCGAGCGCAGCTGGACAATTTCGGCGTGATAGCCCTCATCCTGTCGCTCGGCGAGCGCCACCAGCCGCAGCAGCGCGTCCGTCACGCCCTTGCAGGCGGACAGCACCACGCCCAGGCGTCCGGGCGGCGCGGCTTCGAGAATGGCCGCCACTTTGCGGAAGCAATCGGCGTCGGCGACGCTCGACCCCCCGAACTTGTGCACGACCCAAGAATCGGGTTTGTCCATCGCGGCAGGATTTCTTATGGAATGAAGGCCGAAGGCCTTGAGGGGACTCTAGCGACGCCTGCAGGCCTGCGCAATGGCACACCGTGGAGTCACGCCGGGCTGGCATAATCGCCAGTGCGTGGAAGCATCCCTGGGTCCTCTGTTGCCGCTGTATGAGCACGAGCGTGCCGCCGGCCGGGCGATGGCGCTCGCCGTACTTGCGCACACCGCGGGTTCCACCTATCGGAAGGCCGGCGCCCTGATGCTCATCGCCGCCAACGGCGATTTCGCGGGTTTGCTGTCAGGCGGCTGTCTGGAAGGTGACCTGCGTGAACACGCCCGCGCGGTCATCGCGACCGGAACCTGTTGCCCGGTGCGTTACGACATGCGCGGCCCCGACGACCAGCTGTGGGGTTTAGGGATGGGCTGCGAAGGCGCCATGCAGATCCTGCTGCTGCGCGTCGGCCCGGACAACGACTGGCAGCCCATGGCGGAACTTATCCGCTCGCTTGCAAGCCATACCCCCACGGCGATCGGTGTGGTAGTCGAGTCCAGGAACCCAGCCGCCCCCTTGGGAAGCCTGGTCCTGCCGGACAGGACGCAGAACGCGGCAACGGCGCTCGCCACGCCCGCGGTAACCGCGATGCTGACCCGCGTCGCCTCGACCGGACGCTGCGAGTGCCTGCAGGGACAAACGCCCTCGTGGAAGCTGTTTGTCCTGCCGCTCGCACTGCCGCCGCGGATCCTGCTCTTAGGCGCTGGTCCCGATGTCACGCCGGTTGTGGAGTTTGCGGCACTGCTCAGCTGGGAGGTCACGCTGGTCGACCACCGCTCCGCCCACGCGGTCCCCGCGCACTTTCCGGCCGCCGCGCGGGTATTACTCGCGCGGCCCGAGGAACTCGGCTCGAGGCTCGAGCTTTCGACCTATCGCGCCGCTGTGGTCATGAGTCATCACCTGACTACCGACCTGGGCTACCTGCGCGCCCTCGCCGCCACTGACATCCCGTTTGTCGGGCTGCTCGGTCCGGCCATCCGGCGCGAGAAGCTCCTCGCGGAGCTCGGTCCGGTTGCACAGCGGTTGCAGTCGCGCCTGCACGCACCGGTCGGACTTCCCCTTGGCGGGCGCACGCCCCAATCCATTGCCCTGGCCATCATCGCCGAGCTGCACGCGTTCGTGCATGCCGCTCCCGCGACACTGGCAAGATCTTAGCTCGTGAACGAGATTGAGCTCCTGCGTGCGCAGCTCGCTACCGAGCGCCTGCACGTGAGCGCCGCCGCGAACGCCTGCGCCGCTGCGGATGCGGCAGCCCTGCGCGCGGCGGGCACGGACTACCTGCGGTGTGTCCTGGGCTGGTTCGAAGCGCGCGACCGGCGCCTGGATGAGCTGCTGCGCGCGCGCGCCGGTCTGGACGAAAGCACGCACCGTGGACTTAAAGCCGCCCTGTCGCAACCGGGCGCAAGCGATGTAGCGCTCGGGAAACTCCCGGCGGCTGAGGCAGCCATAGGGGCCTGGCAGGCTCTGGCGCAATTTGTCGGCACCGCCTGGGGCCCGCGCCGCGACGCACTCGATGCGCTCCTCGGCACCCTCGCGCGCCCGGCCGACTGGCGCACCATCGCAGGCATCGATGCGGACTCGATCCTGGAAGAGCGGCGGCGCTTCGAGCGCCTGCGGGAGGCCGCGCCATGTTGACCTCCGAAGGCAGTCACCGGGGCGGCGGCGCGCTGCACGCCATCGTGCTGGCCGCCGGCGCCTCCACGCGCTTTGGCAGCCCCAAACAACTCGTGCGACTCGCCGGACGGCCGCTGCTGCACACCGTCGTGACGCGCGCCGCGGAGGTCACCGGCAATGCGCTCATCGTGGTACTCGGCGCGCAGGCGGCTGAGCTTGCGCCGTTGCTGAAACATTCCGCCGGGACCATTGTCGTCAACCACGAATGGCGCGAGGGACTCGCGAGCTCCATCCGTGCGGGCGTCACCCACTTACCCGCGGCGTGCACCGGTGCCATGCTGGTGCTGGCAGACCAGGCGGCCGTCACGGCGGACGATCTGAAGCGACTCGCCGGCACCTGGCGCAGGCAACCCCAGTGCATCGCCGCCGCCATGTATTCCGGCACCATCGGCGTGCCGGCGATCTTTCCGCGTACCAGTTTCCGCGAGCTCACGGAGCTGCGTGGTGATGCCGGCGCGCGCGCGCTGCTGCGGCGCAATTCCGACCGGCTGGTGCGCGTGACGATGGAAAGCGCAGCGATTGATCTGGATACGCCCGAGGACCTGTTGGCGCTCGATGTACCCCGCTAGAGGAATCTCCGGACTCGCAGGAGTCTGACCCCGGCCAACTCGTCAGATGCTGTGAGGGCAACACCATGAGTAACGTTACCGTTGTCATCGGGTCCGGGTCGATCGGTCAGGCGATCGCGCGCCGGGTCAGCGCGGGCAAGCATGTCCTGCTGGCGGATCTGCGTCAGGAGAACGCCGATGCGGCGGCCGAAGTGTTGAGCAACGCCGGATTTGAGGTAAGCACCACGACTGTGGACGTGTCGTCGCGCGAGTCGGTTCACACGCTCGTCCAAAAGGCGAGCGCGCTCGGGGACGTCACCGGCGTCATCCACGCCGCCGGCGTCTCCCCCACGCAGGCCTCGCCGGCGACTATCCTTGCTGTCGATCTCTACGGCACGGCGGTGGTGCTCGAAGAGTTCGCAAAGGTCATCGCCCGCGGTCGATCAGCCCGGGCATCATCGTTACCCCCCTCGCCAAGGACGAATTGAGCGGCCCCCGGGGTGCTGGCTACCGGCGCATGATCCAACTGTGTCCGGTCGGACGGGCCGGCACGCCCGACGAGGTCGGAAGCGTTGCTGCGCTGTTGATGGGTCCGGATGGCGCCTTCATCACCGGCAGCGACATCCTCATGGATGGCGGCGTCACCGCTTCCTACTGGTACGGCGAGCTTGCTCCGAAATGAGCGCCTTATTGACGGAGACAGCAATGGAAATCAGACGCAATGGCGAAACGCCATCCCGCAAAGGTCCAGCGGAGAACTTCACAGGAGCGGTGCGCATCGACAGCTTGTTTCAAGCTGAAGCCCCTGCCCGCGTTGGCGGCGCCATCCTCGCCTTCGAGCCAGGCGCACGGACCAATTGGCATACGCATCCGCTCGGGCAGACCCTGCTTGTCACCTCCGGGGTCGGCTGGACGCAGTGCGAGGGCGGCCCGGTCGAAGAAATCCATGCGGGTGATGTGCTCTGGTGTCCATGCAACCATCGCCACTGGCATGGCGCCACTCCCACCACGGCCATGACGCACATCGCGATCGCTGAAGCCCTCAATGGCAAGGTGGTTGAATGGATGGAGCCGGTCAGTGAGGCTCAATATCTCGCCGGACCAAAAGCCGCGTGATCGGCGTTGGCAGCCATCTAAGGATCGGCGCGATATGTCGACCTGCTGGTGCTAGAAGCGCGCGTTCATCAGCACTTGGTCGCGCCGCTCCCGGGATGCGGAAAATTGTCGGACTCGTCCTCTCCCGCCCGGGGCGCCAGGCACGCGAAGTCTTTCTCCAGCGTGATGTTGAGCTCCGCGCCACCCACGGCCTGCAGCTGCGCAAGAGTCACCTGCTGGTTGGCACACCACTCATCTGCCGTGGCCGCCGGCACCAGGATCTCCACGACGTTGCCTCGGTAGGAGGCGCCTATCTGGCGCGCCGCCGCGTCCTTGCGCAGCCGATAGATGAGGCTCACGTTCGGGGCGAAGGGCACCTGTTCCTCGACCTCCCCGTGCTCCTGCAGGGCGCGGATCTCGCCCTGCGTCAGACGCAGGCGCAGCGTGGCGCCCTTGATGCGCAGCTTCATGACCCACCGTCCGTGCGCGCCGCGGCGGCCAAAATCCGCTGCGCCTGGATGAGATGCGGGCGATCGATCATCTGGCCATCGAGGCTTGCCACACCGGCGCCCCCGGCAGCAGCGAAAGCCGCCACGATCCGCCGCGCCTGCGCGCACTCGACCGCGGTAGGCACGAAGGCGGCGTTGATGACCGGCACCTGCTCCGGGTGAATGGCGAGCTTGCCGGAAAAGCCATCGCGCCGTGCCTCATCCAGCTCGCGCTTGAGTCCCTGCGCGTCCCGGAAGTCAACATGCACGCTGTCAATCGCAGGCACGCCGAGCGCCGCCGCCGTCAAGAGGCACGCCGAGCGCGCCAGCTGAAATGTGAACGTCAGCGCGCCACTCGGATCGCGTCGCCCAAGCACCCCGAGCGCGGTCCCCAGATCCTCCACACCCCACGTCAGCCCGGCGAGACGTGACGCGGCGGCGGGCGCAGCTCCCAGCACCGCCGGGTACTGCGGCAACGCCAGCACGCCCTGCGGGGTTTCGGTGGCAATCACGAGCAGGCGCGTATCACCGGCGCGGATGCCGCAGCGCGCCTCGAGCTGCGCGAGGCGCTCCGACAGCATCGCGATCTCCTGGGGTGAGGAGACCTTGGGAACGACGATACCGTCCGGCGTGTGGCCAACCGCATCCGCACCGAGGAGCGCCTCGAGGTCGTCCCGCCAAAACTGGCCCGCCGGCGGATTAATCCGCACCCACAACTGCGGATGGGAGGCCGTCGGACGCGAGCGCAGCAGCTCCCGAACCCGACCGCGCGCGGCGGGCAGCTGCTGCGAGTCGACCGAATCCTCAAGATCAAGGATGAGTGCATCGGCCGCCGTGGCGAGCGCTCTGGCCTGCTTGCGCTCGCTGTCCCCCGGCACGAACAACCACGAACGCAGCGCCGCGGGAGGCGGCGCGCCGTCGTGACCGGCGGCAACCGTACTCACGCCGCCGGCCTTTTCAGCATCAGCGCGGAGCGTCGACAGGAAGCGACCTCCTCGTTGCGCTGGTTCCAGGCACGGTGCTCGAAGACGACGATGCCCGAGTCCTTGCGCGACTGGCTCTCGCGCAACGCCACCACCGCGGTCGTGGCGCGCAGGGTATCGCCGATCAGCACCGGCTTCGGAAAACGGACGTCCTCAAACCCAAGATTGCCGATGGTGGTGCCGTAGGTGGTGTCGTATACCGACAGTCCCACCAGCAGCCCGAGGGTGAAAATGCTGTTGACGAGGCGCTCCTTGAAGGGGGTGCCCTTGCAGTACTCGGCGTCGAGGTGAACGGCGGCCGGATTCATGGTCAGCGCGCTGAAGAGCAGATTATCGGTCTCGGTGACCGTGCGCCGTACCAGGTGCTCAAAGCGCTGCCCGACCTCGAACTGCTCGAAATAAAGTCCTGCCACGTTCCCCCTCCTGCAATTACCTCACTAGTGTTGCACACGCTCATAACCTCAGAAAGAGGTCCATCCAACCACTCGGTATTTCGGGCCCCGCGGCTTGCGCTCCTATAGTGAGATCGCATGTATCAGTACGACGAGCTGGACCAGGCGTTCATCGACGCGCGTGTGGCGGAGTTCCGCGACCAGACGCGGCGTCACCTCGCAGGCGAACTCTCCGAGGACGAGTTCCGGCCGCTGCGCCTGCGCAACGGCCTGTACCTGCAGCGCCACGCGCCGATGCTGCGCATCGCCATCCCGTATGGCTTGCTCGCGGCGCGACAATTAACCCGGCTCGCCGCGATCACGCGCCGCTACGACCGCGGCTACGGACACTTCACGACCCGCCAGAACCTGCAGCTCAACTGGCCACGCCTCGAAGACGTCCCGGACATTCTGGCGGAGCTCGCGACCGTGCAGATGCACGCCATCCAGACGAGCGGCAACTGTATCCGCAACGTCACGGCCGATCACCTCGCCGGAATCAACCCCGAAGAGGTCGACGATCCGCGCCCCTACTGCGAAATCATCCGGCAGTGGGCGACACTGCATCCTGAATTCACCTACCTGCCGCGCAAGTTCAAGATCGCGGTGACCGGAGTGAAGGAGGATCGCGCGGCCTCGCAGGTGCACGACATCGGTCTGCACTTGCAGCGTGATGCGCACGGCGAGCTCGGCTTCACCGTGCTGGTCGGCGGCGGCCTCGGCCGCGCGCCCGTGATCGGCCACGTGATCCGCGAGTTTCTGCCGGTGGCAGACCTGCTGGCCTACCTCGAGTCGATCCTGCGCGTCTACAACCGTCATGGCCGGCGCGACAACATCAACAAGGCGCGCATCAAGGTGCTGGTGAAATCCTTGGGTCCCACCACTTTCCGCGAGCAGGTCGAGGCGCAGTGGCGCGCCGGCCGCGCGCACGCGCCGCGTCTCCTGCCCGAGCAGATCGAGCGAGTGCGGGCCTTTTTCCGGCCGCAGCCCTACGAATCCCTCGCCGACATGGACGTCGTGGCGAGGCGCGAGGCCGCCTTCCTCGCCTGGTATCGCTACAACACGCGCGCGCACCGCGTGCCGGGCTACCGCGCGGTGTTCGTGTCGCTGAAGGCCCACGGCAAGGCCCCCGGCGACATGACGGCGCAGCAGATGGAATCCCTGGCGGCGCTCGCCGAGCGCGTGAGCTTCGGCCTCATCCGCGTTACCCACAGCCAGAATCTGCTGCTCGCCGACGTGCGCCAGAGAGATTTGCACGAGGTGTGGCTGAGGCTTTCGGAGCTCGAGCTCGCCATGCCCAACATCGGCACGCTCACCGATATGATCGCCTGTCCGGGACTTGATTTCTGCTCGCTCGCGAATGCCGGTACCTTGGGATTAGCGAAGCAGATCCAGTCGCGGTTCGATGACCTGGACTACCTGTACGACCTCGGCGAGATCGAGATCAAGATCTCTGGCTGCATGAACGGCTGCGGCCACCATCATGTCGGCCACATCGGGATCCTCGGCGTCGAGAAGCGCGGTGAGGAGTGGTATCAGCTCACCCTCGGCGGCTCGGCCAACGGCTTCACGGCACTCGGCGAGGTGATAGGCCCGTCGCTGCCGCGGGACGAGGTGCCGGGCGCCATCGAACGGATTGTCGAGACCTATCGCGGAGTGCGCGACGAGGGTGAGCGTTTCATCGACACGCTGCGCCGTGTCGGACTCGAGCCTTTCAGGGAGCGCGCCTATGCGGTACATCCTGCGGCGGCGTGAAATCGTCGCCGACGACTGGCATCACTTCGGCGAGGAGGGCTTTACCGCAGCCTGCCCCCTCATCATCCGGCTGGAGCAGTTGCGCAAGGACCCGCTGGGTTGGCGAGCATGGCGCGGAGCGCTCGGTGTGCGCCTTGCGCCGGACGATGATCCTGAGGACCTGGCCGCCGCGCTGCCTCGATTCGACCTGGTGGCGGTGGAATTTCCCAATTCCGGTGACGGGCGCGGCTACTCCACAGGAAGGCTGCTGCGCGAGACCTACGGTTTTGCGGGCGAGTTGCGTGCCGTGGGCGCGGGCGTCCGGCAGGACCAAGTGTACCTGATGGGCCGCTGCGGATTCGACTCCCTGGAACTCGCTCCCGGCGAAGACCTCGAGGCCGCCCGCCACGCGCCGCAGCGCTACGACGTCGCCTACCAGCCCGGCACCGCGGCGACGGCTGCGCTCACGACCATCCGGGCACAGCGCTTCTTCGCCGCCTAGCGCCTGCGCCGCCTGCGCACGGCCGGCCGCGCCGGCAATTGCGCCAACGGTCCCAACATCCTGCGCGCCTGCACCTCGCTCAGGGTCTGTGATGCTGCGAGAATCTCCTGCGGCACCCACTTCGGGAACGGCGTTTCATGATTCACATGACGCCCGGAAGGCGTGTGCTCCTGGCGTACCTGCGCAAGCCGCTCGGGCTCGAAGTTCGCCCCCATTCTCACGAGCGCCGGCCACAGTCGCCGGTGGACGAGGGTGACGTGGCCGTTCACGAGACGACAGACCAGGATGTCCGGGGAGTCGCCGAGCTCCTGCAGGATGGCGAAGATCTCCCGGCCCCTCGCGTGCGCCCACCAGCTCCCCGCCAGCCGCGCCCCGGCGATCGCCTCAACCAGTCGCGGCAGCGGACCTTTGGCCGCGACCAGCACCGCACCGTGATGGTGAACGAAGCGCAGCGCCTCCGCGGCGGTCACCGGCGTCAGCGCTCCGGCAGCACGAGGTCGGCAAACATGCGTGCGACTTCCTCCGCCGTTCCCGCCCGGTGGGCGCGCTCCACGAGACGCCGGTCAAGATGCGGCGCCAGCAGCTGCGCGAATTCGTACATGTATTTGCGCAGCAGCGTTCCGCGGCGAAACCCGATCCAGGTGGTGTGCGCCGGAAACAGGTGCGTGGCATCGATCGCCGCCAGATCCGCATCCTGAGCGTCGAGCGCCATGTGCGCGACGATGCCGACCCCGAGCCCGAGCCGTACGTAGGTCTTGATGACATCCGCATCGCGCGCCGTGATGGCGATGTTGGGTGCGAGTCCCGCCTTCGCGAACGCCTCGTGCAGCGACGAGGGGCCGCTGAAGCTGAACGTGTAGGTGATGAGCGGGTACGCCGCCAGGGCCTTGAACGTCAGCCGCCCGGCGCGGGTCAGCGGGTGATCCTTCGGCACGATGATGGTGCGATGCCAGCGATAGCACGGCAGCAGCGTCAGGTCGGCAAACAGCGCCTCCGACCCGGTCGCGATGGCGCAGTCGATACGATCATCCGCCACCATCTCCGCGATATGCTCAGAGGTTCCCTGGTGCAGGTTCAGGCGCACCTGCGGGTAGCGGCCGCGGAACTCGCGGATGACTTCCGGCAGCACGTAGCGCGCCTGGGTGTGGGTGGTGCCGATCGACAGGCTTCCCCGGCCCTCATCGCGCAGCTCCGTCGACAGGTCACGGATGCTCTGGGCTTCCTGCAGGATCTTGAGGCCACGCTCGATCACCTGTTGGCCTGCGGGGGTGATGCGCGCGAGGTTGCGTCCTTCGCGCACGAAAATCTGGAAGCCGAGCTCGTCCTCGAGCAGCTTGATCTGCTTGCTCACGCCCGGCTGCGAGGTGTGCAGTTTCTGCGCCGCCGCCGTGATGTTGAGACCGTTCTGGGCGACCGCGGCCAGATAACGCAACTGATGCAACTTCATTCACGAGCCTTCGAAGGAGTCCCAGCCTCAGGCTACCGCCTTAGTGACCCGCCTGTCACCGCTCTATAACCACCGCGTACACCTAAAGAAGCAATCCTTCGTTCAGCAGGCACGGCCTCCGTGGCTATAGTCACTCGCACCATGGCGGCAGTCCTTTCGCTGGACCTGAAGCAGAAAGCCGATGCGGCACGCACCGAGCTCGCCGCGGCCCTGCGCCGGTTTGGCCGTCTCATCTACTCAAACAGCCTGGGCGCCGAGGCCATGGTGCTCACCGACGTCATCTGGTCACACCTGCCCGAGATCCAGATCTTCAGCATCGACACCGGTCGCCTGCACGAGGAGACCTACGAGCTGCTGGAGAAGCTGCAGCGGCGCTACCAACGGCGCGTGCGCCTGGTGTATCCGGACGCGGAGGCGCTCGAAGCGCTGGTCGCCGCCCAGGGGGTCAACGGCTTCTATCACAGCCTCGAGGCGCGCCTGGATTGCTGCCGGATCCGCAAGGTCGAGCCCTTCAGGCGCGCCATCGCCGGCTTTCCCGCCTGGGTGACGGGCGTACGCCGTGACCAGTCCGCCGCCCGCGCCCGCAGTCAAAGCACCGAATGGGACACGCAGCACGGCCTCTACAAGGTGAGTCCGCTCCTGGACTGGAGTGAAACGGAAGTCTGGCAATACATCCGCGCCCGGCGCCTGCCGTACAATCCGCTGCACGATCGTCAGTTTCCGAGCATCGGATGCTCCCCGTGCACCCGGGCGGTCCAGCCCGGGGAGAGCCGCAGGGCGGGACGCTGGTGGTGGGAACAGCCGGAGTCGCGTGAATGCGGCCTGCACCCGAGAGTTCTGCCGGCGGCCTTGCCGGCGTGAACTGCGCAGCCCCACGCATGGACTATCTGCCTGTATTTCTTCGGCTCGACTTGCAACCCGCGCTCATCGTGGGCGGTGGCCGCGTCGCCGCCCGGAAAGTGGCATGGCTGGTCCGCAGCGGGGCACGGGTCACGGTCGTCGCGCCGGAGCTGCATCCGGAGCTGCAGGCGTGTGTCAGCCGTGGCGAGTGCACGCACCTCCCGGGCGTGTTCGCGCCAGAACAGCTCAAGGACGTCGCCGTCGTCGTGGCCGCGACCAGCGATCAGGCGATGAACGCCGCCGTCTCGCAGGCCGCCCGTAAACGCAACATTCCCGTGAACGTCGTGGACGCACCGGAGCTGTCGACCTTCATTTTCCCTGCCATCATCGATCGCTCGCCGATCCTCGTCGCCGTGAGCTCCGCGGGAACCGCGCCGGTGCTGGCGCGGCGCGTGCGCGAGCAGATCGAGGCACTGCTGCCGACGCGTCTCGGACGACTCGCGCGTTTCATGGGCGTACGGCGCCGCGAGGTGCAGAAGACACTCGGGTTCCTCGCGCGGCGCGCATTCTGGGAACGCATCGTCAGCGGCACGACCGCGAGCCGCGTGCTGGCGGGCGACGAGCCGGGAGCCAGCGCCGCCTTCGCGGGCGAACTGCGCACCTCGCAGCTCACACAGGGCGCCGCGGGCGCGCACGGTAGCGGCGAGGTCTATCTCATCGGCGCAGGTCCCGGCGACCCGGACCTCCTGACGTTGCGGGCGCTGCAGCTCCTGCAGCAGGCCGATGTCATCCTCTACGACCGACTGGTTCCGGATGCGATCCTGGAGCGTGCGCGTCGCGACGCCGAGCGCATTCCCGTCGGCAAGGCGGTTGGCGACCACGCGCAGCAGGAGCGGATTCACGAGCTCCTCCTGCACTTCGCCGCCGCCGGCAAGCGCGTGGCACGGCTCAAGGGCGGAGATCCCTTCGTCTTCGGGCGCGGCGGCGAGGAGATCGAACTCCTGGCCGCCCATAACATTCCATACGTCGTGGTGCCGGGCATTACGGCGGCGCTCGCCGCCGCCGCCGCCGCGGAGATTCCCCTCACCCACCGCCGCCTCGCGCACAGCGTGACCCTGGTCACCGGTCATGCCGCCGAGGACACTCAGCTCGACTGGGCGGCGCTCGCGGCGCCGCGCCACACGGTGGTGTTCTACATGGGCATCGCGCAGTTGCCCGTGATCGTCGCGAAATTGCGCGCGGCCGGAGCGCATGCCGACACCAGCGCGGCCATCATCGAACGCGCAGCGTTGCCCGGCCAGCGCGTGCTGCGCGCGGATTTGCAGCACATCGCAGCCCTCGCGGCGGCCGAGCACGCGGCGGCGCCGGCGCTGCTCATCGTGGGCGCGGTGGCAGCGTTCGGCGCGGCGGATGTCCTCACCCCGATCGCGGCGCCCGCTGCCGCGGCCCGAGCGCTGGCATGAGTGCTGTTCGCGGCTTTGCCGGCGCGGTCGGCAATACCCCGCTCGTGCGCCTGCGGGGGGTAAGCGAGGAAACGGGCTGCGAGATTCTCGGCAAGGCCGAGTTCATGAATCCGGGTGGCTCGGTCAAGGACCGCGCCGCGCTCGCCATCGTCCACGATGCGGAAAAGCGCGGCACCCTCAGCGCCGGCGGTACGGTCGTGGAAGGAACGGCCGGCAACACCGGCATTGGACTGGCGCACGTGTGCAACGCGCGCGGCTACCGCTGCGTGATTGTCATGCCGGACAACCAGTCAGCGGAGAAGTACCGGTTGCTGGAGACCCTCGGCGCCGAAGTGCACCCGGTGCCCGCGGTGCCGTACAGCAATCCCAACCAGTACCAGAAGGTCGCACAGCGCCTGGCGGCATCGCTGCCGAACGCCATCTGGTCGAACCAGTTCGACAACACCGCGAACCGCGCTGCGCACGCGCGAACCACCGGGCCTGAGATCTGGGGGCAGACCCAGGGCCGCGTGGATGCTTTTGTCGCGGCCACCGGCACCGGCGGCACGCTCGCCGGAGTTGCGAGCTATCTGAAATCGCAGCGTCCCGAGATCCGCTGCGTGCTGGCCGATCCGCCCGGCAGCAGTCTGTACGAGTACATCAGGAGCGGCACGCTCAAAGCCACGGGAAGCGGCTCCATTACCGAGGGCATCGGCATCGGCCGTGTCACCGCGAATCTTGCCGGCGCACCGATTGACGCTGCGCTGCATGTCGAGGACGGCGAGACGGTCGCGTGCGTGTATCGGCTGCTGCGCGAGGAAGGCCTGTTTCTCGGCAGCACCAGCGGCATCAACGTCGCCGCGGCCGTGCGCGTCGCGCGCCAGCTCGGACCCGGACACACGGTGGTCACCGTGCTGTGTGATGGCGGGGCGCGCTACCAGTCGCGCCTTTTCAACCGCGAGTGGCTGCAGGAGAAGGGGCTCGCAAGCTACGCGCCCGAAGCGTCCGGCGGACCGCCCCTGTCGCTCTCACAGGCCCTGGTCGCCTGACGCCGCGGTAGCGGACCTCAGGGGCACGCCGGGCCAGCCTAAGCTCTGGCCTGGGTTGAGTCTCTCGTGAGACAGTTCACGCCGGTCTATGTACGGTTCTCTCAACTCCGCCGAACTCGACGCCCTGCGCCTGAGCCTCGAGGTCGCCGTGCGCAGCGTCGCATTCAGCCTGCCGCTGGCGGTGGTGATCGCGTGGGTGTTGACCCGCACGCGCTTCCTCGGACGGACCCTCTTCGATGCCTTCGTGCACCTGCCACTCGTGCTGCCGCCGGTTGCCGTCGGTTACGCCCTGCTGATCGTCTTTGGAACGCGCGCCCCGGTCGGGGCGTGGCTGCGGGCGTACTTTGGCATCGAGCTCGCCTTCACCACCGCTGGCGCAGCGCTCGCCACGGCGGTCATGACGTTTCCCCTCATGGTGCGCGCGATCCGCCTGTCGCTCGACAACGTGGACCCGGGGCTGGAAGCGGCGGCGCGGACGCTCGGCGCGGGTCCCCTCGATCGCTTTTTCTCCATCACCTTGCCGCTGATGCTGCCGGGAATCCTGGCCGGGGCGGTCACCGCGTTTGCCGCGGGGCTTGGAGAGTTTGGCGCGGTCATCACCTTTGCCGCCAACGTGCCCGGAGTGACGCGCACCTTGCCGCTGGCCCTCTACACGGCCATGCAGTCACCGACTGGTGATGCGATCGCGCTGCATCTGGCCGGCTTGTCGTTCCTGCTGGGGCTTCTGGGCCTGCTCGCGGCGGAGTTCCTGGTGCGACGCGTACGGCGCTTCGTGGGGCGCTGACATGTTGCGCGTGTCCGTCAGCAAGCGCCGGGGAGAGTTTGCGCTGCAAGCCGCCTTTGCAGCCCCGACGCCGGGCGTCACCGCCCTCTTCGGCCGTTCGGGCAGCGGCAAATCGACACTCGTGGACATCATTTCCGGGCTCCTGCCACCGGATGAGGGGGAGGTGCAGCTCGGTGACACGGTCCTCACCAGCACCCAGCAGTCGGTAAGCATTCCGGTCGAGCGGCGGCGCATCGGCTACGTGTTCCAGGATGCGCGCTTGTTCCCGCATTTAAGTGTGGCGGGCAACCTTCGCTACGGGGCGGCGCGCGCCGGACCTGCCACGCCGGTCATCGTGTTTGACGAGGTCGTGGGCCTCTTGGGCCTGGGCGACCTTCTGCACCGGCGGCCCCGGGAGCTCTCTGGGGGCGAAAAGCAACGCGTCGCCCTCGGCCGGGCGCTGCTTTCGCAGCCACAGCTCTTGCTCCTGGACGAACCGCTCGGATCCCTCGATCTTGCACGGCGACGGGAAGTCCTGCCGTACCTGGAAGCACTGCGCGATCGGCTGCTGATACCGATGGTGTATGTCAGTCACGAGTTCGAGGAAGTGCTGCGGCTCGCGACGCATCTCGTACTGCTCGATGCGGGGCACGTGGTTGCGGAAGGGTCGGTGAGCGCGATGAGTCTGCGGCCGGAATTGCGCTTGATCGTGGGCGCCGACCTCACCGGCTCGGTGCTCGAGGGCACGGTAAGTGCCTGCAACGATGCGGCAGGAGTAGCCGACCTTGCGGTCGGCTCAGGCACCCTGCGCCTGAGCCTGCGCGGCGCGGTTCCCGGCACGCGCCTGCGCCTGCAGCTCCTGGCGCGCGACGTCATTCTCTCGACGCGCGAGATCGCCGGCTTAAGCGTGCGCAACGCCGTGTGCGGCACCATCGCTGCGATCTCCCCGGACGAGGAGGACACGGTGCTGGTCAGTGTGGACATCGGCGGCGCGATCGTCCTGGCGCGCATTACGCGCGCGGCACTCTCAGCGCTGGGTCTGCACGCCGGGCAGCCGATATGGGCTCTGGTGAAGGCGGTCTCCATGCGCGGCCACGCATTTCGCGCACCTATGCGTCCGGAACTGACTTCTCACTCACCATCGTGAGCACGTCGTAGTTGGCCACCGCCTCGCCGTCCTGGTTGGTAATCGCCGTGTCCCAGCGTACTTCGCCATAGCCTTGAGTGGGCCGTAACGACTTTTCCTTGCAGGTGAGACGCACCTTGATCCGGTCACCGGGCTTCACAGGCTTCAAGAACCGCAGGCTGTCGAGCCCGTAGTTGGCCAGCACCGGGCCGTACGGCGGATCGACGAACAGCCCTGCCGCAGCCGATACCAGAAAGTAGCCATGCGCGACGCGTCCGCCGAAAAGCGGATTGCGTGCGGCCTGTACCTCATCCATGTGCGCGTAGAAGGTATCGCCGGAAAGGGCCGCGAAGCGCTCAATGTCCGCCACCGTGACCTCGCGCTCCCCCGAATTAAATGTGTCGCCGATGGCGAGCGAGCCGAAGGGCTTGCGGAACGGATGGGTGCCGGGATCAAGTTCGCGCGCTCCGCGCACCCAGCGCCCGGTCACCGCGGTGATGACATCTGGTGTGCCCTGCACGGCGGTGCGCTGCATGTAGTGCATGACGCCGCGGATGCCGCCCATTTCCTCCCCGCCCCCGGCGCGCCCCGGTCCGCCGTGCACCAGGTGTGGCAAGGGTGAGCCGTGGCCGGTGGATTCCTTGGCGCAGTGACGGTTGACCACGACAATGCGCCCGTGGAACGGCGCAAGTCCGAGTACCAGCCGGGCGGCGAGCGCATCATCGGCGCTGAATATGGAGCCTGCGAGACTGCCGCCGCCGCGGCGTGCGAGGGCAATGGCGTCATCGATCGTGTCATAAGGCATCAGTGTGCAGACCGGGCCGAAGGCTTCCACGGCATGGATCGCCGTGGCGCGCGATGGGTCACGGCAAAACAACAGCGTCGGGCGCACAAAGGCACCGCGGTCGTCATCGGCACCCACGAGCGCGGCATCACCGCCCTCACCGACCAGCACTTCGGCTTCGCGCTTGAGCCGCGCAATCTGCTCCATCACTTCGCGCCGCTGGCTTAAGGATGCCACCGGGCCCATGCGCACGTTCTCCAGGCGCGGATCTCCGACCACGATCCTGCCGAGCGCGGCACGCAGGGCATCGGTCACGTCCGTAGCGCGCGCCGCCGGCACAAGTGCTTTGCGGATGGCCGTACACTTCTGCCCCGCCTTGACCGACATTTCCCGCGCCACTTCACGCACGAAAAGATCCAACTCCGCGGTCCCCGGACCCGCGTCCGGACCCAAGATCGAGGAATTGAGCGAGTCGGTCTCAGAAGTGAAGCGCACCGAGTTGGCCATGACCACCGGGTGTTGCCGCAGCTTCAGCGCAGTGGCCGCAGAACCGGTGAAAGACACGACGTCCTGGCAGGTCAGGTGCTGGAACAGATCGCCCACACTGCCGCAGATCAGCTGGATGGCGCCTTCCGGGAGGATTGCGGATTCCACCATGATCCGGAAGGCGCACTCGGTGAGATAGGAGGTCTGGGTCGCGGGCTTGACGATCGCCGGTACGCCGGCGAGCAGCGCCGGCGCCAGCTTCTCGAGCATGCCCCACACCGGGAAGTTGAACGCGTTGATGTGCACCGCGGCACCTTCGAGTGGCACGCAGATGTGTTGACCAACGAAGGTTCCGGTCTTCGACAGAGCCTCGAGCCCACCATCGACATACACCCGGTTGTTGGGGAGTTCGCGCGTGCCCTTGCTGGCGTACACGAACAGCGTGCTGATGCCGCCGTCGATATCGATCCAGGAATCGCCCTTGGTCGCGCCGGTGGCGTAGGACAGTTGGTAGAGCTCTTCTTTGTGTTCGCCAAGGAGTTTCGCCAGCGCCTTGAGCAGGCCCGCTCGTTCATGGAAAGTCAGGCGGCGCAGGTTGGGGCCGCCCACTTCGCGGGCGTAGGTGAGCATCGCGCCCGTGTCGAGGCCGTCGGCGGTCGCGTTCGCCACCACCATCCCGGTCGTCGCATCGCGCAGTGCCAGGCCGGTGCCGGTACCGCTGAACCACTTTCCGGCCACGAAACTCTGCAATTGCATGCGCTCTGCTCCCTTAACCCACGACCTGCCCGTCCACACGGTACGAGCGTCCGCGAAACAGCGCGATGCGCTCACCACGCTGGTTGGTCACGACAATCTCGTAAAGACCATTGCGCCGCGTGCGCCACAGCTCGGACGCCTCAGCGGTCAGCTCGTCGCCTTCGCGCGCCGCAGTGAGGTAATCAATCGTGGCTGCGGCGCCCACCGTGCTGTCGTTGTACGAGTTGCAGGCAAATGCAAAGGCGCTGTCGCCGAGCGCGAACACCAGACCGCCGTGGCACAGCCCGTGGCCGTTGACCATGTCCGCGCGCACAGGCATCGCTACCCGCGCCCAACCCGGCCGTACCCCGGTCACGCGCATGCCGAGTGCCTGCGAGGCGCGGTCGCGCGCGAACATTACCGCGATCACGCGCTCCGCCAGACACTGTGCGTCGGCGTTGATATCGGGCGGCTCGTTCACGGGTGTGCTGCACTCACAACTGCGCCTCAACGCCCGGTGAAGTTTGGCGCGCGCTTGGCGGCGAACGCGGCGACGCCTTCGGCGTAGTCGGCCGTGCGGCCAAGTTCGCCCTGGTAGTCGCGCTCTGTGTCGAGTTGCTGTTCGAGCGTTCGACCCCAGCTCTCGTAAATGGCCTGCCTGGTGCGCGCAAGTCCGCGGGTCGGGGCAACGGCCAGCTGCCTTGCGAGGCCTTCAACCACGCCGGCAAGCTCACCGTCCTCCACGCAGCGCCAGATGAGCCCCCATGATACGGCCTGCTCGGCGGACAGCTTCTCGCCGAGAAGCGTAAGCCCCAGCGCCCGCGCGGTCCCTACCAGGCGCGGCAGGAACCACGTACCGCCGGAATCGGGTACCAGACCAAGTTTTGAAAACGCCTGCACGAAGTTCGCCGAGCGGGCTGCGATCACCAGATCACACGCGAGCGCAATGTTCGCACCGGCGCCCGCGGCCACGCCGTTGACGGCGGCGATCACGGGCATGGGCAGTGAGCGCAGCGCCAGCACCAGCGGTTTGTAGTACTTCTCGATCGAATCGGCGAGATCCGGTGGCGCGCCCCCGGGGGCCACCGCGCGATCGTTGAGGTCCTGGCCCGCACAAAAACCGCGGCCGGCACCGCTGATCACCAGGACCCGTGCGCCGCTGCCCGGGATCGCAGCGAGTGCGGCGCGCACTTCCCCATGCATCTGGGTGTTGAAACTGTTCAGCCGCTCCGGGCGATTGAAGGTAAGGCGCGCGACGCCCTCCTTAACTTCAAAGAGAATGCACTGGTAGCTCACGTTGCTTGCTCCCGCGCGCAGTTATTTTTCGTCGTAGTCGAGCTCGAGCGTCGGGGTCTTGACGTGTGACTGACAGGCAAGCACATATCCCTGCTCGACCTCCCAGTCCTCGAGCGCGTAGTTCTGGGCCATCTCCACCTTGCCACTGATCACCTTGGTACGGCAGGTCGAGCACACCCCGGCCCGGCAGGAGAACGGCAGCTCGATGCCGGCGCGCGCTGCCGCGTCCAGCACCGTCTCATCGTCCATTTTCATGGTGAACGTGCGCCGGCGACCGTCCATGAGGACGCTCACTTCGGCACTATTGGCGGCGCGCTCCACAGCGGCGCCCGGCGCCGCTGCGGCCGATGTGGCAACGTCTCCCACCGCAACACCCGCAGCAGCCGTAGCGGCGGGCTCGCCAGCCGTGGTCACGGTGAAATGCTCGGCATGCACGCGTGCGCTGTCGACTCCAAGGCCGCGCAGCGCAGTGGACACCTGTTCGATCATGTCGCCCGGACCGCAGACGAAATACTCCGACACCTGCGGCGCAGAAAACAGCTTCACCGCCAGCTCCCGGACACGCTGCGCATCGATCCTGCCGTTGTAGAGCTCCGCCTCCTGCGGCTCGCGGCTCATGACGAAATGTAACGACAGGCGTCCGAGGTAGCGGTCCTTGAGCGCCAGGAGCTCCTCAAGACACATGGTGCGCGCGGTGCCGGTATTGCCGTAGAAGAGAATGACCCGGGTGTTCGCCCGTGCCAGCAGCGAGCGCACGATCGACAACACCGGCGTGATGCCGCAGCCCGCGGCGAACGCCACGAAAGTCCCGCCAGACTCGGCGCGGCGGGGAGTGAAGCTGCCGTTCGGCGGCAGGACTTCGACACGCTCGCCGACGCGCAGGCTGTCAGCAAGATAGCGCGACATTTTGCCGGCGGCATGCACGCGCGGCACGATGCGCAGCGGCCATTCTCCGGGCGCATTGACGAGCGAGTAGGTGCGGCGGGTCTCTTCGCCGTCAACGGCCAGGCGCAGCACGACATGCTGACCGGCGCAGCCGAGATATTCCGCCTGCAGCTCCGGCGGCACCGCGAACGCGATGCTCACGGCATCCTCGGCATCCGGGGACACCTGCGCCACCGTGAGCTCGTGGAACTTCAACATCTCAAAGGCACTTGAAGTAGTCGAAGGGTTCCCGGCACGCGCTGCATCGATAGTGAGCCTTGCAGGGCGTGGACCCGAACTCGCTGATGCGTTCGGTTGCGCGGCTTGCACAGCGCGGACAGGTCACGACCGTCGCGCGCCACAGCTGCTTCGGACTCGATACGGCCTCTTCCGGAGGCGCGATCCCGAAGGCGCTGAGCTTGCTGCGCGCCGCCGGCGTCAGCCAGTCGCTCGTCCACGGCGGCGACAGCACTTCCTCGAGCACCGCCTCGGCGTGGCCGTGGGCGTCCAGAGCGCTGCGCACGCTGCTGCGGATCACTTCCGTGGCAGGACACCCCGAGTAGGTCGGCGTGAGTCCGACGTGCAGGCGAGCATCGGGACCGTGTCGCACGTGGCGTACGATCCCCAAGTCCAGGATGCTCAGCACCGGAATTTCCGGATCCGGCACCTGCGCCAGCAGCTCCCACACCTCGCGCTCGCGCGCCGCGATGCCTTCACCTGTGATGACCGCCGGCATGGCGTTACTCGTCCCTACCAGCGCGCGCCCGGATAGGTGCGCTGCAGGTGCTGCATTTCCGCGAGCACGTATCCCAGATGCTCGGTGTGTACGCCGCGTTTCCCATGCCAGGGATACGGCTGCGTGGCGGGGCGTTGCAGGGTGGCCGCGCGCAGGTCCTCATCGACACGCGCACTCCAGCGCGCTTCCTGGGAGCTCAGGGGCGGTGCGATGCCGGCGGACGCCATGCGTGCATCGACCTCGTCGGGTGCGAACAACTCGCTCGTGAAGCGCCACAGGTCATCAACAGCGCGCTGCACGCGCGCGTGGCTCTCGGCGGTGCCATCCCCCAGGCGCACCAGCCAGCCGCTGCTGAAACGGTAGTGGTAGCGGGTTTCCTTCAGCGCCTTGGCCGCGATGGCGGCGAGGCGGCTGTCGGCGGATTCCTGCAGCCCGGTGTAGATCTCCAGCTGCCAGGAATCGATCAGCCATTGCCGAACGATGCTGCAGCCGAAGTCGCCGTTAGGCTGCTCCGCGAGCGCGAGATTGAAAAACTCCTGCGCGTCGCGCAGGTAGGCGAGCGCATCTTCGTCGCGCTCCCGCCCTTCGATCTGCCCGGCATAGCTCAGTAGCAGCCTTGCCTGGCCGATGAGATCCAGCGCGAGATTGCCGAGGCCGAGATCCTCTTCCAGCGCCGGCGCGTGTCCCACCCACTCTCCGAGGCGTTGCCCGAGGACGAGACTCGTATCTGCCAGGCGCAGCACATAACGCAGCAGCGCCTCGTTCAGGGCGCGCTCGGGTCTGACGGCCGCTGCCACCGCGGTGCTCACAGGTTCTTCACCTCATCCGGTATGACGTAGAACGTCGGATGCCGGTAAACCTTGTCGCGCGCCGGCTCGAACAGGGCATCGGCTTCCTCCGGATCCGAAGCAATGATGTCGAGGGAAGCGACCACCCAGATGCTGATGCCTTCCTGGCGACGCGTGTACACATCGCGGGCGTGCTCGATGGCCATGCGCGCATCCGCCGCATGCACGCTGCCGACGTGCTTGTGCTCGAGCCCGGCGCGCGAGCGTATGAAAACTTCAAACAGTGGCCAGCCCAAAGCCAGCGGTGGTTTGCCTGGGTCAGTCATGCTCGCCTCGCTATGCCGCCTGCGCCCTGCGCCTGGTCAACTTTTCAGCGTGCGCGCTCGCCGCCTCGCGGACCCAGCGGCCCGCCTCCCAGGCGGCGCGTCGCGCCTGCAGTCGCTCGCGGTTGCAGGGGCCATTGCCCCTGAGTACGGCGTTGAATTCGCTCCAGTCGATCGGCCCGCCGAGGTAGTGCTGCGTGGCCTCGTCCCAGCGCAGTTGCGCATCGGGAATGGTGAGTCCGAGAAAATGCGCCTGCGGCACGGTCACGTCGATGAACTTCTGGCGCAGCTCATCGTTGCTGAAGCGCTTGATCTTCCAGCGCATGGACTGCGCGGTGTGCTTGGAATCCGAATCGCTGGGGCCGAACATCATGATGGACGGCCACCACCAGCGGTTGAGCGCCTCCTGCGCCATGGTGCGCTGTGCCGCTGAGCCCTGCGCAAGGGTGAGCATGATCTCGAAGCCCTGGCGCTGGTGAAAACTCTCCTCCTTGCAGATGCGCACCATCGCGCGCGCATACGGACCGTACGAACAACGGCAAATCGGAATCTGGTTCATGATGGCCGCGCCGTCGACCAGCCAGCCGATGGCGCCGACGTCCGCCCAGGTGGGCGTCGGATAGTTGAAAATGCTCGAGTACTTCGCGGCCCCGGACAGTAATTGCTCGAACAGCTGATCGCGGCTGACGCCCAGGGTTTCAGCGGCGCTGTAGAGGTACATGCCGTGACCGCCCTCGTCCTGCACCTTGGCGATCAGCACTGCTTTCCTGCGCAGGCTGGGGGCGCGGGTGATCCAGTTGCCTTCCGGCAGCATGCCAACGATTTCCGAATGCGCGTGCTGTGAGATCTGGCGGATGAGGGTCTGGCGGTACGCTTCCGGCATCCAGTCCTTGGGCTCGATTTTTTCGTCCGCGTCCACGCGGTTCTGGAAACGCGTCGCCTGGACGGCGGACTCCCCCGGGGCGGCCGCCACCGGCTCTTTACCATGAGTATCAAGCGCCTGCGTGTACATCGTGTCTCCTAGCAGGCAAGCCTAGCAGCTTCGCTGGCGGGCCGCTGCTACTGCCCCGTGCGCCGGTCAACGACGCGCCGCGCCTTGCCCGAGGAGCGCTCAATGCAACCCGGGTCGCCCACCGACACGCGCGTAGAAATGCCAATGCTCACCTTGATGCGGTCCTGCAGGTCCTGTTGCAGGCGCGCGCGTGCAGCAGGATCCGCCGCCGCCCCGGGCAGACATTCGACCCGCACGTTGAGCTGATCCAGGTGCGCCTCGCGCGTGAGTTCGAGCAGGTAGTGGGGTGACAGTCCGGGAGCCTGCAGCAGCAACTCCTCGATCTGACTCGGAAACACGTTGACGCCGCGGATGATCAACATGTCATCCGAACGCTCGGTGATGCGCGCCATCCGGCGCATGGCGCGCGCGGTCGGCGGCAGCAGCGCCGTCAGGTCGCGCGTGCGGTAACGGATCAGCGGCAATGCTTCCTTGGTCAGCGAGGTGAGCACGAGTTCCCCGTGCGCGCCGTCGGGCAACACCGTGCCGGTGGCGGCATCGATGATCTCAGGATAGAAATGATCCTCCCAGATCACAGGTCCATCCTGGGTCTCGAGACACTCGCTCGCCACCCCCGGGCCCATTATTTCCGACAGGCCGTAGATATCCACTGCATCCAGTCCGGCGCGGCGTTCGATCTCAGCGCGCATGGCATCGGTCCAGGGTTCGGCACCGAAGACACCGAGGCGCAGCGAACTGTCCGCGGCATCCAGTCCCTGGCGCGCGAACTCCTCCACGATCGCCAGCATGTAGGATGGAGTTACCATGATGATGTCGGGCCTGAAATCCCCGATCAGCTGCACCTGCCGGCTGGTGTGGCCCCCGGACATCGGCACCACCGCGCAACCGAGGAGCTCCGCGCCGTAGTGGGCGCCGAGCCCGCCGGTGAAGAGTCCGTAGCCGTAGGCGATGTGAACCATGTCGCCGCGACGCGCACCCGCGGCCCGCAGCGAGCGCGCCACAAGACCCGCCCAGATTTCGATGTCGCGGCGGGTGTAGGCCACGACCGTCGGCTTGCCGGTGGTGCCGCTCGAGGCGTGCACGCGGATGATCTGTTCGCGCGGGACGGCCACGAGGCCAAAGGGGTAGTTCTCGCGCAGATCCGCTTTCGCGGTGAACGGAAACTGCGCGAGGTTGGCGAGGGTCTTCAGATCGTCCGGGTGGACTCCCAGCGCCTCGCACTTGCGCCGGTAGGGCGCGACGTGCTCATAGGTGTGGCGCACCGACCACCGCAGGCGCGAGAGCTGCAGGGCGCGTAACTCGTCCTCGCTGGCGCGCTCGATCGGTTCCAGCTCACCCTTCATGGGACTTACGCCGGCCAGTCGTTCAGCCGTTGGACCAGGACTCTCATGAAGTGATTGGCCTGATCGCCGTCCATCACCCGATGATCAAGGGTGAGGGTCACGTAGCAGCGTGGCCGCACCACGATCTTAGGCGTACCGCCCTCCTCGACCACCACCGCGCGTTTCTCGAGCTTGCCCACGCCGAGAATGGCGGCCTGCGGCTGATTGATGATGATCGGAGCGGCGAGCAGACTGCCGCTCACGCCATGGTTGGAAATGGTGAAGGTGCCGCCGCGCATATCCTGGGGCGTGAGCTTACCGGCGCGTGCCCGCGTCACCAGATCCGCCAGTCCCCGGGCGGTGCTGAACAGATCGAGCGCCTGCGCGTCGCGCAACACCGGCGCCACGAGACCCGTTCCTTCGACCGCCGTGCCGACCCCCATGTGGATCGAGTCGTAGATCTCCAGCGCCGTGTCGGTCCAGCGGCTGTTGGCCTCCGGCACCGCGCGAATCGCCGCGACAGTCGCCTGCACGAAGTACGCGGTCAGGGTCAGTGACACTCCGCGGCGCGCGAAATCATCGCGCTGCCGCGCACGGTCCTCGAGCACTGCGCTCAGATCTGCTTCGAAGACCGCCGTGACGTGGGGCGCCGTGTGCAGCAGGCTCTGCACCATGT
>Ga0070733_10000355_pt1 | contig 38415 bp, 36 predicted proteins | sample Coa_R1_9_FD_66450 | JGI IMG/M metagenome (GOLD analysis project Ga0070733, IMG submission 66450) | Surface soil microbial communities from Centralia Pennsylvania, which are recovering from an underground coalmine fire - Coalmine... | ecosystem: Environmental > Terrestrial > Soil > Unclassified ... | reverse complement strand
ATCGGCATGGCGATCATCGGCTTCTCGCGCTCCGCCAAGATGGGCGTCTCCGCGATCGTCGGTCTCGGCAACAAGTCGGATATCGACGAGGACGATCTGCTCGCCTTCTTCGAGCAGGACCCGAACACCAACCTTATCGCGCAGCATTGCGAAGATTTGAAGGACGGCCGCGCCTTTGCCGAGGCTGCGAAGCGGGTTGCCAAGAAAAAGCCGGTCATCGTGCTCAAGGCCGGCCGTACCTCGGCCGGAGCGAAGGCCGCTTCCTCGCACACCGGCGCGCTTGCCGGCAACGACAAGATCTACGAGGACGTGTTCAAACAGTCCGGCGTGATCCGCGCCCGAAGCTTGAGGCAACTGCTCGAGTTCGCGCGCGGTGTGCCGGTGCTGCCGACCCCGAAGGGCGAGAACATCCTGATCATCACCGGTGCGGGCGGCTCGGGTGTGCTGCTGTCGGACTCGGTCGTCGACAACGGTCTGCAATTGATGGCGATGCCGCCCGATCTCGATGCCGCGTTCCGCAAATTCATCCCGCCGTTCGGCGCGGCCGGCAATCCGGTCGACATCACCGGCGGCGAACCTCCGATCACCTACGTCAACACCGTGAAGCTCGGCTTGTCCGATGATCGCATTCATTCGCTGATCCTCGGCTACTGGCACACGATCGTCACCCCGCCGATGGTGTTCGCCCGCAACATGGTGGAAGTGAAGAAGGAGATGGAAGCCAAGGGCTTCGTCAAGCCGATGGTCGCTTCGCTCGCGGGCGACGTCGAAGTCGAGGAAGCCGCCGAGTATCTCTACCAGAACGGCATCCCGTCCTATGCCTACTCAACCGAATTGCCGGTCGAGGTGTTGGGCGCCAAGTACAAATGGGCGCGCGGCGCCGGCCTTCTGTAACAACTCCGCTCAACGAGCCTCAAAACTCCGAAGCCGCCCGGGTTCCCGGGCGGCTTTTTCCTTTGCTGGGCCAAACGACAAGGATCACAGCGCTTCGCGCACGCCGAGCCCGAGCATGAAGCGCTCTCTGATCTGAACAGGATCGCGACGGGTCGTTCCGGTCCCAGGCTTGTCGTCGATGCGCACCCCGATCAGCGTCGATTCGGATGCGGAGAGGGATTGGTCGACCAAGCGCTCGAAATCCTCCTCATCCGCAGCCCAGGCGCTGTTGGCAAGTCCGCAACCGACGGCGACGGCGACGAGATCGGAAGCGGCCGCTGCCGGTGTCGGCTGAGCGCCTGTGATCTGATAGATGCCGTTATCCATCACGATCATCGTGAGGTTTTTGGGCCTCAGCGTCGCAATCGTCGAGAGGCAGCCCAACTGCATCAAAAGCGAACCGTCGCCTTCCAGCGCAAACACCCGCCGGTGCGGCTGGGCCAGCGCGACGCCGAGCGCGATCGGAAGGGCGAGCCCCATGCTGCCCAGCATGTAAAAATTCTGCGGACGGTGTCCGGCGGCCCACAGATCGAAATTGGTGTTGCCGATGCCGCCGATGACGGCTTCCTCGTTCTTCAGCTTCGCAACCAGCCGCGAGGTGAGGTCAAACCGGTTCATCACCTTGGTGTTGCGGGCAGGGAAGTTTTTCTGGCTGCTCATGCGATCGCTCACTTGTCGAACACTTTGCCGCCGGTTAGCAGCGGCGACAGGATCAACGCCACCGGCGCTTGCGTGGTAATGGCCTGCTTGATCGATCGATCGACGATGAACTCGAACTCGTCTAATCTTGTTGCGGTGTGATGCTCCATCGCCAGCGAATCGAGAACCGGCCGCATGGTGCGGCAAACCAGCGACTGCCCATAGTTGAACTCGCCCAGCGTTCCGCGCTCGGACACGAACATGATCAGCGGAATCTGATAGGGGATCGCGAGCGAAGCGAGCACATTGGCCAGCGTCGCAAAGCCGGACGTCTGCATCAGCACTGCGCCGCGCATTCCCCCCATCCACGCTCCGGAGACGATCCCGACCGCCTCTTCCTCGCGCGCTGTCGGAAAGGTGGTGAAGAAGGGATCGGCGTGAATTTCCTTGATCAATCTCGTCAGCACGCGGTCGGGAACGTAGGGCACGAGCCTTATGTCATTGCGCTTGAGCGTTTGCAGTACCACCTCGTGCCAGGCCTTCTCGCCCAGGCCGGTCGGCGGCATTTGTCCGTCCGCGGCCGCCATCGTATTCTCCTTCACATTCGCACCGATCACTGGGGCGCAGCTTGATCGCCGATATCCTGTTTGCCGCGCCGAAACTTGACGCGATCGGCGGGATTGTCAACATGTCCGGATCGTTGGCGTGACCTGCGAGCGCCAAGGATGCCGTGGCTGTGAAGGCGTGCCATAAGAAGGTAAAAGAATTTCGGGAGGGCGCGCTTTGGGAAGGTTGTTCATGCGCCGCACGTTGCCGGGCCGATGGCTGCAGGGGGCTGTCGCAGCGTCGGCAATGCTCGCAGCATCCGGAATCGTCTCCGCGCAGACGCCTTTTCCGTCCCGGCCCGTGCATATTTTTGTACCCTACGCGGCCGGCGGCGGGGTGGATATTCTGGCCCGCACGCTGGGAGAAGCGGTTTCTCGGCAATGGGGCCAATCGGTCGTCGTCGAGAACCGGCCGGGGGCGGGTGGCGTGGTCGCCTCGCAAGCGCTCGCGACTTCGAAGCCCGACGGCTATTCCCTCATCGTCGTGGCGAGCGGCCATACCACCAATCCGTTTCTGTATCCCGAACTTCCCTACGACACCTTCAGGGATTTCACGCCGATCGCGCTGTTGGCTTCCTCGCCCAATATCCTATTGGTGCGCGCCGATTCTCCATTCAAGACGCTCGGCGATATCGTTGCGCAGGCGCGGGCGAAACCTGGAAGCCTGTCCTTCGCTCATGCGGGCAATGGCACATCGACGCATCTGGCGGGCGAGCTTCTCAAGAGCCTCGCGGGAATCGACATCGATCCGATTTCGTACAAGGGCGGTGCGCCCGCGATCAATGATCTTTTGGGCGGACAAATTCCGATGTCGTTCAACAACGCCCCCGAAGCGCTGGGGCAATTGGAAGCCGGGACGCTGCGCGCGATTGCCGTGACCACGGCATCGCGGTCGCCGTTTCTGCCCAATGTGCCTGCGATAGCTGAGACCGTGCCCGGCTACGATACGGAGGTCTGGTGGGGGCTGTTGGGGCCTGCCGGCATGTCGCCGGACCTTGCCGCGAATCTTTCGCATGATTTCGTTGCAGCCTTAAACACCGCTGAGGTCAAGGAGCGGCTCGCCAGGCTCGGCGCTTCGCCGATCGGCAGTTCGCCGCAGCAATTCGACGCCAAGATTCGCGCCGAGTATGAAAAATGGGGACCGATCATCAAGGCCGCCGGCATAAGGGCCCAATGATTTCCTCGTAACCTGATCCTGCAAGGCTCTATGGATTTCCAAAACTGAAAGTTAAGCCGATCATGTCCGTCAACAACAAGCGCGTGTTCTATGTCAAATATCTCGCCAACGAGATCTATGCCGACATCCTGCGGGCCCGGCCCGATATCAGGCTCGACCGGCTCGAGAATGAAAGTCCGGAGGAAGTCTCGGCGCCGATCCTGGCAGCGGCGCACGCGTACCAGGTTGGCGCCGCGCGCGACGAGCTGGCGCGGCACTTCCACGTCGACTCTGAATTGCTGAAACGCGCGCCGAATCTCCTGATCGTTTCAAGTAACGGCGCGGGCTACGATCCGGTCGATGTCGAGGCTTGCACAGTGGCGGGAGTGCTGGTGGTCAATCAGTCCGGCGGCAATGCCCATTCGGTTGCCGAACATGCGCTCGCGATGCTGATCACATTGTCGAAGCGGATCATCCAAGCCGATCGCGCGCTTCGGCGCGAGCCGAACGTCAACCGCAACAGTCTGATCGGCACGGAGGTGCAGGGCAAAACCATCGGCATCGTCGGTCTCGGCAATGTCGGCCGCCGGATCGCTGGGCTATGCAAGGGCCTGCTCGGCATGAACGTGCTCGCCTGCGACCCCTATCTTTCTGCGACGGAAATGGCGGAACGCGGCGGCGAGAAGGTCACGCTGGACGAATTGCTGCGCCGCTCGGACTATGTATCGATCTCCTGCCCGCTGACCAAGGAGAGCCGCGGCATGATTGGCGCGCGCGAATTTGCGCTGATGCAGAGCCACGCTTTTTTCATCACCACCGCGCGCGGCTTCATCCACGACGAGGTCGCGCTTGAAGAGGCGTTGCGCAACAAACGCATCGCCGGCGCGGGGCTTGACGTCTGGGCCAAGGAGCCGCCGCCGCCCGAGCACCCGCTGTTGCAGTTCGATAATGTGCTGGCAAGCCCGCACACGGCCGGCGTGACCAGGGAGGCGCGGGAGAACATGGCAAGAATCGCCGCCGAGCAAATGCTTGATGCGCTCGACGGCAAGCGGCCGCCGCGGGTCGTCAATCCCGAGGTCTGGCCGGTCTATGTCAAACGCTTCGAGCGCGTCTTTGGGTTTGCGCCGGGATAGCGGTTTCGTTCGGTCATGATGCGCTGAATGTCGCGGAGAAAATTTTCTCCGTTACCGGCCAGATTTCGGCAATGAATTGGCTGCCGCAAAGGGATCGGACGGTGGCCGCGTTGCTATTTTCGACAAGCTCTCGACTCCTTGCCGGGCGGAATCCATACCTTCATTCCTGAACGTTGGTTTCAAGCCGACATCTCGGCCGCTGCAGGAATGATATGCGACAGTTGAACGCCTTGTTGCGCTCGACCCGATCCGGCATCGGGCGTCGTCTTGCCGAGATCGTCGCGATTGCCGCGGCAAGCCTGCCGGCCGTCGGCGCATAAGACGGCCTTCGGTCACATCAGCGCGGCCGCGGCGGCCAGTGCCTCCGGAACCACGTCGTGATCATAAAGAGTCCGGCGGAAGGCGGCATGGGCGGCGATCTCCGCATCCCTGACACCCAGATCGGAGTAGGCGGAATCGTAGCGAAGCCCGCTTTCGCGCGCGCCCCTTTGCACCTGCGCCACACGCTCGCGGCGAAGCCGCTCATAGGCGAGCAGCGCAGAAGGTGCACTCGTGCGGTCTGAGCGCGAAAGAATCGTCGCCAGCGCCATGCCGTCTTCGATCGATTGATTGGCGCCTTGTCCGAGATGCGGAAGCATGGGATGCGCGGCGTCGCCGAGCAGGCTCAGCCTGTACCTGGTCCAGACCGGCAGCGGCTCCCGGTCGTAGAGCGCCCATCGAAATGTCATGTGAACTTCGCTGAGCAGTCGATGGATGCGGGGATCCCACCCGGCAAAGGCCTGGCGAAGGACCTCGGGATCGCCGGGGGCCGACCAGGACTCTCTCATCTGCTCGTCGGTCGGAACGAACCCGACATAGTTGATCAATTTTCCGGCGCGCAAGGGAAAGGCGAGGAAATGCCGTCCCTTGCCAAGCCACATTTGCCAGCGATCGGTCGGCCAGTCCGGAACGCGCTCATGCGCTACCAGGCCGCGGTAAGCGACAGAACCTGAAAACACGGGATCCGATGACGCAATCACATGGGGTCGAAGCGCGGAATGGATGCCGTCCGCGCCGATGACGACATCGGCTTCCACGCAAGCGCCATTGGCAAACGACACCCGGGGGACGTCGTCGTTCTGATCGAAACCGGTGCAGCGATGCCCGGTATGCACAATGCCCTGGGGCAGGGCCGTAGCCAACATCTCGACGAGATCGGCGCGGTGCATTCCGAAGGTGGCGTTCCAGCCGGAGGAATCCGTGACCTGGACTGGCGCGATCGGCGTTCCGTCGTGGCGGAAATAACGGGAGTTATGGCCGACAAGGGCTCCGGACTTCTCGACTGCGGGTCCCAGTCCGATCCTTTGCAGATGCCGCACGCTGTTGGGGGTCATAAAGAGGCCGGCCCCGACCTCGCCGATCGCCGGCGCCTGTTCGTAGACCGCAACCTGTAAACCTTGTGCCACGAGGGCATTGGCAGCGAACAAACCGCCAATTCCGCCGCCCACGATCGCGACACGGGGACGAGACTGTGTCATTCAACTCCCTGTCACAAGCCGCCGGGAAAACAGGTGTGCGGTTGTACTCTTACACGCATTTTGCCATCAAGTGCGGCGAGATCGAATGGTGGAGGATTCTGATGTCCGGCGGGACCGTCCGCCTCTCGGCTTTGCGGCGTCCGCATGTGGCCGGGCTGGTCTCTCTGCTGGTCCTGTCCGTGCTGTCTGCCGCTGTGGCGCAAGCCGCAGACTACCCGGATCGGACCGTCAAGATCGTGGTTCCCTACGCCGCCGGCGGGACCGCCGACGCTGTCCCGCGGCTAGTCGGCGACTGGCTCTCGCGCAAGTGGGGCCAGCCCGTTGTCATCGAAAATCGCACGGGAGCCGCGGGCAACATCGGCGCCGAATTCGTCTATCATGCAAGGCCCGACGGCTACACGCTGCTCGCAACGCCGCCGCCGCCGCTGGTGATCAATCAAAATCTCTATCCCAATCTTGGGTATGACCCGGCCAGGTTTGAGCCCGTGATCGTCATGGCCCATGTGCCGAACGCGCTCCTTGTCAATCCAAAGAACCTGAAGGCATCGAGCGTTGCCGAACTCATCGCTTACCTGCAGAAGTACCCTGACAAGGTGACGGCCGCGACCCAGGGCAACGGCACGACCTCTCACCTCACGGCCGAGCTCTTCCAGGCGATGGCCAAGGTCAAGCTGCGTTCCATTCCGTATCGCGGATCATCGCCGGCGCTATCCGGCCTGCTCGCCGGCGACGTCGACCTGATGTTCGACAATCTCGGTGTGTCGTTGCCGCTGGTCAAAGCAGGCAGCCTCAAGCTTCTGGCGGTGGCGTCAGGCCAGCGCCTTCCGGCGCTGCCCGACGTGCCGACGCTTGCAGAAACGCTGCCGGGCTTCGAGGCGGTTGCGTGGTACGCGATCGCAGCACCCCCGGGGACGCCGCAAGCCATCACCGAAAAGATCAACGCCGACGTGAACGAAGCCCTCCGCCAGCCCGAGATTCAGGAACGTCTGAAAAGCCTGTCAGCGGAGACCTTTGGCGGTTCCCGAGAGAAGGCCGCAGCCTATATGAACGAGGAGATCGAACGGTGGGACAACGTGATCAAGGCGGCAAACGTCAAGTTGGAATAGCCGTCCGTCGCGTTCATCGTTATCTCAGGTGACTGCGGAAAAATCATGTTTGGCATCCACGAACTTTGGCTCTTCGTCGTCTCGAGTTTGCTGCTCAACATCACGCCCGGGCCGGACACGGCCTATATCGTTGGTCGCAGCTTGCAGCTGGGGTGGCGTGGCGGCGTGGTCGCCGCGCTCGGTATCGGAACCGGTTGCCTGTTTCATGTGTTCGCTGCGGCGGTCGGGCTTTCGGCACTGCTGGCGGCGTCGGCGGCCGCGTTTACAATGGTCAAATGGGCCGGCGCGGCCTATCTCTGTTTCATCGGCGTGAAGATGTTGCTTGCACGGACCGCGACACCCGCGGCCGTTTCAACTTCTGAAGCAAACTCGATTTCGTTGCGCCAAGTGTTCTTGTTGCGCCAAGTGTTCTTGCAGGGTGCGCTGACCAACGTATTGAATCCGAAGGTGGCGCTGTTCTTTCTGGCCTTCCTGCCACAATTCGTCGCAGCAGATTCACCCCACAAAGCAGTAGCCTTCGTGCTCCTCGGCTCGATTTTCATCTTCAACGGTACACTTTGGTGTATTGCTGTGGCGGTGTTCACCGCTCGCGCCGCCCACCGGTTTCGACAAGCCAATCGGGCCATCGGCTGGATCAATCGGGGATTGGGCGGGCTGTTCGTCTATCTCGGCATCCGTGTCGCCACCGCCGAGATGCGCTAGAGGAACCGGACTGCGAACAACTACGGAGGATTTGATATCGGTCAAGACAGTCCGCCCGCGGTGAATTTATATGGAGGTGGCCAGAGTAGGAGGTTTCATGTCGCGGTTTGTTGTTCGGTTCATGAAGGATGTGCTCGGCGAGAACGGCCGGGAGGTGGAAGTCTGTCAGAGTTCGCTCGAAATCGACGCCGCCGATGAAGGCGATGCCCGAGAGCTGGCAAAGCGAGAATTCTGCGAAAAGCAGTCGCTGTGCGACTGGTCGCTCCACGCCGATCGAATTCAGATCAAGTCAGCCGATTTTCCGTCCTGAGCGGCGATTCACCCTTAGGCCGCAGGGGCGGCGAGGCGCTCGATAGTCTGAATGTGGCGGGCGAGAAGGCTGCAGGCTTGATCGACGTTGCGCGCGCGCAGCGCCTGAAGAATTAGGCGATGGTCCTGGTTGGACCGTGGCCGCCAGCCGGCATTGCGCGCCGTCGCAAAAACCAGCCGGGAATTCGCAAGCTGCAGCCCGTCGAGGCTGGCAAGCAGCCGCGGCATGCCACATGAGGCCACCAACGCCTGGTGAAAGGCCCGGTTCGCGGCTTCGAACTCTTGCAGCGTCTCGGCATTGTCGCCCTCAATCAGCGCCAATTCGATGCGTGCCAGATGGACCGACGTAAGCCTCGGCGCCGCATTCCGAAGCGCGACCACCTCCAGCGCGGCGCGCATCTCCGCAATCTCTCGCACCGAGTTGGCATCGAGCGGGGCAACCTTCACGCCACGGCGCGGCAGGCTGACCACAAGGTATTGGGCCTCGAGCTTGCGAAAGGCCTCGCGCACCGGGACGTGGCTTGAGCCGAATTCCCGCGCCACATGGTCCTGGCGAAGCGGGGCGCCCGGCTGGAGTGCGCCGGATATGATCCGCTCCGCAACGGAGTCGGCGATCCGCGCGGCCATCGTGGTGCTGTCTTCCGCTTTGTTCATAGATTATCTATCGTGAAATTGAGTGCGCTTGCGCCACACGTCGAGTAGCATGGCCATAATCGACAATTTATAGATAATTTCTATATTTATCTATAATACCAGGGGGCGACGCGATGGATCAAGCGGTAGGGATGAAACGAAACGGCAGCCACGACGTCGAAGCGGTTCGGCACGACTGGGGCCGCGCGGAGGCCGAAACCCTCTACGATCTGCCTTTTTCGGATTTGATGTTCCGGGCGCAAGGCATCCATCGCAGCCATTTCGATCCGAACCATGTCGAGACCGCGAGCCTGCTCAGCATCAAGACCGGCGGGTGCCCTGAAGATTGCGGTTACTGCTCACAGAGCGCGCATTACGACTCTGGCCTCAAGGCTACGAAGCTGATGGCGCGGGCGGACGTGGTCGCGACCGCGCGACGGGCACGCGATGCCGGCGCAAGCCGCTTTTGCATGGCCGCCGCGTGGCGCAATCCGAAAGACCGCGATCTCGACGAGGTCTGCGGCATGGTGAGCGCAGTCAAAGAGCTCGGCATGGAAACCTGCGCGACGCTCGGCATGCTGACGCCGGTCCAAGCGCTGCGGCTGCGCGAGGCAGGGCTCGACTTCTACAACCACAATGTCGACACCTCGCCCGAGTTCTACGACAAGATCATCACCACGCGCACCCTGCAGGACCGCATCGATACGCTGGCGCATGTGCGCGACGCCGGCATCAAGGTCTGCTGCGGCGGTATCATCGGCATGGGAGAAGAGGTCGAGGACCGGCTCGGCATGCTGGTGCTGCTCGCCAACCTGCCGAGCCACCCGGAGAGCGTGCCGATCAACCTCTGGAACGAGGTCAAGGGCGTGCCGGTCAATGACACCGCCGAGCGCCCCGATCCAATCGCGCTGGCGCGGCTGGTCGCGGTCGCCCGCATCATGATGCCGAAGAGCGTGGTGCGGCTGTCGGCGGGGCGGCAATACATGACCGACGAACTCCAGGCGTTGTGTTTCCTCGCCGGTGCCAATTCGATCTTCATTGGCGATGTGCTGCTGACCACCAAAAACCCCCAAGCCGAGCGCGACGCCAATTTGCTGGACCGGCTCGGCGTCAAGTCTCGCCTCAACCATGTCAGATCGGCTTAGCTCAGTTGGTTGCACGGCTGACGTTTTCCCGAGAGCGGACCATGACCCAACTCCAAGCGGACAAGGTCTCTAGCTATGTCACGGCTCTCTGCGCCTTGAAGGACGATGACCGGTTGCGCAGCCTCAAGCCGCGCAAGGGAATCGACTTTTCGTCCAACGATTACCTCGCGCTCGCAAGCGCGCCGCGGATGCGAAAGGCGATATCGGCCGCGATCGAAGCCGGCACTCCGATCGGCGCCGGCGGCTCGCGGCTCCTGCGCGGGAATTGCGAGGAGCATGAAAATCTGGAGGCCGAAGCTGCGAAATTCTTCGGCACGGAATCGACGATTTTCTTCGCCAGCGGCTATGTCGCCAATTTCGCGGTACTGACTACGCTTCCGCAGCGAGGCGATCTGCTCGTGCTCGATTCGCTCGTGCATGCGAGTATTCACGAGGGCGCCCGCGCCGGCCGCGCCGAATTTCGCGAGAGCCGGCACAACGATCCACAATCGGTGGAAACCAATATTCGCGAATGGCGCTCGCAGGGCGGTAAGGGGCGGGTCTGGATCGTGGTCGAAAGCCTCTACAGCATGGACGGCGATTTCGCCCCGCTGGAAGAGCTGGTTGCGATCGCCGACCGGCACGACGCCTTTCTGATGGTGGACGAGGCGCATGCCACCGGCGTATTCGGCAAAGCGGGGCGGGGACTTACGGCCCCTTACGAAGGGCGTGAGAACCTTGTTGCGGTTCACACCTGCGGCAAGGCGCTGGGGGCGGCCGGCGCGCTCGTCACCACGACGCAAATCTTGCGCGACTTCATCGTCAATCGCTGTCGACCGTTCATCTTCTCTACCGCGCCATCGCCGTTGATGGCGGTCGCCGTGCAGGAGGCACTTTCGATTCTGCGGGAGGAACCCGAACGGCAGCAGCGCCTGACGAAGCTGATCGCGTTCGCGCATCGTGAAATCGGTGCGCGCCGCGGTTGGCAACTCTCGGGCTCGCAAATCATGCCCTATATCGTCGGTGACAATGCGCGCGCGATGGCGCTCGCCTCCGCGTTGCAGGGGCGCGGCTTCGACATTCGTGGTATCAGACCGCCGACGGTGCCGGCAGGCACGGCGCGGCTGCGCATTTCGCTGACCAATAATGTCGGCGAAGACGAGGTGCGCGCCATGCTCGCTGCCGTGATCGAGGAGACCGGAGGCGGGGGGCGATGAGCCGGCGGATCGTGGTGACCGGTACGGACACCGGAATCGGGAAAACGATCTTCGCCGCGGGCCTCGCCGATCTGCTCAGCGCCTCCTATTGGAAGCCGATCCAGGCCGGCCTCGAAGGCGAGACCGATTCATCCGTCGTCGCGCGATTGGGAGGACTTTCCGGTGACCGTATCCTGCCCGAATGCTATCGCCTGCGAACGCCGGCTTCGCCCCATCACGCCGCGGCGATCGACGGAGTGCGCATCGACGCGAACGCGCTTGACGTGCCCGATGCCGGCGGGCGGCGGCTCGTCATCGAGGGCAGCGGCGGGCTTATGGTGCCGCTGAACGCCACCAGCCTCTACATCGACGTCTTCGCGCGGTGGCGCATCCCGGTCGTGCTTTGCGCGCGCACGGCGCTCGGCACCATCAATCATTCGCTGTTGTCGATCGCGGCGCTGCGAAATCGCGAAATCGAACTCTTGGGGATCGCCTTTATCGGCGAGAGCAACCCGGAGAGCGAACGCGCTATCTGCGAGATCGGAAGCGTGCGGCGGCTAGGGTGCCTGCCACGGCTTTCGCGGCTGACGAACGACGCCCTGCGTTCGGCCTTCGCCGCCTCGTTCAAGCCGGCAGATTTCGGCCCATGACGCTCCGGAAGAAATCGCCGGTCTGGCATCCCTTCACACAGCACGCGCTCCAGCCCGATATGGTCAAGGTGGAGCGCGCATCAGGGGCCTATCTCTATGCGGCCGATGGCCGCCGCATTATCGACGCGATCGCATCCTGGTGGGTCGTGACTCACGGCCATTGCCATCCGCACATTGTAAGCGCGATCCAAAAGCAGGCGGAGAAACTCAACCAGATCATCTTCGCCGGCCACACGCATGAACCGGCCGAAGAGGTTGCCGCGGCGGTACTAAAGCTCGCGCCCCGCGGACTCGAATATGTGTTTTTCTCCGACAGCGGCTCGACCAGCGTGGAAGTCGCGCTGAAAATGGCGCTCGGCTATTGGCACAATATCGGCCATCCGCGAACGCGCATTGTCGTGATGCAGCACTCCTATCATGGCGACACGATCGGAGCGATGTCGGTCGGCGCGCGCGGCGTCTTCAATGCCCCTTATGGCCCGCTGTTGTTCGACGTGACCACCGTGCCGTTTCCGCACCCGGGCCACGAACAAATAACGCTCGATGCGCTTGAGGCCGCCGTTCGCGAGCAAAAGCCGGCCGCCTTCATTGTCGAGCCGCTGATCCTCGGCGCCGGCGGGATGCTGATGTACCCGGCCCGGGTGCTAAAGGAGATGAAGCGGATTTGCGAAGCTTTCGACGTATTGTTCATTGCCGACGAGGTGATGACCGGCTGGGGCCGCACCGGAACCCTGTTCGCCTGCGAGCAGGCGGACGTGACGCCCGATATCGCCTGCTATTCCAAAGGCCTCACCGGCGGGTCGCTGCCGCTTGCGGTCACGCTTTGCCGCGCCGAGATTTTCGATGCGCATTTCTCGCAAGACCGCAGCCGGACATTCTTTCATTCGAGCTCTTACACGGCAAATCCGGTCGCTTGCGCCGCCGCGAAAGCGAATCTGGATTTGTGGCAGGACGCGGAAGCGCGCGCGCGCGTCGCCACTGTCGCGGCTATGCAGGAACGGGCCATTGCGCCGTTCCGATCCGATGAGCGATTCAAGAATGTCCGCCGGACCGGCACGATCACTGCGCTTGAACTTGAAGCGCGCGACGCCGGCTATCTGGCCGGCATCGGCCCAAGGCTGCTTGCCTTCTTTGGTAGCCGAAACTTGCTGCTGCGTCCGCTCGGCAACACCATTTATGTGATGCCGCCTTATTGCGTCGCGGAGGCTGATCTCGGCGAGATTTATGCTGCCATCGGGGAGGCGGCCATCGAACTGTCGGCGTAACGCGGCCGGCGTCTTCGACTGTCAGTCCCGGCAGTCGAGCTGCACATAAAAGCCAGTCTTGCGCGCGAGCGGCCCAACACTATTGTGGTCACACGAAACGAGACCAGAATTAGAGGCACGAAAATCCAATGAATCCATCGGGACGCATAGATCAGCTGATCGCCGGAATCACCGACTGGCGCGGTAAGACGTTCGCTCGTCTCCGCAGGTGCATCCTTGAGGCCGACCCGGAGATCATCGAGGAATGGAAGTGGATGGGAAGCCCGGTGTGGTCTCGCGCCGGAATCATCGCGCTCGCTAACGCCCACAAGGGGAAGGTGAAGCTGACCTTTGCCTACGGAGCGAACTTTCCTGATCCCGACAAGCTCTTCAACGCGGGCCTCGAAGGCAATGCGAGACGCGCGATCGATTTTTTCGAGGGTGACAAGATCAACGAGCGTGCTCTGAAAAAACTCGTCCGTGCCGCCGTTGATTACAATCGGATCAGATTGAAAAAGAAGGCGCCTGCAGGCGCTCGAGCGAAGGCACACAAAGGCAAGAAGAAATAAGGCGATAAACGATCAGCGGGCAATTCGGCCTACTGGCGTTTCGAGGCCGGGGAGTGGTTGTGCATCGTCTTTGTGCCGGCTTGTTGTGCTATGCCGAAAATCAGACAGTCCAGTCCGAAAAACCCGAGGCGATCGGAAGGCTTGGCTGAAATCCAGGAAACGGGATACGGTTGCGAATGGGGCATGAGAGCCGGCGAACCGGGTTGTCGTGTCCGCGATCCACGACAAAAGACGCGGGCAAAAGTGCCGCGACAAAACCAAGCGTTTTTCTTTGGGGGACGAGCCGATGAGTGCGACGATCTTGCAGCATGAAGAACCCAAGCCTGTCGCGCGCTGGTGGCAACTTGCGCTTGCCATGATCGCGATGATGGCGGCGTCCAGCCCGCAATATGTGTGGGCCCTGTTCGTTCCGCCAATGCAGGCGAAGCTCGGCGTCACCCTTTCGGCGCTGCAGGTGACTTTTGCGCTTTTCAGCATCTGCCAATGCGGTCTTGGGCCGATGCATGGCTACATCGCCGAAAAATTCGCACCCAGACAGTTTGCGGCCGTAGGCGGCGCGCTGGTCGGCGCAAGCTGGGTTCTGTCTTCCTACGTTCTCGATCTCAAACTGCTGTACATAACTTACGGCGTATTCAGCGGCATCGGCACCGGCATGATCTATGTCGCCGCTGTTGAATTGATGATGCGGTGGTTTCCGGAACGTCGCGGCTTTGCTATTGGCATGGTGGCCGGCAGCTACGGCTTCGGGGCCGTGATTACGACGTTTCCCATCGATGCATCGATCCGTGCCTCCGGATATCAGCAGACCCTGCTGATCTATGGATTCGTCCTTGGAGCTGTCGCGATAGCTGTTGCGCTCGGGATGCGTCGTCCTCCTGTGGGGGCAGCTCGGCAGCATCGCGAAAGCGATGTTCCGGTCGATCTCGGCAAACACAACTACACCTCAGCCGAGATGCTTCGCGAGCCGATCTTCTGGCTCATCTTTGTGATGATGAGCATGATGGCGACAGGCGGCCTCATGGTCATTTCGCAGATCGGCGCCTTTGCACGGGATTTCGGCATCGCCAAGGATACCCTTGTCCTCGGCATGGCCGCACTTCCGCTGGCGCTCACCATCGATCGCATCGCAAACGGATTGACTCGCCCGTTTTTCGGCTGGGTATCCGACAGGATCGGCCGCGAGAACACCATGACGGTCGCCTTTCTGCTGGAAGGCGTATCGATCCTCCTGATGTTGATGTTCGGCAGCAATCCGGTGTTGTTCGTGCTGCTGTCCGGCGTCATCTTTTTCGGCTGGGGCGAGATTTACTCGCTATTCCCCGCGGTTCAGGGCGATTTGTTCGGACAAAAACATGCGGCGAACAACTTCGGCATTCTGTTGGTAGCCACCGCAATCGGTTCGATTCTCGGTGGACCGCTCGCAGCGCGTCTATTCGAACAGAGCCAGTCGTGGACCCTGGTTTTCTCTATCGTCAGCGGGCTCGACATATTGACCGCCGTTCTGGCGCTCGCCGTTCTAAAGCCGATGCGCCAGCGGTTTCTGGGAGAAGATGCTATCCGCCCAGCGCCGGCCGCTTCGTTGCCGTGAGAAGGGTCGAAGCCCGCATCCGGATCGTCGGCCATCCGGGATAGCCGGTGGGTGGGCGGTTGTGAGTTGCCGGCGCTTGTGTTCGAACCAGCGCCTGAGACCGCCGTTGAATTTTCTTGTCGCGACGACAAAAGCCCACCTCGGATTGAATCTCGCCAAACAACTTTCGCTTGCTTTCGGAAGCAATTGAAAAGACCAGTGAATGCCACGCGCACCGGTCCAGTTGGGTGGTCGGCAGTGCAACCGTGAGTTGGTGAAACTGGTCGCCACCAATCCAATCAAAGCCCTGTCGCGTAAGGCCAATTCGATCCGCATTAGGGGCTATTTCATTAATTTGCACTAACCATGAAGGGGGTCACTCACGCCCGGCGGGTGGCGGTTATTCAGCGATAGGGTGGGCCATGCTCGGCAATCTGCGAATTTCCTACAAGCTACTCATGATGATTGGTCTTGCCGTCCTTGGCATCGTTGCCGCTGCCGGCGTCGGTCTCTCCGCACTCTGGAGCAATCTCTTGGAGGACCGCAAGACCAAACTCCAGGACCTCGTCTTGCTGACGCGGCAGGCGCTCGATCTCAACTATCAGGCCTCCCGCAAGTCGGGGCTCTCCGAAGCCGAAGCCGCCGAACGCGGCAAGGTGTTGCTGCGGACATTTCGCTTCGGCAAGGACGATTATTTCTATGCAATAGATCCGAAGGGCGTCGTGGTAGCCAATCCCAACCCAAAGGTTGAAGGCAAGAATTTGTACGACGCGGCAGATTCCGACGGCGTGTTCTTTGTGCGCAAGCAGCTTGAGCTGGCCGCCAATGGCGGAGGCTTCGCCTCCTACCGCTTTCCCCGTGCCGCCGGCGGCGACGCGCTTTCGAAAATCTCCTACGCCGTCGAATTCAAGCCCTATAGTTGGGCGATCGGCGGAGGAATTTATCTCGACGATCTCTCCGCGATCTTTTGGGCCGAAGCACGCAAAATGGGAATCCTGGTCGGGCTGGCGCTGGTGCTGGTCGCCGGACTGTTCGTACCGCTTAGCCGCAGCATCGTGAACCCAATCACTGCGATGACGGCGGCGATGCGAAAAATCGCCGATGGCGAGACATCGACCTCCATCCCGGCACTTGAGCGCGGCGATGAAGTCGGCGCCATAGCCAAGTCGGTGCAGGTCTTCAAAGACAATATGATCGAGGCGACCCGGCTTCGTGGCGAGCAGGACGTGCTGAAGGCGCAGGCCGATACCGAGAGGAAAATGCTCCTCAGCAGGATGGCCGACGAGTTCGAGCGCGGCGTCCGCTCGTCGCTCGATACGCTGGCCGGTGCAGCCACCGAAATGCAGGCGACCTCGAAGAGCATGTCGGCAACCGCGAGCGAGGCCAGCGATCAGTCGACCAGCGTGGCCGCCGTGGCCGAGCAGGCTTCCGCCAATGTGCAGACGGTTGCCGCCGCAACCGAGGAATTGTCGTCGTCGGTTTCGGAAATCGGACGCCAGGTCAACCACTCGACGGAGATCGCGGGCCAGGCGGTCGCCGAGGCGAACCGCACCAACGTCACGGTACAGGGACTGTCGGCCGCGGCACAGAAAATCGGTGACGTCGTCAAGCTCATCAGCGACATCGCCAGCCAGACCAATCTTCTCGCCCTCAACGCCACGATCGAAGCGGCCCGTGCCGGCGAAGCGGGCAGGGGCTTTGCGGTGGTTGCCAACGAGGTCAAATCGCTTGCGAGCCAGACAGCAAAGGCGACCGATGAAATATCGGCGCAAGTCGGCGCCATGCAGGACGCGACCGCCGAAGCGGTGCAGGCGATCGAGAGCATCGGCCATACGATCGGCGCCATCAACGAGATTGCGTCGGCGATATCGGTAGCGGTCGAGCAGCAGGGTTCCGCCACGCTGGAGATCGCCCGCAACGTGCAGGAAGCAGCCCAAGGAACCGGCCAGGTGTCGAGCAACATCGCAGCCGTCAATCAGGCAGCCGAAATGACAGGATCGGCGGCAAGCCATGTCTTGTCTTCGGCCGAGCAGCTCAGCGGCCAGGCGGCAACCTTGCGCGGCGACGTCGATCGCTTCCTCGCCAATATCCGCGCAGCCTGATCAAACCGCGGCCAACGCCGCGGGTTCTCTGCTCCTTGGCGGCATCGGCCGATGGGGCGCCGCGGATCAGCGGCTTGAAGCCTGCCTTGGCGGAATCTGCGACATAGCCCAGAGTTCGATCGCTGCCAGCACGGCCACGATGATTCCGATCACGACATCTATCCGCATCCCCGAAGTTCCCTGGAACTTCAATACCCAGGGCGAGACGATCAGCCAGAGTCCGACGATCAGATTGAGCCATTCCTCCCAGACCGCGAAAGCCGCCAGCGCGGCGATCGAGAGTACCACGATGATGATGCCGCAAATCAGGGCGTTCTGGGACTCTGCTCCGGCCGGAAGGCGGAACAGCCAGGGCGAAAAGAACAGGATGACGCCTAAAATCAGGTTTCCGACATCGCACAGTTTAGCGTTGGTCCATTGGTCCATGATGTCCTCCACTTTAGGACGCCGGCCGTCGCCACCGCCGGCCGGTGACTATCCGAAAAACGTATTGGATGAGGCGTGGTTCCGATCGCAGCCGTGAGTCTTTAGTTTGGCCGTGCCGATGTAGGACATGCGGTTGCCAGACGGGCGCTGCGCCAGCGCGGCTTCAGCTTGGCAAGTGGTTGGTGACTGCCATGAAATAGGCGGCAGGCGGGACAACAGCATGAGCGGGCTACGGATCGAACGGCGGCTGGCGATCACGAAGCCGATGTTGATACAATAACAGCACCGGCGCCTTTTGTCTTAGGCAGGCGGCGGCCGGTATCAAATCCGGCGATGTCATCAGCGCGCTCAATGGTAGCCCGGTCAAGAACTCCCGCGACCTTGCTCAAAAAGTTGCGGCGCTGGCGCCCGGCAGTTCGGTAAAACTGGACCTCATTCGGGAGGGCCAGCCGAAGACGGTCGCCGTTACCCTCGGCAAGCTTCCCAATCAGCGGCAAGCCAACGCGGGCAACCAGAAATCTCAGCAGAGCGACGGTGCGCCCCAACTCGGCCTCACCCTTGCTCCGGCGAATGAAGTGGCCGGCTCCGGCGGCAAGGGTGTCGTCGTCGTAGGTGTCGATCCGGAAGGCCCCGCCGCCGAACATGGCCTTCAATCCGGCGATGTCATTCTCGCGGTAGGAGGCAAAGAGGTCAGCAATCCAGGCGACGTGAGTAAGGCGTTGTCCGAGGCACAGGCGCAAGGAAAGCATGACGTGTTGGTTCGGGTGAAAACCTCAGACGCCACCAAGTTCGTTGCTCTTCCGATCGGGTAATTGTTGCCGATGACATCATCCCGGTGTCGATTATTCTTCGAGCGATACGCGATCCACGGATCGTTTATCGCTCGAATAGCTGCCACACCGCGACTAGCGAACCAGGCATTGGTGGAGTGCGCTAGCCTTGCAAGCGCGCCCGATGCAGGAGCGATTGCCGTTCCAATTCAAGCAATCGCGCGTCCATCATTTCATTGCGCGTTGCCGCGTCCGCGATCTTGCGAGCGGCGCGATTCATCGCCCTGACTATATCTGTACGAGCAATAATCCCCACCAATCTATTGTCGCGCACAACAGGTAATCTCTTGACATCGTTTTCTGCGATTAAACGGCCTGCTTCTTCGAGCGGGGCTGTCTCGGTGATCGTCACTGGATCAGGGGTCATGGCTTCGCGGACCTTGCGTTTTTGGAGCCGGGCGGTTTCGTCTGCCAGATTGACCTGCTCTATCATCAAACGGAGCCAATGCGATCGTTCCGTGTTGACATCGCCAGTTCCACCGCGCAAGAGATCGTGTTCACTGATGATGCCGACGACGCGCCCGTCGTCGGTTACGACCGGCAAGCCGCTAATCTTATGGTCCAGCATCAAGCGAGCTGCACCCAGAATCGAGGTTTCCGGTGTAACCGTTACGACCTGACGCGTCATAAAGTCCTTGACCTTCATGGATAATCTCCTGACGGTTTCGACGCATAATTATCCAGCAGCGTATTGCGACCATGCGATGGCGCCGCCGATGCTAGTCGATCAACATCATCGAGCGCCTGCAACAGCGTCGCGACTCGATAGGCCGATGAGCGCCAATCGGCCAGCCGCTGGTAATTATCAACAATCCAGTTGAATGCGGCCTGCACCATTACGAATGCCGCTGCCGCTTGTGTAAGTTCGCCAAGCATCATGCTGCCGGCGAGAAATTTGGGAGCACAGAGTATCCACGCAAATACAGGTGCAAGCAAAACATCAGTCTGCGAGACCATCGTCGTGCCCATCAGTTGGCGGCACAATTGACGCCAGCGCAGAAGGACCTGGCGCAGAGCGTGCCAAAGGCTGCGGTGGTCTTCCGGCTCGGCCGCAGCCGATGGCGTTCCTTCCCCGATTTCTCGGATATGGTTGGCCATCGCCCGCAGCTCAGCTTCTGCCTGGTTTTCGGCTTGGATCACCGACGTCAAATTGCGACCGACAGTAACCATCATGGCGGTGAACGCCGTCGAGTAAACAATGACGCCGACCACAAGGTAGGCCGGCACGGTCAACTTGTGCCCGGAAAAGACGAGGGTCAAACTGCCTCCCACGGACCAAAGGACATGAATGAATACAAGTGCCGTCAGGGCGGAAGTCAGCAGTCCAAATGCCAGGTCTACCGGAGCATCGGTCGCGATCCGCGCGTCGAACGAGATGCGGTATTCAGCGTTCTGGTATTCTCCGCTCACAAATCTAAGCCGCCGGTATCTATAGTTCGTCAACCAAAGCGTGATGATGTGGGTCGTGAGCCATTGGCGCCATTTGCGCTGCATCGTCATGCGACCCCACACAGATACGACTGCGAGAGCAATATAGGAGCAGGCGAGCGGTACGAAAATCAGGGCTTCGCTCCAGAGTACAGCGCCATCACGACGTTCGAGCGCATTGAAGAAATCGCGATTCCAATAATTGAGCAGGTATTGAATTGTAAGTTGCGCGCACGCGATCGCCACTAACGCCATGCTCAAAGGCCAGCTCAGGCGGCCGGACGCCCCTTTCCAAAAACCGGCAGCGCTGGCCCAGAACCGAAGAAGCATGCTTCCACGATCTCTCTCTGTTTCGCTTTCCTTCAACATGCGTTAACGGCCTCCGGACCAATTCTGTCCTTTTGGAATCACCGGTTGCACAGCATCGACCGCTCCGGTCGAGAAGCGAGCGTACTAATCAATGAATAATTGCCGAGATCGACTTCGGCGAGTTTGATGCATGTCATGGCCGCGGGAGCGAGATAAGAGGAGACTTTATTAGCTGTGTCGACACCCCCATGCGCGAAGAAGGGCCGATCAATGGCAGTAAACGTTCAGAAATTCTCTCTTCCCAACGAAATGGGATCAGATCTCACCCGCATTCAGGCGTACTGGAACGGCCTAAAACGTGGTGCAAACGACATTCCATTTTGGGATGACGTCAAGCTTTCGTTGCGATCGCGGCTCGGGCGCGAGTCCATGCTGATTGACGTCTTTGAAAATCCTCTCCGGTTCCGCTTTGATCTGATAGGAGCGGATCTGACCGACTGGTACGGCGGGGCGATTGGCAACAGGTTTCTTGACGAAATTGAACTTCACGCGCCGTTCAATGATTTGATCCTGCAAAGCAAGGCGACCGTCGAGGGCTGCGCTCCCACGTATCGCCGTCATGCGGGTGCCGGAAAGGGAGATGCCGAGCGTTCCAGGGATTACGCGCGGCTCTTGCTGCCGCTTTGGGGCAATGGTCGCGTAGAAATGCTGCTCGGTGGCGTTGTTCTCGATAAGGCGGTGGGAAAAGGCGCAGGCTAGAGACTTTCGACACGGAGATATTGTGATCCAAAGAAGCCTATCCCTCATCCAGTTCCAACTAACGAGGATCGCGAACGATCGTCGTGACTACCACCTCAGAGGCAAGGCGGTGGACGTCGTCGGAGCGGCAAAGCTCGGTCCCGGGATTGAGCAGTGCGGCGGACCCGCCGGCAACCCCGTAGCGGAGGGCGGTCTCGAGGCTGTTATCTTTCACAAGGCTCCATAACATCGCTCCCAGAAAGCTGTCGCCGGCACCGGAAACGCTGACGGGGTCGATCGGCAGACCCTTCGCCCGCAAAGCCATGTCGCGCGTGACGAGCAGAGCGCCATCTGATCCCATTGAGAGGGCAATGACCTCTATGCGGTATCGGTCGATCAGACCGCGTCCTGCCTCGATAAGCGAGGCTTCGTCGGTGGCGGTGATCTCGGCCAACTCCAAAAACTCGCGAAGGTTGGGCTTGATGAGATAAACGCCTGCTTCCAAGGCCGGCCTCAGGAAGGGGCCGGACGTGTCCACGATGATCTTGCTATGCGCTTTCGAAGTCCGGACAACTCTGCCGAAGAAATCATTCGGTACGCCAGCGGGAACGCTGCCGCTCGCAACAAGATAAGCAGGCTGAGGCGTGATGTGCGCAATCGATGCCAGGCACTCCTGCCATTCACTGTCGTTTAGCCGCGCACCCGGAAAAACCAGGCGAAATTGTTCGCGAGTCGTCTCGTCAAAGATCGTGATATCTTCCCGCGTGTCATTTTGCGCGGGAATCACGATGCTTCGCACGTCTTCGCGCTCCATCAGCGCCGTAAGCAATTGTCCGGTGGCGCCGCCGGCCGGGTAAATTGCGGTTGATTCCAAGCCAAGCCTTGTAAGCGCCCGAGCGACGTTGATGCCACCTCCGCCCGGGTCGCGGTGGGCCTGCGCACACCGCATTTTGGTGAAAGGCACCATTCTCGTTACCGACGTCGAGACGTCGACGGCGGGGTTTATGGTGAGGGTCACGATTTGAGTCGGTGGGATTTCAGCCAATGCCGGTAACCTCCGCCAAAGCCCGCAAGCCCACGAACGCGGCATCTTCGTCCAGAATGAGATAGGCCGGAATTGGTTTAAGGTATTTGCCGAAGCGGCCTTTGTCCTCAAAGCGTGCGCGGAACGGGGAGCTGGCAAAATATTCCGGCATTTGACGCAGGATGCCTCCACCAATAAAAACTCCGCCCCTCGCACCGAGCGTCAGCGCGAGATTGCCGGCGACGGTCCCAAGCATCGCACAAAACATTCCAATGGCAGCGCGGCTCGTTGGACAGTTACCCTCAATTCCGGCCCGGGTGATCTCGGCCGCAGAACGCCTTGGCAGTGTCACCCGGCTCAGAGCGGCGAGGGCTTCGTGAAGATTTTCTAGCCCGTTGCCCGAAAGAACGCGTTCCGCCGAGACATGTCCAAATCGGTGCCGCAGATAAGCGAGCACAGCATCCTCCCGTAACGAGGTGCCGGCCATTGTCGAATGGCCGCCCTCGCTGGGAAACACGAGGTGACCCGATGCATGCGGTATGTTGAAGGCCACTCCAAGGCCAGTGCCGGGGCCAAGTGCTGCGACAGGCGCGCCCGCTGCCGGCTGCCTGCCGCCCACCTGCAAGAGTTTATCGCGCGAAAGATGGGGCAGCGACCACGCAACCGCTTCAAAATCATTGATCAGCCGCACGGCGGAAAATCCGTAGGCACTGCGCAAGTCGGCGGCATCGATCACCCAGGGATTGTTGGTGAGGGCGCAGCGGCCATTGTGGACTGGGCCCGAAATAGCGAGGATAGCCGCGCGGACCGTTCCAGCTTTCGGCAAATTGCCAAGATATTTGTCGAGTGCCTCGCGGAAGCTGCCGTAGCCGGCGACAGCCATATGGGCAATCGGGCCTACAGTTCCGTCGGCCAGGAGCGCGAAGCGCGCGTTGGTCCCGCCGATGTCTGCAAGCAACACCTTCCGAGGGGTTGAGGAGGCTGCGGTCATTGCCCTGCTGCGGTCTTGATCAAATTTGCGTACCAGCGGAACGATGATTTCGGAATACGACGCAGCGACGGATAGTCGACATAGATCAGCCCAAAACGAACGCTGTATCCTGACTCCCATTCGAAATTGTCCAGCAGCGACCAGATGAAATAGCCGCGTACATCGACGCCTTTGGACGCGGCCGCATTCATCGCCTCGATATAGGCCCTTAGAAATTCAATCCGCTTGGTGTCGATCACGGCTCCCGTCTCGTCGGGCGTGTCAAAATTGCCATATCCGTTTTCCAGAACGTAAATTGGCAAGCCATAGCTCGCATCGACATTCTGCAGTGTTTCAGCGAAGGCATCCGGATTGATTGGCCATTCGATGGGCGTCAGTGGGACGCCGGCCGGTTTGGCACCGAAATCAAACCCCAACATCGAGCTTGGTTGCGCCTTAACGTAGACCGGGCTGTAGTGATTGAGGCCGAACCAGTCGACCGGACGACAAATGCGCGCCATATCGCCCGGCCTGATGTGCGGTTCGATCGCGGGCCGAATGAGTGGCGGGTACTCGCCGCGACATTGCGGGTCAGGAAACGCTTTGTTCCAGTAGGCATCCAGGCGCACGGCCGCCACTGCGTCGGCTTCGTTCCCGCTGGACGGCCAGCAGGGCTGATAGTTGTGAATACATCCGATCGACGCGCCGGAAATCTTTTCGCGTAGCACATCTACGGCCGCGCCGTGCGCGAGGTTTACATGATGTATCATGCGGTGGAGATTGTCTTCGCCGCTCCGATCCCGCTTTCCCAGCGAGCGGCTGAAGAGGCTGAAGATCGATGGCTCGTTGAATGTCGCGAACCGCTTGACCCGATCTCCGAAACGCGTGGCGACCAGCCTTGTGTAGTCGGCAAACCATGCCGCCGACTCCCGATTCATCCAGCCGCCAAGATCCTCCAAAGCCTGCGGCAGGTCCCAATGATACAGGCATAACCATGGTTCGATGCCGGCGGCCAGCAGCTCATCGATCAGCCGGTCGTAGAATGCAAGGCCCCGCTCATTTGCCGATCCCCGCCCTTGCGGTAACACGCGCGGCCACGCAATAGAGAATCGATATGCCTGAACGCCCAGCCGTTTCATCAGGGCGGCATCCTCCCTGTAGCGATGGTAGTGATCGCACGCTACATCGCCGGTATCGTGGTTCTTTATCTCGCCCCTCTGGCAGTAGACGTCCCAGATACTTGGCCCTCGACCGTCTTCCTTTGTCGCGCCCTCGATCTGGAAACTTGAGGTCGAGACGCCCCAGATGAAATCTGGACGCAGGCTAGCGGTGGAAGGCAGCTCCAATCCTGGCGTAAAACGCCCCGACCGCTTTCCATCCGAATTTCTGTTCGAATTCACTGTAACCCTTCCGCCAAAACAGAATGCATGGCGCAATATTAGTAACCGGGCTGGCCACAGGACGATCTTGAGATATATCAAGAATTCTTGGTCCGCCGATGCGATAGATAATTTATGATTATTCCGCCGTAGGGATATCCGGGTGCAAAGAACCAAATGGGGAGGGATTGCCGATGGCCGCTTCCGCGGAAGCGGCTTTTTTCGCGTTGACGAGCGCGACGGCGTGTTCTGGTTTGTCGATCCTGATGGCGGGCGTTTTCTATCCAAAGGGGTGAATACGGTCCGCTTCGATCAGGACCACATTGGAGATAGCGATCGCGTGCCATACGCCGACACTTGCCGGAAAAAATACGGCAGCCGGCACGTCTGGCGCGCGGCAGCCGCAGATCGACTGGCGGGCTGGAAATTCAACACCCTCGGCTGCTGGTCGGATGAACTTGTTGCGAGTGCCGGGTCGTCACCGCTTGCCACCACTACGACTGCCGCACTTGGCGCCTCTTTCAAGCTGCACAGGCGGGACGAAATCTTTCCCGATGTCTTTGATCCCGCATTCTTCGGTCATATCCGCGCGAGCGCAAATGACCATTGCACAAAGCGGCGAAATGACGCCGGATTGCTCGGCACGTTTGTCGACAACGAGCTGTACTGGTCGCCGGATTGGCGGGGGGCCGACGAGCTTCTCACTGTATTTCTCAACCTACCTGCACATCGCCCAGGTCGCGTCGCAGCTATCATCAGGCTGGAGGAACGCTATCGGGAATTCTCCCAGTTCAACGCAGTCTGGCGTACGCCGGCACGATCATGGGAAGAATTCGGCAACGTCGGACGTGTCGAGGCGCCATTCTTCAGAACGCAACCCGGTCGTCTAGACGACGCGCTTGAGACCAAAGCCAACCTCGAAAACCCGGCGCGCGCTGCATTTTTCGCGGACTGCGACGCCTTTGTCGCGGTTGTCGCCGAGCAATATTTCGAGTTGTGCGCCGCGGCTATCAGGGCTGCCGACCCCAATCACCTCGTGATCGGCTCCCGGTTCGGCTGTCAGCCGCATCCTAACGTAATTGCCGCCGCCGGCCGTTACCTCGATGTGGTCTCGTTCAATTATTACGACTTCGATCCCAGCGGCGCTATCGATGCATATGCGGCAGGCGCGAAACCGTGCCTGATTTCTGAATTCTCGTTCCGCGGAGACGATTCCGGCCTGCCAAATACAAGCGGCGGCGGACCGCGGGTGGCGAGCCAAGCCGAGCGGGCTCGATATTTCGAACGATACGTCACTTCGGCCCTGAGGAAGCCGGCCGTAGTTGGCTATCACTGGTTTGAGCATGCCGATCAGCCGGCTGAAGGGCGTTTTGACGGCGAAAATTCGAATTTCGGCGTGGTGACGATTGAAGACGAGGTCTATGCGGAGCTGACTGAGACGATGACCAGGGTCAATGCGGCGGCGGAGCAAATTCACGCGAAAGCGGTTCCCGCCGCCTAGCGGCCGCTACGCCTCGATCTTCGCCGCGCTGATTTCGGCATCGAGCACCGCAGCCATCGTGCGAAATACGCTTGCCGGGTTGACGCTGATCGAATCGATACCAAGCTTAGTCAGATAACGCGCAATCTCCGGATAATTCGCGGGAGCTTCTCCGCAGATGCCAACGTGACGGCCATTGCGTTTGGCACCTACGACAGCCTGCCTGAACATCTCCAGCATTCCCGGATCGCGTTCGTCAAAATCGAACGCGACAATATCGGAATCCCGGTCTACCCCCAATGTAAGCTGGGTGAGGTCGTTCGAGCCAATCGAAAAACCGTCGAACAACTCCGAAAACGCGTCAATTTGAATGACGTTGTTCGGAATCTCGCACATCACGTAAATCTCAAGACCGCGTTCGCCACGCTTGAGCCCATTGGAGGCCAGCGTCGCGATCACGCGTCGGCCTTCCTCGACGGTTCGGCAAAAGGGCACCATGACGCGCAGATTGGATAGACCCATGTTTTCGCGTACCCGACGGAGCGCCGCACATTCCAGCGCAAATCCCGCGGCGTAGGCAGGGTGGCTGTAGCGGGAAGCCCCCCGGAATCCGAGCATCGGATTCTCCTCCTTGGGCTCGAACGCATTGCCGCCGAGCAGGCTCGCATATTCGTTGGTCTTGAAGTCGGAGAGCCGAACTATGACCGGCTTGGGATAAAACGCTGCGGCAATCGTGCCAACTCCTTCCGCCAGCGTCCCGATGAAGAAATCGGAAGGACTTGGATAACCCTTGGTGAGACGGGCGATTGCGGCCTTTGCCTTGGCTGAGGCGATCTTCTCGGGTTTGACGAGCGCCATCGGGTGTACACCGATATGCTCGCTGATGATAAATTCCATGCGCGCGAGACCGACCCCCGCTTGTGGCTGCATCGCGGTCTGGAATGCCATTTCGGGGGTGCCGACATTGACCATGATCGGGGTACGCGGCTGCTTGAGCTCGCTTACCGGCGTTCGCGTGACGTGGAAGGCGACCGTTCCCTGATAGACGCTGCCGATTTCACCTTCGGCGCAGCAGATCGTGACATTTGTCCCGCTCTTGAGTTTCTCCGTCGCGTGCGTGGCACCCACGACTGCGGGAATACCCAGCTCCCGCGCGACAATGGCTGCATGGCAGGTCCGGCCGCCCTTGTCGGTAATGATACCGGCTGCGATCTTCATGACCGGTTCCCAGTCCGGACTGGTGGCCGGTGCGACCAGAATTTCACCCGGCTTGAAGGCTGAGAGGTCGCGCGCGGTCACAATCCGGCGCGTACGCCCGGACGCGATTTTTTCCCCTACCGCGCGACCCGTAACGATGACAGGCCCGCGCCCATTCAGACTGTAGGCCTCGAAGACCTCAGGCGAGCGCTGCGAGGCGACCGTCTCCGGCCGCGCCTGAATAATATAAAGCTTTCCGTCGGAGCCGTCTTTTGCCCATTCGATATCCATAGGCATCGCAGTTCCGGCGTCTTTCGAATAGTGTTCCTCGATCCGCACGGCAATTTCCGCAAGGCTCAACACCTCCGAATCCGAAATGCAGAACCTCTCCCTCTCGGCGTTCGGAACGACGCGAACGCGCGTCGCACGACTGCCGCCGCCCTTGCCATAGGTCATGCGTATTTGCTTGCCGCCAAGCTGGTGGCGCAGGACACAGCGAAATCCCTGCTTGAGGGTCGGCTTGTGAACGTAGAACTCGTCGGGATCCACCTGTCCCTGGACGATGGTTTCGCCAAGACCGTAGCAGCCCGTGACGAAGACCACATCGCGAAATCCCGATTCAGTATCAAGCGTGAAGACGACGCCGCTGGCGGCGAGATCCGAGCGGACCATTTTCATAACTGCGACGGAAAGCGCGACTTTGAAGTGATCGAAGCCATTGTCGATACGATAGGAGATGGCGCGATCCGTGAAAATGGAAGCGAAGCACTTCCGGCAGGCTTCGAACAAATCCTTCGCGCCGCGCACGTTGAGAAAACTCTCATGCTGACCGGCAAAACTCGCGGTCGGCAAATCTTCGGCCGTCGCAGAACTTCGTACGGCCACCGCGACGCCGCTCCCGAACTCGCGTTCGAGCGTTCGATATGACTCCACGATCTGCTGGCGGAGGGGTTCGGTGTCGATCGCCAGATATACAATTTCGCGAGCCTTCGCGGCTTTGGCCGCAAGCTGCTTGATGTTGCGTTTGTCGAGACGGTCGAGGAGCCGATGCAATTCGCCGGCAATGCCCGGCTGTGACAACGCATCGAGATAGGCGTCCGCAGTGACGGCAAACCCGTTGGGGACCGCAACGCCCTCGGATGCGAGCGTCGAATACAGCTCACCAAGCGAGGCGGTCTTGCCGCCAACCAGCCCGACGTCGTGCAGCCCGATTTCGAGGAACGACCTGATATATCTTGACATAAAGTGAAATAGATCACGCCGAACTCTTTTCCAATTGAGGAAGGTCAAGTCTTCCAGGAGCGCGGCTTCCGGTAGTGTTTCAAACAGTTGAAAAGAAAGGAAAATGCTTTAGGTCTATCACTCCGATCAGATGTCAGCCGAAACTGGTTGGATAGGCCCACGCTGCAAAGCTAAATGAAAACAGCATGTTAGACTGGAATTTCGCTGTTGCCCCGATGATGGATTGGATGGAGACTTTTTTTAAATCAAATAGTTAGGTGCAGGTCGTGTGCAAATCCTGTGCACGAACGTTCTACTATTCTTTCGCTTTCGTTCTCACGAAATCGCGGCCAAGCGGCCGCCAAATGTTGTCGATCCCGCATTGCGTATTTTGTCGGGAGTCTTGAGCGTGTTGAGCAGGGCACAGCAACCTCGCTTCAGCTCTCGCGGCGCGACCAAGCATAAGCTGAAGTTTTATCGATCGACACTCGGCAATGTTTGCACTCCTACCAACTTCTATCCCCAACGGAAGCTACATGAGGTCGTGGAATAATGCCCTCGATGTCTCTTGTTGGCACGAACCGGACCAACTGGGTCGATGCGCTTAAGTCCGTTGATCGGGGCAGACCGGAAGTGGCCGGCCCGCGCTCAGAACGGCGCGAATGACCAACTTGGACACGGGCGAAAACCAAGTTTTTTTCTCTTGGACCACCCCATCATCTACCGGATTTCGAGTTCGGAGCTAAACTGCGACAGTCTGATCCTAGGGGGCGGACATGAAGGGACGCGAGTTCATCACACTCATCGGCGACGCGGTCGCATTGCCGCTCATCGCGCGTGCCCATTTCTTGTTGTCATACTAATCGTCGTCACTATCGGGAGAATCTAATATGCCCTCCACCGTCAACCTGTACCTAATCGGCGTTTGGTTCTGTGTCGGCTTCTTTACGGGTGCCGGGTGGGCGACTGCCGCGTGGCTCGTGGGGCGGATATTGTCCATTATCCATATCTGACCTGGACCTTAGGGGTTCGTGTTGGGGTCCGCTCATCGGGGCAAAGCAGACCTCGCGGTTAGGAGCGCCGACTTCCGAGTTTGGCACGTTTGCGACATGCCGACTGACCCCGAGAATGTCTGCTTCATAGGGTATTTCGGAAGTCCCGTTTCAGGGCCGTCAGGACTGGTTTTGACCCAGAGCCGACTTCGACGCTGAGGCGGGAAGTGTCAGCTGTGGACCCTGGCCTCCGAGTTTGATCCAGGCGGTCATTAGGTCCTCATGATGACTACCACTTTCCCCATCGCGCGACGCGAACTCATCGCTTCGAAAGCGTCCTGGAATTGGTTAACAGGAAATAGCTGGGTTGGCGGTGGCTTGAGGGCTCCGGATTCGAGCCACTCACCGATTCGCCTCATAAGTTTCGTGTGTACCTCGGGCTCCCACTTCTGAATTTGGGCGCTGTCGATGCCTATGAGGGATGCTCCTTTCAAAAGGGCGATATTGAATTGCAGCGATGGGATTCGCCCTGCCGCGAAGCCAACTACTAAATGCCTCCCACGCCACCCGAGCGTGCGAAATGCGGTGGGCGAGATGTCGCCGCCGACGGTGTCGAAAATCACATCTATGGGACGGCCATTGGTGAGTGACTTCAGCGCCTCCCGCCATTTCTCATCTGTGTAATCGATCGAAAGATCGGCGTCCTCAGCGCACGCAAGCGAACGCTTTTCCTCTGTTGATGCGGCGGCGATAACATGCGCCCCGATCATCTTGGCTATCTTGATCGCTGCTGTTCCGGTGCCACCGGCCGCCCCCAACACGAGAAGTGTTTCGCTAGAGCGTAATGCCGCCATCTCCGTCAGCGCGAAAGCTGCCGTGAGGTAGTTCACCGGAATCGCGGCAGCCTGCGGAAATGAAAGCCGGCTAGGAATAAGAGTTAAGTCGGACTCAAGAACGACGATTTCTTCAGCGAGCGCGCCCCGCTTCGCGAGCCCGAATACGCGGTCGCCCACCCGAACCTGCGACACTCCCTCGCCGGTTTCCAATACCGTCCCGGAGAATTCCATGCCGGGAACAAACGGAAGGGGATCCTTCGTTTGATAAAGGCCCTGTATTTTCAACCCGTCGACAAAGCCAAGACCCACAGCAGCAACGCAGACGCGAACCTCGCGAGCGTGGCAGCCAGGGCTACTAATCTCTCGGATTTGAACGGATTTTAGGGGAGAGAATTTCTCGACGAGAACGGCTCTCATCCAATCCTCCTGCCACGAAACCGCGCCATGGGCCCACGCCGATGCTCCGCGATCTTAGCCCTACGGACAATTTAATGAACAAAATTGATTTGTTTTCTCGGCCACCTTTGAGACATGCCGACGGGCGCTGGGGAGGTCCGAAGTTGGGGGCGAACCGGAAGTGAGCGGCACACGGTCAAAGTGACGCGAATGACCCAAAGCGAACGTCGATAGTCGACCGCCGGCCCGCAATTCACGTATTTTCCAAGCGCCGCAAAACGCGGCCCGGCTGCGCTCCGGTATGGATGCTGTTCGTGACAACGGCTCCCCCGTTAACAATTACGTGAGCGATGCCGACGGGATAGAGTCGTGGTTGATCGAAGCTTGCGCGGTCGGCCACGGTCGCAGGATCAAATACCGTCACGTCGGCGACGGCACCGATCCGGAGAATGCCCCGATCTCTGAGTCCCAACGCGGCGGCTGATGCGCCGGTCATTTTGTGGACCGCCTGCGGCAGAGTGAGGAGGTCCAACTCGCGCGTGTAATGACCAAGGATACGCGGGAAGGCGCCATAGGAGCGTGGATGCGGCAACTCGTCAGCGAGAGGACCGCCCGGGCTGCCCGCGCGACCGTCCGATCCCACGAGTACCCATGGGCAGGCGACGAAGGTGCGCACATCCTGCTCTTCCATCGCCGCTACGAATCCACGCGTCGCCCCGTGATCCGCTACAAGAATCGCACAAAGCGCGTCAACCGGATCGCAGCAACGGCGCGTTGCCACTTCCGCGATCGTGCGGCCGATTTCATTGGAGTAAGGCGAGGTCGAGATGCGGACCGCATTCCACGAGGGAATACGGCCGAATGCATTGAGCCCATGCGCAGCTATCTCGGCGCGGATGTCGTCGCGTGCAAGCGGGTCTGCGAGCCGCCGTAGCATATGTTCAACGCCGCCTTGCTGAATTGAGGCCGGGAGTAGGTTGCGGATTGGATTGAGGGCGGTCGTATACGGATAATGGTCGCAGTCGATTGGAATACCGCGCTCTCGCGCTTGGGCGAGTCGGTCTAGAAATCGCGATGCTCCGCCCCAGTTGCCGGCACCCGACAGCTTGGCATGAACGATCCGAGTGCGGGCGCCGGTGCGCTCGGCCACCGCGATCACCTCGTCGAGCGATTCGAATATGGAGCCAGCTTCGCTGCGCAGGTGAGTCGAATAGCTGGCGCCGTGCCGCGCCGCGATAGACGCCAGAGTCTCGAGCTCAAGCGCGCTTGCGAAGGCACCGGGTGCAGTGAAAGGCCCCGACGATAACCCAAACGCACCGGCTTCGAGCGCCTCTTCGGTGAGGCGTTCCATTGCGGCTTGCTCCACGGCCGTAGGCGCGCGGCTCTCCAATCCCATCACCGCGACGCGCACTGTATTGTGGCCAACCTGCATTGCAACGTTTACCGAGGTTGCGGGAAACGAGTCCGCGTAATCTGCGAACGTCGTTTCACGGCATGTGTAGGCGGGCGCCATCGCAGCGAGATAGCTCGCGACGGCGTCCAGCTTGCCGAGAGGAATGGGCGCCGCGGTAAAACCGCAGCTGCCGACGAGCTCGGTGGTGATCCCTTGCAGCACCCTGTTTTCGGCACGCGGATAGAGCGGCAGGGTAAAGTCGGAGTGTGTCTTGACGTCAATGAAGCCCGGCGCGACGACGTGTTCGCTTGCATCGATGGTGTGGCGCGCGGTTCCCTCGTAGTCGTTGCCAATCGCGACAATGCGACCGTTCCGGATAACCACATCCGCGCGATATGCCGGCGCGCCGCTGCCGTCGATGACATTACCGCCCCGGATCAGGATATCTTCCATCGCATTCACTCGACCACAAGGCCGCTTGCCTTGATTGGCTCGGCCCATTTCTTGAGTTCGTCGCGCACCAGCATACCGAGGTGCTCGGGTGTCACATGCTCGGGCGGGACAACAGTGGCGCCGAGCTTTTCCAGCTTCTCGCGCACCGAAGCCGTGCTCGAAGCCTCGCGAGCTGCCTGTTGTAAGCGACGCACAATGGCCTCAGGTGTAGCGCGCGGAAAGAACAAGCCGAACCAGGTGTACGCCTCGAAATTGTGAAGGCCTTGCTCCTGCGCGGTTGGTAGATCAGGGAGCACACGTGCGCGAGCGCGGGTCATTACCGCGATCGCCTTGAGCGTGTGCGCCTGGATATAAGGGAGGGCAGACGGCAGCGCATCACAGTAGTAGTCGATCCGTCCGGCCATCATCTCTTGGAGGGCTGGGCCCGAGCCGCGAAACGGAACATGCGTCACTTCGACGCCGATGGCCATATTGAGCAGCAGACAGCCAAGGTGGGGCGCCGATCCGTTACCTGCTGAGCCGTACGACATCTTCGCGTAATTCGTTCTGGCATAGACGCTGAAGTCGGAAATCGTGTTGACCGGCAGATCCTTTCGCACGAGCAGGACCACAGGTACCTCAGCAACAAGCGCCACCGGCTCAAAGTCGGTTACGGTGTCGTAGGGAGGCTTCTTATAGAGCAATTGGTTGATTACGACGGTCCCCAACCCGCCGAACAGGACCTGCGAGCCATCCGCCGGCGCGCGAGCGACGCGCACAGAACCGGTCAGCCCGCCGGCACCACCGATATTCTCGACCACGACTTTTTGCCCGAGAATTTCGCCCAGGCGCTGCGCCACGATGCGCCCAAGCACGTCGGTAGTGCCACCTGCACTGTAGCCGACCACCATAGTGATCGGGCGCGTCGGCCATTGATCAGCCGATACTGGGGTCGAGAACGCCAAAATGCCTATCGTTGCGCCGAGAATAGCTTTCAGCATGGCAAGCTCCTGGATGCCAATGGTGGTTAGAAGCTATAGAGTTGCTTTCCACGAGACCTGAACGTGGAATGCCGAAATCCGGAAAAGACTCTGAAATTTTGCTAAAAACGGTGCCCAGGGCGCCTCTGAAATCCGATGCACGTTGCGAGCGAGAAAATCTTCTGTTTCGGGAGGTTCATCCTGGACCCGAGGCGCGGATGTTTGCGTGCGGGCGATCAGGAAATCAAACTACGGCCAAAGAGCTTCGACGTGCTGCGCTATCTCGTCGAGAATGCCGGTCGATTAGTTCCCAAGGATGAAATTATCAAAGCCATATGGCCTGATGTGACCGTAACGGACGAGTCATTGATGCGCTGCATAAGCGACGTCCGGCTCGCGCTAGAAGACACAGATCAAAACATCGTCAAGACGATGCCGCGACGCGGATACATCTTTGCCGCCGCTGTCTCGTCCGCTGACACCAGCGAAAGCATCCGGGCCGCGCCCCCGAGCGCAAGCACGCTTCCGCCCCCATTTTCTCTGGTCGTACTCCCATTCACATCTTTTGGCGGAGACCCGGAAAAGGACTATCTGGCTGACGCAATCACGGACGGGTTAATCAACTATCTCTCGCGTATGCGGGGTGCCCACGTAATCCCTCGAAGCACTGCTCTGAGTTATAAGGGAAAGGCCGTCGATGCACGCCACGTCGGGCATGAGCTCGGCGTTCGTTATGTTCTTGAAGGAAGCGAGCAGCACGATGACACCCGCATTCGAGTGACGGTCCAGCTTATCGATGTAGATGCCGGTACCCCTCGCTGGGCGGATCGATTCGATGTCAACCAGTCGCACCTGCTGCAAGTGCAAGACACAATAACGACACGGATTGCTCGTGCGATACAGATCGAATTGTCCTCCATCGAAGCAGCTCGCCTTTCAAAACCACAATCGGATGACGTCGTCGGGGAGGCAGAGCATCTTGCTCTACGTGCCGAGGCACTCTTCCTCCGATATGGGCCAAGTCGCCGGCAAACCGAAATGGCCTTTGAGCTCTCCGAGCGCGCGCTCAACACGGATCCGAATAACATACGCGCCCTATCCATTCTTGCTGAGAAATATGCGACTCGAATCACGGGGATGCAAAGTACTGATCGAGATCTTGACATTAAGCTCGCTGAGGAATTCGCCTTGCGGGCGCTTGCCACGGACGCGAACTCCTACCATGCACGACACGCGCACGCTCGCGCGCTCATCGCACAAAGGCGCGCAGAAGAGGCCATCGTTGAGGCAGAGCACAGCCTTAGGCTCAATCCAGGATATCTGCCGGCCTATCTCGACCTATGCCAAGCAAACCTGATGCTCGGGAAGGCCGATGCGGCCATTGAGAGCGCCGAAAACGCGATGCGGCTAAGCCCACCTGATCCGTATCTTTATGTGTTTTTCGCGCAGAAGGGACTTGGCCACATCATGTTAGGTCAGGACGAGGATGCTGTTGCGTGCCTTCGGCAGGCGGTTGCTAATAACCCGGACTTTCCGACTCCCTTAGCATATCTTGCGGCCATGCTTGCGCTGACCGGGAAGGATCACGAAGCGCGGGAGGCACTTGGGCGCTATCTCGCGATCCCGTACGCCCGAACAAGAACGATCGCCGCTTGGAAGGAAATGGGGATTTCCGATCATCCCGCGTACTTGGTTCTCCGCGGTCGTATCAACGAGGGCCTAAGCAAAGCTGGAATGTCGGACGGATAACATTGAGCGATGTCCGCTTCTGGCCCGTTTGAGACGTGCCGACCGGTTCAAAAGATGTCTGTTGATCAGGGTAGACCGGAAGTGGGCCGACGACTCTTAAATCGAAGTGAATGACCCAGAGCCGACGGACAGATCTCTGGCAGCTAAAGCGTGAGGCTAACAGGATATGCCCTTGCCTGCCGATAATAACGTCACCAAACACGAGTTTCTGAAAGGGCCATGTCCGCGCAACGGCCGATTGATGTCGGGTCTACGGCTGCTAGCCGACGCAGCAATGGCCTCCGCGCTGTTCGGCTTGGGGCCAGAAGCGCATCAGGAAATGGACAATTGTGCATTCACCGCGACATTGACGAGGGCATAATGCAAGGTAGTTGTCTTTGTGGAGCAGTCGAGTTTCGGGTCGAGGGCATCTATCCCAAGGCTTATCGGTGCCACTGCTCTCTTTGTCGTAAACAAGGGGGCACGTCCTCAAGTTTGGCAATCATCGTCGAAGCGCGAAACTTCAGCTGGGTTACTGGACGAGAGCACATCTCGTCCTACGTTAGACCAAGCGGCTTTCGTTCTGACTTCTGTCCTAGATGCGGTTCTCCTGTCCCAAACCCACTAAGGACCACGGACTATTATTGGGTGCCCGCAGGCTTGCTCGATGATGCGGAGACCCTTGAAACTGGAGCACACCTGTTCACCGGGTCCAAGGCATCCTGGGAAACAATTCCATCCGATGCCCCGCATTTCGAAACGGTGCCGAAGCTGTCACAATTGCTCGAACTATTGAGTTCCCGAAGGCAATGAACGCCTCCTTCGTCTCGCTATGCTGGACAGATTGGCAATTCTCAAGTGGAGGGTCCCGCAATGGTAGATCACCACCATTGGCAGCTGGATGGTAGCGCGCCGGAGCTTTACCAACGATACTTAGTACCCGCGATTACAACGAAATGGGCAGAGGACCTTGTCGGTCGTGCGCAGCCCAGGGTCGGGGATGAAGTTCTGGACGTCGCCTGCGGAACCGGTGTTGTTGCCCGTTTGGCGGGAAAGCTGATGCGCCAAGGGCGCGTCACCGGCCTCGACCTGAACAAGGGGATGTTGGCGGTGGCTCGGGCCCTTCCAAGCGAGGGAGCGCCGATTGATTGGATCGAGGGGAGCGCGCTCGATTTGCCATTTTCGGATGGGAAATTTGACCTAGTTCTTTGTCAGCTAGGCTTGCAATTCTTTCCAGATAAGGGGCGCGCTCTCCGCGAAATGCGCCGAGTGTTATCGCCTTCAGGTCGCGTCGCACTCAGTGTCTACAGTCCGATAGAACGGACTCCGGGTGCGAACGCTTTCGTATTGGCACTTGATCGCGTCCTTGGATCAAATGCATCAAAGATCAAGCGTGGCGAGCATTCCTTCAAGTCGCCGGACGAGCTTCAAAGCCTTTTGACTTGCGTAGGATTTTCCAAAGTCGAAGTGCATACCGTCGTGCAACAGATCGCGTTTCCTTCTGTGCTTGATTACGTCAGGTTCCAGCTTCTGGCTACGCCGATGGCGGCCCTATTGAATAGCGATCCCGAGGAAAATCGACAGGCGACCATCAAGAAAATCGCGTCAGAGACTGCAAGCCTATGCGATCCGGCAATGCTCCAAGGTGGCGGGTTCTCCTTCCAACAGGAGGCATATGTGGGGTCAGCGCTCGCTGCAAGCTGATCAACTCCGCCGTTGGCAACGGACCAACGGCGATGTCCGCTGTACTTCCGCTCCTGGGGGAAAAGCGGAAGTGAACTGAATGGTCGATTTTGGTCGCTTTTGACCCTCATCGGACTTTGGCCATGGCATAGGACTGGCTGCCCAAAGCTGGTCTAGGCCTCTTCGAGTGTGCTAACTTGTGCCGGTACGGTGCCCTTTGTCCCGAGCCTGCGGGGCTGGAATGAGAAGGCGCGAATTCATATCATTGATTGCCGCCGCGACAACTTGGCCGCTAAGAGCGCGTGCGGAGCAAATGCCGGTGGTCGGTTATCTCGGCCCCGTGCCGGCCGAGGTGGTACCACATCTGGTTGCCGCGTTCCGACAAGGTTTGACTGAAGAGGGCTATGTGGAGGGCAAAAACCTCGCGATAGAATTTCGCTTTACCGGCTTCCGACCAGAGTTAATACATGAAGCTGCTGGCGATCTTGTTCGGCGCCAAGTGGACGTTATTTTCGCAGGAAGTCCAGAGATGGCTGCCGCGGCCAGGAGCGCAACGAATAGCATTCCCATCGTTGCGATAGACTTGGAGAGCGATCCCATTGCGATGGGATATGTCAAGAGCCTTGCGCACCCGGGCGGCAATTTCACCGGGATGTTTCTTGATCTTCCGGAGTTGAGCGGGAAACAGGTTGGGCTGCTCAAGGAGATTGTTCCCCGGCTCTCTCGCATAGCAATCTTTGGTATCCCCAACCTCAACGCGGCGCAATTCCCAGCAGCAGCGGCGGCGGTACGGGCGATCAGGGCAGAAGCCGAAATTATTGAAGTGCAGGCCATTGATGACTGGGCGCGCGCCTTGGAGAGCGCCAAATCAAGACAGGTCGAAGCCGGTATTTTGTTGTCGTCGCCGCTCGTCTTCGTGACTTCCGAGCAAGTTGGCACGCTTGCGGTGGCTAATCGGCTCCCTCTCATTTCCTTGTTTGCCGAATTTGCAAAGAACGGCGGGTTATTGGCTTATGGGCCGAATATACGAGAGATGTTCAAAAGATGCGGCAGCTACGTCGGGAAAGTCCTACACGGTGCCAAGCCAAGTGACTTGCCGATACAGCGGCCAGAGAAGTTCGATCTCGTGATCAACCTCAAAACTGCCACGGCAATTGGTGTCGATGTGTCAGCGAACCTCCAGCAGCTTGCCGACGAGATCATCGAATGAGGGCATGTCGGCTCTTGGCACGAAGCTGACATCGTCGATCCAGCAGTTGACGTCCGCTAATGAACGGATAGTGTTGCAAAACCTGGCTAGTTTCGATTTTGGCTCCTGATTTTGGGTTTTGCCGGTTTCGTTGGGTGAGTTCTCCTTTTTGTGTGAACTGTTGGCGCTATCAACGCTTGACGGGGCGGCTATGCGAGACAGGCCTGTGCCAGAATTGGCGGGGCGCGGCAGAGAAGCTTGGCGAGCCGCCTCAGGTTTTGCGCAGTTGCTGTCAGCAGCACTTCGTCTCTGACGCCGCTCAAGCCCCGCAGCCGGAACCGGTCGAGCCGGAGAATGCGCTTCATGTGCGCAAATCGCATCTCAACCTTCTTGCGTTCACGGCGGGACTGCTGGAAGGCCTCCGTATCGGCCAAGGCGCGGACACGATCTCGCACATCTTCGTTGAGGTCACGGGTGACTTTGCGCGCAGCCGCCGTGGTGCACTGCGGCTTCAGCAAGCAGGCCGAGCAGTCTTTCTTGTTGGCCCTGTAGTAGACGATATGACCCTGGTCGATGTTACCGGTGCTGGTCAGCTCCGC